>ERZ1034365.1447-NODE-1447-length-12028-cov-5.288428_pt1 | contig 12028 bp, 6 predicted proteins | sample MGYA00520615_ERZ1034365 | MGnify/ENA primary metagenome ERZ1034365 (study PRJEB33736, sample SAMEA104284505) | Azolla filiculoides | biome: Urban; feature: Water surface; material: Ditch water | place: Netherlands | collected 2015-10-28 | depth 0-0.1 m ... | reverse complement strand
AAATGCCCACTTTCATCAGCACTTTTGCATCTGATTTGCCTAAATGGATTAAATAATTCCCCGTAACAACATCTTTCACAATAGAAGTTATTGACGTATTGAGCTTAATTTTAAAATATACTTTTACTGGTTTAGGACGCCTAAAATTCGGACTCATTTCGAATGTTCCAGAAAGCTCGTAATCGTTATTTTTTTTTAAAGTTCCATTAGTATTCTCGCAGGGGCCTAAAATGGTATTGAGGTTGAAAAGAATCGCCTTTTGTGCTTTTTCCGGAAAGGAATATCTGTGAAAACCTATTCTTTTGGTACTCGTCAATTCCGTATTTATTTGATATCTGTCTAATAGTAGTGAATGATATCCTGGAGTTATTTTTTCGGTTCCGTGACTGAATTTGGAATAGAAATCCTTGAAAATGGTTGCCTTGTTTCCGTCAGAAATAGTTACAGGCATTACAGAAAGTCCAGACATTTGCCATTCGTGAATATGGCTAAACCCTTTTATTGTATCTATGTTATAGACATATCCACCGCCCCAATCACTTTTGATTCCCGTGTCGGGATTTAAATTTACCATCCCAAATGGGCGACTAGCTGAAGAAAAGAAAAACCAGCGCGAGTTTTCGGTATCAAGTAACGGATACACCTTGTCTGCCAATTGGTTATTTGGCAGAAAAGCTGTTTTTTCTGTTTTACAGGCTACTAGAAAAATAAGGAAAAAACTAATTCCTAAGGTTCTGATTTTTAAAATTTTATTTAGTCTCATGGGTACTGTTTTTTTGACAGGGCTACCTATTGTTTATGCTGAATGGTATTTTAAGAACCAATTCGTTAATTCTAAAAAGGAGTGTTTGTGTCTTTATAAATTCCATTTCATTAAAAAAAAGGAGAAGAAATTTTAATCTTCTTCTCCTTTTCATGAAATTAAACTAACTCAAAATTTATTTTTATTGTGGATAACCTGGATTCTGAGTTAATGCAGGATTTAAAACTCTTGCATTGGTTGGAATCGGGAAAATACGACGATAAGTGTCTGTATTGGTTTTGAATCCCCATTGACCTTCATATTTTCCAAAACGGATCATATCATTTCTATGCCAAGCTTCCCAAGTAAATTCGCGGCTTCTTTCTTTATAAAGATCCTCTAAGGTTACACTAGTCCAAGGGGCTGTAGTAGTACGATTATCACGCACCATATTTACCAATGAAAGAGCTGTATGACCTAAAGTGGCATTTCCTCCGCGAAGTATCGCTTCAGCTTTCATCAAAAGAACATCTGAATAGCGTAAAAACGGCACATCATTATTTTGGTTACGGCTGGTTGAAGTAGCGTCTGGATAAAACTTAACATTTCTATACCCCATATTCCAAGCGATTTCATCATTTCCGCAGTCAAACAAAGTCTCGTTTTGACGTAAAACAATATTTGGCGTTAAATCAACTTGATAGGTATAAGATGCACCACCATCAGATCCTGTATAAAACTGATCATATCCTTTTTTGGTTGTTGTAACCTTAACCGGAGTAACTCCATCATTCAAGAATTGCAAACCTGTTAACCATTGTTTGTTACGAATATCATTGGCATCGTTGAAATTAGCATAAAACTCAGGCAAAGTACTTCTTGGCGCACTAGGCGTAAACGGTAGTCCAAATTTGGCTCTTTCAGAACGAGGCACATCATAACGTGCATGATACATTTGACCGTTAAAACCTACTGTGGTTGCAGCTGGATCAAAAGGAACCGCAAAAATAAACTCTTTCATTTGTGGTCCATTGTTTGGATAAAACATTTGAAGATAAGTGGTTCTAGGCTCAACAGCATACAAACCTGAACTTATTACTGCATCACAAGCAGCCACACAATCATTGTAGCGTTGTGTTCCGGTATAAACTTCTGCATTCAAATACATTTTGGCAAGCAAAGCATTGGCAGTTTGTTTGTTAGGTCTTCCATAAGTTGTGATTCCAGAAGCTGGATTCAAATTAGGTATAGCTTTCTTTAATTCTTTTTCGATAAATTCAAAAACTACTTTTCGGTCTGACTTAGCATGTGAACTAAAATCGCCATATAATGTATCTAAAGGTACATTTCCGTAGCTATCCATCATCATAAAATAAGAGATGGCTCGCATTGTTTTTAATTCAGAAATTGTAGTTGCTTTCTCAGCTCCTTCTGGCATAGATTCATTTAGTATTGAAATGGCTTGATTGCTTGTTCCAATAACTCTTGACGACCAATCCCAAAGGCTGGATACAATACCATTATCGGCAGTCCAATCGTGATAATGCATGGCGATGTAATTTCTATTGTCGAACCAGTTTCCTCCTCTTGCTGGCATAATGGCTTCGTCGGTAGTTAGTGATTGAGTCCACCACCAAGAAAAGGCAAAATCTCCACGGAAAGCTGCATATACAGGTCCTGTTGTTTGAATATACTGTGTTGAATTCTGTGGGAATACCTCGGGTGTAAGTTGGGTCGTAATGGGTACGTCTAGATTTTCGCATGACCATAATAAAACAACCATAAGTATTGGAAGTCCTAAATATTTTGATATTTTTTTCATAGTATTAACAATTTAATTTTTAGAATATCACATTCAAACCAAACAAAAAGGTTCTGGTTTTTGGATAAAAGTTATTTGAATCTACACCTGGAGCAGTTCCTCCTTGTTCTACTTCGGGATCAATTCCGGAATACTTAGTAATCACAAACAAATTATTTACGGTTTCGTAAATGCGTATTTTTTTGATGTATTTACCAACAGAACCAAAATCATATCCTAAAGTCAAGTTGTCTAATCGGATGTAGCTACCGTCTTCTATAAATCGTGTTGAATATTTATAGGCGTTTAGGTCGTTTGGCGATTCATTTGCCGCATCTACTAGAATATTGGTAGTCATTGCAGTACTTGGTCTAAATAAATCGGCTCGAGTGGCATTGAAAATTTTATTACCAAATACACCACGGAAAAAGATGTTCAAATCAAATTTTTTGTAGGTGAAATTATTATCCCATCCCAATAAAAATTTAGGTTGTGCACTACCTGCATAATGATAATCAACCCCTATGGCTGGAGTAGTTGTCAAACTACCATCTTTAGCAACATACTGAGAAACACCTGCTGAATTTTTGCCTGCATATTGAAGGGTGAAAAATTGTCCAAGAGGTTTTCCTTCTTTGAAAATTTGCAAAGTACTTCCGGTTTGTCCTCCTCCTTCTGGTGATACTCTTCTAATTGAATCTCCACCAATAAAATAAGGGTTTTTCAATTTAGTGATGATGTTTTCGTTGTGTGAATAATTAAAATTAGTTGACCAACTAAAATTCTTTGTTTTCACTGGAGTAGCATTCAAAGCAACTTCAATTCCTCGGTTTGACATATTCCCTCCGTTGGCAACAATAGTTCCTACTGGCACAAGTACTGGATTTACAGCATAATTAAAAATCATATCGGTAGTTTGCTTGTCATACACATCAACGGAACCAGATAGTTTTCCTTTCAAAATAGTAAAATCAACACCAAGGTTTGTAGTAGCTGTTTTTTCCCAATTCAAATCAGGATTAGCGGCTTGATTAGGCCCATAAGCTCCAATTTGTTGTCCGTTGTAATAGAATGTTCCAAGGCTTCCAGAGATAAATTGAGCTGTATAAGCATTAAATCCAGAAGAGTTCCCTGTTTCTCCATAACTAGCACGAAATTTCAAATCGGTAAAAATCTTTTGGTTTTGCATAAAACCTTCTTTGTCAATTCTCCAAGCTCCACCTACCGATGGGAAATAACCCCATTGATTGTTGGTTCCAAATACTGAACCACCATCTCTTCTGATAGATCCTTGCAAAAGATACTTGTCGTTGTAATTGTAGTTAACACGGGCAAATTCAGAAATTAATCGTTTTTTCTGATAGGCTCTACTATCTCCAAAATCAACTCTATATCCTGAAACTGAACCATAGTTACCTAATGCTAGGTTATTATAACTTACATCATCTACAGGAAAATTAGTGTTTGTGGCTTGAAAACCATCACCCAAAACATCTTCTTGCCAAGAATATCCAACAACGGCTTTGATTTTATGATTGCCAAAAGTTTTGTCCCAGTTCAAGAAACTTTCAATAATGGTATTCGTATTTTGATAAGAATTTCTCAATGCTGAACCATTTACACCAAAATTCATCAAGCTGTGTACTTGTGGTGGATCGGGATTGTTGTAGAAATTGGCACTATTGTATTTTGCATAATAGCTATCATAAAACTCACCGTGCAATGAATTCAATTGTTGGTAAGAAAGATTCAAGTTATAAGAGAATCCAAAAGGAAGTTTTACTTCGGTGGTAAAACTACCTACAAAATTATTGGTTTTGGTATCATCATCTCCGTGATTAATCAAAGCTACAGGGTTGAAATAACCGGTTTGAATAAAGTTTTCAAAATAAGATCCATCAGCATTTCTTACTGGAGAAACAGGAAGGTGATTCACTGCTTGCAAAAGTGCTGTGTTACGTTGTGGAACATTGTTATAGATACTATTAGAATTGGTTACATTCAAACCAAATTTCACTTTATCATCAATAGCATATTGTTCTACAGCCAAATGCGCAATTACTCTTGAAAATTTACTCCCCAAAAGAACCCCTTCTTTGCTAATAGAGGTTACACTGGCAAAATAATTACCATGCTCTCCTCCTCCACTCATCGAAAGGTTGTGGCTGCTTGAAAGAGCGCCATTACCTCTAAGGATTTCTTTTTGCCAATCGGTGTTTGCTCCTTTATCATTTTCAGGAGTAAAATTCAAATTGTTTTTGGTTGTAAATGCTCTTAACTGATCTGAATTCATCATATCCAATTGATTGGAAACGTTTTCAATACCAAAATAGTTGCTGTAACTAATTTGAGTTTTGTCTTTGTTTCCTCTTTTTGTGGTTACCATAATAACCCCATTGGCAGCACGATTACCATAAATAGCTGTTGCAGCCGCATCTTTCAAAACATCAATAGTAACAATATCTTCTGGTGCAATAATAGAAATATCAACACCTGGAATACCATCTACTACATAAAATGGTCCTTGCGAACTGTTTAAGGTAGAAGCACCACGCAAAACAACCGAAGAAGCTTTAGTAGGATCGCCACTTGCCGATACATTTAAACCAGCCACTTTACCTTGAAGCAATTGTCCAACATCACTGATTACCCCATTATTCAATTGATCTGCTTTTACAGAAGAAACAGCGGTGGTCAAATTTTTACGAGAACCTTTTCCGTAACCTACAACCACAACTTGCTCTAAACCTGTTGCACTTGAAACCAATTTAATAGAATAATTAGATTTTGAACCATCTACTTTAACACGTTGTTCTACATATCCAACAAAAGAAACTATCAATACAGCGCTTTTATTAGAAATAGATATTTTGAATTTTCCTTCAGCATCAGTACCAACACCATTATTAGTACCGCTTTCTAATACATTGGCAGCAGGCAATGGCATATTTTGCTCATCTAAGACCACACCCGAAACTTGCGTTTTCTGTGCCCACGAGTTAATTGAGAAGCCTATAAAAAAGGCTAATAATAAAAGTTTAAGTTTTTCCATATTTTTTATTAGTTAATTGGTTAATTGTTTAGCTAAATTAATAGTAAAGAGTAATTAAGGAATGGACAGGTTATTCAGAAATATGGATATTTTAAATAAACCCAGTGATAACGGGATGTCTGAGACCTTGTTTTCTACAACGATATAGTAAATATTAATACATCCATCTCACAAAAGCTTCCATAGCGGCATAATGTGCCAATCCTAATTGAAGATATAAATCGGCAGTTTCGCTATTTCTATCTTCGGCACGCTGCCAAAATTCTCTGCTGTCTGCTCCTTGAAAAACCACTCCGTCTTTTTGTGATTGGTGTTTGAAAATGGCTTTCCTTTTTTGCAATACTTGATCGGGTCCCATCGGTACGGCCATTTCAATTTCATCTATTCCCCATTCTTGCCAAGCTCCTCGGTACAACCAAACCCAACAATCGTCCATATACTTTTGAGGTTTCAATCTCTTTACAGCTTCAAAAACGATGTCTAAACAGGTTTTATGTGTTCCGTGTGGATCGGCTAAATCGCCTGCTGCATAAATTTGATGCGGTTGGATTTTGGCTATCAAATCCATTGTTCTTTGAATGTCTTCTTCTCCCATCGGATTTTTTTTGATGGCTCCTGTTTCATAAAACGGAAGTTCCATAAAATGAATTTGGCTTTCTGGTAATCCCACAAAATAGCAAGTCGATTCGGCTTCTCCTTTTCGAATCAAGCCTTTGATGTATCTTACTTCTGGAATATCTACTTCGCTGTTTCTTTTATTTTTTAGAAATTGAACCGCTTTCTGATAAATAGTATCCGCTTCGATGCTTTCTATACCAAACTTGGTATTGTAATCGCAAACAAAACTGGCAAACCGCAAGGCTTCATCATCAGCAACGGCAATATTTCCTGACGTTTGATAGCCAATATGTACTTCATGTCCTTGTTCTTGCAAGCGGATGAAAGTTCCTCCCATACTGATAATATCGTCATCGGGATGTGGACTAAAAATAAGCACTCGTTTCTTGGCTGGCTCTGCTCTTTCTGGTCTTTTACTGTCATCGGCATTGGGTTTTCCTCCTGGCCAACCTGTAATGGTGTTTTGCAGTTTATTGAAAATCTTGATGTTAATATCATAAGCAGGGCCTAAGTCTGCCAATAAATCACTCATTCCGTTCTCGATATAATCGGCATCGGTCAACATTAATATTGGTTTTTTTAAATGCAAAGCCAATCCTAGAACTGCTTTTCGGATTAAAGTATCGGTCCAAATTACATTTTCGACCAACCAAGGTGTATTGATGCGAGTCAATTTTGAAGCTGCCAATTGATCTAAAACAAAAGTGGCATTGCTGTGTTCTTGCAAAAAAGAAGCCGGAACTTGATTGGTCACTGTTCCTTCTACAGAGGCTTTTATAATATTCGATTTCCCTTCACCCCAAGCCATTAGTATCACTCGTTTGGCTTCCATAATTTTTTTCACCCCTAAAGTAATGGCTGTTCTTGGTGTATTATTTAAACCCGAAAAGTCGCTACTTGCCGCTACACGAGTGATATGGTCTAAGGCTACCAAACGTGTTTTTGAATTTTGCAAAGAACCCGATTCATTAAAACCAATATGACCATTACCCCCAATTCCTAATATTTGCAAGTCGATTCCTCCCGCAGCTTCAATCTTGGCTTCATAGTCACTGCAATAATCCCCGATGGCTTTTTTGGATAAAGTGCCATCCGGAATATGAATGTTTTCTGGTAAAATATCAACGTGATTGAACAATAATTCCTTCATAAATCGCACATAGCTATTGATAGAATCGGGTTCCATTGGGTAATACTCATCTAAATTGAAGGATACTACATTCTTAAAACTCAATCCTTCTTCTTTGTGAAGACGAACCAATTCTGCATACAAACTTTTGGGACTAGAACCCGTAGCCAAACCCAATATGCACGGCTTATTTTGCGCTTGCTTTTCTCTTATCAAGCTGGCGATTTCTTTGGCTACTGATTGGGAAGCGATCACTGAGTTTTCATAAACCACGGTTCCAATATTCTCAAATCGCTTTTCAAAACTCGTTGCTTTATCAATACTGCTTTTTAACATTGCTTTTATTTTTTTGATTAAACTATTACTGTTCCTACTTCTAATGTATTTCTTGGTTTTCACACCATTTTGTTTCCCATTGTTTTATGGTTTCTCTTTCTTTCAATTCGTCGAATGGTTGATGGTTGACAGTTGCTGTTCTGACTGCCTGTAAAAACATTTTCCATCTTGGCCAATAAAAATCCTTATACATTCCGCTCCAAGCTCTAGAGGCATAATCATTCAAATGGCCTTCGCCACCCCAAAGCGTGATTAGTGTTTTAGCATTTTTTAAATACAATTTAGATTCATCGCTAGTACTTCCGAAATCCCAAGCCGATTGCAACCAATACTTCAAATTATTCGAAGGTTGTCCTGAAATGATTTTGTCTATCTCTAAAGCTTGTTGCTCTATTTTTTGGTACAATGCATCCGCTTTTGCTAGGTCATTCGATTGATAAGCCGCTACACATTCTTTCAAATCTTCGTCTAGGCAAAGTGAGTAATACTGTCTTGAAGCTTCTCGCCAATCATAATCAAACAAACTGTTTTTGTCGAACTGATTGGCTTCATTTTTCAAAAGATCCAAAGCCTGTTTTAGTTTTTCTTTGTCACCTGGATTTCCTTTGAATTCTGTTATTTTTAAGGTTGGTCGCTTAAAAAAGAAATAAGCTCCTGCTCTACTGTCCCACCAGCGGGTTTCCCAATATTTAGTGCTGTAAACCGATTCAATCAACAATTGCCAAGCTTGAAAAACGGGTGCAGTAACACTTTTACCATACCTAGCTTTCAAATACTTATCTAACCAATCTGGTACGGATTCTTTTCCTTGCGACCACGGAAGATCATAAATATATTCATAAACAATTGAGTTGTTGTTCAACCCTTCTGGCATTGTGCCATAGCCCACCACATTGCCTTTCATTGGATTTTTCAATAAGCTTGTCAATTCGTTTTTATAGAAATTCAAATCTCCATAAACGGGGTTCGATCCTCCGTAATTATGCACATAGCCATACGTCCATTGCTTGCCGTAAAAAGCTTCTTGGTTTTCCCAAACTTTATATCGGTCATTGGCATAATCCTGAATCATCAATCGGTCGTTTGGCACTTTGCTTAGGAAAGCTTTGGTAGCCTCTTTAGTCCAAAACTCTTTGTTATCACCAAAAAGCCAACCTTGCATCACCCAAGTTGCTCCTGGAGAAGCTTCATTAATGGTTTCGAAAATGGTTTTTCCATAATCTGCTAATTCTTCGTACTTGTGTTCTTTAGAAACGGGCGGAGTAATTTCGTTAAAAGAATCGGCCAAATAAAAATCGGATGGTCCGTAGATTTCGGTGTAAATTTCAATAAAACGCTTCCCAACTTCTTTGAACAAAGGGTCTTTAGAATCTAATAAATAAGTGCTTTCAAAACCGCCTCCCGACCAGGATTTTAATTCCGAAATCTTAGAGTTTGGATGCTTTTCTGCAAATGCTTTGGGCACATACCCACTAAAAGCGGGCACAACTGGATGCATCCCTAACGACCTCATTCTCTGCAAAATTTTCTTTTGAATGCTTTCTTTTTTCTGAATCCAATTTTGTGGCAATGGGCCTTCGAGGCTATTAATATTCCCCATTCGTTGCCAAGGCAAAAAGGCTGGACCTGCAAAATGGGCTTGCAGTTGACTATCCGTTAGTCCGTATTCTTTCCATAATTGTTGCCAAACTGCTTCTTGACCTTCCATTGCAGTAGGCAAGTTAATTCCGTGAAAGGCCATCCAGTCTATTTCTTGTTCCCAACGTTGCCATTCCCACCAAGGTGTGGTATAACCAAAAGCACAAGCGTTTAGATACTCTCGGTATTGAAAAGGAGTCGCTTCTTTTTTGGAATATTTGGGCCAAGATGCAGGCAAATCGATTCGGTTTCCTTCCCAACTCACTACAACTGCTCCAATATCTCTAAGAAAATGATAGGCTGCATAACAAATGGCGGTGTTCGAACTTGCTTTTATTTGCACTCGCTTGGCAGTTGCTTTGACTTCAAACCATTCGGTTGGGGTTGGCGATTTCTTTTCGACAATAGTCAAGTCAAACTCATTCGACCGTTTGCCAATAAGCCTTTCTAATACTGCGGCTGCTTCTTTTGTTTTTCCTTCATTGCTGCCATAGACCGTTGGTACTGCCAATAATAGCATCACAAAAAAAGAAAAAACGCTTCTTGTTTTAATTGCCCACCCATTCCTTCTCATATAGTTCCTTTATTTAATAAATTAGTATCCTAGCTTTTAGTCTAAAATTCATAAAAATAATAGACCTCAAATTAAGGATAAAAATAGAGCAATAATCTACATTCGAAATGGACGCATCATTCAAAACTATAGACATTTTGACCTTTTGGACAAAGGCAAAACGCTGCTGTAAAAACCCATTTTATTGAAGTAACTGTTCTAAAAACAAATTCATTATAAATCTGTAGGGAGTCTTTTTAGGGGTGGGTATTGTTCTAAGCAGGGGGGTGTTTGGATAAGTAGTACCTATCATAATATATTTTCTATTGGTCAATTGCTGCAAGAGTTAGATTTTAAAATTCTAAATGTAATCACTTGGGAAAAGAATAATCCGCCACCCAATTTTTCTTGTCGCTTTTTTACACATTCTGCCAAATTAATCTTTAGGCACGTAAAAAAGAAAATTGCCTCATTATTACAATTATGAATTAATGAAGCAATTGAACGATAACAAACAAACAAATGAAAGATGTATGGAAATTACCTGCTATTGCTCGTTGGGAAAAATCCTGCGACAAACACCCAACTCAAAAACCACTTGCTTTTTTAACTTTTTCTGAAAATGTATTCTATAAATAAATCACTTTAAATTCATAAATAATAGCAATGAAATTCGGCTTTAGAATTCCTTCCCTCAACAAAAGAATAGTCTAAAAAAGGAAAGCAACGATAATGAAGGAAGGTCTATCAAAAAATCTGTAGCTCCTAAAAACAAAAAAAATCTTCCGAGGGAAGATTAGTACCTACAAAAGGATTCTTTTGAACTGGATAGTAATAAAAAATGGCAAGCGACCTACATCGCACCGCTCAACCGCGTACCCTTGCTATGTTCCCATCCTGGGGGAGTCTGCAGGAGCTGGTCGTGTAGGACTTGCCGGTGCAAATATACACTCTTTTTATATTTTTGCAAGGACTTTGTGCCTTTAAAATATCGTTGTATATTGCATCATTAAAAAATTGTTTTATGAAAAATTATAACTTCCTATTTATCATTTTATTAGGAATCACTTTATCGAATTGCGGTAGTAAAAAAAATGATGTAAATTCTACGTTTACTTTCGATGATTCGAAATTTAAAGCCAAATACGTATCAGAAGAGTCTTTGGAATTGGGAGTTTTAAATACAAATGCAAAGGAAGTAGATAGCGTGGTGTACTTCAATAACGATATAAAATTAGGTTCAAAAAAAGGGCTTGACAAACTAGTTTTTAATCTAAAAGACCAAAAATTAGGCTATCAAAACCTGAAAGCTGTGGTTTATTTTGATGGCGAAAGTTCAGAAGCAACAACAAGAATTGAGTTGGTTTCGAATGTAACTCCTACATTATTAAAATATACCATCGTAAACACTTATCCACACGATACCGCTTCATTTACTGAAGGATTAGAGTTCTATAAAGATACTTTGTATGAAAGTACAGGACTAAATGGAAAATCTTTCTTAAGAAAATACGATTATAAAACAGGTAAAATATTCAAACAAGTAGATCTTGACGCCCAATATTTTGGTGAAGGAATTACTTTTATTAATGGTAAAATATATCAATTGACTTGGCAAAACAAAACGGGTTTTATTTACAATGCCCAAACTTTGAAACTCGAAAAATCATTTACTTATGACCAAGACATCGAAGGTTGGGGAATGACTAATGACGGTAAATACATCTATCAAACAGACAAAACCGAGAAAATCTGGAAGATGGATCCTGAAACTCAAAAAATGATTAGTTATGTAAATGTATATTCAGGCGAATCTAAAATTACAACTAACAACCAATTGGAATGGATTAATAATACCATTTATACCAATGTTTGGCAAAAAGATGCCATTGCAGTTGTAAATCCTGCAACTGGATCCGTTGAAGGAATTCTGGATATGTCGGGTTTAAGAAAATTTGTTAAAAATCCTGAGGCCGAAGTTTTAAACGGAATTGCCTACAACCCCAAAACCAAAACCATTTTTGTAACCGGAAAGAACTGGGACAAAATGTTCGAAATAACGGTTTCGGAATAATTTCCCTACCTAATGAAAACGCTACTCATCAACATCAAGGAATTACTTCAAGTTCGAGACGCAAGCGTTTTGAAGGTTTCTGGTG
>ERZ1034365.1446-NODE-1446-length-12030-cov-2.998829_pt1 | contig 12030 bp, 15 predicted proteins | sample MGYA00520615_ERZ1034365 | MGnify/ENA primary metagenome ERZ1034365 (study PRJEB33736, sample SAMEA104284505) | Azolla filiculoides | biome: Urban; feature: Water surface; material: Ditch water | place: Netherlands | collected 2015-10-28 | depth 0-0.1 m ... | reverse complement strand
GCAAAAGCAATACAGATACGTATGGGGAACGTTTGGGTAGCAAATGAATTCGTATACAGGAACTGAAAGAAAGTGAAGAACAATTCATGGATGCCTGATAATCTCTACCATTACATTGTACAAGGTGAATGGATACAGCTTCCAGTATGAATCTCTTCTCACTATATAAGTAAGTTTACTGTTGAATATAATAACACTGATATAAACTACTGACCACTTAGTAGACCATGTAGGCAGGAACAAGAAGATACGATTAGACAAGTACTTCTTCGTTCTTGCTGACTGGTACATGCAAGTACTTGAACTTGAAAAACCCAGATGATATGTGAGATAACAAGAAGACTTCGAAGGAAGACTCTTATAGTGGTACAGAACCTGACACAGATGAAGCAGATGATAGCTGACATTGAAACAATAATGGGATTCACACCACGACAAGTAAGCTGAAAGGTATACTCAAAGAAGGCACTCGGACTGATGGATGATAGAGTAACCGTATGTTCGATTGAATCACGCGACAAATTGAATATGAAAGACTATGGTTGTATTCTTTTAGATGAAGCTGACACATACCTTTGAAGTGATGAAAGACGGAAGTGGTTACTCTCACTCTCACCCGAATACTTGTATGCTTTGACTGGTACAGTGCAGGTAAACGATATGGATGAATCAGTATTCAAGCTCTACTATGGAGTGAAGACAGAACTTATACTCAAACATTTAACACCAACCTATCATAAGGTACGCAGTAGTTTCACTTCTCTTGCACAAGAGTTCTATGAATTGGAAGAAGATTTATATACAGCAGAAGAAAGGAATAAACTTATAGTCAGAACCGTTGATAAGTTTGCAAGATGAAGGAAGTGAATCGTGTTCTGTAAAAGAGTAGAACACGCAAAGGTTCTTGCTGAAATGATACGCAACCTTTGATTCGAAACGTACTTACTTATCTGAGAGGTATCAGATAATGAACGAGAAGAGATAAGGAATAAAGCGAAGGAATCGAAGAATGATGTTATACTGGTTGGGTCAGTTAAGATTCTCGGGAGATGATTTGATTTACCTGAACTCTCATTCTGACTTCTAACAACAGCGGAAAAATTTACAAGTAACATCGCTCAATATTTATGAAGGATTATACGCAGTCATCCAACTAAGCCTCAACCTATATTTATTGATATAGTAGACGAGCAAGTTTGACTCCTGTATAATCAATCTAAGTCAAGAACGAGAACGTATAAACATGAGTTTGGTTCACACAATACTATTACTTACTTAAATATTAACTAACATATTATGTTTGGATTTACAACTACCGATAGAGACATTGAAGTATCTGCTCTTAAGTCACGTGATAAAGATATACAAGACCTCCTAGAAGATAAGGCTCTTATGCAAAAGAACTTTGCCCGTGCGAAAGAAGAGGCAGAGTACACATACAAGCGTGATATTGAACGACTCCGTGATACTCATAATGATTCACTGAAAGCAAACCGTGTATCAACTGAGGAAGCACGTATCGCATATGAAGAGAAAGAGGTAGCTCTTATTGCAAAACACAATGCTGAACTTACTCGACTTGAACGTGAGTCAGAGAATAAGATTGCTACACTTGAATTAAAGGTCACTCGTATTGAAGATGCATATAAGGCACAGTTCGAAGAAGCAAGCCGACAGTATGCAGAACAAGTAAAGAACCTACAAGCCGAAGCAAACGCAAGGGTTGAACTTGAGAAGAAGAAGGTTGAAGCTGAGAAAGTAAAGATTATTGCTGATGCTAAACTTGAGGCACTCACACTCCAAGAATGTGCACAAGCTGAATGATTGAAATACTACGAAGATAAGATTGATGAAATTGGTAACATGTATAGTACCATTATTGAAACTCTTACTGATATTATTGGAGAACGAACTGACATTGATGTTGTTGACCTTATTAAAAACTTACCACAGCCTATTGCGAAAGCAAACGCAACTTCTACTTCCACTAAAAAATAATTCATATGGCTAGATTTAAAGTAGGTGACACTGTCACTATACGTCAATGGGGTGATATGGAAAAAGAATACTGACTAGATACTACTAGTTGAAGCATAAATGTTCCACAATCTTTCACCACAAATATGAGACGATACTGTTGAAAAAAGTATATTATAAGGGCAGTTATGAATAATTGGTATACCTTACAATGAGAAGATTATTCTTTCTCAGATGGTATGTTTGAAGAAAGTAAGGAAGTTACACCATCATTTACTAGTCCAGTATCTATTGATACTCCACCAAAATACTGGGTAGTTGAAAGAGATAAATCAAATCCTCTCTATCAGAAATGTGTTAATTATATCGCTGATAAATCTGATGTGGATGTTAGTTGACATATTTGGAAATACCTATGATTTGATTGAGATGATGAAGCATATAATTGATATAACTGGTGGGATAATATTGAAACATTTGAAAACAATCCAACACTCATCACTCTTGAAGAATGGGACAAGTGGTTTGGTGGTGAGATAGATACATCTGTTGAACCTTCTGCATATGTCTTTAAGAAATGAGACCGAGTAAAGATTGATATGGAAGGGAATGAATTTGACTGACTTATGGGGATATATGATTCTGATGACTGAGACATGACTATGAACCATCGTGTACATATTGATTGAAGAGGTCAATGAAGAAAACATTTTAATTATAACCATTTGATTCTTGTTGACGAAGCAAAACAATCTGAGTACAGATTCAAAGTATGAGATAAGGTATATATGTCACAAACAAGTAGATACTGAGCATGCGAATATTGAACAATAGAAAAAATAGATGAATGAACACTACCGTACCTTGTAATATTAGATTCATGATATAGGTTCTGGGCAGTAAGTTGAGATATAAGTCATCGTGTAACTTCAACATGAAAGGAACCTACAAAATGATTTGAAGAAACATGGATGGAAAAGGCAATGAAGTATCACCAACCAATGTATATTCCAGAATTAGTCTCTTCTGGTGATATGTATACATCAATTACTGCTGACACATGACGAAGTCCATCTAAGGCATATATTGACAAGATAGATGTAGAGAATGGTATATGACTACTTAAAACATATACACAATATAAAGAAGAAAGAAGTGCCACTAAGGAACAAAGTTCTATTTTTACTTTTAAGAAATTACGATAATGAAACTAATAATCCAGTGAGATGAAAATGAAATCATGTCACTCATTGCTCGGATGGGCAAGGATACAGAAACAAAAAGCACTTACTATCCATCAGTATCCCGTACTATAGAGGATGAAGTAGTAATAAATGCTGAGCCAACTAATAAAATTGAATACTCTGAGCTTGGTGAATTTGATAAGGAAATCTTTTGAAAGAAGAAAACAAAACCACGAAGACCGTGAAAGCAATGTACTCTTCTCGTAGATTGACAAGTATTTAAGAAGTTCATGTCAGTTCGTACCGCAGCTGAGTTCTGCAAACGGAGCGATGTATGTCTCTACAATGCAGCAAAGGTCGGGAGTAAGGTAAACAAACTGTACAATGTTCATATCGAATGATACAACAACTCACCAGCAAGTGACATCTCTATTCTATAAATACAAAGTATGCAAATAACTCACGTTTATAAAACTGATTATATGCGATTATGCAAGCAAGGTTTAGTCCTTGCTTGTATCCTCGCTTCAGTCTGACTGGTATTCCAAAAGGCTGATGCAAGTACATACAAAGAACAACTTACTTCTCGATGTGAGATGTGATACATAGGGTACGAGTACACTGATACTCTTGCAAAACCATGTAAGCATCTCTGGAATCAATGGACCAAACAGATTCTCAAGCAATACAAATAACAAATTTATTTTTAATATTACCTCTATGCACTATGAAAACTCTACTATCAAGCATGTATCAATTACTCTCCTTTGTATACTCGCTTTCCAGCAAGTATATTCCTATGCTACTACAACTACTTACTGAGATGTTATTGAAGCTCGTTCAATTGTACAAGACCTGGAAGATAGACTCGACAAAGCGAAAGGTGAAGAGAAGCAAACCTATAATGAGTATTGCTCTGACTCGGGTGAATGCGGTAAGAAAGACACAACCAGTACAGGGGTTACCCTCCGTGATATCTTATTCTTATGAGACTGTCGTGTCTCTAATACGAAGCATAAGTTTCCGAAAGATAGTATCTCGTTCGATGCAGTAGATATTGCTTGTATAAAATGACAAGCATTCGATGTATATACTCCATCATGGAAAGAAGAGTACGTTGTTGAGAAGATTGGATACGGTTCAAACCTTGGTAATTACATAATCCTGAAGCATGGTGAATACCGTATGGTATTTGGACACACAAAAGCTCGTGACGGATTGAAAGAAGGTATGCGTATAACTCTCTGAGTAGATGATATGAAACTTGGTACAACTGATTTATCAGGGTATCAGAACTCATGATACCATGTTCACTTCGAACTCTGGTATAAGTGGGAAAATATCAATGGAAGGTTCATGGTAGGTGACAACAAAGTATCACAACCTGATTCAAAGAAACTCCTTGATAAACGGAAGTGGGATTTCGGATGGAAAGAAACGTATTACTTCACTCACTATGACCTTGGTGATGTAGCTCAAAACGATTCTGAACCATGTCGTACCGCGGATTGAAATGATTCTTGTCTCATGATGAAACATTGAATAGAGACAATGGCAATGACGGTTGATATTAGAAATAAGTATGGTATTAAATTTGGTGATAAAGTACTACTTGAATGAGATGAATGATGTCAATGAATATATACAGTTACAGATGAACTTGCATGTAGATTCCGATGAGATAATGCATGGAGTAATTGACCATGCTACTACAGAGATAAAACACCAACTCCTGTAGTATCAAATATTAAACGACCATGAACCCAGTATTATATAAAATGAGATTTACCAGGTCGTCCTGGTGGTGCGTGTTCTATTACTAAACTTTAATTGTATGAGATACAAACTACTGAAAGATTTACCACTTGTAAAAGCATGAACAGAAGTATTTTTAAAACCACGCTCACCATCTATGTTGTGAATATGACTTTATGAAAACTTTGTCCTATGAACTGAGATAGCAAACATACAGGAAAAAGATATTCCAGAATGGCTAGAAGATATTAAGGAAAAGAAAACATTTGATGATTTGAAATATTGAGATGATACATATAGGATACAAAGTGATTGAACTACTGGGTGTTATTTGTGATATAATTGACAATGTCGCTCCGAAACATTCGTCACTCGTGAAGAAGCAGAAGATGAACATAAGAGACGTGAATGGAGAGTAAGAAAAGATAAATTTATTCCAAAGGAAGGTGAAGTATTTTTTACTGCAATTATTGATTTAACTATAGATTTTAGAACATTTGATAGTAAAATTCCATTTTATGTATTTTGTGTAAACTCATGATTAGCATTTAGAACAGAAGAAGAAGCTGAAAAAGCATTTGAAGAACATGATTTGAAACGCCTATTTTATACTATAATTTAATTTATATGTTCTGGACTATTATTATGGCACTTATACTTTTGCCTATTGCGATAACTATATTTGTAGTAGCTCTACCTTACGTTATGTACATCATCGTATGGATTATAATACTACTATACGGATTAGTTACTTACCCACTGTTTTATTTACTTGATAAATTTAAAAAATAATATGGTAATATTCTTATTTACATTTCTTACAATTTTGGTATTGATTCAAACTTGAAGAATTATACTTGATGGTGATTTAATTGATACACAACAAAGAACAATCTCTCGTATGGAAGTCTCTGAGAAGAATCTTCGAGACAGAGAAAAGCAACTATTGGAAAGAATAAAGTATTGCGAGAATTATTACTTAAATAATAAAATATGCAAGAAGTAATACCAAGAGAACTTATTGAAAAGGCACTTGCTTTGACAGGAATGCCGATAGAAGAAGTGGAATCAATAACAGGAGTACATTGGGTAAAACAAGAAGCAATATTTTGATTCTCAATGGAAACATTCTGTTACTATCTTCTGAGTCCAGAGTTTATTGAGAAGTATAAAGATTTAGTATATTGAGATTGAAGTTGGAATTACAATACTGTATGTATCATTTGAAATGCAGTATATGAATATCAAAAATGAGAACCAGAATCACTTATTTTTTTACTTGAAAAAATATAATATATGAAAACACCTATAGAGATACTCGATGAAATGATACATGAATATGACAATATAATGTATCTCTCATATGTTTGAAATCCAGAAATGGAAATTGATAGAAGGTCAAAGGCTAGACTAATCGAAGCAAAAGAACGAATCCAAAAAGAGACTTGATGGATAAGTGTGGAAGATAGATTGCCTACTTATACTGGTACTTTTCCAGAAGAATATGTAATGGCTTATAATTGAGAAAAAGTTTTTGAAGTATTATTTACTGAAGATACTGTTTGAAATATTTTTTGGACTGATGAAGAAAGTGATTGGTTTTATAAAGATATTACTCACTGGATGCCTTTACCTTTGCCACCTAACAATTAAACTTATGGACTCATTAAGATTGGTATTATATTTTATACTTACCATAACAGTTATATCATCATTGATAAGCTTATTTACACTACCATATAGTCGTTGATATCACGAATGACTCTGTCATTGAAAGTATGGCACATGAAGTACCTATACGAATTGAGAATGTTTTATACCTATTAAATAATTTATATGTATTCATATACTTGAACTGCTTGTCAGAAGTGTTGACAACCACATACTATTCCAACTGTATGGATGTGAGTAACCCCTCCGCCATTATCTTGTTGATGTGTAAAGAGTAACACAATAACTACTAATATAACTAAATAACTTACTATGAAAAACTTTTTATTAAACTTACTTTTTGGACAATTGATTTCATTTTCATTATTTATAATACTAGCTAGTATAATATACGCTTCTAATTTATTTGATAAAAACCCAATACAATGATGAATAATGTTATCATTTATAATGTGATTTTTATTCGCATGAATGATATATGTTCATACAGATGATGAAGAAAAAGAATAATTACTTAACTAAATAACTTATGTCACAATATATAAAATTGGAAGACGTACAGCAAATACTGGAACGAAACAAAATAAATCATACGAATAATAAATGAGAGACAACTCTTAGTATTTCTCCAAATTGTATTGAGGAAATAAACTCTCTACCATCTATAAATCCAGAAGAGATGATAGAAGAGATAATGACCGATGAATCACAGTATTTTATAATGCTATGAAGAAAACTTGCACTCAAAGAACTATAAAAGTTTAAATCTTAATTTACTATTTATGGAAGCACTCGATGAATACGCTATATATACGAATCCTACATTCTCTATAGGAAAGGAAGTATATGACTTACAATCTAAGAAGGTATTAGATGAGGTTTACGCAAAGTACAAAGTAATACTTGATACTTGTCTTGCTAACCCTTCTCAGCTCGTTAATACTAACACACTTGAAATATATGGAGAAAAGTAAGTGCATTATTTTTGATTTGGATTGAGTCTTGTGTGAATTATGAGATTCGGTAAATCCGTATAATCATGATTGAGAAGAGATAGCTATTCCAGAGATGAAATTTATGTTCCAATCATTATGATATTTTGATGAAGAAGTAGAGATGTTTGTTCTTACTGGAAGAAAATATAAAAAATATTGGAAGACAACTCAATTGTGGCTCGATAGAAACCATATGTTTCCTAAATGTCTATTTATGCAAAACTGAAACACCTGAGAGAAGAATCACATCTTCAAGAAAAAGAAACTGGAAGAACTCAAAAAAGTTTACAACATACTATTCATGGTGGATGATAACCCCGATATGATTCCAGTATGCAAGGAACTATGAATAATTTTATTACACGTTAACCGTTAAATTATATGTGTATAATTGATGATAGGGATGACTGGTTTTGAGATTTTACGAATATAAATAAAGTAGTATATCTCGATGATATAGTATGACTTACTCTTCGGAAGGTTATCTGCAAGATATTTAATACAACATCATGAGATATTAAGAACTCACCATGACTCTACTGAATATGTTGAGTACCAATTACTGATATGAATATAGTAGTTGATGAATCCTTTTTACGAAAGCATATTACCAAGAAATGGAAGAAGAACAAAACAGATGATTTCTTCTGCCCGAAACATCTTACAATGGAAGAGTACACATTTTGTTCTGATTACAGACTTATTATTAACAAATAAAAAACTATGCCACGAAGAGAATGTGACGACATACAGGCAGTATTATCAGAATACTGACATGAGAAACTACGGAGCGAGTGGGACAATATGTTCGGCTCAGACTTCTGTGCAAGATACAACCTATGAAAGGACGCAGCTCGCTCATACTTCTGATGTGCACCATGATGTAACCTACGGCAGAAAACATATGCCGATAAAAAAGAATTAAAAAGAAGACAAGAACTTGTAAAAACATGAGAAATGAATAAAACTGTATCTACGTTTGAATATATTTTTACTCATAAAGCATGCATACAGCTTCCGTTCACCAACATGAAACCATAACATTGTTCGAGTTTCTATGTAAGTATTCCATCCTTGTAAAAATATGCTTAGCAAAATCACAATCCCAGAATACGATAGAGACCTTATAGTACAATATAACTTTAAGGAGCTCCTTCTCGAATATGATACCGAGCATAGACATATGAGGTACGATATACTTGATTCAATACAAGACGATGAACTTCGAAGAATGATATACGACAAAAAAGGTGAACTCCGTATGTCACGCCCAAAGATACGTACATCAGATATAAAGATAATTGATGAATGTATGGAGGATATGTACTACGCACCAATTAAAAGCACACTCAAGATACTGGAATACGAGCTGAAGAAGAGAACCTCTCACTCACAGCGGGATGATAAGTTCGCTCTTGAGAAAAAGAAACAGGAGATTGACATCATCCAGGTAGTTGAATCATACATTCATATAGGAAGATATAAACCGTGAAGTCTTATCAAGTGTGTTCTTCCAGAACATCAAGATAAAACATCATCTATGATGCTCTATCCAAAAACAAATACATTCTACTGCTACTGATGTCGAGCACATGGTAGTCAAATAGATTTCATCATGAAGATGGAGAATTGCTCACTTGGTTCGGCTATTAAAAAATTCTTAACTTACTAGATATGACAACAGAGATTGTAACAATGACGGCTGATGGGAAAAAGTTCTACAAGAAAAGACATGTAGTTTCTTTCATCCTTACCCTTGAACGTATTTTCGCAAACATGCAACGTACTTTCGGGAAACTTCCTGAGTACACATTATTTGAAATTGCTATACGAAACGCTCGTCTGATTGAATGACGAACTTCACCAGGGATATATGCTCCAACAGTAAATAGACTGACATGAGTTCGTGATAAGGTTCTGATAGGTCGCATAAGTTCTATGAACTTTGTAGAAATCATGGACTATTCCCTTGAAAATGCTATACTAAGAACATTCAGTGACTCATATGAGTACTACGGACTATCTGTACAACCAGCCAAGACACTAGAACTCAAAACATTCTACGTTCCTGAAGGGCTACTAACTACAAATAGTCAAGACGAACTTGTTATTTGTCCTTGGTTTCAAAGATAATTTGTATAGAATTTCTAACAATTAACCCAGTAACACAATGTACAAGAACAAGATACACCTATCTGTACGAAAGGATAGGAATGGTTGGTATATGTTTGCGAAGTGAGCATACCGTGCTCAGCTTTGTTGAGATAATAAAAGGGATTGATTCTGGTTGAAACAGTATGCGAATAAACTTGGAAAGAGTGACTTCTTCAAAGACTTCACTGAGATACTCCAAGCAATGGAGGCAGACTGAAAAGCCGCATTTACTTTATATGAGCTATACCCAAAATGAAATACATCTGATATGTCTTCACCAAAGACCAACCCATAGTAGAGTTCAATATTGACAAGTTCGATATAGCACGCTGAAAAATAGGGGATAAGTGATATGAGTATATTCAGACATTTAATGGGAATGATATAGTTGGATTCAATACAATAGTAGTAGAATGAGTTGATACAGATAGGCTTGATATAGTACGTTGATTATATGGTTTATATCCATGGCAGATACGTATACGTGACTGAGTTGCACATGCAATCTTTCGTTTCTTGAAACCAATTACAAGAAAGAATGTGATATATATTGCTGAGTGTATGTCAGAGATGTTTATGTGAACCTATCAGTTCCATACATTTTATGAAAAGTCATGTGACACTGTTATTAAAGAAGAAGATGCCTACTCAAATCCACTTACAGTTACTCAGTACTTTGAGAACAAACACTACTCTGATACTATCAATCACTCAATTGAGCAATATATCAATGATACCGTAAAGATTTCTGAAATACAAACGAAGCTCTCCCAGTTTAATCTCGTATGTGATGATTACTTAAATGTAGCTATTGGCTTTGGGAAGCCATTCTATACAGTATACAAATGTTTAGGGTTCTCACTTAGTTCAACCTATCAGTTCTTCAATGAACACTATACATCTGGTTTCAAATGATGAGACCTGATAAGTACAAACGTAAGTCAATGAGTTGTTATTAAAACAACTGAACTCATAGAACATGATGGATGACTCGCAATCTTGGATGAGAAGATGGGATACAAAACAGTAACCGATTTCATTATCCGAGTACACTACAAGCTCAATAAACCCGATGGAGAAGTATGATATATCGTTATCCTTACAAATAAATATGGTGAGTCTACATCTTTTATAGAATGGAAGAACTCAGCCAACGAAGGAGAGATGATACGGTTCGTACAATCCTACGGAAATTACCACTTCACTGCTAGTAAAGCATCATTGAAAGCTATACATACCGCTATTGCAAATACAGAAGTTCCTGTTATTACTACTTTTACCGAATACGGTATAAATACTTATAAGAGTGAACGTGTTCTCATTCTTCCAGATGGAGTAATGAATGTTGCATCAAAGCGTATCTTCCTTAAAGAACACGATGACTCATACCTTACATTCGGATGAAAGGATGCAATACAGATAAGCTGAACAGCAGATTATGTTGATAGCAAAACAATGTGCCGATTTTCATCTATGACTGAACATGGATATGATTCATTTATGGACATATCAAAAAGCATCTACTGAGATTTATCAGGTGATATTCTCCCTATGATGGCATGTTCAATGGCAGGATATACTGCATATGAATCCTACATTAAAGAAGCACCTCTCTACTTTGTAACAGGAGTAAGTGGTTCTGGGAAATCAACATTTGCAGAAATACTTGGCCTTATGTTTTGAGTGAGTTCATTCTTGAAGCTCTCTTCAACAACCGTATATCCTTTGAAATGCTTACTCTCTTCTGGAATACGTCTACCAATCTTTCTTTCTGAGTATCGCTCAACGATGAGTAATAAACCAGAGAAGGAAGCACTCATTCGAGAAACATTTGACTGAGGTGAGATACAACGTGGACAGAGAGACGGTAAGATTAATAAGTATAAACTCTCCGCACAACTCTTTATTGAATGAGAAGATATGTACTCGTCAGGTTCCATACGAACTCGTACTATCATTCATAGAACAAGTGCAGGTGGAAGAAAAAAATGTAAACCTCAGGAAGTAATCTCTAAAAATAGAGAGACAATCAGTTCATTCTTCTACTCATACTTGGTACGTACAAATCAGGCTGACTATACAAAACATATTGATGATGCATATGTGCTATTCAAGGATTGTGGAGCTGAACCACGTATCATATCAAACATGCAGGTAATGTATGCTGGATGTATGTGCTTTGCTCCTGATAAGAAAGAGTACTTTATTGAACAGATAACAAAGATACTTGCATTCCAGATTCAAGACTTCCAGCAGAACAGTGTGACGAAACAATTCCTCAAAGTAATGTGACA
>ERZ1034365.1445-NODE-1445-length-12039-cov-3.107758_pt1 | contig 12039 bp, 6 predicted proteins | sample MGYA00520615_ERZ1034365 | MGnify/ENA primary metagenome ERZ1034365 (study PRJEB33736, sample SAMEA104284505) | Azolla filiculoides | biome: Urban; feature: Water surface; material: Ditch water | place: Netherlands | collected 2015-10-28 | depth 0-0.1 m ... | reverse complement strand
CGCGACCGGCACCGAAAATCCTGGGCTGCCTGGCTCCACTTAGAATGCAAACAAGAGGATATTTTTCATTCAAAACTACTGTATCTGTTGATCATGCGATTAAGACTGACATTGCTGTCGATAAGAAGCTGTCTTGGAGTCGGCTGTCTGGTCTTACTGGCGCAGCAGGCTGTGTTCGCTAGTGATGCAGTGGCGCAGCCCAGCCCGGTCGCCGTGCCGGAATTCGGCACGCGACAGGTGCTTGACAAGCTGCTGCGCCAGGCCGTCAAGACGCACCCGTCCATCCTGGCGCAGCGCGCGCAGCGCCGCGTCGCGCAAGCCGACTACGAGACAGCCGAGTGGAGCCGCTATCCCACGCTCACGGCCGAGGTCAGCCAGGGCGGGCAGACCGGGCAGGGCTCGGTGGCGCGTCTCTCGCAACCGCTCTGGACCGGTGGTCGGATCAGTGGCCAGATCGACAATGCCCAGGCGGGTATTGCCGTTGCCGCCGCGGCTGTTGCCGAAGCCGAGCAGAACGTGCTGCAGGAGACGACGCAGGCCTATGCCGAGCTGTTGCGCGCGCGTGACCGGCTCAGGGCGGCCAAGGACAATGTGGCCGAGCATGAGCGGCTGTATCAGATGATCTTGCGCCGGGCCCGTACCGAGATCAGTCCGCAGTCGGATGTGACGCTGGCCAGTGGCCGGCTGCAGCAGGCCTTGTCGGAGCAGATCCAGTTTCAGAATCAGGCCGAACAGGCGCGTGCGACGCTCGAGCAGCTGACGGGTCAGCCGATCGAGCAGGTCGTGAAGGTCGAGCGACCGCTGCCGGCCTGGGGCGGACTCGTGCCGCTCAGGGAGGAGGCCCTGGCCTTCTCGCCCGAGCTGGCACGCTTGCAGGCACAGGAAACGCAGGCGGTGGCCCAGCTGGGCTTGGCCAAGGCGGTGCAGCTGCCGTCGGTTTCGCTCGCGCATGAACAGCGGCTCGGCGAAATGGCCGCCGGCTATGTGCGCAGTCAGACCTATGTGACGCTGCAGTTCCAGCCCGGTGCCGGTTTGTCGGCACGCTCGGCCGTGACGGCTGCGGCCGAGCGCCAGTTGGGGCTGAGGGACCAGCAGGAGGCCGCGCGGCGCAAGTTGCTGCGTCAGGTGGACGCCGACTGGAGCGAGCTGACTGCGCTGGAGTCCCTGCTGCAGCCGAACCGCGAACTGGTCGACAACACGCGCGGGGTCGTGGAGTCCTATGCCAGGCAGTACACGGCCGGCCGCAAGAACTGGCTCGATGTGCTCAACGCCCAGCGCGAGGCCAGCCAGGCGCTGTACGGGCTGGCTGACGTGGAGGCCAACCGCTTGCGTGTGCAGCTGAGGCTGGAGATTTACAGTGGCCGTCTGACGGCCAGGAGCTTGAGCGAATCGTGATGCATTCCAATCCGAATTCAGCCGCTGCGCCCGCCGGCGTGACGGCGACCGCTGGGGACTTGGCCGAGTTGCTGAGCCGGCTGGCGGCGCTGCAAGGCCATGCGGTGCCGGTGTACCGCTTTGCCATGCTCGAGACCACGGCCGAGGGCCTGGAGCTGGCCAGCCTGAGCCCGGCGCAGCGCGCGCGCGAACTCTGGCTCGCGCGTTTTCCGCAGGCCGAGGTCGACCCGCTCGATGCGGCCAAGCTGGAGCGTGGCGACTTGCCGGCCCTGTGGTGCGAGGGCCATGGCGACAGGGTGCTGCTGTTGCGTGGCCTGCAGGGCGCGCGCGCGCTGCTGGCTGAGGATGCCCAGGGCGACCGGGTCGAGTTGACCTTGGAGGAGGCGGCTCAGGGCCAGGTGCTGCGCTTGGTCGTGACGGCCGCCGCGCCCGGCGAGGCGGGGCATGGATCGCGCACGGCATCGGAGTGGTTTGCCTGGGTGCTGCGGCGCTACCGGGGCGTGTTTGCCGAGGCGGTGCTGGCGACCTTGGTCGTCAGCGTGATCGGCCTGGTGACCTCGATCTATTCGATGCAGGTCTATGACCGCGTGGTCCCGACCAAGGGACTTTCGACGCTCTGGGTCTTGACGGTGGGCGTGCTGGTCTCGATCGGACTCGAATTCTTGCTCAAGCATGTGCGCACGCATTCGGTTGACCGCGCCTGCAAGGCGATCGACATGGAGCTGTCGAGCGTGTTTTTCGGCAAGGCGCTCGATATCCGCATGGACGCGCGGCCGCGCACCGTGGGCAGTTTCGCCAACCAGATCCGGTATTTCGAGTCGGTGCGCAACTTCCTGACCTCGTCGACGCTGTTCATCCTGGCGGATGCGCCGTTCGCGCTGCTGTTCGTGGGCGTGATCGCGCTGATTGCCGGCCCGGTGGCGCTGGTGCCGCTGCTGATGGTCCCGATTGCGCTGCTGGCGGGGCTGGCGTTTCGCCAGCCGATCGAGCGCCTGAGCAGCGCCAACATGGCCGAGTCGAACCGCAAGAACGGCCTGCTGATCGAGGCGATCGACGGCATCGAATCGATCAAGGCCGCCAGCGGCGAATGGAAGATGCTCGACCGCTGGCGCACGCTCACGGCGACCATCGCCGAGAGTGAGTTGCGCCTGCGTGGCCTGACCAGCCTGTCGAGCCATCTGTCCCAGACCATCCAGCAACTGAGCTATGTCGGCTTGGTCGTGGCCGGGGTGCTGGCGATCGTCGAGGGGCATTTGACCATGGGCGGACTGATCGCCTGCACCATCATCAGCGGTCGGGCCCTGGGCCCGCTGGCGCAGATTCCGAGCCTGATCGTGCAGTGGAAGCAGGCGCGTATCGCACTGCAGGCGCTCGATGGCATCATGGCCATGCCGGGTGACCGGGAGCCGGATCGGCGGCTGCTGGTGCCGGCCCAGTGCCGGGGCGAGCTGCGTCTCGACAAGGTGGAGTTTGCCTATCTGAAGGAGCTGCCGGCGCTGCAGGTGCCGCAACTGGTGTTCCGGCCCGGCGAGCGTGTGGCCCTGGTCGGTGCGGTCGGCTCGGGCAAGACGACGCTGGTCAAGCTGCTGTCCGGCCTGTTCAAGCCTGCTGCCGGGACGGCCTTTCTCGATGACATTGACATCACCCACCTGGCGCCGGAATTCGTGCGTGAGCATGTCGGCTATTTGCCGCAGGATGTGCGGCTGTTCCAGGGGACTTTGCGCGACAACCTGACGCTGGGACTGCCTGCGCCGAGCGACAGCCAGTTGTTGCGCGCGGCAGCGCTGACGGGCCTGGATCAGATCATCCAGTCGCATCCGAAGGGACTCGAGCTCGAGATCAGCGAGGGGGGCAAGGGACTGTCGGGCGGGCAGAGGCAACTGGTCGGCCTGACCCGACTGCTGCTGGCGCGGCCCAAGGTGATGCTGCTCGACGAGCCAACCGCCTCGATGGATGCCCAGCTCGAGGCCAAGGTCATGCAGCACCTGTTCCAGGAAATGCCGGCGGACTCGCTGCTGGTGATCGTGACGCACAAGCCGGCGATCCTGCCGCTGGTCAACCGGGTGATCGTGGTCGACCGAGGGCGTGTCGTGCTCGACGGGCCGCGTGACGCCGTGCTCGCGCGGTTGCGTTCCGGCGCCGCGCAGCAGTCCAGACCGGCGACCGCTGCGCCGCCGGTTTCCCCTACCCCTCTCCCGATGGCCGCCGAGCAGGTGAATTGAGCGATGAAATTGTTCTGGTTTTTCCAGTCCTCGGCCGACCGGCCGGGTGCTGACGCGGGCGGGTCCACCCGCTGGGTGATCTGGACCACCCTGGTGGCCTTGCTGGTATTCGGCTGGTGGGCCAACTGGGCGGTGCTCGACCAGATCACGCGTGCACCGGGATCGGTGATCTCGAGCTCGCGCACGCAGATCATCCAGTCCCAGGAAGGCGGTACGGTCCAGGAGATGCGGGTCAAGGAAGGTGATGTCGTCGAGGCGGGGCAACTGTTGGTGCAGCTCGACCGCACCAAGGCCGAGACCGCCTACTTGGAGGCCAGGGCCAAGGCGGCCGGTCTCGGGGCGGCAGTGGCGCGGCTGCATGCCGAGCTCGGCGACCGCGAGCCGGTCTTCAAGCCCGAGCTCAAGTATTACCCCGAGTTCCGCGAGAACCAGTTGCTGCTGCTGCGCAAGCGCCGCTCTGCGATCAACGAGGAGATCTCGGCGTTGCAGGGCATGCTGGTCTATGCCCAGAAGGAGCTCGACATCACGCAGCCGCTGCTCAAGAGTGGGGACGTGAGCCAGACCGACGTGCTGCGCCTGCAGCGCCAGGCCGCCGACCTGAAGGCGCAGATCAGCAACAAGCGCAACAAGTACCTGCAGGACACGCAGGCCGAGCTGGCCAAGGCCGAGGAGGATCTGGCGGGCATCTCGCAGAACCTGGCACAGCGCAAGGCCGCGCTGGAGCAGACTTCGCTCAACGCCCCGCTCAAGGGTGTGGTGAAGAACGTGCGCATCACGACCATTGGCGGGGTGTTGCGTCCGGGCGACGAGGTGATGCAGATCGTGCCGCTGGAGGATGACCTGGTGGTGGAAGCCCGGGTCAAGTCCGCAGACATCGCCTTCCTCAAGCCGGGCCTGTCGGCCAGCGTCAAGATCGATGCCTACGACTACACCATCTATGGTGACCTCAACGGCAAGCTGATCTATATCAGCGCCGACACGCTGAGCGAAAACCTGCGCCAGGGCGAGGAACCCTACTACCGGGTGCAGGTGCGTACCGAGGGCCGGCGCTTCAGTGCCCGGCCCGATGCTGACATCGGGATTCAGCCCGGCATGACGGCGACGGTCGAGATCAAGACCGGTCAGCGCACCGTGCTGCAGTACCTGACCAAGCCCATCACCAAGACGCTGAGCGAATCACTGGGCGAGCGCTGAACGGCCTTCAGCGCACCCGGACCTTGAAGCGCAGCCGCTGCACTTCGAAGCCGCCGCTGCGCAAGGCCGCCAGCAGCGCCGGCGCCAGCTGCCTGAGCTTGCTGCCGACGGCCGGGTTGCTGACCAGCAGGCACCAGGATTCCTCGTCGACGGGGCCGGCCTGGACCTGGGCCCGCAGCCCGGGCTGCAGCAGGGGGCGGATCAAGGCCAGCATCTGCTGAGACTGGCGGATGCGCACGGCCACCTTGGCCAGTTCGGGGTTGGCCTGGAAGGCCTGTTGCAGGCTGAAGAGACGGGAGGGGGGGGCCATGTGCCGTCATTATCCGGCAGCAGCCGTCCGGCTCAGGGCTGTGCCTTATTGGCCCGCTAAAATGCAGCCACACGGTAACCATCCGACCGCAGCCTGGTGCGTTTCCAGGCGAACCCGATTCCCAACCAGCCCTCGCCAGGACTTCTGTCTGCTGCGAGGAGCGATGCTCGTATGCCCATCCAGTTCCTGACCAAAATCTTCGGCAGCCGCAATGACCGCCTGCTCAAAACCTACCGCAAGACGGTGGCGCGCATCAACGGCCTGGAGTCGCAGTTCGAACAACTGAGCGACGCCGAATTGCAGGGCAAGACGGCCGAGTTCCGCCAGCGCCTGGCGCAGGGCGAGGCGCTTGATGCGCTGCTGCCCGAAGCCTTTGCGACCGTGCGCGAGGCCAGCAAGCGCGTCATGAAGATGCGCCACTTCGATGTCCAGCTGGTCGGCGGCCTCGCGCTCCATGACGGCAAGATCGCCGAGATGCGCACCGGCGAGGGCAAGACGCTGACCGCGACCCTGGCGGTCTACCTCAATGCCCTGACCGGCCAGGGCGTGCATGTGGTCACGGTCAACGATTACCTGGCCGGACGCGATGCCCAGACCATGGGCAAGCTCTACCACTGGCTGGGCCTGTCGGTCGGGGTCAACCTGCCGCAGATGCCGCGCGAGGACAAGCTTCTTGCCTACCTGGCCGACATCACCTACGGCACCAACAACGAGTACGGTTTTGACTACCTGCGCGACAACATGGTCTACGAGGCGGCCGACCGTGTCCAGCGCAAGCTGAACTACGCGATCGTCGACGAGGTCGATTCGATCCTGATCGACGAGGCGCGTACGCCGTTGATCATCAGCGGCCAGGCCGAGGACCAGACCTCGGCCTATCTCGCGATCAACCAGCTGGTGCCGCAGCTGGTGCGCCAGGAGGGCGAGGCCGATCCGCGCACCGGCGAAGGCGTGACCAGGCCAGGCGACTTCACGGTCGACGAGAAGTCGCATCAGATCCACCTGACCGAGCAGGGTCACGAGAATGCCGAGCGCATCCTGGCCCAGGCTGGCCTGTTGCCCGAGGGCGCCTCGCTCTACGACCCGTCCAACATCGTGCTGATGCACAACCTGGTGACCGCGCTCAAGGCCCAGCATCTGTATCACCGCGACCAGCATTACGTGGTGCAGAACGGCGAGATCGTGATCGTCGACGAGTTCACCGGTCGCCTGATGACGGGCCGACGCTGGAGCGACGGCCTGCACCAGGCGGTCGAGGCCAAGCAAGGCGTGCGGATCCAGCCCGAGAATCAGACCCTGGCCTCGATCACCTTCCAGAACTATTTCCGCCTCTACGGCAAGCTGTCGGGCATGACCGGTACCGCCGATACCGAGGCCTACGAGTTCAACGAGATCTACGGCCTCGAGACCGTGGTGATCCCGCCGAACCGCCCGAGCCAGCGCAAGGACGAGCTCGACCGCGTCTACAAGACGACGCAGGAGAAATATGTCGCCGCGATCGCCGACATCCGTGAATGCCACGGCCGCGGCCAGCCGGTGCTGGTCGGCACCTCGTCGATCGAGAACTCCGAGATCATCGCGGCGCTGCTGCAGCAAGAAGGCCTGCCGCACGAAGTGCTCAACGCCAAGCAGCATGCGCGCGAGGCCGACATCATCCTGCAGGCTGGCCGTCCTGGCGCGATCACGATCGCGACCAATATGGCGGGCCGCGGCACCGACATCGTGCTCGGCGGCAACCTCGAGAAGATCCTGGCCGCGATCGAGGCCGATGCCAGCCTGGACGAGGCTGCTCGTGCCCAGGCGGTCGAGGCCGCGCGCGCGCAGTGGAAGCTCGACCACGAGCAGGTCAAGCAGCTCGGCGGCCTGCGCATCATCGCGACCGAGCGCCACGAGAGCCGCCGCATCGACAACCAGCTGCGCGGCCGTGCCGGTCGCCAGGGCGATCCGGGTTCGAGCCGCTTCTACCTGAGCCTGGACGACTCGCTGATGCGCATTTTTGCCGGCGACCGCGTCAAGGCCCTGGCCGTCACCGCGCCCGCGCGCCTGGGCACGCTGCCCGCCATCCCGACCATGGCCGAGGGCGGCGTACGGGACTTTGACGTGGCCGCCTGGATCGGCCTGTTCGCCCCGGCCGGCGTGCCGGACGCCCAGGTGCAGCGCCTGTCCGCCGCCATCCGCAAGGCCATGGCCAGCCCCGCCCTGCAGAAGAAATACGACAACTGCTGCACCCCGATGGTGCTGGCCGGCGACGAATTTGCCGAGTTCGTGAAGAAGGACCGCGCCCTGTGGGCCGAGCGCGCCGCCGCGGCAGGCATCGTGCCGGAATGAACCCCACACGACAGCCATTGAATGCACAGGAGTTGACATGACCCCCGGCCAAAAAGTCGTCGTCAGTGAATTCGCGGAAAGCCCCATGGATGCCGTCGAGAATCACCTGTCCCTCCAGCCGATGGAGCGGCCCGACCCGGCAAGCCTGAAGCCCCACGAAGTCCTCATCGAAATCAAGAGCGCCGCCGTGGGCTGGGTGGACCTGCTGATGACCAGCGGTCAGTACCAGCACATGCCCAAGCCGCCGTACACCCCCGGCCTGGAATACAGCGGCGTGGTGCTGGCCACGGGCGCCGCCGTGGACGCCTCACAGGTCGCCGTCGGCGCGCGCGTGCTCGTGGACGGCCTGCAGGTCGGTCCGCGCTCCGGCGGCGACTACCAGTCGCAGGGCGGTTTTGCCTCGTTTGCCGTGGTGCCCGCCAGTGCTGCGCTGCCCCTGCCGGACGGGTTCTCGTTCGACGAAGCCTGCTGCCTGCTGAGCAACTACGAAACCGCCTACCACTGCCTGGTGGTGCGCGGTCGCCTGAAAGCGGGAGAAACCGTGCTGATCCTGGGCGCCACCGGCGCCACGGGTCTGGCGGCGGTCCACATTGCCAAACTGGTCGGCGCCACCGTCATTGCGGCGGGTCGATCCGAGGCGAAACTGGCCTTCGTCCAGGCGCAGGGCGCGGACCACGTCATCCACATCACCCATCCCGATGGCAGCCCGGGCGTGCGCCCGTTCAGAACCGATGTCAAGGCGCTCACGGGTGGCCGGGGGGTGGATGTGGTGTACGACGGTGTCGGTGGAGAAGTCTCGCTGGAAAGCCTGCGCTGCGTCAGCTTTGGCGCCCGCTTCCTGATTGTGGGCTGGGCCTCCACGCCAGCCGTCGCCAACGGGCGCGGGCAGCGCGGCGCCCCCAACGCCAACCAGTTGCCCACCAACCTGATCATGATGAAAGGCCTGGAAGTCCTGGGTTCCCCCATGGTGATCGCCACCGTGAACGACCCGTCCATCCGCCCGCCCCGGCTGGCGCGCCTCATGGAATGGGTGAAGGAAGGCCGCCTCAAGCCCCACGTCTCGCGCACCTGGGCGCTGGCCGACTTCAAGGCCGCCATGCGGGCGAAATGGCGGGGCGAGGTGATCGGCGGCTGCGTGCTGCATCCCTGAGGCGCCCTCGGCGGACGCGCCAGATCGTGTCGTGATTGATAGCAAACAATGACCATTTCATGCTGGGTCGCGGCCTTTTTTATTCAAATGATCCGCATGGACCCCTGCACAGCGTGGCGGCGGCGCCAGACCCGTCCCGATCAAATTCGATAGCATGATGTGACCATTTCATGCTGGGAACAGGTCATTTTGATTCAGAGACCTGCAAATTTTCCCCGTCGGCGGCTGTCGTGACCTTCAGGCATGCCGTACCCAGACTCTGCAGCACGGTGGCATACAGCAGGTCCGGCCTGACCGGCTTGGCCAGGAAATCGGTCATGCCCACGTCCATGCAGCGCTGGCGGTCTTCGTCAAAGGCATTGGCGGTCATCGCAACGATAGGCAGCTGGCCGCAGCCCGGCAAGGCGCGGATGGCGCGGGTCGCCTCCAGCCCGTTCAGGTTGGGCATCTGCATGTCCATCAGCACCAGCGCGTAGTCCCCCTGCTTCACTTTTTCCACCGCCTGTGCGCCGTCGTGGGCCACGTCCACATGGAGCCCGGCCTCTTCGAGCAGAAACCGCGCGACTTCCTGGCTGATGGGTTCGTCTTCGGCCAGCAGGATGCGCGCACCCGCGTAGCAGGTCCGGAGATCCGCCTCGGCATCCCGTGCGTGCGGCTCCGCCGGGTCCATCCGGACCGCCTCCCGGCCCAGTTGCACCGTGAACCAGAAGGTGCTGCCCACGCCTTTCTGGCTTTCCACGCCGATGGCGCCGCCCATGGCGTCCACCAGCCGCTTGCTGATGGCCAGCCCCAGGCCAGAACCGCCAAAGCTGCGGGTCAGCGAGTCGTCCACCTGCTGGAACGGCACGAACAGCCGCTTTTGATCCTCGGGAGAAATGCCAACGCCGGTATCGCGGACCTCAAAGCGCACTTTGACCCTGGCTTCGCTTTCCTCCGCGATGCGGGCCTGGACCGTGACGTTTCCAGCCTGGGTGAACTTCAGGGCGTTGCCCGTGAGGTTCAGCAGGATCTGCCGCAATCGAACCGGGTCACCCCGCAAGCGCATGGCGCCCAGGCGCGGCTCGATCTCCGCTTGCAACACCAGCCCCTTGCTGAGGGCTTCCGAACTCAGCAAGTCGATGCACTCCTTTGACAGATCTGCCAGGTTGAAATCCTTCGCCTCCAGGGAAAGCCGATCGGCCTCGATCCTGGAGATGTCCAGGATGTCGTTGATGATGGCCAGGAGATGCCGCGACGCCTGCTGGACCCGGGCCAGATAGCCCTGCTGTTTCGGGTCGGTGGCGCGGCGCAGTGCCAGATCGGTCATGCCCATGATGCCGTTCATGGGCGTGCGCAGCTCATGGCTCATGTTGGCCAGAAAGACGCTTTTGGCCCGGCTGGCGTCCTCCGCCAGGTCTCTGGCGACTTCAAGCTCGACATTTCTCGCCATCAGGGCCTCCTGCAGCCGGTGCTGCTCGGAGATGTCACGCGCCGCGGCGAATACGCCCTGCACCTGGCCCGCCTTGTCCCGGTAGACGGAGGCGTTGTACAACACATCGGTGACCCCGCCCGATGTGTGGCGGATGGCAAGCGGGTAATCGCGTACAAAGCCCTCTGAAAAAACGCGCTCATAGCCCGCCCGTGCTTGCGCGGGTTGCGTGAAGTAGGTGGAGAAGTCCGTGCCGATCAGCTGCGCGCGGGAAACGCCCGTGACCTGCACGGAGGCTTCATTGACGTCGGTGATCATGCCGCTCGCACTGATCGTCACCAGCGGGTCCAGCGAGGCCTCCAGCAGGCTGCGGCTGTACTGTGCGGCTTCCTGTCGCTGCGCGATTTCCCGCGCCAGCCGGCGGTTCCAGTAGAGGAAGGCCAGAAGAATCAGCGCGCCTGCACCGGCGACCTGCCAGACCAGCGTGTAGTCGATCGGCGCAACGCCCTGCAGGTTGCCCCACTTGGCGTTGATGGCATTGCGCTCCTCCAGTGGCATGGCCGCAAGGCCCTTGTCGATCAGCGAGGCCAGCTCCGGCCAGTCCTTGCGCACCGCCATGGCCTGGGTGTGGTTGCCGTAGTGCGTCGGCGCGGCAACGACCAGGTTGTTGATGGCGTGTTGCCGGATGAGGTAGCTCGCAACCGCCAGATTGCCCACGTAGGCATCCGCTTTGCGCTCGGATACGGCCTCAATGGCCTCTTTTGAATCGGCCACCACCAAAAGCCGTATCGCAGGGTAGTCAGCCCGCAACTTGTCGGTGATCACAAAGCCCTTTTCGACCACGACCGTCTTGCCTTTCAGGTCGTCCAGGCTGCCAATAAAGGCACTGTCCTTGCGGATGAAGATCGCCCAGGGCATGGACAGATAGTCCGTGGTCAGTGCAAATTGCTTTTCCCGCTCCTGGGTGCGGTTCATGGTTGGCAACAGATCGTAGTGCTGGCGGGGGCCCATCACATCCTGCATCGCTGCGGGCCATTCGCGCAGTGTGTGCTGGTATTCGACCTTGAAGCCGAAACGCTTTGAGACGGCGTCGAGGTAATCCACCGCCACCCCCGAAGGCGCCGGCGTCCTGCGCATGTAAGGCGGCCAGTCGCTGATGCGCACCCGCACCGTATGCTTTTGGGCCAGCCAGGTCTTCTCGGCCACAGTCAAGGCGCTCGCCACGCCCGCGCCTGGGTCTATCAGGGGATCATCCACATAGCGTTGCCGGATGCGTTGCCGCTCTTCTTCAGAAATGGCCTTCAGCCCCTTGTTGAGGATGCCCACCAGCTCTGGCCAGTCCTTGCGGATCGAAAAGACCTCCTGAATCGTCCCCCGCAGCGCCAGGACCGGCTTGAAATAAGGGATTGCGCTTTTCTTGAGCTGGTATTCGGTGGCGAAGTCGCCGATGAACCCGTCCGCCTCACCGGACAGCACGGCCTCGTATTTCTGCTGGAATCCCAATCTGGCGACGGGTGTCACACCCGGGTAGGACGCCAGGGCCTTCTGGTCGTAAAGATGCCCGATCTGAAAGGCCAGCAGCTTGCCCGCCAGATCATCGGTCGAACGGATTTGCGGTGCGGCGTCGCCCCTGACGTAGATGAACTTCTGGTAGCTGTTGTAGACATCCGTGAAGTGCGCGAAACCACGCCGCTCGTCATGAACGACCGACGAGGAGAGCCCGTCAACGCGACGCTCCTTCAGTTTGTCCACCAGTGCCGACCACTCGCCCAGTTCAAAAACGATGTGGGTCCCCAGCAGCGCGTTCAGCCGGGCTTTCGCCCTTGGGCGCATCGGCGTCGATCTCCAGATCAATCGAAAGAAAGCCCTCGTTCTGCCCGCGCAGCATGGCCAGAACCCGGTGGCTGGGGGCCGAGGCCCAAGGCTCATTATGGGCGAAGTATCAGAAAACTTCGCGCCCTCGGCCTCCTTGCCCGCAACGCCTTTGGCCACCAGCCTGCCCACCTGTTTCATATGGCCGCGCAACCGTCCC
>ERZ1034365.1444-NODE-1444-length-12044-cov-10.063926_pt1 | contig 12044 bp, 9 predicted proteins | sample MGYA00520615_ERZ1034365 | MGnify/ENA primary metagenome ERZ1034365 (study PRJEB33736, sample SAMEA104284505) | Azolla filiculoides | biome: Urban; feature: Water surface; material: Ditch water | place: Netherlands | collected 2015-10-28 | depth 0-0.1 m ... | reverse complement strand
GCCTTCACCATCGGCTGCAACTCATGCGGACAATTTAGGTCGTCCAGTGGATCCAGGCTATTGGCATCGCGTCGGGCAATGGCCCGGCTCAGGTCGGTCAGCGGGCCAAGTCCTCGCCACACCGTCACCCAGACCAACAGGATAAACAGCGGCATGCCCAATACGACCGGATCGGTTGCCAGCACAACGATGCCACGCACCAATTCATTGCGGTCGTCTTGCCGCTCTGAAACCATGGCCAACATCGTCTCACTGGAGTCCCGGATGCTGTAGGTGCGCCAGGCTTTGCCCTCTTCGTCGGTCCCAAATGAAAAGCCAATGCTTTTTGTCATGGGGGCCAGGGGCGCATTGGCGGACCGGAAGACCAACTCGCCATTGCGCCAAAGTTGGTAGCGCATATTCATGCCGTGTTGAATATTCTTACGGACGACGGATGCGTCGACTACCTGTGCAGCTTCCAGCGGAGGCTTGGCGGGTTGCGCTGCCAGAAAGTGTCCCGGTGTGACGCTTTGCGGCAGATCGGGCCACTTTTGAAACAATTGCAGAATGGTTTCTGTCGGGTCGTGATGGCTTACGGCAGGGTCTGGTTCGGTAATGCGCAGGAGCGCAAGGGCGGTGTGTGAAAGGTGGATGTCATACAGTTCGTTTAGCTCGCGCAGGTTCTGTTTGAGCGTAAAGACTGCAACCAAGCTCCAGTAGATGCAGCTCGCCGCAAACAGACTGGTGAGCAGGCGCCGCCTGAGCGAGTATTTTCTGCTCCAGAGCTTCATGGGGAGGCCGTGAGGCTGTAGCCGACGCCCCGAATGGTCAGCAAATTGAGCCCCACCATTTTGTGCCGCAGATTGTGGATGTGCACCTCAATGGAGTTGCTGTCCCGCTGGCGCTCTTCTCCGTAAACGGCTTCTTCAATTTGCTTGCGGGTGACGATTAGGCCGGCATGGCTGATGAGCACTTTCAGAATCTCAAACTCACGCTTGGAAAGGGACAACGCCGTGCCCTTATGGGTCACCATTCGAGTCTCCACGTCCATGACCAAGTCTTCCAGTATGAACTTGCCATCGCTACCTGAGCGCCTGATCAGTGCTTTGAGTCGGGCTACCAGTTCTTCAATGTCGGTGGTCTTGGAGACGAAGTCGTCGGCCCCCTGATTGAACGCTTGTACCTTGTCTTCGGTCGCTTCGCGGGCAGTCAGTATCAGGGCGGGTAACAGATTGCCTTGCGATCGCAGCGTGCGTAGTACATCCATGCCCGATATGCCTGGCAACCCCAGGTCCAGAACCAAGGCGTGAAACGACTGGTTGGCGATGCACTCCAGACCACTCTCGCCATCTTTGACCCAGACGACATCGAAGCCGGAGCTGATTAGCGCAGCCTGCAGTCCCATCCCAATCAGGGTATTGTCTTCAACAACCAATATTCGCATGTTCGAGAAATGAGTCTTTCAACGGCTTCAACACAAAGTCATCGTAGTTATGGTTTTGGAGCCCGGGCCGCTTGGCCGCACCTTCTTTTCGCTAGCCTTGAGGTGACAGACTGCCTTCCTGAATCAATTGCTTGATGTCTCGCAGCAATGCCTTTTCATCCATTCCATACGGAGCCAAGAGGCGTAACCTGCCCTGCAAGTCGTAGATGTAGCTCGATGCCGTATGGTCCATGGTGTAGCTAGTCGGTGTACTGCCCTCTACGCGCTGGTAGAAGACCTGAAACTCGCGCGCCACCTGCGGAAGGCCCTTAGTGGTGGGTATCAAAGCCAGAAATGTCGGATCGAAGTTCTCCATGTAGGCCTTGAGTACCTCCTGGGTATCGCGGTCGGGATCTACGGTCACAAACAGCAACTGGAGCCGCTCCGAGTCCTTCCCCAATTCTGACTTTATGCGTGCCATGGTCGACATGGAAGTGGGGCAAACATCAGGGCACTGGGTGTACCCAAAGAACAGAACAACGATTTTTCCTTCGAAGTCCGATAGCCGCCGCGTCTTCCCATCGTGATCCGTGAGCTCAAAGGTTTGTGCGAAATCGGATCCGGTAATGTCGGCTGACGAAAATAGGAGACGGGGAAGTGCGTGTCGCCCTACGAATACAAGTGCACCCGTCAGTAGCACCAGCAACCCAAGGCCGATCAGAACTTTTTTCCGATGCAGCGGAGTAACGAAAAAAGCCAAGACTTGTTTTGTTTCAAGCATATGCAAATGGGTTCATTAATTAACAGGCAACGCGTTCGATCGGGGCTGCCATCTCAACGGTCGTCAATTTCGGCCGATAGGGCTTGGTAAAAATCACCGCGTAGGTGCCGGGGTATGTGGCGCCCAATGGCCATGCTGCGACCAGACTCCCGCAAAACCAAAAGTCCACCGGCTCTCTGGGGCATGCAAATGCTTACCCATTTCCGGTTAAAACGCTGGGTGTGCAGAGTTGAGCCCTGTCGTACCTGCACCTCCACATGGCCGCCCACAACGCGCACTCTTTCGTTATCCGCGGCATTGCGTGCGTAGGCAAAAAACACTGCTGCGAGCACGAAAAGTTCAAGGCCACTGAAGAAGGTGACCCAGGTAGCGCCCTTCAAAAAGAAACCCATACCGATCAAGGCGGAGGGGAGCGCGATCAGCATGAGTACGCACAGCATATGACCCGGTTTCATCGAGCAATTGCGCTGCATCTGCCACGATATGGCGCCATCGGGCTCCTGGGTGGGCGCCATGCGCTGGCGCACACCCCGGTCTGCCCAATCCACTTCCTTATGGCAATAGCCTTCATCGTCTACAGTGCGTGCGCCGGTTATTGACACATCAGATGACGGGCTCATAGGGCTCCCTTGGTCAAGCTGAGATCCAGTATGAAAAACAAGAGCGCCAGCATGACTCCGGCATTCAAGTGGGGGACCCACTTGATCAGCAATAAGAGCCATGGAGGTACAAGGGCGGTAGGCTGGGGTGCGGGTTCGCTCGTGCTAGCCATATGAGGTGCTCCTACACCGCTGCGCTGACCGCATACGTTGCGTGGGCCAGCTTGTTGGTCCACACCTGCGCGCTGGCGTTGCTCGTGCCGAATTGCTTCGGCAAAAAGTCATCTAGCTCCCGGCAAACCGTCTGCGACGCTGTGCCCAACACGCTGGAAAAGTCCTTGAGTGTTGGCAGTTCAGCGTCTGAGAAGCAGAGGTTCTTTCCGCCCAGCGAATCCGCGAGCAGCTTGAGCAAATACGCCATGCGCACTTTGATAGACCCGGTTCGCAGGCGCACCATCGTTTCGCTCTGCCGCTGAAGCTGAAGCAGCCCGTCATACAGCAACGTGGTAGCGGCTTCGGTGCAGTCGGTGCGGTCCGGCATTGCCCAAGCGTTGGTGAGCGCATAGGTTGTGTAGGTGTAGGGCATTCCACCGGAAGCTTCCACGCCGAGCAGATCACCCGGCAATGCCAGATTGACAATGCCGGCATCACCCAGCCCCTCGCGCTTGATCACCATGACTCCATGCAGGAGCCTCCATACTTCGCCGGTTTGCCCCTGAATCAGAAGAGGCGACCCCTTGGAAACACTTTTCGACATATCTTTCCCCCAACGGGGCGACAGAGCCACGCATTGCGCGGGTCTGCGCCCCAATCAATCCATGAATGAATTGCCGCCTGCAAAAGGCGGCGGCCAGCATCTAGGCCAACGGAGGCGCTCTAAGCGGGGGAGGTGAAGAGGTATTGCGCAGCCAGAGGACTTGCTGCGTTGGTCGGATCGCGAGCGCAATGGCTACGTAGGCAGCCGGATTGAAGGGGTGTTGCGCAACGGGTGGAACCGGTGGCGTGCAAAGCGGGCAGTCAAGCCCGGTTGGCGAAGCTTCAGGGTCCAAGCCATCGCTGCTCACCCACTTGGCTGCTCCGGACGCGCTACAAACAATCTGCAGACCCTGCGCCTTGAACCAAGGCATTGCCGATGAAAAACCGACGAACAGCAACGCCCATATCAGAACGATATGGGAAAGGTTACGGGCGTTTCGCAGGTTTTGCACGGGATGAGGGAAGGCCAAGACAAGCAAAAGTTTGGTGCGTGATGGTACACCTACGTATATTCATCTCCAACACTTGGCTGCACATAGTTTGACCGCCCGCAATATGTTGATCGATGCCATCGTCATCTTTAGGTAAGGCGACAGGGGGCAGTTCATGCCTACAAAGGGATGCACTTTAGGGGCGATGGTTGTCGACTTCTGAGAGTCTTCCTCCAGCCAAATCACATTGCTATGCAAATAGTTTCTTAATCTTGATTTTGCGTACAGCCTGATTCCTAAGCAACATTTATAAGAGCGCGAGAAGCATGGTGCTAGCAGCAATAGTTCTTGATTAATGTCAGTCTTTGAATCCTTGTAGACATTTAGAATTTTTGTATATGTCTCTGTTTCACTCCCTTCGTTCATCACAATGGCTAGCCCGTTTGGCTTTGCTATGGTTTGTGTTGACATTGGGAGCAGCGGTCGCTTCGCCGGTGCTTCATCAGCAAGGCGAGGTAGAGATTTGTTCCGGCATGGGCATGCAGAAGGTGCTGGTCAATGATGACGGCACGACCACCACCAGCGCTGTCTCCGGCATCTCTTGTCCCTTGTGTCTCGCGGTTGGCACTCCGCCCCAGACTGCGCAACCCCTTGTGGCAACAGAGCATGCACTTGGACGTCTGACATCAAGCTCTCCTGTTGTACAGGCTGAAACTCTAACTGCCTCGCCGCCACCGGCGCGTGGTCCCCCTCAAACTTGCTGAAGAAACACCCCAGGGTCTGGCCATCTAGATCCTGAAGCCCGCTTTACGCCGGGATTAAGTGCACGCCTGTGAAGCAGGCGGAGCATATGTTTTTCCAAACAAGTTAAAGAATATGAACAGCCAATATATTGCCGCATTGACACCGCGCCTGTCATTGCTAAGTGCAGCGTTACTCGCTGCCATTTATTCGGGTGCATCCGCACAACCCATTCCCAAATTAAGCGAAGTCACCGTTTGGGCTGATCGCGTCGAACGCACAGATACCGTACTTGATGAGAATCAGATTGCACGCCGCCGAGCCTCAACCAGTGATGCAGCCAGACTATTGGAAGATGCGCCGGGCATAAGTTTGTACAACGCAGGTGGAGTATCCAGTTTGCCCGCCATCAACGGATTAGCTGATGATCGCTTACGGATCAAAGTAGATGGAATGGACTTAATTGCGTCTTGTCCAAACCATATGAACTCGCCACTGTCCTACGTGGATCCAACTCAGTTGCAGTCGATCCAGGTCTACCCTGGCGTCTCACCGGTAAGTGTAGGAGGCGACAGCATAGGTGGTAGCGTGGTGGTTAAGTCGGCGTCTCCCGACTTTGCCGCCCCTGGACAGGGACTACTCCAAAAGGGTGTTGTCGGTCTCAGCTACCGCAACAATGGGGAGGCCAAGAACATCAATCTCGGCGCCACAATTGCGAGCGAGACTGTAAGTCTAAGTTACAAGGCCTCGTCTGCTGAAGCCGGCAATTACAAGGCCGGGGATAACTTTAAGAGCTACACGCAAATTCGACCAGCCGCACCTGTCGCTGGCGTCAACTATGGATCCACACTATCAAAGGATGAAGTGGGTTCCACTGCCTACCAGGCGCGCAACCAATTGTTGACGTTGGCGCTAAAGGGTGACACCAGCCTGATCGAGGGGTCCTATGGTTACCAAGATATCCCCTACGAGATGTATCCAAACCAACGGATGGACATGCTTGGCAACACCGCAGAACGCTACAACCTCCGTTACCAAAGTCAATGGGACAAGGGACAGTTAGAGATTCGTGGCTACCACGAATACGTAGACCATCACATGGACTTTGGGGCTGACAAGGTCCTGTACTACGGTGCCATTACCGCCAACAGTGTTGTCTACCCTGTAAACGGTATGCCCATGAATACGACCGGACGCACCGATGGAATATCTGCGACCGCTGAACTGGAAATCACAGACACCCGCCTCGCAAGATTTGGCGCTCAGTGGCAACAGTACCGCCTCAATGATTGGTGGCCTCCATCGCCGGATTGCGGGGTAGGCAACTGCACTGGCGGTATGGCTCCAAATACATTCTGGAACGTTAAGGACGGCAAGCGTGACCGCCAAGCAATTTTTGGTGAAGTCGAGTCTCGTTGGAACGCGCAATGGTTCAGTCAAGTTGGCTTGCGGCTTGAACAGATTGACACCAATGTCGGTGCAGCTGCAGGGTACAACACTGGCATGATGTACGTAGGCAGCGCCATCAGTTCAACCGGTGGAGCTGCAGTCTACAACGCACAGGGCAAGAGCAAGAGCGACAGCAATATAGACTGGAGTGCAATTGGCAGATACACCCCAGATAGCCAGCGAACCTTTGAGCTTGGAGTTGCGCAAAAAACCAGATCTCCCAATCTGTACGAACGCTACGCATGGTCGACCAACTCCATGGCCATGGAAATGGTCAATTTTGTTGGTGACGGAAACGGTTATGTTGGCAACCCTAACCTCAAACCCGAGGTTGCCCACACGGTCAGTCTGACCGGCGACTGGCGCGGAGCAGAAGAAGGATCACAGTTCACCGTCACTCCGTTTTACACCCACGTGCAAGACTACATTGACGCGAGTCGCAGTTATCCTGGTGCTACCGCCGCCAACACAACCGCAACGACTGGTTTCGTTAAGCTCCAGTATGTCAATCAGGAGGCGCGCCTCTACGGATTGAATATGTCCGGGCGGATGCCTCTTGCCACCAGTGCCATGGGGCAGTGGAGCCTTAAGGGCTTGCTGAATTTCACTAGCGGTAAAAATCTGACGACAGGTGACAGTCTGTACAACGTAATGCCTGCCAATGCAAGACTTACGCTGCAACAAAAGCTAGACGGCTGGGAGAACTCGGCTGAGATCGTTGCAGTCGCTGCAAAAAGCGAAGTGTCTGCTACGCGAAACGAAGTTCCAACGTCGTCATACGGCCTACTCAACTTGCGCGCCAGTTACAGTCGCAAACAACTGCAGCTTGATTTTGGCGTCGAGAATGTACTGAACAAAATGTATTACCAACCACTGGGCGGCGCCTATGTCGCACAGGGATACACCATGTCATTCAACAAGGAGGTAGGGACCAACAACGCTTCTGCTTGGGGCACAGGAGTTCCAGGCATGGGCCGCTCGTTCTATGCCGGCATGAGCTACAAGTTCTAGGCAATGTCAGCAGGTCAGTTCGCCACCAACGGTGAACTGACCGTGCAAAGTTAGACAATCATTAGGGGAGTTGTGCGAACACCGCACACCCGACCAACCAAGTTACACACGCAACAGGAATCTGGTTTACTTCGCAGAACCGGAACAGACCAGCACGAAGCAGGCTAGTTGTTTGGCGTTGCGCAAGGGTTGCATGGGCGAATTATTGCAGCACGCAGCGTAGGCCAGCGCTCGCGCTAACCACCTTCAATGAATGGCAGCTGCGACGATGATGCAGATGCCCAGCGACATGGCGGCCACCACCAGTGCCAGCGCCTGGTTCTGCTTTTCTACAATCTCTTCCCACAGGTTATAGGGCGTGATTTTGTCGATGATGACAAAGCAGATCCAGAAAATCAGCACCCCCATCAACGCGAACACAATAGAGCCCAACAAGACCTCTGGTTTGATCCATTCCATGCTGTATTCCTCGTTCCTCGTTACACCAGCCGCTAGCTTACGCGCAATCAAGCCGTTTTGCGCCGCCGCCCTGGCCCTTGCGCTGGCCTTGCCGGGGGCGCAAGCGGCTTCGATGCTGGACCTGCCCGACCTGAGCGCGATGGTGGACTACAAGCCCAAGACGCCCTTGCGCGTGTACACCAGCGACGGCGTGCTGATTGGCGAGTTCGGCCAGGAACGCCGCGAGTTTGTGGCCATCAAGGACATTCCGCTGATCCAAAAGCAGGCGCTGCTGGCGATTGAAGATTCGCGCTTTTACGAGCATGGCGGGGTCGACTTCAAGGGCGTGGCACGCGCCGTGATTGCCGATCTGACCGGCGGCCTCAAGCAGGGCGCCTCCACCATCACCATGCAGGTGGCGCGCGACTTTTACCTGACCAAGGAAAAGCTGCTATCGCGCAAGATTACCGAGGTGATGCTGGCCTACAAGATGGAGCGCACGCTCACCAAAGACCAGATTCTGGAGCTCTACATGAACCAGGTCTATCTGGGGCAGCGCGCGTACGGCTTCAGCAGCGCGGCCCGGATTTACTTTGGCAAGGCGCTCAAAGACGTAACGATTGCGCAAGCCGCCATGCTGGCCGGGTTGCCGCAGGCTCCGAGCACCGTCAACCCGGTGGCCAACCCGACGCGCGCCAAGGCCCGCCAGATGCTGGTCTTGAAGCGCATGCACTACCTGAAGTACATCACCGATGCGCAACTGAAAGCCGCGCAGACCGAAGACCTGCGTGTGCGCATGGACGGCCAGAGCTACAACAACAAGGCGCAGTACGTGGCCGAGATGGTGCGGCAGAGCATGGTGGCGCAGTTCAAGGACGACACCTACACGCGCGGCATCAACGTCACCACCACGCTGATCAGCGCCGAGCAGGACGCCGCCTACGACGCCCTGCGCCGCAATGTGCTGGCCTACGACCAACGCCACGGCTTTCGCGGGCCCGAAGGGTTCGTAGAGTTGCCCAAGAACAGTGCCGAGCAGCCAAAGGCGATCGAGGTCGCACTGCAACCGCACCCGGCCAGCGACAAGCTGGTGGCAGCGGTGGTCCTATCGGTCACACCGCAGAGCGTGCGCGCCGCCCTGGCCAATGGCGACACGATTGATATCGGCGCAGACGGCGTGCGCTGGGCGGCAGCCGGTTTGTCGCCCAAGGCCGCTGCACCGCTCAAGATCAAACCCGGTTCCATCCTGCGCGTGGTACAGGACGGCAAGGGCCGCTGGAGCATCAGCCAGTTACCGAATGTGGGCAGTGCCTTTGTGGCGCTCAACAACCAGACCGGCGCTTACCGGGCGCTGGTGGGCGGCTTTGATTTCAATGCCAGCCAGTTCAACCACGCCACCCAGGCCTGGCGCCAACCGGGCTCCAGCATCAAGCCCTTCATTTACTCGGCTGCGCTGGAAAAAGGCTATTCGCCCGCCACCCAGGTCAACGACGCGCCGCTGACGCTCACCAGCGCCGAGACCGGTGGCCAGCCCTGGTCGCCGCAAAACGATGACGATGTGTACGACGGCCCCATCACCCTGCGCCGCGCGCTGGCGGTGTCCAAAAATGTGCCGGCGGTGCGCTTGCTGCGCGCCATCACACCGCAATACGCCCACGACTTTTTGCCGCGCTTTGGCTTTGATGGCGCCAAGCACCCGGTCAACTACACGCTGTCACTCGGCACCGGCTCGGTCACGCCACTCCAAATGGCGGGCGCCTATTCGGTGTTTGCCAATGGCGGCTTTTCGGTTGCGCCCTACCTGATCCAGAAGGTGACCGACGCGCGCGGTGCGGTGCTGTTTGAAGCCAAACCGGTGGCGGTCGCGCAGGAAACCGACCGCGTGCTGGACGCCCGCAACGCTTTTGTGACCACCAGCATGCTGCACGAGGTGACGGTGAGCGGCACCGCTGCCGCCAGCCAGAAACTGGGCCGCCCCGACCTGGCCGGCAAGACCGGCACCAGCAGCGATGCCTTTGATGGCTGGTTCGCCGGTTTTAGTGGCAACTGCACCGCGGTGGCTTGGATGGGCTATGACGAGCCACAGTCGCTTGGCAGTCGCGAATTCGGCTCTACGCTGGCCCTGCCGATCTGGATGGACTACATGGCTGTTGCCCTCAAAGGCAAGCCGCCTTACGCCATGCCGCAACCGGCCGGGGTGTCGCAGGTGCAAGGCGACTGGGAATTGGATGAGTTTCAGGGCAGCGCGGGTGTACGCTCTATTGACCTTGATTTGCTGGATCGCCTCAAGGGATTGCTAGGAGTGCACTGACGTGGTGAAGCAGGACAACTATTACGAATTCATTGGCGTGTCGCCCCAGGCGTCGGCCATGGAGATTACGCGCGCCTATCGCGCCCTGCTGAAAAAGTGGGAGTCGGAAGGCGACCCGGCAGACCCGCAATTTGCCGCCCGCAAGCAGCAACTGGAACAAGCCAACGCCACGTTGCAGAACCCCGCCCTCCGGAAGAAACACGACGAGCATCTGGCCTGGCTGGAGGCCCGCAGCCGCCTGGATGCAGACAAAGCCAAGCACCTGGCGCAACGGCTGAAAGACGAGCAGGAGGCGGAAAAGCGCGCCACTGCCGCCGCCACGCAGCGCGCCGCCACAGAGGCCAAGCGGGCCCGCGAGGCGGCCGAAGCCCAGGCCGAGCTGGACCGCATCAATGCCGAAGCCGAAGCACGCTTCCGCCAGTTGCGCGAGGAGCGCCTGCCGTTTGCCGATACCCAACCCGTCATGGATAAAGCGGACGACGACGAGCCCGAGCCGGACGCTGAGGAATTGGTGCAGCCAACACCGGTACCCGCAAATGGTCGCATCCCCAAAAAGGTGGTGCTGGCAGGCGGGGCCGGTGCGGCTCTGCTGTTGTTGCTGGTGGTTTTTCTGGTTCTACGGCCCGGTAACAAGGCACCCGCCGCCGCAACGACTCCGCCGGTTGCCGAGATTGCTGCGGCGGCCGCGTCAGTGGAGCCCGCCGCCAGCGCGCCGCAAGCAGCGGCTGAGCCGGCGCAGGGCCAGGCGTCTGATCCGGCCGTAGCCAAGGTGGCCCCCAAGCCCTCCAAGGCCAAACCGCTGTCGCCTGAGGCGCAGCAGTACCTGGAGGCACTCAAGCGGGTGGAGGCTGCGCACCCGGAACTGAACCCCAAGCACGCGGCCTACCGCCCCGATCTGGTGGCCTTTGTGGCATCGCGGATGAAGGTACACGCCAAGGCCGGCTACACCCAGCCCAGAGCGCTGGAAGTGGCGGTGCGTGATCTTGAAACCCAGGACCAGATCAACCGCGCCATTGCACAGCACAAGGTCCAGAAGGAGAGCGCCACGCCGGAAAAGCCCGTGGTTGCCGACAAGGGCGGGCACAGTGGCTTTGATGCCAAGTGCCGCTGGCTCAACTCGATGGAATGGTCCTGCAAGTAGCTGAGGGGCCAGCGGTTTTGCCCGTGTGAGGGTTCAGGCGGGCTTAAGGGTGAGCAAGGTGATTTCGGCGCGAAAGTGGCGCTTGGGTGGCCCCCAATAGCCGGTTCCCACCGAGGTATAGCTCCACATGCTGCCAAAGCGGTGCAGCCCGCTCACCACCGGCTGCTGCATGCGCACAAAGTGATTCCAGGGCCACCACTGGCCGCCATGGGTGTGACCGTGCAACGCCAGGTGGTAACCCGCCAAAGCGCCCGCTGGCGCGGTAACCGGCTGATGCGCCAGCAGCAGGCGCACATCGGCGGCTTCGCCCGCCCCCCGAATGGCAGCCTGCGGATCACACGCCCACTCCGGCATAAAGCGCCCGGTCGAATGGTCGGTCACGCCCGCCACGGCCAGCGTGGCGCCGTCGCGGTGGACGATGAAATGCTGGTTCAGCAGCACCTGTAAACCCAGGCGGCGAAACTCCTGCACCCAAGCCGTAGCCCCGCTGTACAGCTCGTGGTTGCCCAGCACCAGAGCCACTCCCTCAGTGGCTTTCAGTTGCTGCAAGGGTGCAACATGCGGCCGCAAGGTGGGCACATCGCCATCCACCACGTCGCCGGTAATGGCCACCAAATCAGCCTGCAAGGCGTTGACCTGGTCCACGATGCGCTGCAGATACACATGGTCAATGGTCGGCCCCACATGCAGGTCGGTGATCTGGACGATGCGAAAGCCATGCAAGGCAGTCGGCAGGCCGTCGATAGGAATGTCCACCGCCACCACCGCCGGAGGCATGCGCGCCACCACAAAGCCGCTCACCGTCGCCAGCACCGCCAGCGCCACGGCTCCCCAGGCACTGGCCTCATGCCAAGGCAGAACTGGCACGCCTAAACCCTCCAATACGGGCAACAGCAGCACACGCATCAGCGCCAGCACCAGCAGGCTGGAGAGCAACCCCAGGGCCAGCAAACCGCTCCAGGACAGCACAACACCCAGACGCGG
>ERZ1034365.1443-NODE-1443-length-12059-cov-4.283258_pt1 | contig 12059 bp, 9 predicted proteins | sample MGYA00520615_ERZ1034365 | MGnify/ENA primary metagenome ERZ1034365 (study PRJEB33736, sample SAMEA104284505) | Azolla filiculoides | biome: Urban; feature: Water surface; material: Ditch water | place: Netherlands | collected 2015-10-28 | depth 0-0.1 m ... | reverse complement strand
GACGAAGGCGTCCGTCGCGCCTACGGCAACCCGGACAATCCGCTGCGCGCCTCGGTGCTGGCCGACCCGGCCGGCGCGCGCAAGAACACCAAGGACAACACCCCGGCCGTGGTGCATTTCGAGATCGTCCCGGGCGACCAGGTCGAGGTGATCTGCGCGGCCAAGGGCGGCGGCTCGGAAGCCAAGGCCAAGTTCGCGATGCTGAACCCGTCCGACGACCTGGTCGACTGGATCCTCAAGACCGTGCCGACCATGGGCGCGGGCTGGTGCCCGCCGGGCATCCTCGGCATCGGCATCGGCGGCACGCCCGAGAAGGCGATGCTGCTGGCCAAGGAGTCGATCATGGCTCCGGTCGACATCCACGAACTGATCGCCAAGGCCAAGGGCGGCGCCACGCTGACCCGTCCCGAGCAGCTGCGCCTGGAGCTGTACGAGAAGGTCAACGCGCTGGGCATCGGTGCCCAGGGCCTGGGCGGCCTGACCACGGTGCTCGACGTCAAGGTGCTGGACTACCCCTGCCACGCCGCCAACCTGCCGGTCGCGATCGTGCCGAACTGCGCCGCGACCCGCCACTGCCATTTCCACCTCGATGGCTCCGGCCCGGCCCAGATCGAGCCACCCAAGGTGGAAGACTGGCCGGCCGTGACCTGGACGCCCGACACCCAGTCGGCGACCCGCGTCAACCTCGACACCCTCAGCAAGGAAGAGGTGGCGGGCTGGAAGGTCGGCCAGAAGCTGCTGCTCAACGGCAAGATGCTGACCGGCCGTGACGCCGCGCACAAGCGCATCGCCGACATGCTGGCCAAGGGCGAGCCGCTGCCGGTCGACTTCACCAACCGCGTGATCTACTACGTCGGCCCGGTCGATCCGGTGCGTGACGAGGTCGTCGGCCCGGCCGGCCCGACCACCGGCACCCGGATGGACAAGTTCACCCGCATGATGCTCGAGAAGACCGGCCTGATCTCGATGATCGGCAAGTCCGAGCGCGGTCCGGTCGCGATCGAAGCGATCAAGGACAACCAGAGCGCCTACCTGATGGCCGTCGGCGGCGCCGCGTATCTGGTGGCCAAGGCGATCAAGTCGGCCAAGGTGGTGGGCTTCGCCGACCTCGGCATGGAAGCGATCTACGAGTTCGACGTCAAGGACATGCCGGTGACGGTGGCGGTCGACTCGAGCGGCGCCAACGTGCACGCCAGCGGCCCGGCCGAATGGCAAAAACGCATCGCCAGCGGCGAGTTCAAGGGCATCGCGATCTCGGCCAGCTGATGCTGTGGCGCCCGCTGCGGGCGCCCCAGACAAAAAGCCCCTGTCGATCCCGGCAGGGGCTTTTTGCTGTCCAGGCCGCTGACCAGGAGCAGTCAGGGCAGGGGCTACGGTTTCAGTGCAGGTGACGCGGCTTGCGCGGGCCGCCATGACCGCCAGCGGGGCCGTTGCCGCCGCGCGGCGGACGGCCGAGCTGCATCGAGCTGATCAGGTCGTCGAAGCGGCCGGTGAACAGCTTGTCGATCGCGCCGACCACCTCGCCGAGTTCGGAACCATCGAAATGGCGCTCCATCAAGTGCACCACGTCCTGCACCAGCAAGTCGCGCTGGACCTGCATGATGGCGGCCGGATTCGGGCCGACGAACAGCAGCAGGAAGTCGTCGCGCGCCTCGGCCTCGGGCGGTGCCTCCTCCTCGTCGAACTCGAGGTCGTAGAACGAGACCTCGAGCGCGGCGCCGGAGGCTGCGATTTCGTTCAGCCCCATGCAGACCTCGTCGAGTGCGTGTCGGAAGTCCTCGTCGCCCTCGACGCTCCAGCACAGCTGCAGCAGATGCTCCTTGGCGTCGAAGCGGATGCCGGGCTCATCCTCGTAGAAGCTCGGGGCCGCTTCGAGCAGGTTCTTGGCGCCGGTGTACTTCCACAGCGGCTTGAGCGTTTCCTGCAGGGTCTTGTAATCCACATCGTCGCGCAGGAGGATGTCACCATGGACGTGGATCTCGAAAGGCGGGGTGAATGAGGTCATGGTATTGCTCGCGGTTGTGCGCTGGTCGGCGCGGGTCCTGCCTTCGGCTGTCGAGAAGATTGTAGGGCCTGGGTGCCAGCAGAAATGGGGCTGAATAGGGGGGCGGCCGCAGCCGAAATTCGGCTGGGCGGGTAGATCAAGCGCAGACCGGCTGGGCGGCTGGCTCACATGGCAGGCGCAGCTGCGGCGCTGCCTGGTGCCCCGGACCGGAATCGAACCGGTACGCCCGATTAGAGGCGGCGGATTTTAAGTCCGATGTGTCTACCAGTTTCACCACCGGGGCTAGCCTTCTAGTTTAACCCAGACGCCGAAAAACCAGCTCAGGCCTCGCCACGGTACCAGGGCGATCGCGCTATGTAGTGGTTTCTGAAGGCACCGTCCCAAAGAGGATCTGGTGACGGTAGTCGTGGTTGGTGCCGCAGCGCATCTTGCGCCGCCTGATACTCACAGTGCTGTTGTCGTTGTCGCGCAGCAGATTGAGCGCTGCGCGGCGAATCAGGGCCAGATTCGCTGCCGAGTGGTCCTTGCGGGCACGGTGCCGGTCCTCTCCAAACTGCACGTCCAGCACCCAGTGCTGCTGGTTCTCGATATGCCAGTGCTCGCGTATGGCCTGCGCGATGCGCGCGGGCTCTGTCATCGAGCACAGGTAGTAGCGCCGCTGCACGCTGGCGGCCACCGGGCTCTGGCCCGCGGCCTCGCGCCTTGACTCCACCATCGCGACGGCCTTGAGCCCGGCCCACTCGGGCTTGGCCTCGAGCCAATCGAGCTCGGTGCTGACGACCACGCGGCGCCGTTCCAGTCGCCCGTGGTCCTTGTCGATCGACTCGACCTGACGCACCTCGCCGCGCGCATCGCAGTGATCGAGCCAAGTCGCGATGTCCTCGTGCAGCGTCGGGTGGTTGTCCTTGAGTGCGAGCACGTAGTCGGCCTTCTGGTCCACGATCGCTTGCGCCACCGATTTCTGAGCGCCCATGGCGTCGATCGTCACCACGGCTCCAGCCAGCTCCAGCTGGACCAGCAACTCGGGAATCGCCTTGATCTCGTTGGACTTGTCGGCCACGGCCTGCACCCCCAGCACCAGGCGAGCCTGCGTGGCGAACGCGCTCATCAGTTGCACCGCCGGCTGCTGCCTGTCACGGCTGCCGCGCAAGCTCTTGCCATCGAGCGCGATCTGCTGCCCCGCCAAAGCGGGCAACCCCTGTTGCATCCACTCGCCAAACGCGCGTGCAAATGCGGCCCGATCAATGCGCCCCATCACATCGCTCAAGGTGTCGTGCGACGGGATGCCGTTGCGCAACTCCAGGAAGCTGCGCAACCACTGCTCGTTCTCGTGGCCGAAATCTTCGATGCTCACCCAGTCCTCGAAACCGCACAGGATCGCGCACAGCGTGATCATCACAATGTCTTCGAGCTTGTGCAGCTTGTTGCGCGTCTGGCGCCTGGGATCGGGCAGGTTGGCGAAGTAGGTCTGGGGATTGGCAAGCATCCCTTCAGTATCTACCTCGGTCACGAACTTGGCGAACGCTCCGTCAGGCTACATAGCGCGATCGCCCTGGCCACGGTACTGGCCGCGACGCTGGGCCAGCTTCTTCTCGCGCTCGGCCGCCTGCCGGGCTTCGGCCTCGAGTCCGGCGGCGAGCCAGCGCGCGAACTGCTCCGGGGTCTCGAGCGTGATCCGGCCCAGCACGCCGCTGCGGAAGTCGGTCAGCAAGGTCTCGGCCGCCTTTTGCGCATTGAGCTTGCCACCCGGCAGCAGCGCGCCACGCTTCTTGCCGATCGCGAACAGCAACTCCTCATCCTTCATGGCAGCGACCGCCTCGGGCGTCCAGCCCCATTTGTAGCGCGCCTCGAGCAGCGCCGCATAAGGGCCTTGCAGGACCTTGAGCAGCTCGAGCGCGATCAGCTCCTCGTCGAAGGCGTTGCGCCCGACCGCGCCGCTGGCGGCGAGGTGGTGGCCGCTCTCGGGCACGACGATCTTGGGCCAGAGCATGCCGGGGGTGTCGTAGAGGTAGAAGTCGTCGGCCAGCACGATGCGTTGCTCGACCTTGGTCACGCCGGCCTCGTCGCCGGTCTTGGTCGCGCGCTTGCCCTTGAGGGTGTTGACCAGGGTCGACTTGCCGACGTTGGGAATGCCGCCGATCAGCACGCGCAGCGGCTTGGCCATGCCGCCGCGCAGCGGCGCGAGCTCGCGGCAGGCCGCGATGATGGCCTTGGCCGGCGAGGTCTCGCTGGCATCGAGCGCGATGGCGCGGGTCTCGGGCTGGGCGTTGTAATGCGCCAGCCACTGTGCGGTGCGGACCGGATCGGCCAGATCCTGCTTGTTGAGTACCTTGAGCGTGGGCTTGCCCGCCGTCAGCTGGGCCAGCAGGGGATTGGCGCTGGAGCCGGGCAGGCGCGCGTCGAGCAGCTCGACCACGACATCGAGCTCCTTGACGCGCTCGAGGATCGCCTTCCTGGTGGCGTGCATGTGACCGGGAAACCATTGGACCGACATCTTGTTCTCTCAGGGAAACGCAGTTAATTGGGGCCGATTGTGCCCGCGCCGGGCCGCTTCGGTACCAGGACCGGACGCGGATTCAGGCCTCGGCCAGCAACCAGTCGTGCAGTTCACGCACCGAATGCGCGACATGCAGCGGCTGCAGGGCCGCGAAGGCAAGCGGATCATGCGCGCCGTAGCTGACGCCTAAGCTGGCGCAGCCGGCATTGAGCGCCATCTGCAGGTCGTGGCTGGTGTCGCCAATCATCAGCGTGCGCTCGGGTTCGACGCCGAACTCGCGCATCAGTTCAAACAGCATCTGCGGGCTGGGCTTGCCGGCCGTCTCGTCGGCGGTACGGGAGCCGTCGAACCGGCCTTGCAGCTCGACATGGCGCAGCGTCTCATCGAGGCCGCGCCGGCTCTTGCCGGTGGCCACCGCCAGCCAGTGATGGCGCGACTTGAGCTCGGCCAGCAGCGGCAGCACGCCGTCGAACAGGCTGATGTCGTGCTGGCGCGCGAGGTAATGGTGGCGATAGCGTTCGCCCAGGCGCCCGTGCTGCTCTGGCGGCACATCGGGTGCCGCGTGGGCCAGCGCCTGCATCAGGCCCATGCCGATCACATAGGAGGCTTGGGCATCGCTCGGCACGCTGCCGCCGACATCGCGCACCGCCTGCTGGATGCTGCGCGTGATCAGACGGGTGGAGTCGAACAGGGTGCCATCCCAGTCGAAGGCGATCAGGTCGAAGCGGCGAGGACGCATGATGAAGGGCTCAAAAAAGAAAAGGGCGCCGGATGCGCCCTTTTACACGGGGAAAAACAACCCCGCAAAGGATCAGGAATTGATCAGGAATTGGTCCAGATCCTGACCGGCTGCCAGTGCAACCTTGACCCACTCGGGCTTGCGGCCCGGGCCGCCCGACCACAGTTCGCCATTCGGACCCTGGTATTTGGCCGGAGCCTTGGATTTTCCAGCTCCGCCCTTGCGGCCGGAAGATGCAGCACCGAGGTCTTCAACCGTGAGGCCGTATTCCTTCATCTTGGCCTTGATATCGGCGATCACGCTGGCGAGTTCGTGCTTGCGCACCTGCTCAGCCTGTGCCATCAGAGCCTGGGCTTGGGAAATCAATTCGGAATAAGTTGCCATGTCGACGTCCTTGATTTTGGAGATTTAACGATCCGATTATACGAAGAAATCGGCCACATTGCCCCAGCCCTTCAATTCAGGAGGCAAATCGGCCTGCAATTTCAGCGGCGACTGCAGCACCGGATGGGTCACTCCCAATTGCCAGGCATGCAAGAACATGCGCTTGAGTCCATTCCTTTGCAAGGCCCGATTCAAATCGAAGTCGCCATACTTGTCATCGCCAGCAATCGGATGGCCAGCACTCGCCAGATGGACACGAATCTGGTGCGTGCGGCCGGTCTTGATCGTGACCGCCAGCAGGCTCAGCACCGGCGGTGCTCCTGCGATCCAGTCGACAGGCGGTCGCACCTGCCCCAGCACCTTGACCAGCGTAATAGAGCGCATGCCATCTGGATCATCCGCTTGAGTAACCCTGACCCGTCGCTCGCCATCGGGCAGCAGGTATTTGTGCAGCGGCTGATCTATCACTTTCTTGTTGGCCGGCCAAGCCCCCTTGACCAGGGCCAGATAGGTCTTGCCAGTCTCGCGTTCGCGAAACTGATCCTGTAGCGCCTTCAGCGCACTTCTTTTCTTGGCCACCAGCAGGATGCCGCTGGTTTCACGATCAAGTCGATGCACCAGCTCGAGCAGAGGCAATCCAGGACGGGCCTGGCGCAATTGTTCAATCACCCCAAAGGAAACCCCACTGCCACCGTGGACAGCAATGCCAGCCGGCTTGTTGAGGGCCATGAAAGCGGCATCCTCGAACAGGATGGGAAATTCACGCGCCGGCGCGGGGTTCTCCTGCTTTGCCTCGATCTTTTCAGACAGTCGTATCGGTGGCACCCGAATCAGATCGTTGACCTGCAATCGCGTATCGGCTTGAGCCCGCCCCTTGTTGATCCTGACCTCGCCCGAACGGATGATGCGATAGACATGGGTCTTGGGCACGCCCTTGAGTTCGCGCAGCAGGAAATTGTCCAGTCGCTGGCCGGCTGACTCGGCGTCTACGGTGTAGTGTCTGACCTGGGGCGTTGATGCCATGGCTGGGTGGGGGCTGTGAGGGGTGGCAAGTGAGGCAGGAAAACCTGCGAGCAGTTCACGCATTTAGCGGGCGTCGGGCACTATAATGATCCGATCCGGACCTGCGGGGTAGGTGCTCAATTTGCCTCGAAGTTTAAGGCAGAGCGCCAAGGCGGCCCAACTAAGGGCATGACCCTCCTGCCCGCCCCGCTTGCCGGATATTGGTTGCCAGCCACTGCTGAGCCGCACCCTCCCCCGTCCCGGCCCGATTTGGCCTGGCCGGTCCGGTGCAGCGCCCCGGTGGCGAACCGCCGTCGATGACAGCGAACCCGATACGGAATACCCCAACCGTCCAGCCCGCAGGCCTCAGAGCCGGAGCTGGACGAGGACTGAAGTGAAACCAAAGACCCCTAGGCCAGCCGCCGTGCATCACGCCGCCCTGCCGCCTTTGATCACGCCACTCCACGCGCCCATGCCCGGACAGGGTTGAGCGCGCGCGGATTGCCGCAGGTATCGCGGCGCCGCCCCTCTGCCCTTGCACTGGCTCTCCGGCAATTCCTCCTCGTTCGTGCCATCTGCAGCGGTTCACGGCTTGAGCCCGACCGGGCTGTTAGTCAGTGACAAGAGGAACGCACACATGAAGCGCATGTTGATCAATGCCACGCAGGCCGAAGAACGCCGCCTGGCCATCGTCGACGGGCAGAAACTGCTCGACTACGAGATCGAAATCGAAGGGCGCGAGCAGCGCAAGGGCAATATCTACAAGGCCGTCGTCACGCGCGTCGAGCCTTCGCTGGAAGCCTGTTTCGTCGATTACGGCGAGGACCGCCACGGCTTCCTGCCGTTCAAGGAAATCTCGCGCCAGTATTTCCAGGGCAGCGTCTCGCCCTCGCAGGCACGGATCCAGGACGTGATCAAGGAAGGCCAGGAACTGCTGGTCCAGGTCGAAAAGGAAGAGCGCGGCAACAAGGGCGCGGCGCTGACCACCTTCGTCAGTCTGGCCGGCCGCTATGTGGTGCTGATGCCGAACAACCCGCGCGGCGGCGGCGTGAGCCGGCGCATCGAGGGTGAGGACCGCGCCGAGCTGAAGGCCGCGCTCGAGCAGCTCGACTATCCCAACGGCATGAGCATCATCGCCCGCACCGCCGGCATCGGCCGCGAGGCGGGCGAGCTGCAGTGGGACCTCAACTACCTGCTGAAGCTGTGGAACGCGATCGACGGTGCCGCCAAGTCCGGCAAGGGCGCCTTCCTGATCTACCAGGAATCGAGCCTGGTGATCCGCGCGATCCGCGACTACTTCAACAACGACATCGGCGAGATCCTGATCGACACCGACGACATCTTCGAGCAGGCGCACCAGTTCATGGCGCATGTGATGCCGGAGCAGGAGCACCGCGTCAAGCGCTACCGCGATGATGCACCGCTGTTTTCGCGCTTCCAGATCGAGCACCAGATCGAGACCGCCTACAGCCGCACCGTGACGCTGCCCAGCGGCGGCGCGATCGTGATCGACCAGACCGAGGCGCTGGTCGCGGTCGACGTCAACTCGGCGCGCTCGATCAAGGGCGGCGACATCGAGGAGACCGCGACCCGCACCAACCTGGAAGCCGCCGACGAGGTGGCGCGCCAGGCCCGGCTGCGCGACCTCGGCGGCCTGATCGTGATCGACTTCATCGACATGGAAGAGTCGCGCAACCGGCGCGAGGTCGAGAACCGCCTGCGCGACGCGCTGCGCCAGGACCGCGCCCGCGTGCAGTTCGGCTCGATCAGCAAGTTCGGCCTGCTCGAGATGAGCCGCCAGCGCCTGCGCCCGGCCCTGAACGAAGGCGCCTCGATTCCCTGCCCGCGCTGCGGCGGCTCCGGCCATATCCGCGACACCGAGTCGTCGGCACTGCAGATCCTGCGCATCATCCAGGAGGAGTCGCTCAAGGAGAGCACGGCCGCCGTGCTGGTGCAGGTGCCGGTCGAGGTCGCGAGCTTCCTGCTCAACGAGAAGCGCACCGAGATCACCAAGATCGAGCTCAAGCAGCGCATCAGCGTGCTGCTGGTGCCGAACAAGTCGCTCGACACGCCGCACTACAAGCTCGAGCGCCTCAAGCATGACGACCCGCGCCTGGAACACCTCGACGCGAGCTACAAGATGGCCGAGGAAGTCGAGGATGTGGCGACCTTCACCCGTCGCAGCCAGGAACGCTCGAACAAGCAGGAGCCGCTGATCAAGGGCGTGCTGCCCGATGCGCCGGCCCCGGTCTCGACCCCCAAGCCCGAAGTCGCAGCCCCGGTGAAGGCTCCGGTGGCGACGCCTGCTCCGGTGCGTGCGGCACCGGCACCCGAGACCGGCTTCATGGCCTGGCTCAAGCGCCTGTTTGGCGTCGCGCCAGCCCTGGCTCCGGTGGCAACGCCGGTGGCTGCAAGCCCGAGCCCGGCCGCTGCTGCGCCCGCGGCGCGCGAGGCCCGCAGCGAGAACCGTGGCAACCGCGGTGAGCGCGGCAATCGCAACGGCAATGGCCGCGGCGAGCGCGCGCTCGAGAACCGCAATGGCGAGCGTCCGGGCCAAGGCCAGGGCGAGCGCAGCGTCGAGGGCCGCCGCAACGAACGCAGCCGTGGCGAAGGCCGGACTGCCGAGCCCCGCGAGGGCCGTGAAGGTCGCGAAGGTCGTGGCGAACCCCGCCGCGAAGGTCGCCGTGACGCCCGTCCCGAGACCCGCCCCGAGATCGCCGCCACGGAAACCGTGGCAGTGAAGCTCGAGAACGGTGCTGCGGCAACCGAGACCGCTGAGGGCAATGTCCCGGCCGAAGGCCGACGCGAGCGCAGCGAAGGTCGTCGTCGCGGTCCGCGCAACGAAGGTCGCCGCAACGCGCCCGCCGCTGAAGCCGAAGCCGGTCAAGCCGCCGAGGCCCCGGCGGCAGAAAACGCCGAAGCCAGCGACGAGTCGGGCAAGACCGACGCGGCGCAGGCCGAGCCGCGCGCTCCCCGCGAGCGCCGCAGCCGCGACCGCTACGGCCGCGACCGCCGCTCGCGTGGCGAAGGCGCCGCAGCTTCGGCTGAAGAGGCCGATACCCAGGCCGCTGAACCGGTAGCCGCTGAAACCGGCGAAGCCGCACCGCGCTCCTACTTCAAGGCTGCCGCTGCCAGCGCAGCCGCCGAAGTCGAAGCTCCGGTCGAACTGGCAGCCACGCAGCAGCCGGCCGTCGCACTGGCTGAAGTCCAGCCCGTCGAGATCAGCCAGCCGGCACCGATCGAGGCTGCGCCGGAAGCGGTTCCGGCTCAGGTCCAGACCCCGGCTGCGGCCCCGGCTGTGGCAGCAGCCTCGGCCCAGGCCTACTGCCTGGCCATCGATGAGCTGTCGGCACTGGCACAACAAGTCGGCCTGGAGTGGATCCAGTCCAACGCCGAGAAGGTGGCCCAGGTGCAAGCGGCGATCGCCGCCGAACCCCAGCCGGTGCGCGTGCCGCGCGAACCCAAGCCAGTCGTGCTGCTCGACGAAGGTCCGCTGGTCCTGGTCGAAACGCGCCGCGATCTGAGCGCGCTGAAGCTGCCCTTCGAGGCCTGATCAGCCTGCGCCGACCCCGGCTTCTGGCCGGGATCGGCGCCAGAGACCTGCATAACTTCAACTGCCCAGAGTCATCCTGCATCATGGAAAACGCCCAAGCCTCCCGCCCTGACGAATTCCCGGTCGTGCCCGACCTGCACTGGTCGCCCGAGCTCGAGCTGGGCGATGTGCGCATGGATCAGACGCACGAGGAAATGGTCGAGCAAGTCGCCTGCCTGCGTGCCCTGCCGCATGTCGAGCAGCTCGAGCCCTACCGCGAGCTGATCCGGCACACAGTCGAACATTTCGCGCAGGAAGAGCGCTGGATGATCGCCACCGGCTTCAATGCCGACAACTGCCACGCCAGCCACCACGAAACGATCCTCGACACCATGCGCCAGGTCGAGACGCATTTCCTGCAAGGCGATGAGGAAATCATCGACCGCATGGCCGCCGCGCTGGCGGAATGGCTGCCGATGCACGCCTCGACCATGGATGCGGGCCTGGTCCAGCACATGAAGAACGTCAAGTTCGACTCGCGCACCGAGACCCTGGAAGATCCGTCTCTGGTCAAGCCCGCGACGATGAGCGGTTGCGGCAGCGTGAGCTGCAGCTGAGCCGTTCAGGAGCGCTTTTGATTGCTGCCCCGGCCTGTGTTGACAGGCCGGGGCATTTTTTCGTTCCGCTGCGGCGGCAACAGGCGAAAAAAAGCCTGCCGGCTGGCAGGCTCTTGTCTGCGTCAGGAAAAGGCTCAGGCCTTCTTGACGTAGGAGTTGCACCAGCCCTTGGCGGCGACTTGCTTGCCAGCGAAGATCGGGCAAGCACCCGCAGCGGCACCGGCCTTGCCCTGGTACAGGGTGCAGCTGGCACAGTTTTGACCAGCGGCGTACTTGGGGAACTTGGTCTTGTCGACCTTGGTGGCGTCAGCCTTGTAACCCAGAGCCGCAGCCTGAGCATCGGTCTCGACGACCATGGCTTGCGCCTGAGCCGCACCGGCGAGCGCAATGGCGCCCGAAGCGGTTGCGACTTGCATCAGGAAAACGCGGCGGTTCGATTTGATCATGGTGGAACAGGGGTTTATAGTGGTAGGAAGAGAAGGAACGTAACTGGTTACCGGGTGGATTGTGCGCCTTCGGACCGGTGTTTTCAAGCTTGAGGCCGAGTAACCAAGGGTAAGCATCGGACATGAGGGCTGTCCGCCGGCCCCCGTCAATCGCCAGCCGACAACAGGCCCGCGCACAGGTGCAGCACTCGGTCGCAGCGGCGGGCCAGCTCGGCATCGAGCGTGGTCACGCTCACGTACACGCCCGCTTGACCGCGTGCGGCCATGGGCGCGAGCAGATCGATGTCACGTTCGATGCCGCTGCCCTTGGTGACCACCGCCATGGGGTGATGGCAGTCGTGCAACACCTGCAAAACTTCGCGCGTCAGGCGCAGTTCACGGTCGAGTGGCTGGTAAGCGTCGGTGATGGTGCCCAGCGCCATCAGCCCCGGCTTGTAGCGCGGGCTGGCCAACTCGTGCAGCAGACGCTCGGTCAGGCCACGCTTGGCGATCAGCCGGGTTTCAAAGTCCAGCCCGGGCGACAAGCCCAGGTAGCTGTGCGAGGGCCGTGCATAGCAATAGCTGCAACCGTGCTCGCAACCCCGGTACGGGTTGATGGAGCGGTCAAAACCGATGTCGGGTGAGTTGTTGCGGCTGATCGCGCTTTTGGCGTCTTCCCAAGTCCAGGTGGTGGCGAGGCGGGTGGCCTGTTCAGGGTCGGCGGTCCAGCCGTCGTCAAAAGGCTCGCGGGCATTGCGCTCAAAACGATGCGCCAGGCGCGTGGCGCTGCCACGGCCTTTGATCTGAAAAATTGGAACAGGCGTATTGGATGATTGCATAACTGTATTTTCATACAGC
>ERZ1034365.1440-NODE-1440-length-12091-cov-3.187781_pt1 | contig 12091 bp, 20 predicted proteins | sample MGYA00520615_ERZ1034365 | MGnify/ENA primary metagenome ERZ1034365 (study PRJEB33736, sample SAMEA104284505) | Azolla filiculoides | biome: Urban; feature: Water surface; material: Ditch water | place: Netherlands | collected 2015-10-28 | depth 0-0.1 m ... | reverse complement strand
TGGCAAACCTGGGCTCGAACCAGGGACACGCGGATTAACAGTCCGCTGCTCTACCAACTGAGCTATATGCCAATAAAACTGGTGGAGGAGATAGGAATCGAACCTATTTACCCAGTGAGAACGGATTTACAGTCCGCCGCGACTCTCCTACTTCGCCGCTCCTCCAAAACTTTATTAGTTGTATTGTCTTGTTATGAATAGCCATCGCCCGACTATTGTTTGCTTTTATCGTTAACCGCTTATACGGAGATGCCGTCACATCTTTATTCCGTTTTCGCTTTCTCAACTATGTTACGTGTGCCTGCAGACATTGACGTAAGAGATAGTGCATTTTCCAGGTGGACACTGGAATTTTCCAAAACAATACAACTAATAAAACTGGCAGAGAGTGTGAGATTCGAACTCACGGACCCTTTCGGATCGACAGTTTTCAAGACTGTTGGTTTAAACCACTCACCCAACTCTCTATTACTATTTGTGACATGATGACCTTCCGAGGAGCCGTTATCCAATCACCGAAGTGAAAGTCCGATACTATTCATCCTGCTGTTTCGATCTATTCTACATAGACTTCACAAACTTGGTAGCGGGCAGTGGACTCGAACCACGTCTCTAGCTTATGAGGCTAGCGGATTTCCAATTACCCTATCCCCGCAATAACTTTTTTGGTGGGCCCACCTGGACTTGAACCAGGGACCTGCCGATTATGAGTCGGACGCTCTAACCAACTGAGCTATAGGCCCATAAACCTATTCCGCTTCATCCTCATCAATCAAACGATCAATAACTTCTTCAGGAACTAGATCTTTACCACGACTTACATTTTTTCGGTGTGAAAATACTGCTTCACTTTCCTTTGGTCCTTTGTACTCTAGAGTCTCTATAACTCCACCATTTTCAAGGAATTCTTTCATTGCTAATTCAAAGTCGCTCACTATTTATACCCCTTTAAAATACATTTCAGCAGTCATTCTAGTACATTTGAATCTTTTACCGCCATCTTCATAGATGTATGGATATGCTTTACCACGTGTGTTGTAACCAACTAATGTTTTACCACATTTAGAAGTCTTAACAAGACCATTAGTAACCATCATGAACTCTAATACTGAGTCTTCTTTAGTTTTTGCACCGATTACTTTAGCTTCCATTTTAGTGGTAAAAGAACCAGCGTTAAAACTGATATTACCAATGTTAATTTCAATACCATTATCTTTAGCGTACTTTGATAAGATCGCGTTAAGATCTTGACGAACAGTTTTAAGGTTTGTTTTATCGAATTGTTTAATCATAATATATTTACTCCTCAATTAATTTAATATAAAGCTATTATACACTAAATAAGAATTAAAGTACACACTTATTTTTAATAACTTCATCAAATAATGCACCTAATCTTGTTGCCAATTCTTTTTGATCAGGTGTCATTGAAGCTTCCAACTTCCTAGATTCTTCTTCTTGAAATTCAGTAAAAGCAGCGTATTCTTCCACTGACATGTAGTCTGAAATATCCCTAGTTCCTCTATTTGCTGAATGATCCATGATAAAATTACCTTCTCAATTAATTTAATATAGAGCTATTATACACTAAATAAGAATTAAAGTACACACTTATTTAGTGTTTTATTAAAATAATTATGCAGCCATTGCTAGTAACTCATCAGCGATAGCAATCTTACGTTGAGAGTTAGCACCAAACCATGAGTTAAACAAACGGTTGTTTTGATTGCGACCAGCTTCCCAATCAGAATACTGAGTGAAAGCATTTAGTAAACCAAAACCAGTACCTTTTGCAGACTCTAAATCAGAACCTAATGCATCTCCATTAAACAACTCTAGAACACGTGATGGTTGACGACCCAAGTTAACTGGATCATTGTCAAACATTTTTGCTAGAAATTCAGTAGCCATTTTATTAGATACTTTCATTTTTGCAAGAGCTTTCATTGCTGCAGTATGAGAAGCTAGAGATTCGTAAACACCTTCTAACTTAAGTTTAGCTTGACCAGCATCGAATACTGAGTTATGACGAATAACTACATCAGCATGACCTTGAGTAGCCATTGATAATGTGTTATTGCATACTACACGAACTGTAGTAAGACGAGCTTGAGTAGCTAATGAACCATCACATGAAGATGATAGAAGGATGTAAGGTTTACTGATATCACCAGCAATATTAATCTCACCATCAATCTTAGCCATTGCCCAGTAACGTTTACCATCATGAAGAACACCGGCAGTTTCCAACTTAGCAGTACCTTCAACGTAATCTGCAAAGAACTCCAACACTTCACGTGGTTGAACTAGTTTGTAGTTATCTGATACTACTGAAAGACCAACTTCTGTATCCTTACGGTATACAATGTTCTTGTTATTAAGAACGATATTGCCATTTTGAACTGGAACTGTATCCAATTCGAAGTCCAAACCAGAAGCTTGTGCCCAAGTTTCCATGTCTGAGTTTTCGTCAAGCTTAGCACCTAGACCGTGCCAAGGAGTTTCACCAACATAAGCCATTGCATCTGCACCTGCTGCTGTTTTTGCTATCTCATGAGCCATAATATAATCTCCGTTTGTTGTTTATTAATCAATTTAAGATACTATTATATACCAAACGGGAATTAATGTACACTACTTTTTGCATTCTCTTAAAGTAAATAAGCAACACATGGCCAAAAGAAACCACCAGGGACTCCATTCTCTATATTCTACCAAGTATGCAGTACCTACCAATATTAGCAGGTTATATACGCAGATTACTAATATTACATTCATAGAACTCCTACATATTCATGAAGTGGGTTAGCCAGAAATTGGCCATGATGTGTACGCATGTAACCATTTCTACTATTCGCATAAACCACCAAAGGATATCGCGTTCTGGGTTTCTCATTCTTCTGTATCCCAGTCAATTATAATTCTCATAATACCTAATTCCAGAATTGCTGCATTAGCTTCCCAATAGAAGGTTAAACCAATTGCAAATCCAGAAATGAATTCCAAACCAAAAACATATTTACCAATTTCACCTAATCTTATCATATAAGTTCCTAATCGATTTCAATATCTTTTTCGAGAGAGTAACAGGTTCTTCCTTCACTTTTACTCTGCTACTCCTGTAGACTTTTTTGTCTTAGGTTCCTTAGGAGCTTTTACGGGAGGAGGCACTTGAATAAATCCTAAATCATACACCAATTGATGAGTAATCTTTTTGTATTTTTTGCTAAGAGTTTGATCCTTAATAGAAAGCAATAATTCTGCTTCTGATGGATGGACGCCCTCTAACAATTGAATGAATAGATCTTCACGACGTACTGCTGGTAAATCTGCTCGGCAGAATACATAGAAGCGTTTTAACTCTTGACGCAAGATACCCATACTCATGCCAATAGGGGCTTGATCTGGTTTGTAAGGTGGATCCCCTTCAGGTAACAGGAACTTCTTAGCAGGATCAAATGCAAATTGAAACAATATTGTAAGTGCACTGTCACCTTTAAGTTTAGTTAGAAGTTCAGGGTTATCATTAATTTCAGTTAGTAATTCAGGTAAATATTTTTGCATTTAGAAATCCTCTAGCTCGTCCAATAATAAATGGCATTTGTTTTTAATCAAATAGTTCATGACGCTCATTTTGTCACCTAGAACTTTTTTGTTCTCATAACTATCTATAATGGTAGAAGATACGTCTTCGGGAATAAACTCAAAGTCAACTAATCGTTGGTTGCGATCCCAGTTACGGCGCTGTTCATCATTCTCACAGGCATCTTTACCAAGTTCCATAAATCGAGCAAGCTTCTTAGCCGTAACAGCAGCTTGACGATCTTCTGAATTCATAAAGACATCATCCTTACTGAAGATATTTGGAATGCCATCACCACCATCACCACGTACGGTATGCTCAATTAGATATTCACCGGGTTTTCCACCTTCAATAAACTTCTTCTGCATAGGAGACCATTGACGAACATTAGGGTACTTTTGTAATTGCTTAAAGTCTTTATCAGATGATACGATTAATACTTGCTGTGGCTCTTCCATAAGACCTTGTTGTACATAACCGTTTGATTGAGTCCACTTAGTCAGTGTTGCAATAATGTCATCAGCTTCACAGCGTTCAATATGTAATACCTTATATGGGAAATACTTTTCAAGATCATCTCGAATAGAAGCAAGAGTATCAAATACAAATTTCCAATCTAAATCAGATTTGTCACGAGCCTTAGCGCGTCCTGCTTTGTAGTACTCAAACACTTCCTTACGCCAATAGTTACGACCATCGGCAGCAATAACAATCTCACCATACTCACGACCATATTTCTTTTTATAGAATTTAATGGATGACAATACAGCATGGCGAATAATACTGATTGAGTCTTCAATCTTTTCCTGTTTGGCATTACGAATAAGATCTGCCTGGAATGCGAAGATATTCGATAACACTACTTGGTTGTAGTCTAATATAATCATTATAGAACCCTTAACAGGATGGTGTCTGAGTTAATTCTACCATTTGGTTTAGTAGATATAGTAGTCAACTTACCAAGGATCTTAGATAGGTTAGTCTTAGCACCATCCATTACTTCCTTGATAGTGATTGCTGGTTTACGTAAACCATTCTGGGCTGAGTTAACTGGATCCCAACCTTGGATACTAGTACCCTTAACGGTAAACCCAGCAGAACTGGTTGCATAGTAAACTCCAAGCTTCTTGTTCTTAGTGTTGTATACCCATAATTGCTGAGCACCTACGATCTTAGTAGGATGGATACTCTTCAATCCCAGTTCAGTGAATTCATCTAAGTACTGCATCTTAGCTACTTGGATACCCGCTGGTTTCTCTTTACGTTTACGCGGCATACGATTTGCTTTAGCCGCAAGAACCTGAGTCTCAGAGTCAGTTACAATAGAGTCTACAAATGATTGGAATTTCTTAAGTTGAGCTTTACTAAAATGCTCGTATCCTTCATTCAATTGTTCATCATTACCTTCTACTGTCTCATTAAGTTCCTTAAGTAGACGTTTATAGAATTCAGTAATCTTCTTAGTAACTGCAGCAGATAAACCATTTCTAGCAATGTAAGACTTAAGAGAGAAGTCAGATGATTTATTCAATACAAACTTATCAATCTCAAAGTCAATTTCAGCCATATGTTTATGAGCTACTTCATTTACTCGATCAAGAACAGATGGAGCTACAACTCCAGTAGCTTCTGCAATTCTTTTCTCTTCATTCTTCTCAGCGAGTTTTTCAGTATACTTAGCTTTGATGTTAACTAGACGAGTATTAATGATGGCTTTATGGTCATCAGATAGATATTGACCACGAGTATTCAATCGCATCAGGATTGACATTTGATTTGTCTCATGATCAGATGCAAGATTGAAGTACTTAATGTAGTCATCTTGTTTGTTGAGTTTGAGATACTCGATACCATACTTGGTTAAACGTGATGACTCCTCGTTGGCATTATACCAATTTAGTGCTAACATCAGTTCAACTTTGTAATTGTCTTGAGTGACAATTGGTTCACCTGCACCACCTCGCATCATAGAGGTAGCTTTTTCAAGCTTATTACGTTTACGTTCTAATTGGGCTTCAGTTGCCATGAGAGTCTCCTTGACTAATTAAGATACTATTATACACTAAAGCCCAATTAAAGTACACTATTATTTTGTGAGATTAACGATCTCTTCATAAAGAGTTTCAATCTCATCGAAGGCTTGTGACTCAACATCCATATTTTGTTTATGATAGATGTTGGCTAACTTAGCAATAGTCTTCTTTGGTAATTCAAAAGACTCAGAGATGTCGGCAATAACTTCTTTAATGAAATCATTCTCAGCAGCAATACGTGTTTTACTATTGCTGATCTCTTGTAATGCATCTTTAATTTTCTTACGGTCTACTTCATTGCTAATCATGTATTACTCCCAAACGGTTACTGATATAATTGAGTCCAAACGAAAGGATCTCCATGCTTGCTTTTCTAAATCATACACTCTACACGTGGTAGGAGCAGGCGCGGAAGCGTCTTCTTGTTTGATGACTGTGTCTTCAACGAGCTTTGGACGAGCATCTTCTGGGATGAGGTTTTCTGCAAGAGTGCACAACATTTTTCGGACAGTACCATCAACTTTTGTGAATTCAACAAATACTCCTCCATTATCTTTATCATGTAATAGTTCCAACAAGTCAGTTGACATTATGCAGGATCCTTTTCTTTCTTAGAACTCAAAGCTTTCTTTTTGTTTGCTGCGTAATCAACTTCAGCACCAATCATAGCGATCTTAAATAAACGACGCTGTTCTTTATCCTGAATAGTGCTCAACAACTTTTTAGTTGGCTTACTCATGTTGTAGTTACTATCTGCTTTCATTTACTTCTCCTATACGATTAAACCTAAAGCGTAGATCCCTAATAGACCTAAATTGACAGCGATTAAACTGTTTTCTTTTACACGTATTGCCCATACCAGCCAGATGACTGATGCTAGATTCAATACGTAAATATTTTCTGGAATGCATTGAAGACTCGTTAGAAGAGCTCCAAGAAGAGTGACTGCAGTGGCAGTCCATTTGATCACGTTATTCATAAAGGTACGCCCAAATAGTTGAAAAGCGTTTTGTGTCAGCGAAGCGACTAGCGGTTGCTAAATCGTCAAACCACATAAAGAATTCTCCATCCCCTGCGCCTTGATACTCGACTTTATATCTATTACGCATAAGAAACTTCTTCACCTGTAAAAATATCAATAACAGTTTCACCAGCAAATGCAGCTTGCATTTCGAATTTTTCTTCGTCTGAGTAACCAAACTTACGACGGTTAGCAATGTACTGATCAAGGAATGCTGCATCTTCTTTATTTTTAGTATCGATGCTGTCGTAAAGACATTCTGATGTGATGTAACCTGCAACACATAATTCAGCCAAGATATCTTTTGGAGGAACTGTGTCGTTTGAAACCCAACGAATAACATTGTTATCCATGTAGGTATTTTCGAAATGTTGTTTTGCTGTTTTCATAATATATTTCCTTCTCATTTATTTAATTTATAAGTAATTATAAGCTAAATACGAATTAATGTACACACTTATTTTAGTTAATTTCTTCAACACTGAAGATATCAATCCAATTTTTGTGGTGATCATTGATCCGTTGGGCCAACATAGCAATTGCATTGTACTTACTTTCAGAATGAATTGGTTGCACAGTTTTCAATCTTTCAGATCTGTTACCTGACAAAACTCCTACAACCTCATATTCAATCACATACTTATTCATAATATAGCTCCTTCATCAATTTATAGATACATTATATCATAAAACTGAATTAAAGTACACACTTATTTGCAAATTAATATGTTTCTTTTACTATGTAATACACATCTAAAGGATACTTTTCTTTGAATTCTTCTGTTGAAATGTAAGCATTTAACTCTGCCATCTTGAAGAACTTTCTTGATTCAGTTGTCATATGTGTCTTTTTATCTACTACACTTAAATACACTGAAGTTGCTTTGCCGGCCATATTGATTCCTTTATCAATTAAAGATACATTATATCACACTACTCAATTAAAGTACACCTATATCTGTGAAATAAATTCTGCCTCTGGAATTCTTGTCTTAGGGCTTTTAGATCCTAACACCACAACTATACGTTTTCCTTTATCAGTATTCATGGACATAACGATACACCCGCCAGCTTTGCTAGTCCAGCCGGTTTTGCTGACTTTGATGTCGTGAGCGTTTCCTATGAGGGGATTACTATTTTTGAATACAAACCATTTACGTTTGATTTTTATTTCTATTGCGGAATTTTGACTTATGCTGACAAGTTCTGGGTGTTTTTCTGCTTCTTGTACCAATATTATTAGTTCATTTGCTGTAGAGACATTGCGTCTATCTAGGCCAGTTGAATCATACACTTTACTTTTATTCATTCCTAATGTTTGCAATTTACTATTCATATTAGAAATGCATGATTTATATCCACTAGGATAGGTTCTACATAATAAATCCGCGGCGGTATTGTTACTTCTAACCATTGCCATAGTCATTAATTCTCTTCTAGAGATAGAACCAAATGGTTTTGTGTCTACCCTATCATCTAAATTTACATTAGATTCAAGCACCACTATAGAAGTCAAAAGCTTTGTAATACTAGCAATAGTACGAACTTTATCAGGATTTTCTGATGCTAATACAACACCATGCTCATCAGTAACCAACCACGATTTAGCAGTTAGATTTAATGAATAAGCATTGGTGCTTATTAGTAATAACAAATATATTAAAAACCGACCCATATAGTATAATAACACTAAATAGATTTATTGTACAATTTATTTGCTAGTAGCTCGGTAGGTGCCATCCCAGTTTTCTGGACAACCCTCTGCAAATCGTTCCAACATATTAGTATAATACTGTCTCATCTCAGTTGGGCCATCAATTTTAAGCTGTTCTGCAAAGAAACTAGCTTCTTTCCAGTTGCCAGCGTAGTAACTAAACAAATATTTTTTATGTAACTTATAATGTTCTTGTGTATACGTAGCTAAACCGTAGATTTGAACACCTTCAGTTTTACCTTTAACCGCAATAGTATCCAGTTCAACTATAGGATATTCATCTTTTATTTGTTCTGCGGTCAAAGCACCAAGAACCATCTTAACACCGTATGGTTTTGATTGGCCTTCTAACCGTGAAGCAAGGTTTACTGAATCTCCTAGGCAGGTGTAATCAAAGCGCTGACTAGAACCCATATTACCAACCACAACAGTGCCAGTGTTAATCCCGAGTCCCATGCCAAATGGCGGGATGCCCTCCGCAGTAATTTCTTTATTGAATGCATCTAAACTCTCCATCATTTCTAAAGCAGTTTTAACTGCCATCTTGGCATGATTCGGAGTATCTAATGGTGCGTTCCAAAATGCCATCTGAGCATCCCCAATATACTTATCTAGGGTACCTTCGTTCTCTATAATCTTCGCTGTCATAGCCGTCATATAGCGATTCATAATCTTAGTCAGTCCTTGTACATCCTTACCATAATGTTCAGAGATCGTAGTAAACCCACGGACATCAGTAAACATAATAGAAAGTTCTCTAGACTCACCACCTAAAGCTAATAGCTCAGGATTCTTTTGTAACTTCTCAACCATTGCCGGTGATAGGTACGTACCAAACTGCTTCTTAATTTGTAGTTTTTGGTTTAATTCAGTAATGAATTTGACTGTAAAGACATGTGTATAAACCATAACCAAAGCAGCAATGGGAAACACACAGTCAAGCAAGTAATTATAACGATTGAACGCAAATATACTACCGTAATAACAAGCAGAAATAATAGCAATAAAAGGAATGTAACCATACTTCCACCTCACTAAATAAATGGCTAGAATAGAAAGAATAATCAAACCTAAAATCTCGGCGCCATCTGCCCAGTCAGGTCTTTGTATGTTTACTCCATTCGCAATTGTTCCAATTACTGAGGCAATCAAATCTTGTGGCCAAACCGCGCCAGTTGCGGTAGGAACCGGATTACCAATACCTGCCGCAGTTGGACCTACAATAACTATAGCACCACCAAAATCTTTTGGTAGATCTACCATAGAAGCCGATTTAGACTTCTGTGACCAATCAACCCATACTCTACCTAGAGAATCGGTACTAACTGGACCAAATGCAGGTAGTCTCATCTTCTCTACTCCACCCTCAAATAGTTTTACTTGAACAGTAGAATCGCCAGAAGCAACTCTTAAAGTTTCAAGGGCTAAGTTAGGATAGATCTTATCATTACTCATAACCAATAATGGAACTCTACGGTTCACACCATCAATTTCAGGTAATGTATTAGTAATACCTACACCGGCGGCATTCTTTTCTAAGTCACTAATATTAGCAATAATTCCAGGATACTGAATGATTTGATTCATGTATTCTGCGTTAATAATTGCAGTACCTGGAGTTTTAGCAACATTCTTATTAGCTGACGAAGGCATATTAGATAGCACTACTGGGTGGTCTTCCATCTCAAGCATCAATGCAGCATCACCACCTTGGCGATCTTTCTCTGGCATTAATACATTAAATACAACCAATCCAGCATTGTGCTTATATAAGTCATCAATTAGATTAGCGTAGATATCCCGCTTGAATGGCCACTGACCAAACTTATCTAATGATGCCTCATCAATATTAACGGAGTAGATGTTATTTTCCGTAGGTGCCTTTGATGTAATGACTGTGTCAAAATATCTTAACCTAACAGATTCTACGAAGGACGGATCTGCTACCCTTAAACATACTAATAAAGATAATGTAAGTAAAGCTAACCATGGACTTAAAAGAATTTTCTTAAACATCTACTACTCCTTAATTACCAGGTAGTTATATTACCCTTAGTTGTCTCCATAGCTTTTAAATTAGCTGGGAGATTAGGAAAGAAATTAATTTTAGTATATTGTTCTAATTCTGCAACAGATACAACATACTCATTAATAGTCTTAGGATCTAATTTCTCATTCGGGAACATAAATGCAATTGCTTTACCTGATTTTGGTTCTACAATAATCTTCCAAACAAATGAAGGTACCTTTACAGTCTTCATCATCTTAGAATCTTTATCATATAATGTACCAGTTACGACATATACTTGACCATATTTAGTAGCCCAAGTACGAGTGTACTCCTCAAGATATTTCCAAATTCCACGGTTATTACCTGGAGCTTGTGGCATCATATTAGATAAAAAGAAAGATTCAGACATCACACTAGAATCATATACAAAGTCGGCGGCAGGAGCCATATGGCCACGGTCTAGACCTGAGCCAGTATAGTCACCTAATGTAACTCTGAATTGTGCTGGGATTTCTGGATCTTCTCTGAAGTCGTCTTTACGGCCCGCAACTTTAACTGCGATGTTTGACGCTTTGATTGTTTCCACTACGTAGTCCGCAACCTTTGTGGTGTAGTTATATTCAAGGGCATAACCAGTTTTACAGAGATACTGGTTATTGCCATCTTTAATAACAGGTGCACCATAAATTACATGTTGCGGACACTTAGTGTCAATTGGATTTGCTAATACTAAATTCGCAAATAATAAAAATACTAAACCTAACTTTTTCATAATACAATCTCACGTGGTTAAATTTTTATTTATACTAAAAATCTAATACTACAGAAGCACTGATTGTGTTAGTAGATAGGTCAGATTTTGTTTGACTGCCTGCTGATAATAATACTTTACTTCTGTTATTAATATCATATGCAGCAGTTGCTTTAACATCTGTATAGTTATCTGATGTAGTACCAACTTCACCTGATAAAGTTAACTTGCTGATTGTCTTATCATATCTAACACCAATTTCAGAATAGTCTACAGTTTCGTTTACATTAGCAATTATTCTATATGATTGAATAGAACCAGCTTCTTGGTAACCATCACGTTTAGATTTACCATAAGTGTAACCTGCGTATGGGCGGAAACCTTTTAGACTTGGTGTATATAATCTATTAGACAACCAATAATCAGAACCAGTTGTAGATGAAGCATTAAAGAATACTTGTTCTACGTTACGGTTAGATTTTAAACTGTTATCGGCATAAGCAACATCAGTTTTTAGAATCCAATCATTTTTAGTGTAGATACTATATGCACCGAAATGGTCTTTACCTTGTTTGGTACTAGAATCAGAACCATTCAATGAAGTATTAACTCTATTGTACTGACCACCTAAAATCCAGTTTTCAGCAATATCTTTTTCTTCTTCATTTTGATAATAAATTGCAGTTCTGTACTGATTTCAAATATCTGAGAATTGTCAATTTGGATCGGTTGGATCAATTTGAGTCCAATATAGATTTACTAGATTATCATAAGTAATAACTTTTGGGTCATAAATTATTTTTACTGCTTCTCTATGTTTTGTTGTTCAAGATGATACGTCTTTATAATTTGCAGTTTCTATATCTCATCATGCGTATCAATTTACAACTTCTTTTACTCATTTTTGAGATTCAAAAAAGCTTTCAAGACACCAAAAACATCATCATGCGAAATATGCTTCGTTATATCAAACTTTTT
>ERZ1034365.1439-NODE-1439-length-12094-cov-2.453358_pt1 | contig 12094 bp, 16 predicted proteins | sample MGYA00520615_ERZ1034365 | MGnify/ENA primary metagenome ERZ1034365 (study PRJEB33736, sample SAMEA104284505) | Azolla filiculoides | biome: Urban; feature: Water surface; material: Ditch water | place: Netherlands | collected 2015-10-28 | depth 0-0.1 m ... | reverse complement strand
GAAAAGCAATCTCTGTAACTGAAAGACAAAACTATATTTTAAAAGTGCGAGAATTAGCTCAAGGATGCGCTGTTTTATACAAAGAGCAAGAACCTGCTAGATTAGCAAGAATAGGAAGTCCTGCTTCTTTAAAAGCCTTAGAAGAGTTAAAAGTAAAACATCCTGAATTATTTGTTTAGGACTTTTGTTTGAAAGTTCAATCAATATATGATGTTTTAAATGAAATCTCACCTTTTGAGTTGCAAGAGAAGTGGGATAATGCAGGTTTACTTGTGGGATCTTTTGAAGATGAAATTGAAAATATTTATATAAGTATTGATTTAGATGAAGAACTTGTAAGTTCAGTAAAAGAAAAAAGTTTGATAATTACCCATCATCCTTTGATTTTTTCTGGTTTAAAAAGAATAAATTATGACACTTACAGTACAAAATTATTAAGAGAGCTAATAAAAAAAGATATTTGTTTGATAAGTATGCATACGAATATTGATAAAACTCACTTAAATAAATATGTTACTGAAGATATTTTAGGATTTAAAGTAGATAATTCAAAAGAGTTTATTTCATATTGTGATGTGAATATGAATTTTGATGATTTAGTTAAGTATGTATCTAAAAAATTGGGTTTAAAAATATCAAAAGCAGTAAAGTGTAATGATTTTATTAAAAAGATAGGAATTGTTACAGGTGCTGGAATGTCATTAATTGATGAAGTTAAGGCAGATTGTTTTCTAACAGGAGATATAAAATATCATGATGCAATGGAAGCAAAAGCTAGAGGTTTATCACTTATTGACATAAGTCATTATGAAAGTGAAAGGCACTTTAGCACCTTGTTAGAGGGACTTCTTTCAGAATATTTGAAAAAAAATAAATTAAAAGCTATAATAACAGCTTCAAAAAATCCATTTGAGTTTTTTATAGAAGGAGAAACGGTTGAATAAGTATTTACAGGATTTAATCAAATTATCAAAATTTGATACAGCAATTAGTATGTTTGAGCCAAAGATTGAAAATGAAAAAGCTAAATTAGCAACATTTGTTGAAACAGCAGCATCAATCAAAGCATCAATTAATTCTATTTATTTAGAAATAGATGATGTTAAATCAAAAAGAACAAAAAACAATATTCATTTAGCAGAGTTAAAAACTAAATTAGACAATATTGCTAAAAAAAATAAAGATGTTAACAATGAAAAAGAGTTAAAAGCTTTACAATTAGAAGAAGAAATTGCAAAAGAGCAAATTTCATTTGCTAATGAAGAAATTGATAGATTAGATAATCTTACAAAAAATAAAGAAGTGACTTTAAAAGAGTTACAAGAAAAATTAGCTGTTGAAGAAGAAGATATTAAAGAAATCCAAGTTGCAGTTGATACTACAATTGAAGAGATAAGCAAAGAAAGAAATGTTGTATATCAAGAAAGAAGTGAATTATTAGAGAAATTTGATAATAAAATTTTAACTTTTTATGAAAAAATCAAAAGATGGGCAAAAGACTCAGCTGTTGTTCCTGTAAAAAAACAAGCATGTTATGGATGTTATATGAAAATTAATGATAAAACTTATGCTGAAGTTATTAAAGCAGAAGAGATTGTTAATTGTCCACATTGTGGAAGAATCCTTTATAAAGAAGACGAAATAGAAGAGGCTTAATCTTGAGCCTTTTTAGTATATTTTATTACTTAGTATTAAGTTTTATTTATATACTTGCAATTCCTTATTTGATATTTAAGTCTCGAAACTCTAAGTATAGACAAGCAATTCCAGCAAAATTTTTTTTAAAAGATAATGTTCCATTTAAAGAAAATGGCATTTGGTTTCATTCATGTTCAATGGGTGAAACAAAAGCTATCAAATCTTTAATTGAAAATTATTTAGAAAATGCAAATATCTCAGTTATAACAAATACTGGATTTGAAGAAGCGAAAAAAATCTCTTTAAATGTTAGATATTTACCTTTTGAAATATTTTTACCTTTTTGGGTAAATAAACAAAAAGTTTTAGTTGTTATGGAAGCTGAACTTTGGTATTTACTTTTTTTATTTGCAAAGAAAAAAGGTGCAAAAACTTTATTAATAAATGCAAGAATTTCAGATAAATCTTATAAATCATATAAAAGATTTTCTTTTTTTTATAAAAGAATATTTCAAAATATTGATAAAGTTTTTGCACAAAGTGAAGTTGATAAAAGTAGACTTGAAGAGTTGGGAGCTACAAATATTGAAGTAATTGGAAATATTAAGTTAGCGCAATTACCAAAAATTAGTGTGAATTTAAAAAAGCCAAAGGCTATTGTAATAACAGCTGCAAGTACCCATGAAAATGAAGAAAGATTAGTTTTAAATGCTTTTAAGAAAGAGCATGGGAAATTAGTAATAGTTCCAAGACATCCAGAAAGATTTGATAAAGTTGATTTACAAATTCAAGAATTTATAAAAGATAAAAATATTTCATATCAAAGATATTCTATAAAAGATGATTTTGATTCTGATATAATTTTAGTTGATAAAATGGGAATATTAAATGATATTTATGCAATATCAGATGTGGTTATTCTTGGTGGTGCATTTGAAAAAATTGGTGGGCATAATCCTATTGAGCCTGCTTTTTTTAATTGCAAGATAATAAGTGGTAAAAATATATTTAATCAAAAATCTCTTTTTGATTGTATTAAAAACTACTATTTAATAGAAAATGATGAATTAGGTAATTACTTAGATAATATAAAAAATTTAGAGAAACCTATACTAACAAAAGCAGGTTCAATTGAACCTATAATAAAGGAGATAAACAGATGGCTGTAACATATGATAAAGCGTATAAAGTATTAGCACAACAAGAAAATATATCAAACTCAAAAGCAAAAGAGTTAATAGATAGAGGTGTAGTAAAAGTTGGTGATCAAAAGGTTTTAATAGCACGAGGTGAAATTAGAACAGACACAAAATTTAATATCAAAGAAATCGGAAAAATAAAAGTAATATTTGAAGATAAAGATATTTTAGTTGTTGATAAACCAGCTTTTCTAACTGCTGATGAAGTGGCAAAAAAATATGAAGGTGCAATTTTATTAAACAGACTTGACAAAGAGACAAGTGGTGTTATGATGTTTGCAAAAAATGAAGATTTTCAAAAAAAAGCAATTAAAGAGTTTCAAGCAAATAGAGTTTACAAAGAGTACGTAGCTATTGTTGAAGGAAAAGTTGTTGAAGAAATTGAAATTGATAAACCAATTTTAACAACAAAAGATAGAGGAATGGCAAAGTCTAAAATTGATTTAAAAAGAGGAAAACCTGCAAAAAGTACAGTTTATCCTGTTTTAGTAGAGGGAAATAAATCTAAAATCAAAGTTGTAATTGAATCAGGACGTACTCATCAAATTAGAGTTCATCTAAATTCTGTTGGATTACCAATAATTGGTGATGCAATTTATGGAAGAGTTTCTTCAAATGTAAATAGAGTTTTATTACATTCAAAAGTTACAAAAATTTTTGATTATACTTTTGAAGCGGCAGAACCAAAAGAGTTCAGAGTGTATGACTTTAATTCATAATTAAGTTTTAATAAAATATAGAATCCCCAATTTTAGGTGTTTATTACAAATATAAAAATAAATTTTACCTTAAAATTACAAAACTACTTAATCTAAAATAAAGAATTTTTAAAGTATAATCCCCCAATTTAAAAAATTGTGGAGATTTACTTTGTTTGATTCAATAACCGGCTCAATACGAAATGCTGTTAATAAAATAAGACATCAAGATGATGTTGCAGCTTTAACAAAAGCTACATCTGAACTAAAAAAAGCTTTATTAAAAGCTGATGTTCATCATAAAACTACAAAAGAATTAATAAGTGCTATTGAATTACAAACAAAAAATGCAGGTATTGGACAAGATTCATTTTTAAGAGCTTTAAAAAGTGAATTAACAAATCTATTAACAACTTCTGGAAATCAAGGTTTTGTTTTTTCTAATACTCCTCCAACTACAATTTTAATGACAGGATTACAAGGTTCTGGAAAAACAACTACAACTGGAAAATTAGCTAATTATTTAAAAATTAGAAAGAAAAAAGTTTTAGTTGCAGCTTGTGACTTACAAAGACTTGCAGCCGTTGAGCAATTAAAACAAATTGCAGCTCAAATTGAAGTTGATATTTATTTCGATGATGTCGAAATTGACCCTATTAAGATAGCACTTGCTGCAAAAGAAAAAGCAATAAAAGAACACTATGATGTATTATTAATAGATACAGCTGGAAGACTTGCGATTGATGAAGAATTAATGCTTCAATTAAAAAATGTAAAAGATGCAATTAATCCAAATGAAATTTTTTATGTGGCAGATTCATTAACTGGTCATGATGCTACAAAAACAGCAACAACATTTAAAGAAAAAATAGGAATTGATGGAGTTATCTTATCAAAATATGATGGTGATACAAAAGGTGGAGTGGCACTTTCTATTGCTAATCAAGTTGAAGTTCCTTTAAGATTTATAGGTACTGGTGAAAAAATGCCAGACTTAGAAGTTTTTATTCCTGATAGAATTGTTTCAAGATTATTAGGTCTTGGAGATATTGAAGGACTTGCTGAAAAAACATCTGCAATACTTGATGAGAAAAAAGCAAAAGAAGTTAGTAAAAAAATCAAAAAAGGTGAATTCAACTTTAATGACTTTTTAGATCAACTTTCAATGATGAGTAAATTAGGTTCAATGAAATCAATTATTGGTATGATTCCAGGGCTTTCACAAATGGCTGGACCATTAAAAGATATGGATTTTGAAAACTCTGCTGAAATAAAAAGAATTAAAGCTCTTATTGGTTCTATGACTCCAAAAGAGAGAGAAAATCCAGATTTAATGAATCCAAGCAGAAAAAGAAGAATTGCAATAGGTTCTGGTGTTTCTGAAATTCAAATCAATAAAATTTTAAAGCAGTTTAAAAATGCTTCTAAAATGGCTAAACAACTTTCAAGCAAGGGTGGAATGAAAGGTTTACAAAATATGTTGTCTCAAATGGGACCAAATGGGATGCCAAAAATCCCTAGATAAAAAAATAAATAGTGTTGAGCTGTGAACTTTTAACTTTTGTTTTGGAGTTCAGAATTCAATACTATAATTTAAAAAAGGAAAGAAAACATGACAGTAATTAGATTAACAAGAATGGGAAGAAACAAAAAACCATTTTACAGAATCGTTGTAACAGACTCAAGAAAAAGAAGAGATTCAGGATGGATTGAATCAATTGGTTATTTCAACCCAGTAGTTGAGCCAAAAGTTTTAAAAATTGATGAAGAGAGATATAACTATTGGTTAAGCGTTGGTGCTAAACCATCAGAAAAAGTTAAAAAATTAGCTTCTAAATAATTTGAAATAGGAATATTATGATTACTAAATTTATAGAAAACTATGCAAAACTAATTGTAAGTGTTCCAGAAGATGTTACTATAACAAAAGAGTTAATTGATGATAATTTCGCTGAAATTATCATTAGTGTTAATAGCGTTGATATAGGAAAACTTATTGGAAAAAATGGAAATATGATTAATGCTTTAAAAACTATGGCAAATGGTTGTAAAGCAAAAGATGGTATTTCATATAAAATACAAGTTGTGGTTAAATAGTAATCTATGAATAGTAATGAATATATATTTGTAGCAAAATTAGGGAAGGCTGTTGGATTACAAGGTCATTTAAGACTTTTTATCGATTCAGACTTCCCTGAACAATTTAAAAAAGGTGCTGTTTTTAAAACTAATAAAAAATTAGAACTAAAAATAGCTGAATATAACTCTACAAGAGAGTTAATAAAATTTGAAAACTTCGATGATATCGATACTGCAAAAAAACTAACAAATCAAGAACTTTATGCCACATTAGAGCAAACAAGACAATTTTGTAAACTAAAGAAAAATGAGTTTTTCTGGTTTGATTTAATATCTTGTAAAGTGTTTGAAAATGATTTAGAACTTGGTAGTGTAAAAGAGATTCAAAGATACCCATTAAATGATTATTTAGAAATAGAAACTTCAAGTGAACTTGTAGAAAAAGGTCACCCCAAAGTATTCTTAATACCACATATCTTCGATAAATATGTTTTAAGCGTAGATATAAATAATAAAAAAATTGAAGTAAAAGACTCTTTAGTAATTTTAGAAAACTCTTAAATTAGTAATTACATCTTTTATCAAATTCTTCTTGTGTAAATTCAACTGCATAAGCTTCTGTAAATTTATTTTTAATTAACTTATTTAGTAATTCAGTTCTATCTTCACTTTTTTCAAAAGGTCCAAAGTATATCTCAATTTTATTTTTCTCATCTCTACATAGTCTAACATTTGGATTAACGGCAGTTATTTTGTCTAAATATTTTTTATATAATTCACCTTTTATTTTTGCAACATTTATGAATAATAAGAATTGATTATTTGTAGAATTTTCTTTTGTATTTTTTTCTATTTTCTCTTCTTTTATATTGTTTTTTAGCTCATTATTAGATGTTGTGTTTTTTGGTAAAAGATTCTCATCTTGAGTTTTTTTATCTTCAGCAGCTGATGGTTCAATTGTAGATTTTTCTTTTTGATTATCAACTTTTATCTCTTCTTTTATTTGTGCTTGTTGTGCTTTTTCATTTTCAAGATTTTTTTTCTCTTCTTCTAAAGCTTTTTGTTTTAGTAATTCCTCTTTTTTCTTTTCATTTTCAAGATTTTTCTTCTCTTCAGATATATTTTTATTAGTTAAATTAGCTAACTGCTCATTTAATTTCTTTGAATTAATATCTTTTATTTCAAATTTAGGATTATTATCAACTACGGGAGCTGGTTCTGGTTTTGCTACAACTTCATGGGCAATAGGTTCTTCTGCTTTATGTTCTTCTTTAGGTTCAAAAAAACCAGTAAAATATAAAACAATTCCAGTAATTAATAGAATAAGTAAAAATCCAATTACTCCAAATAGTATTTTCATAAATAATGGTTTTTTAGGTTTTACGAACTCTTCATCAGGTTTAATTTCTGCTTGATTAGCTTCTTGTGTAGTAACTGGATTTGATTCTTCTGATTCTTGGTGTTCAGATGTATTGGTTGTATAACTTACCTCTTCATCAGAAACGTTTGCTTTGTTTTCTTCTTCCATTAGTTACTCTTTTAAAGTTTATTTTCTTTCAATCTTTTGTAATACTCTTTTCTATACTTTTTTAATTCTTCTTTTTTCTTTTCTCTGTACTCTTTATCGTACTCTAATCTTTTTTCTTTATTTAATTCGTAATACTCTTTTTTCTTATTTTTATAGTCATTCATTTTAGAGATAATAATATCTTTTCTGTTATCAAGATAATTTTTTTGTGCTTTTATTATCTCTTTGATTTTTGAATTAAAATCTTTATCATTTAATTCTAATTCATAATCATATACTTTTTTTACTTGAACTTTTTTCTTTAAGTAATATTCTCTTTTTTTCTTTTTATGAATAAGAGATTTTTCTTCTCGAAGTTTTTTTAGTTCTTCTAAATTCATAAATACTAAATACTAAAATTAGCTTTTTAATCTATTTACTGTATCAAGCATACTATCAGTTGTTGTAATTGCTTTAGAATTAGCTTCATAAGCTCTTTGTGCTGTAATTAAATCAACCATTTCATTAACTAATTTTACATTAGAAAGCTCAATCATCCCTTGTTGAACACTTCCAAATTGTGCTTCAGTTGGATTACCTTCTAATACATCACCAGAAGCATCACTTTTCATAAATAATGAGTCTCCTAATGGTGTAAGCCCAGCTGGATTTATAAAATCTGCAATTGTGATTTGTCCTAAATCTACCACGTCTCCTGTTTGAGAATCTGTAGCTGATACTGTTCCATCTTTTGCAATTGTTAAATCTGTAACATTATCTGGTACCACAATTTCAGGAGATAATGCATAACCACTACCATTAACGATAGTACCTTCAGAATTTAGTTTAAATGCACCATTTCTACTATAAGCTGTCTCTCCACTTGGTAATGTGATCTGAAAAAAACCTTTTCCTTCAATTGCTAAATCAAGTGTATTTGAAGTTAGTTTTAAATCACCCTCTGTGAAGTTTTTTTGAACACCTGATACCCTAACTCCAAGTCCAACATCAATTCCTGTTGGATTAGTTGTATTTTGGCTTGTTTTACCTGCTGTATAATTTAATGTTTCATACATTAAATCTTGAAATTCTGCTCTATCTTGTTTAAATCCAGTAGTATTTACATTGGCAATGTTATTTGATGTAACATCAATTTGATGTTGCATAGAATTCATTCCCGTAGCAGCTGTGTAAAGTCCTCTAATCATGGTATATCCTTATACGGTTCTATATATTAATTATATTTTAAGATTAATTAAACTTAGATAAATTTAGGGAATAATTTTTTGATGCATTAAGTGTAAATTTAAAACAAATTTAATATAATACTTACTAGTTGAAAATATTTATAAATTAAAGGGATGGTTAATGAAAATTCTAATAGTTGATGATAGCTCTACAATGAGAAGAATCATTGGAAATGTGGTTATGCAATTAGGATTTACTAAGGATAGTTTTGATGAAGCTGAAGATGGTGTAAAAGCTTGGAAATTACTTAGTGAAGGTCGTTATGATGTTATTCTAACGGATTGGAATATGCCTAATATGAATGGATTAGAACTTGTTAAAAAAGTAAGAACACCTATTATAATGATTACGACAGAAGGTGGAAAAGGAGAGGTTATTTCAGCTTTAAAAGCAGGAGTTAATAACTATATCGTTAAGCCATTTAATGCAGAAGTTCTAAAAGAGAAGCTTGATGGAGTATTAAAAAAATAATATAAGGTATTATCATGAGTATGAGCCAAGAAGAAATAGAAGCTTTAATGAATGGTCTTGATATTGAAGATGATGCTGATTCAGATGAAGAAACAGTAACTGTTAATACTCAAGAAATTGAAGAACTTTTATCTCAAACAGAAGAGCTAAAAGAAGATATTAAACTTAAAGTAGAAGATGAAGATATATTTGAAGAACCATCTAATGGTAAATCTAGTGCTGCAAGCGTTAGTAGTAGTGATATTGAAAGATTATTAAGTGAAATTGAGAATGTAAATGATAGTTCAAATAATATTACAGAAGATTTAGATCCATTAGATTTTGACATACCAGAAGAAAAAGCACCTGTTGTAGTTGAAAAAAAAGTAGAAGTAGTTGAGAAAAAAGCTGAAAGAAGTGAAGACGAAATTGTAATGGATTGGACTTCTTCAAAAATTAGAGATGGAATTTTTCCTTTACCTGCTGAAGATGATACAAAAGTTGTAAATCAATTAACTCAAGTTGCAAATGATTCTGAAGAGAAAGTTTCTCAAATCTTTGATGTATTAAGTTTAACTTTAGATAACAATAATGAGTTAAGAAATTATATAAAAGAGTTTGAAACATTTATAACTTCTGAAGCTGCAATGTTAAACTCATTGGATAACAAATTTCCAAATATAAAATTATTTAATGAACGTTTAGGCTTGGCAAATAAAATGTCTGAATCTTTAAAAAGTTTAAAAAATCAAATTAATATTGAAGATAATGAAATATTCCAAGCTATGGAATTAATGCAGTTTAATGATATAAATATACAAAAAATTTAATAATAATTAAAAACGGACATTTCAGATTTTTTTCTCAAAGAAAAACAACCAGAGAAAATTTTAAATTATGAGTAAATACTACTTATATTTTAGCGTTGCTTTTCATTTGAATTTTGTGAATATATTATGTTTGGACACTCAACATAAATGCCACAAAATGATATAACATCAGAAATCTAGAACTCCAAAAAAATAACCTGACCGTGGAAGATGAACTGCTGGATGTTAAAATAGCAGAGTTTGAAAGTCTTTCGAGCTTGATGAAATGGGAAGGAATCAACAATATGGAAAAAGTAGAGAAAACAGAATTTCTCGTAGTGAAAGATATGAAAGATTACGCATTTAGAAATTAAAAATAAGTCAATCAAAAAAAAGATTGACTTATTTTTTTTATTGGTAATATGTTAAAAAATATTTTATTTGTTTTATAGATTTTATTTATGAGATTAGCACCAGATATGGAAGAAGCAAGAGGACAAAAAAATAGAGTTCCAGACGGACAACTTGGGTTTGAAATACCAAAAATGACACAAGAAGTGGTTTTACAATTATTAAATGGACGTGCATCACGTGTAACACCTTTGCCTGGAATTGATCCAAGATATGCAGCTAAACCAAGATACTAATTATGCCAGAAAGCTTAAAAAAATTAATAAATCTTATTGGATTTTTACCTGGAGTTTGAGAAAAGTCAGCCACAAAGCTTGCTTTTTTTCTTTTAAATTCAAATAAAAACTTTTTAGAAAATCTTTCTCACTCACTTAATACTTTAAAGGGGAGTGTTTCAAAATGTAAAAATTGTGGGGCATTGGTTGATATAGGAAATGAACATTGCTCTATTTGTCTTTCGAGTAATAGAAATAAAAATATTATTTGTGTGATAGAAGAATATCTGGATATGCTTTCCATAGAAAATTCAAAAGTATTTGATGGAGTATATCATATACTCGGTGGAGCTATTTCTCCGATTAACGGAGTTTTTATTTGAGATCTCAATTTTGAAAGTTTATTTGCAAGAATCCAAAACGCAAGTGAAAATATTGAACTGATTATGGCTACCAATCCAAATATAGAAGGGGAAGCAACGGTACAATATATTTTGTGAGAACTGGAAAAAAGAGGACTGAAAAAATTTGTAAAATTGACAAGACTCTCGAGATGACTATCATCAGGATATATTGATTATGCGGACAATATTACGCTTATCAATTCTATCAAAGACAGAAAAGAAATTTAATCAAAAATATATGTCAATTTGGCAAACACATAACTGGAAAGAACTCCTTTTGGCTTCTGCGCAAGCTGAAAGTGTTTTTGAAGTGGATGGAGTTTTTGTCGAAAAAAGAAGTCTGGGACTTGGTCAATTTTGACTCTTTGTTTTGTGAATTTCTCCGGAACAAAAAATCAAAATCGAGAAATTTTCATCACTGGCTAAAAAGGAAAATTGTCTTTTTGTTCAGTTTGAAACTATTTCTTATGATCAAAATCCTGATTTTTTAGAAATTTCAAAAGGATATTATAAAAAATTTATTACTCCTTTTACGGCTCTTATTGATCTATCGGTATCTCAAGAAGAAATTCTTGCTCAAATGAAACCAAAAGGAAGATACAATATCTGATTGGCTCAAAAAAAATGAGTCGAAGTTTTTGAAGCAGAGAAATCAAAGCAAAATATAGAAATATTTTATAATCTTATGCTCGAGACGACTTCTAGAGATGGATTTTCTGGAAATACGATATCATATTATGAAAGATTTTTAGAAATCATACCAAATTCAAAACTTATTTTCACAAAAAAAGATGAGGAAATACTCTCAGCAGGAATTTTTATTTTTGATACTGATGTAAGTATTTATTATTATGGAGCATCCACATCAAAAAAAGAGTTGAGAAATCTTATGGCACCATATTTGATGCAATGGTTTGCTATAGAGGAGGCAAAAAAAATGTGAAGCAAATATTATGATTTTCTATGAACGGCTTCACCATGAGATGAAACATCACCTCTTGCTTGAGTCACTGATTTTAAGCTGAAATTTACACCAAGTCAAAAGTTTGTGAGTGAAGGGTATATGATACAAGTTTCAATAGTAAAATTGTTTATTTTCCAAACAATAAAAAATCTTAAAAGATTATTCTTTTAAGATTTTTTTTATTTCATATCTGGTTCATCAGGATTCAATATCATCTTTTTCAACTATTTTGTCTTTGGTTCTTCTAATTTTAAGTTTTTCATATTGTTGTTTTAAAAATTGTTTTTTGAAAGAAAAGAAACGGTATGCCCATAACAAGCGCCTATGGTTATTTGCCCACTTTGTGCGGGTTCGACTCACTTCAAACCGTTTACAGCGATCTTCTCACGTCCGCCCCGGGCTCGGTGGCACAGGTGCGCGTGTGCGCTGCTCAGCTCACGCGCACGGCCAAAGCCACAGGCGTGACGGTGGT
>ERZ1034365.1438-NODE-1438-length-12094-cov-3.648664_pt1 | contig 12094 bp, 16 predicted proteins | sample MGYA00520615_ERZ1034365 | MGnify/ENA primary metagenome ERZ1034365 (study PRJEB33736, sample SAMEA104284505) | Azolla filiculoides | biome: Urban; feature: Water surface; material: Ditch water | place: Netherlands | collected 2015-10-28 | depth 0-0.1 m ... | reverse complement strand
CAACATCATGACATTTCAAGCAGCAAAAAGCTTGTTGGCGGTTTCGGCTACCAATTTACCCTGGAAGCGAGCACCGTCCAACTCCAGCGCGCTGGGTTGACGCTGGCCCTGACCACCGGCAATCGTCGTTGCTCCGTAGGGGCTGCCACCCGTAATCTCGTCAATGCTCATCTGACCCTGGAAGCTATAGGGCAGGCCCACAATCGTCATGCCAAAGTGGAACAGATTGGTAATGACCGACATCAGTGTCAGCTCTTGGCCACCGTGCTGGGTCGCGGTGGACGTGAATGCCGCGCCCACTTTGCCGTTGAGTGCGCCACGCGCCCACAAACCACCCGCCTGATCCAGAAAAGCAGCCATTTGAGATGGCATGCGACCAAAGCGCGTCGGGCATCCCACAATGATGGCGTCATAGCCTTCCAACTCCGCAACGGTAGCAACCGGTGCTGCCTGTTCGAGCTTGAAATAGGCCGACTTGGCGATGTCTGCGGGGACAGTTTCTGGCACACGTTTGACATCGACAGTGGCGCCCGTAGATCGGGCACCCTCGGCCACTGCCTGCGCCATGGTTTCAATGTGACCATAGGAAGAGTAGTACAGGACGAGAACTTTTGACATGGGATTTCCTTTATAGGATTGCGCCTGATGAATCGTCGGCAACTTCACGAAATACACCACGCATGTCGACCTGCGCGCAGTTCTAGAGCATCAGCTTCCACCCAATCCAATGGGTGCCGGCGTCAGATACACAATGCGCTTGAACAACGCATCAAATTCGTTTGCGGTATCCGGCCCGTACATGGGGTCATGGTTCGCGGCGAATCCTTGCGCAGCTGCGACCCAATCCGACTCGTCAAGCATGCGCTCGGCAAGGGGCAGAACAATTGTTTCCTCGGTCATCATGTGTGCCCAGTAGAAACGCGCGTAGTCTTCAACCGCCTGTGAGAACCGCTCCACAGCGCCCGATGTATGGGCTGCGAGTTGATTCAATGCGTCCGACATCGTCGCTGCGCGCATGTCGCCTGCCGCGTGCTCCGCTTCCAATGCATCCAAGACGTCTTTAGCTTCTGTGGTCCTCCCGCGCAAGGGAGCAAAGATGAACTTGTCCTCTGCCGGGTGATGCAGTTTTTCTGGAAATTGAAGAATGTAGTGCGCAATTGAACCCAGCAGCACTTGATTGGGCTCCTTGCCCTGCGTCAATTGCTTGGCCAGGTACTGCAATGCATGAACCACTGCCGCCAATGATCGATGCTCGTCTTTGATCAGTGCCAAAGCCCGGTGTTTTGCGCTTTCTTTCGTACCCATTGTGTCTAGCCTTCAGGTTTCAGACTGGCCGAAGTAGATTTCACCGCTGGAAAACGTAGTGGGTAAGGGCGTCAATCCCGTTCCAGCACACGGTCCGTCTACACAGGCGCCGTCGTCAAAATTAAAAAACGCGGTGTGGTGGGCACAAATCACCATTGCATCCATCACCACAAAGGTTTGGGGGTGATAGTTCAGTGGCAGGGAGAAGTGAGGACAGTTGTTCAGGTAGGTCCAAAACTGATCACCCTGACGCAGCAGCAGAATGCGGAAGTTTTCGTCGCCCTCGCCAAACGCCACCTCAAAGCCGCCCTGGTCCGGTATGTCGCTAAGCGCGCACAAGCGCGTTCCGGGCGCGGGACAGTCGCGGTGTTCAATCCAACTCATAGTTCTCTTCCAAAAAAGTTCGGGTGATTTCGGCATGCACCGGAATCACCCGACATTTTCCCTATCTTTCTACAAGAGTTCAGAACTCCACGGGATAGGGAGGCAGTTCGCCAGATTCATGCATCTTTACGATGTTGGGATTGCCGTTCTCCCATACCAGCAGCATGGAGCGCTTCTTAGAGAAGCCCTGGTGTCCAATATCCGCGGGCATGGCAGCAACGTCGCCGGCCTTCATCAGCACGCGGGCGCGGGGGCGGCCCGTTTCCTTGTCGGTAATGTTCCACATGATCTCGTCGGAGAACTGGAAGAACCACTCCACACGGTCGTTGCCGTGGATGATGGGCAAAATGTATTCTTCCGTGGTTGGGCAGAACAGGCTGTTCTTGCAAACAGAAGTCACAGAGGGGTTCCAGGTGACGTCTGAACGTGAAAGATAGGCAAACAGATTGAAGGCATGCAGCTCGTCTTCAAAACCTGGCTCTGCCTTGATTTCCGGCTGCTCCTGAGTAACGTCTGCGAATGCTCGGTTGATTGCATAGCCATTGGATTCTTCACGCAATGGAGAGTCACCCTTCATGCCAGGCATGCGCTTGGTTGCCACACGGAAGCGATCAATGGCCTTGAGGTTGCTGCCATTCTTCTCGCCAAACGCGGCACCACCGGTTTCCATCGGCGCAGCGAAGGGGTCAAAACCTTCGTTCACCCAATCTGCCAGCATTTCCTTGATCAATTTCATCGCAACGGGGGAGTCAAACACTTCCACATAGGACATTCCAGCACTGTGGTAATGCTCATTGAGACGGCCACCGAAGAATTCCACCTTGCCGTACAAATTGCGGGTGCCAAACACGTTATCGAAGTTGACCACCCCGTAGAAGAAGCCCCAAGCGATGTCGCGCATCAGGGCGCGCAGGAACGCGTCAGCGCTCATGGTGTGGGATTGACGACCCGATTTCACGGGCCAGGTGATGGTGACGAAATACTCGTCACGCGTGAAAGTGAATGCACCGAGTTCAAAGGTGCGATAGCCGGCCACTGTGAGGGGCAATTTTTCTGCTCTAGCGTTCATACTGTTCTCCTAAATGATGTCGTTAAATGGCGGGATGAATTAGCGGTAGCAGATTTCTGCCCACTTTTGCACGGTCAGATCACCCACAATGGTTTGTTGGACGAGCACGGAAGGCTTGGCGCTGTTGAAGCGATACGCCGCACCCTTGGGCAGAAGTGCCTGGTGGCCGCGACCCAAACGAATGCTGCCCATCTTGCGACCTTTGGGCTCGCCTTTAACTGCTACCGTGCCTTCTTTGGTGGATGGGGCAACCGATTCCGCATCGTCGAGTTTGACCAGTTCAACCGTCACATCTCCGTCCATCACAATGCAGAATTCATCGTGACCTGCAGCCATCCAGCCAGAGGTTCCTTCTGCGCGAATGGCCTCGATCACGTATTCCAGATTTTTCGCCACAGCGACCTTCTCGTAAGGCTTCGAGCCGTTTGCGACTTCAAACACGTTCGAAAACGCGTAGTTGCGTGGCAGGTCATTGATGATCTCAATGTGGCCTTTTTCATAGCTCTTCAGGGACCCAAAGCGGGTTACAAATTCAGTCATGCATGTCTCCTAGGTGTGGTTAAGTAAGGGAAATTGGACCCTTGTCTTTTGTTCTTTGCAGAACTCTAAACAAGGGATGGCGAACCGGGTAGCTCACATCGCTCGATCGATGTGTTTGCGTTTTCAGAACAATGGCTCTCAGGTCAATGTGTGAAGCGTTTTTCATACGCGCTCCAAGACCAGTGCAATGCCCTGGCCTACACCGATGCACATGGTGCACAGGGCATAGCGTCCGCCAGTAGCGTGCAGGCGGTTGATTGCTGTAGTGGCCAACCTGGCGCCGCTTGCTCCGAGTGGATGCCCCAATGCAATGGCGCCACCCCAGGCATTGACGCGTTCGTCATCATCGGAAAGACCCAACTGGCGCAGGACAGCAAGACCTTGTGCTGCAAATGCCTCGTTGAGTTCAATCACATCCAGTTGGGGCAAGCTCAGGCCCGTCAAGGCCAAAACCTTTTGTGTCGCCGGCGCGGGTCCAATACCCATGATCCTGGGCGGCACACCGGCTACAGCCATGCCGACAACGCGGGCACGAGGGGTCAATCCTTGGCTTCGCGCGGTCGCCTCGTTGGCCAAGAGCAGGGCGCAGGCTCCATCATTCACGCCGCTTGCGTTTCCGGCCGTCACCGTGCCATCCGGGCGGACCACCCCCTTGAGCTTGGCCAGCGACTCCATGCTGGTTGCGCGCGGATGCTCGTCAACATCAACAACCAGTGCATCGCCCTTCTTCTGGGCAATATGGACCGGGGTGATTTCCCGTGCCAGATGGCCCGCCTGCTGTGCAGCGACGGCCCTAGACTGGCTGGAGAGCGCCATGCGGTCTTGGGCTTCCCGCTCAATCTTGAATTCCGTGGCGACGTTTTCCGCCGTCTCTGGCATGGAATCCACACCGTACTTTTCCTTCATGAGCCGATTGACAAATCGCCACCCAATGGTGGTGTCATATACGGCGTTCGCGCGGCCAAAGGCTGTCTCAGCCTTGGGCATGACAAAGGGCGCACGACTCATGCTCTCCACACCCCCAGCGATCATGAAGTTCGTCTCGCCCGACTTGATGGCGCGTGCCGCACTGCTCAGGGCGTCCAGTCCAGACCCGCAAAGACGATTGACGGTGGAGCCAGAGACTTCCAATGGCATACCGGCCAACAAGGCGCTCATCCGGGCAACATTCCGGTTGTCTTCACCCGCCTGGTTTGCGCAGCCGTAAATGATGTCATCGATACGTGCCCAGTCCACACCGGGATTGCGAGACATCAAGGCGCGAATCAGTACGGCACCGAGATCATCGGCACGCACACTGCTTAAGGCGCCACCATAGCGGCCGAAGGGAGTACGGATCGCGTCACAAATAAATGCTTCAGTCATATTAAATTCTTCAAACAGGGGGTTGCTGCGGGGCAGCTGCCACGGGCAGGCCGAGTAGTTGTTCCAACTCGGCAAGTTCCAGTCCGTCCACTTTGTCGATCAGTACCAGGCCCTTGTCAGTGCATTCGAGAGTGGCCAGGTCGGAGTAGATGCGTTTGACGCAAGCAATCCCGGTAAGCGGATAGCTGCACTGCTGAACCACCTTGCTTTCGCCCTTTTTGGTCAGCAAATCCATCATGACCCACGTCTGCTTGGCTCCGATGGCCAGGTCCATGGCCCCCCCCACAGCGGGAATGGAGCCCTCCTCACCCGTGCTCCAATTGGCCAGGTCACCGGTCGCTGAGACTTGAAAGGCGCCCAGTACGCAGATGTCCAGGTGACCGCCGCGCATCATGGCAAAGCTGTCTGCATGATGGAAATAGCAGCCACCATCGAGCAGCGTGACCGGTTGCTTACCGGCATTGATCAGGTCGTAATCTTCCGCGCCGAGGGCGGGCGCAGGCCCCATACCCAAGATGCCATTCTCGCTGTGGAGAATGACTTCCAGTCCCGCTGGAATGTGGTTGGCTACCAGTGTCGGCATGCCGATCCCGAGGTTGACGTAAGCCCCGTCATGGATGTCCTGCGCAACCCTTTGGGCCAGCGCGTCTTTGCTGCGTTTTGTATAAGTGCTCATCTCAATGGTTTCCGTTCATGCGGCTGCTTTGAATCCGCCGGCCTGTGTGGCGACGCGCGCAATCTGAACTACATGGCTCACATGGATGCCTGGTGTGACTATGGTTTCCGGGTCCAGTGATCCCAGTTCAGCGATCTCATGCACGCTGGCGACCGTCCTTGCTGCAGCCGTTGCCATCACCGGTCCGAAATTGCGGGCCGCCTTGCGGAACACCAGGTTGCCCCAGCGGTCACCCCGCTCAGCCTTGATGAGTGCGAGGTCACCCCTGATCGGGTATTCCAGAACATAGGATTTGCCATCAATCACTCGGGTTTCCTTTTCCGTGCCGTCCGCATGGCGTGCCAGTTCGGTTCCAAAACCGGTAGGAGTAAAGAACGCACCGATTCCCGCTCCTGCTGCGCGAAGACGCTCAGCCAGATTGCCTTGCGGTACCAGCTCAAGCTCCAGCTTTCTTGATCGATACAGTGCATCAAACACCTGGGAGTCTGCTTGGCGGGGAAAGCTGCAAATCACCTTGCGCACGCGCCCAGTTTTTAGCAATGCGGCCAATCCAGTGTCACCATTGCCTGCGTTGTTGTTCACGATGGTCAGGTCCCGTGCGCCTTGTGCTATCAGCCCGTCGATAAGTTCATTGGGGATGCCCGCGGTACCAAATCCGCCTATCAGTACGGTGGCTCCATCAGCGGTTCCAGTCAGTGCCTTCTCGATACTCTCAGCGATCTTGTTGATCATTTGCTCTCCACCTCTTCATTTACGGGTTGGCCCAGGCTCCACTGCCACTGGCGCACTTCCAACTGTTCAAACATCTGATTTCGGCAATAGGGGTCATCCGCAAGAAAAGCGTGCACTGCTTCCTCGCTCCTTGCCTCAACGACCAACAGTGTTCCGTCCATTTCTCCATCTGCACCTAGCAGCGGGCCACCCAGGCGCACCACTATCTGGTGCTCGCCGGGCTTTCTGAGCCAGGCTCTGTGATCAGGGCGCAGACGCTTGCGCAACTCCGCCTGGCCTGGCTTGTCACGGGCAATAACAGCAAAGTACATATCGGGTCTTGATGGGGAAATGCGCCAAGCTCAAACAGGTTGCAGCACAAAGTCAAAGTTCAATGTATGGAAGGGAACGCTTTGCGTACTGCCATCTGGTGCGACACCCGCTGGGTGCTCTTCAAACTTGCCAATGAGCGAAGACCGAACACCGAACACAGCGTCGGAATCCATATAGGGATCGCCGTCACGAAATACGTGCGTAATGAGCCGCTCAAATCCGGTGGCCACTACCATGAAGTGAATGTGTGCAGGACGCCAGGGGTGCCGTCCGGTGGCCACCAACATCTTGCCGACTGGACCATCGGTTGGAATCGGATAGGCAACCGGCAGTACCGTGCGAAACCGAAGACTGCCATCCGCATCGGTGCGAAAAATGGCGCGACCTTGATGGTGTACCAGGTCGGGTCGCTGAACGTCATACAGTCCGTCTTCATCGGCATGCCAGACATCCACATCGGCCCCAGCCACCGGGTTCCCGTGCGGATCAGTCACCTTGGCTGTGACAAATAGAGGTTCCCCCGTGGCTCCCCCACTCATATCAGCACCTTGCTCAACATGCGGTGCATCCGCCACATGGAAGGGGCCGAACACGGTGGACTCCGTCACCCCTGCCGGTTTGGCGTTGTTCATCGCCACTGTCAGCATGGACAGTCCCAAGGTGTCAGACAGCAAGATGAACTCTTGTCGCTTGTCATCGCACATATGACCGGTGGCTGTCAGGAACTCAATCCCCTGCATCCATTCGGCTTCGGTGAGTTTGACCTCCCGTGCAAAATCGTGCAGGTGACGCACCAGGCTGCCGAGAATTTCCTTCAGGCGTGGGTTGCTGCAACCATCCATGCGTGCCAAGACAGCTTGGGTAATATTGTTCTCGTCAATGTTTCTCATGCTGATGCCTCTCGATAGGGTGGGTGTTCAGGTGTTTTCGATAAGTCGGCGCTGGGTGGGAAACAGCGTCCACCCCCAGCGGCTTTGGGCGTAGCCCCAAAGCCCTTGCTTGAAAAATATCGTGACCAGGATGGCGAGCATTCCAAGGCCCAACAGATACCAGGTGCCGTAATCGCTCAAGAATTTGTTTAGCGCCCAGAACAGGATGGCACCTACGAGAGGGCCTTCGATACGCCCCAAACCGCCGATGACCACCATGAAGATGGCAAATGCGGTCCAGTTCACGCTGAACGCAGCATCGGGGCTGATGCGCAGATTGCCTACGAAGTACAGCGCGCCGGCCAGTCCGGCACCAAAGGCCGCCACCGCGTAGACGGCCAATTTCATGCGGCGTACCGGGATGCCTTGCGACTCCGCTGCAACCTCGTTATCACGAATCGCCAGCAATGCCAGACCCCGTTTGCTGCGCAGAAAGAGGTAGACCAGGGCCACGGAGGCGACCACACAGACCAACGCCATCCAATAGGTCACGCTTTCCCGCGTGGCCTTCTCAATGCCGCGCAAGGCGGTCAGCGTGGTGCCAGAGCCCCCACCCACGGCGGAGATATTGGATATGCTCAGGCGGAAGACCTCCGAGATGACCCAGGTGCCAATCGCGAAGTAACCACCCTGCAGGCGAAAGGCCACATAGGACACCGGCAACGCGACCAGCCCTGCCACAAGGGCACCGATCGGAATGGCGACAAAGGGGTTGATGTCGGCAAAGTTTCCCAAGGCCAACATGACGTAGCCTCCAATGCCGAAGAATGCCTGCTGCCCGATGCTGACCATGCCGCCATAGCCCGCCATCAGGTTCCACATCATGGCGAAGATGAAGTAGCAGGCGATCTGAACGAATTCGCGCATCCAGCTCGACTCGCCCCAAAAGGGCAAACTTGCCGCAATCGCGATCAAGGCGCCTCCAGCTACCAGGGCAGCACCACCATGGCGGCCACCGCGTTCTACGATAACTTGTGTGTTTTGCATGACTGGCTCAACCCCGCGTTTTTGGAAACAGGCCTTGTGGCCGCACCACCAGAACCACCAGAAAGACCAGGTGGCCAAACCAGATGCCCCAACCGGGGTCGGCCCTGAATCCGATTTGCTGGGCCACGCCCAAAATCATGGCGCCGGACAGCGTTCCCCAAAACGACCCCATGCCGCCAATGATCACGGCCTCAAAGGCGAACAACAGAAGCAGAGGCCCATCGGCGGGTGACACCGTGGTGCGCATGCCCTGCAAGATGCCGGCAATGCTGATCAGCACGAAGGCGATGGCTGTTGCCAGCGCATAAACCTTGGCAGACTGCAGACCCATTAGCTCCGCAATCTCACGGTCATCAGAGACGGCGCGAAATGAACGACCAATGGCGGTGCGGGTGAAGAGCCACTGCAATGATGCTGTAGCCGCTATGGCTACGGTCAGGATCATCAGGGGCAAGACGCCCAGGGAGAAACTGTCAGTCACCGCGAATCCTTCTGAAGCTAGCCCACCCGTCTCAATCGAGCGGGGATCTGCCGAGAAGAGCTCCAGCAGCAAGTTCTGGATCACGATGGAGAGTCCAAACGTCACCACCAAGGAAGGCAGGGGATCACGGCCCAATGTTCCGTTGAGAACATAGCGCTGCAGCAAGTATCCGAAGCCAAAGGCGGCTGGCAAAACGGCTGCCAATGCCCATCCGACGGGAAGCCCCAATACGGATATCCCCGCAATGGCCGCGAAGGCACCGAGCACAATGAAGTCACCCTGCGCGGTATTGGTGAGGCGCATCACGCCAAACATGAGCGACTGCCCCAGGGCGAAGAGCGTATACAGCCCACCCAGCAACAGTCCTTGAACAATGGTTTCAATCATGGTCTTCCTCAGATTCCAAAATAGGCTTGTGAAATCTGCTCGCGTGTGAGGTCTTCCGAGCGTCCCTGCAAGGACACTTTGCCTTCCTGAAAGCAATACACGCGCTGCGATACCTGCTGTGCCATCGATACGTCCTGCTCCACGATCACCACCGTCATACCCTCTGCAGTGATGCTTGGCATCACTTTGTAGATTTCGCGAATCACGATGGGTGCAAGACCCAAGGACAATTCATCACACAGCAGAATTTCCGGGTTGCTCATCAAGGCGCGTCCCAGTGCCACCATTTGCTGTTGTCCGCCGGACAGAGCCGTTCCTGGGCTCAAGCGTTTTTCTTCCAGAATGGGAAACAGGCTGAACAGACGCTTCAGGTTCCACGGTCCGGTACGACCAGCAGTGGCTCCCATCAGCAAGTTCTCTTCCACAGTCAGGCTTGGAAAGAGGCGTCGACCTTCTGGCACCAACGCAAGTCCGCGCCGAACAATCTGCCCTGGCGGAAGTCCACCGATGGACTCACCATTGAGACGGATGGAATCTTTGGATGTCTTCACCAGGCCTGTAAGTGACTTGAGGAAGGTACTCTTGCCTGCACCGTTGGCGCCAATGATGGCCACCATTTCACCTTGCGCCAGTTCGAATTCGATTCCAAACAAGGCCTGCGCATCGCCATAGAAGGCTTGCAGACCATGGGTAGAGAGAATCGTGCTCATGCTTCCATCCCCATGTACACGCGGCGCACGTCCGGGTCATTCATAACGGCCTGTGGTTCACCTTCGGCCAACTTCTGTCCGAAGTTGATGACAAACAGCCGGTCAGCAATAGACAGCAGTGCATGAACTACGTGCTCAATCCAGATCATGGTGATGCCACGCGCCTTGATGCGCTGCAGTTCCTCCACCAGTTCATGGGCTTCATGCTCGGTCAGGCCACCGGCAATTTCATCCAGCAGCAAGAGCTCTGGCTGCGTGGCCAGCGCACGCGCCAGTTCCAGGCGCTTGCGATTGAGCAATGTCAGACCACCCGCTGGCTTGTTGGCGTGTGTTAGCAAGCCCGTTTGGTCCAGCACGTCACGCGCGGTTTGCCAGGCCTGCTTCTCGGTTTGCTGGCCACCAAAGCAGGCAGCAGTTACCAGATTTTCAAAGACGGTCATATTGCCGAATGGCTGTGGAACCTGGTAGCTGCGCCCGATGCCTGCATGGCAGCGTTGATTGGGCATCAGGCGGGAAACATCCTTGCCCGCATAGATGACCTGGCCCTGATCGCACCGCACGTCCCCCGAAATAAGGTTGAACAGCGTCGTCTTGCCAGCGCCGTTAGGCCCCAGAATGCCCAGGGTCTCGCCCTTGTTCACAGACAACGTAATGTTGTCCGTGACCTTGAGCGCCCCGTAAGACTTGCTAACTGACTGAAGTGCGAGCAGTGCCATAAACGGAAGTAGTCAAAGACTTAGAACGGATAAAGAGAATGCGGTTATCCATGTCCCGGCAATGCTGCCGAGACAAAGTTGTTCGACCTATTTAGAGCGGCTTTAGCGATCCGCCAGTCGGGATATTTTTGGCGGTTTCGTTGTTGACGATCACCAGATCGACTTTGTTCTTCGTGCCTTTGACCCACTGGCCGAGTACCAGAGGTGTTTTGCTGACGTTCTTGAACGGTCCCTGGCCACCCCATTTCACCGGGCCGACGACAGAGTTGATGCTGGTTGCCGCAACCGCATCACGCACGTCATTGGCTTTGAGCGACTTGGAGCGCGACAAAGCGTTGGATGCCACTTCAAACAGCGCATGGGCAAAACCGATAGGTTGAGTCCACTGCTTTTTGGTGCCTGTTTCGTAGGACTCTGCCAGAGCCTTGGCACTTTGCTTGGTCAGGGACGAGGTGAAAGGGTGCGAAGGAGACCACCACACTTCCGTGCTGAGCCCGTAGCCCAGATCACCCAGGGCTTCAATCGCGCCGGGGAACAGCAATGCCTTGCCCAACGTGATGACCTTGGGTTTGAAGCCTTGTTGCTTGGCCTGCGTCAGAAACGTCTTGGCATCCGGTGGGATGACCACGCCCGTCACAATTTCAACGCCATCTTTCTTGAAGGCAGCGATTTGGGCAGAGAAGTCCTGCGTGCCATTTTGGAAGCGACCTGGATCAGTCAGCGAGAAGCCCATGCTGCTTAGTGGCTTGGGGAATCCCAATTCCTTGTCGCCCCATGCATTGCCGTCTCCGTCATTGGGGAACAGACCGCCCACCTTCTTGTTCGAGGCAACCGACTTCCAGCCATTGGTGAAATTGCCAATCACGTCCTCCAGGCCCCAGAAGATGTGGTACGTGTAATTGAAGCCTTTGGCCGGATCGCCCTTGCGACCAAAGAACCACGGCTGCCAAGGCACAACACTGGATATACATGGCACTTCATTGAGTTCAGCTGCGTCACTGACTGGGTTGGCCGTTTCGGGTGTACCTGCAGTCAGAATCAAGGCCACCTTGTCCTTGAGGATCAGGTCGCTGGCCACTTCACCGGCCCGGTTGGGGTTGGACTGGCTGTCTTTCAGAATGATCTGCACTTCGTGCTTCTTGCCACCAATGGTGATGCCATCCTTGAAGGCAGTCTTCATTTGATCAATCACCCACTTGTCCGCTTCTCCAAAGGGAGCGAGCGGCCCGGTCTGCGGTGACACATAGCCGATCTTGACGACATCGGCGGCCCATGCCAATGAGGTGACGCTTGCAGCAGCAATAACGGCTGCCACCTGCGTGAATTTTCTGCGATTAATTTTCATGTTTGTCTCCTTAGTGGTTGTGAAAGATTAGTTAGGGCGCGTACCTTCAAAGGCCCGTTGCAACAATTCCCGGATGAGGTTGCGTTGCTCTTGTCCGAAGGGTCTGGGGTTCCAATAGGGATTCGAGACCGCAATATCGGCTGCCTTATCCAAGTC
>ERZ1034365.1437-NODE-1437-length-12102-cov-2.292474_pt1 | contig 12102 bp, 6 predicted proteins | sample MGYA00520615_ERZ1034365 | MGnify/ENA primary metagenome ERZ1034365 (study PRJEB33736, sample SAMEA104284505) | Azolla filiculoides | biome: Urban; feature: Water surface; material: Ditch water | place: Netherlands | collected 2015-10-28 | depth 0-0.1 m ... | reverse complement strand
GCTGCGCAAGAAACATCGCAGGCCCAGTACGCCGCCGCCGAGTCACAAATCTTGGCGCGCATCGAAGCTTCGGTCAAGCAACAGGCAGCCCTTGAGCTGGCCATCTCCAATGCCAACGCGCTGTTGGCGAATTCGAACGGGAAGACCCTGGATGACAGCACACGGGCCGCGCTGACCGCAGCTATTGCAGATGCCCAGACCGCGCTGCAGACCGCGACCGCTCAAGTCGTTAGCGCTCAGGCTCAGTTGCAATTGCATCAGGCGGAGCTTTCCGGTTTCACACTGCCGTGGTCGGTAGCTGCTGCCGCTCAAGAAATCATCGCGGCTCCCGTTCCGAGCGATAACGACCTCGCCCTCATCGTGAGTGGCGTCGGCGAGAAAATGAAGGCGGTTAACGACGCGCAAATCGCGTGGCAGGCCGAACAGGATCGCGTTGCCGCTGAGGCAGCTCGTGCTGCTGCCGCTCGTGCTGCTGCTGCCCGCGCAGCCGCGGAACGTGCTGCGGCACAAAACCAGATCGTCACCCCTCCGGCTTCCGTTCCGGTGGCTCAGCCCACCATCACCGCGACAGGCGAAGTGCTGGCACAGGCAAACGCGCCGCTGTCCGTCTCGCGCCCGCATCCGCTGTGGTCTGAACAAAACCCCGACGATTGGTGGTCTGCCACCCAAGCCGCCGTGCTGGCGCTGGATGCCGGTTTGCGCGCGAGTTACGGCTCTGACCCGGGCAAATACGTTCTGACTCACGAGGCCGCGCATGCACGTCAGTGGTGGACCTACGTCGGCAATATCGTCTCCATCAGCGAGCAACAGTCGGGCCTCACTGGTGCGCCCGCTGTCGAGTTCATGGCTGACTGCGCAACCATCGGCAAGCTGGGCAACAACACATATGGGCACTACACGCGCAACTGCACGGCTGCCCAGTTCACGGCAATCGCGCCCATCTGGCGCTAACCGCGAATTCCGCCGACGGTCAACCTGCCTAGACTGAGTGCATGGTTTTTCAGGGGCTTTCGCGCGCCCTTTCGCGCACCCCGAATCTGGAAGCTGCTCTCGCTCACGCTAATCGTGACGCGGACTTCTCCTGCGTCGAAGGCCTGAATGCACCGGTACTGGCCGCTCTGCTCGAGCAGCGCATCCGTGATGAGCAGGCCCCCGTTGCACTCGTTGTGACGGCGACGAACCGTGAGAGTGAACGGGTGATGGCCTCCCTGGCCAGCCTGATGCCGCACGCGGGCATTGTTGAATTCCCCGCCTGGGAAACCCTTCCTCACGAACGTCTGAGCCCGAGCGCCGAGATTGTGGGCCGTCGTTTTGAGGCGTTGCGGCAGATGCGTGCGTGGCGCAGTGGCCAGCCGCCGCTGATCGTGGTGACGAGCGTGCGAGCCGCGCTGCAGCCCGTCGCCGACAACCTCGGTGATGTTGTCACCTTGAACTTGGTCAGAGGCTCGCGCGGGCACAACCTCACCTCTCTTGCCCAGAACCTGGTCGACCTCGCCTATGTGCGCGTCGACATGGTGACCCGTCGTGGCGAGTTTGCCGTGCGCGGTGGAATTCTTGATGTGTTCCCGCCGACAGCCGAGCACCCGTATCGCATCGATTTCTTCGGGGACGAGGTGGACTCGGTGCGCGAGTTTGCTGTCGCCGATCAGCGCTCGATCGACGGGGATCTTGACCGTGTTGAGCTGGCCCCCAGCCGCGAACTGCTGCTGACGGATGCCGTGCGCCAGCGTGCTCGCGAGATGCTCTACGAGTTTCCGTCGCTGGCCAACATGCTCGAGAAGATCAGTGAGGGCATTGCCGTGGAGGGCATGGAATCACTCACACCGGCACTGGTCGACAAGCTCGTTCCGGTGACGTCGTATCTACCGGCCGGCTCGGTCGTTGCCCTGCTCTCACCCGAGCGCATTGCGTCGCGAGCCATCAACCTCTCCGAGACGAACAAAGAGTTTCTCGACGCTGCGTGGAACGCCGCGACCGCCGGAGCCAGTGCGCCCATCGATCTTTCCGCCGGCGACTTTCTCACCGTCTCGGAACTACGTGAGTCGTATACCGGTCAGCGCACCTCGCGCGCGGTAATCGGGGGCGACGGCAGAGATTCGGGTGCCGGCCCATGGTGGTCGTTCAGCGCCTTCCACGCTGGTCCCGAAGACGTTCTGCCCGAAGAGCTCGACCTCGACGAGATTCTCACCGTGCGCATCGAAGCCTCGACGGTGCCCAGCTTCGCCGGCAACATCGACGGTGCGGTCGAGCATGTTGGTGCGCTGCTCGCCCAGCAGTTCGCTGTGGTCATCGCCGCGGAGGGTCATGGGCTTGTCGAGCGTGCCGCTCAGGTTCTGGCCGAACACAACCACGCTGCCCGCATCGTCGAGCAGCTACCTGAAGAACTCGAGCCCGGTGTCGCGTTCGTGGTGCAGGGTGCCCTCGAAGCCGGTTTCGAAATGCCGGATGCCCACCTCGCCGTCGTCAGTGAAGCTGAGTTCTACGGCCGCGCGGCTGGTTATGACGCTCGCCAACCGCGCAAACTCGCGAGCCGCCGCAAGAACGTCGTTGACCCCCTCGCCCTCGTGGCCGGGGACGTCGTCGTGCACGAGACGCACGGCATCGGCAAGTTCCTCGAGCTCGTTCAGCGCGAAGTATCCAGTGGTGGCCGCAACCCGGTGAAAACGATGCGCGAGTATCTCGTGCTCGAGTACGCACCTAGTAAGCGCGGCTATCCCGGCGACAAACTCTACGTGCCTACAGATCAGCTCGATCAGCTCACCCGCTATGTCGGCGGTGAGGAGCCAGCCCTCTCCAAGATGGGTGGAAGTGATTGGTCCCAGGCTAAAAGCAAGGCTCGTAAGGCTGTGCGCGATATCGCCGTCGAACTGGTCAAGCTCTACTCGGCTCGGATGGCGAGCAAGGGCTTCTCATTCAGCCCGGATAGCCCCTGGCAGCGCGAGCTCGAAGAGGCCTTCCCCTACGTCGAGACCATTGACCAGATGACGACCATCGATGAGGTCAAGGCTGACATGGAGCGGGCCATTCCAATGGATCGCCTCATCTCAGGTGACGTGGGTTTCGGTAAGACCGAAATTGCCGTGCGAGCTGCCTTCAAGGCTGTTCAAGACGGCAAACAAGTCGCCATCCTCGTGCCCACCACTCTGCTGGTAAAGCAGCACGTGGAGACCTTTGCCGAGCGCTTCGCCGGTTTTCCCGTGCACCTGCGTGCCCTGAGCCGTTTCCAGACTGACAAGGAAGCCACAGAAACTCTCGAAGGCATGGCTGATGGAACGGTCGATGTGGTCATCGGCACCCACCGCCTACTCGCGCCCGGTGTGAAGTTCAAAGACCTCGGCCTTGTCGTCATTGATGAAGAGCAGCGCTTCGGTGTCGAACACAAGGATGCGCTGAAGAAGCTGAAGACGAACGTCGATATTCTCGCGATGAGTGCGACGCCGATTCCTCGCACGCTCGAGATGGCCGTGACGGGCATCCGTGAAATGTCGACTCTGGCGACCCCGCCAGAGGACCGTCACCCGATTCTCACCTTCGTTGGCCCCTACAGCGAAAAGCAGACCTCAGCCGCGATTCGACGTGAACTGCTGCGGGAAGGTCAAGTCTTCTACGTTCACAACCGCGTCTCGAGCATCAACCGGGTCGCCGCGCAGATTGCGGAGCTCGTGCCCGAGGCACGCGTGGCCGTGGCGCACGGCCAGATGAGCGAGCACCAACTAGAGCAGGTCATTGTTGACTTCTGGGAGCGCAAATTCGATGTGCTCGTCTCGACCACGATCATCGAAACCGGTCTTGATATCGCTAACGCAAACACCCTCATCGTCGACCGCGCTGACAAGTACGGTTTGAGCCAATTGCACCAGCTGCGTGGCCGTGTGGGTCGTGGTCGTGAACGTGCTTACGCTTACCTGTTTTATGACGAGAACCAGCCGTTGAGTGAAACGGCACATGACCGCCTCTCTACCCTCGCGGCGAACAACGAGTTGGGCTCGGGAATTCAGGTGGCCCTCAAAGACCTCGAGATTCGTGGGGCGGGAAACCTGCTTGGAGGCGAACAGTCCGGTCACATTGCGGGCGTTGGATTCGACCTCTACTTGCGCATGATTGGCGAGGCCGTCTCGGTCTTCCGTGGCGATGTCGCCGAGGGGCAAACTGAGCTGCGCCTCGAACTGCCCGTGGATGCGCGCATACCTGAGGACTACGTCGACAGTGAGCGTCTGCGTCTGGAGGCCTACCAAAAGCTCTCGGTGGCCAGCGGCCCCAACTCGCGCGAGGAGCAGATCGACCAGGTTCTTGAGGAGCTCTCTGACCGATATGGCGAACCCCCTGCTGCCGTGCACACGCTCATCTCTGTCTCACGTCTGCGTCGCCGGGCGCATCAGTCGAGCCTGAGCGAAGTCGTGGTCATGGGCTCGAATCTGCGCCTGACGCCCGTCGACCTGCCGGATTCGATTCAGGTTCGCCTGGCTCGGCTCTACCCCAGCGCCAAGTACGTGCCGGCGGCTCGCGTAGTCACCGTACCGATGCCGAGCGAGGAAGGCGTCGACCTGATCGCCTGGACGGCCAACCTACTTGACGCGATAGTGCCGCGCCCGAAGAACGACGAACACAGTGCCCAGCAGGATGGCGATAGCGGAGCCGCTGAGAACAGCTAGAACTCCCTCATCGCGCAGGGCGGCATCGTTCGCAAAGGCGAGCTCGGTCATCAACAGCGAAACCGTGAAACCGATTCCGGAGACGGCGGCTACGGTGATGAGATCCCACCCGGTGACGAGAGTCTGCCTGGCCTGGCGCGCATTCTTGCCGGCTTTTCGTGTGATGAACCAGGCCACGAGTGTGCCCGCGAGCGTGATGCCCACGAGCTTTCCCAGTGGCAGTGCGATTGTGATGCCCCAGAAGGCGGGGGAGAGCTCGGTGATCGGTACCTCGGGAATGATTACGAGCGCCGAGACAAAGGCGAACAGCGGCAAGATGACTGCGTTGTTCATGGGCGTCAACGCATGGGCAGCCTTGGCTGCGATGCGCGGGTTGAGTACGAGCCCGAGGGCAACGCCGGCGATGGTGGCATGGATGCCCGACAGAACGGTCGCGTACCACGCGAGTGCCCCAAACAGAATGAACAGCACAATGCGCAGCGACCGGGGCATGTTGCTCTGGCATCCAACCCAACGGAAGGCGTAGACCGCCATCACGGCGATACCGAAGGCGAACACGTCGAAGCCCGTGCTGAAGAACACCGCGATGATGAGAATGGCGATGAGGTCATCGATTACGGCCAGGGCGAGGAGGAAGACGCGCAAGCGCGGCGGTAGTCCTTTGCCGACGAGCGCAATCAGTCCCAAAGTGAACGCGATGTCGGTGGCCGTCGGGATGGGCCAACCGCCGGCGTAATCCGGGCCGGTGATGGCGAGGTAGATCGCGGCGGGGGCGATCTCTCCACCCAGTGCTGCGATACCAGGTGCGAGGGCGTGCTGCACCGAGTTCAGCTCGCCGACGGTGAGCTCGTGGCGAAGCTCCACAGCAACGATGAAGAAGAACACGACGAGCAGGCCGTCAGTGATCCAGTGCGCGTAACTCAGGTCGAGCCCGGTGATGCCCAGACTCGGGTGCGAATGAACCAGCTCAATCAGACCAGGCCCAGCCACCGAGTTAGCCAGGAACAAGCCGAGCACCGCGGCCGCAGCCAACGAAATCGCGGCATACCGCTCCGAGCGGAAAATCGTTTGCCTACTGACGCGCGCCATTAGCTTTCTGCCTTGGCGTGACGGTCGAGGAACGCGAAGAGGTCGCGCTCGTCGGCACCGGGGAAGGAGCCGCGGGGCAGTGGCGAGAGCACGTACGGGTGCATCCGGGCACTTGCCCAGGCTTTGCCGGCCCAGCGCTCGCTGAGGTCTTCGTCGGGGCGTCGGCAGCAGTCGTCGCTGGGGCAGGTCGACACCTCGCGCAGCGCGGTATCGCGACCGCGGAAGTACTGCGCCTCGCTAAAAGGCACACCCACACTGATCGCGAATTCGCCGTCAGCGCTTGAACCAGTCTGGGTGGCGTCCCAGAAGGTGCCGGCAGGAGTGTCGGTGTACTGGTAAAACTCGGTGGTGCGGTTGGTGCGCGTGAACGCAATACGCGAGGGCCACTTGCGGCAGACCGACTGCCCCTCGATCGAGCCGTTCACGTCAGCCGGAATGGGAAGACCGTCATTCTCGTAGCCGCGGAAGATGCTGCCACCCTGGGTCACGCGCACAAAATGCGCGGTCATGTCGAGGTGGCTCGTGGCCAGGTTAGTAAAGCGCAGCGCGGCGGCCTCGTGGGTCACACCAAAGGCGTCGCGGAAGTCTTCAATCGCAATGTTGCGGTCTTTCTTCGCTTGCGTGAGCCAGGCGACGGATGCTTCTTCCGGCAGTAGCGCGGAACACGCGAAGTAGTTGATCTCGAGTCGCTGCTTGAGGAACTCCTGGTAATCGTGCGGCTGAGTGTGCCCGAGTAGGCGGTGGGCAATCGCTTGGAGTGCCATGGCGCGCAGACCGTGGCCGCCGGGAATCGAGGCCGGCGGAATGTAGATACGGCCGTTTTCGGTATCGGTGACAGAGCGCACATCCTGCGGGAGGTCATCCACGTATATAAGCGTGAAGCCGCAGAGCTCGGCCATTTCGGCCACGGTCGAGTGCATCAGGGCGCCACCGGTGTGGCCGGCGCGCTTGACCAAGTCTTCAGCCAGAGCATCGATCTCGGGCATGTAGTTGTTGTGTTCGCGCTGCCCGCGCTGCAGCTCGGTGTTCGCACGACGGGCCTCTTCGGGCGTGGCCAGCGAGACACGGTCGCGACGTTCCATCTCTTTGTAAAGGCCAACGATGGCTTCGAGCGCTTCGTCGGGCATGCCGCGACTCTGGCGCACGGGGGGCAGGCCGAGCCCGGTGTAGAGGCTGCCTTTTTGTAGTCGATCGAGTTCCACCTCGAGTTCCGAGCGGCGGTCGGGGGCCTCGGCGCTGAGCAGATCGGGAACGCTCACGCCCAGCTGTTCGGCCAGAGTGGTCAGCAGCGAGAGTTTGGGCTCGCGGCGGCCGTTCTCAATGAGAGAGAGCTGACTGGGTACAACGCCCACGGCGTCACCCAGTTGTTCGAGCGTAAATTGCCGCAGCGTGCGGAAATGACGGATGCGCTTGCCCAAAATCATGAGGTCAGTTGCCATAAATTCACCATACGTCAAAAAACGCGAATATTTCCACCAAATTCGTTTGGCATCCGTCTTTTAACACTGGAATAGTCGAATTATCACCAACTTTTCTCACTCGAAGTTGGTTGGAGACAAAGGAGACTCGCGTGACGATCGCTGAAACCACCATGGCTGCAGGTTCTGTTCCCATCGCAACGGAAGTTAATGCGCCCGACTTCGTCACGCAGAAAGCCCTCATCAACTGGGTCTCTGACATCGCCAAGCTGACCAAGCCCGAGCGCATCGAGTGGTGCGACGGCTCTGACGCTGAATGGCACCGTCTCACCGCACTGCTCGTTGAGGCCGGGTCGATGATCCCCCTCAACGAAGCTAAGCGCCCCAACTCGTTCCTCGTGCGCTCTGACCCTCAAGATGTCGCCCGCGTCGAAGACCGCACCTTCATCTGCTCCATTAACGAAGAAGATGCTGGTCCCACCAACAACTGGCGCGAGCCCGAGGGCATGCACGTCGAGCTCAAGGGCCTCTTCGACGGCTCGATGCGCGGCCGCACCATGTACGTTGTCCCCTTCTCGATGGGCCCCCTCGGTGGCGCTATCTCGCAGGTGGGCATCCAGGTCACTGACTCTCCTTACGCTGTGCTCAACATGCGCATCATGACCCGCATGGGTTTCGACGCCCTGGCTCAGATTGACGACAAGACCCCGTGGGTTCCCGCTGTTCACACCGTGGGTATGCCTCTGGTTGACGCGACTGGCTCGCGCATCGAAGACATTGCGTGGCCCAGCAACGAGACCAAGTACATCTGCCACTTCCCCGAGTCGCGCGAGATCTGGTCGTACGGTTCCGGTTACGGCGGAAACGCGCTGCTGTCGAAGAAGTGCTTCGCTCTGCGCATCGGTTCGTTCATGGGTAAGCAGGAGGGCTGGCTCGCTGAGCACATGCTCATCGTCAAGCTCACCTCGCCCGAGGGCAAGGCGTTCCACGTGTCGGCTGCATTCCCCTCGGCCTGCGGTAAGACCAACCTCGCCATGCTCAAGCCCACCATCCCCGGTTGGAAGGCTGAGACCATCGGTGACGACATCGCGTGGCTTCGCCAGGGTAAAGACGGTCGTCTGTGGGCGATCAACCCCGAGGCCGGCTTCTTCGGTGTTGCACCCGGTACCGGCGAGAAGACCAACCCCATCGCGATGGACACCCTCTCGGGTAACACCATCTTCACGAACGTCGCGCTCACCGATGACGGTGACGTCTGGTGGGAGGGTATGACCGAGTCTGTTCCTAGCCACCTCGTTGACTGGCGTGGAAACGACTGGACCCCGGATGCTGGCCGCCCGGCTGCGCACCCCAACTCGCGTTTCACGGTACCCATTCAGCAGTGCCCCAGCCTTTCGGACGAGTGGTTCGAGGCTGACGGTGTTCCTCTCGACGCGATCGTCTTCGGTGGCCGCCGCGCCACGAACATCCCCCTCGTTGCTGAGGCGTACGACTGGGAGCACGGTGTCTTCATCGGCGCAACCATGTCGAGCGAGCAGACCGCTGCTGCCGAGGGAACCGTGGGCGACCTGCGCCGCGACCCCTTCGCCATGCTTCCCTTCTGTGGCTACAACATGGCTGACTACTGGGGCCACTGGCTCGAGATCGGTGAAGCCCTGGGCGACAAGGCTCCCAAGATCTTCCAGGTCAACTGGTTCCGTAAAGACGAGAACGGCAAGTTCTTGTGGCCTGGCTTCGGCGAGAACTCGCGCGTACTCGAGTGGATCGCTCGCCGCGTTGAGGGCACCGCAGCTGCGGCAGACGTTGCCATCGGGCGCATTCCTGCTGAGGGCTCGATGAACCTCGAGGGCCTCGATATCTCTGAAGCAGACATGCACAAGCTGTTCGAAATTGACACCAAGATGTGGCAGAACGAATGCGTGCTCACGTCTGAATTCCTCACCGAGTTTGGTAACAAGGTTCCGGCCGAAGTTACCGATCAGCTGGCACAGCTACGCGGACGTCTCTCCGCTTAGCAGTGTCAAACCGGTGAATTTATTTTCGCCGGACGAGTGAACCGCGTCTGATGTCTCTCAGACTCGGTGAGAGGATGGGGCTGACATCTGGAGGGAACCGATGACAAGCCCCATCTTCTCCTCATCTGCCACTGGCGATGACCACGCAACACAACTCGACGAGCTCGTGGCCGTCATGGCGAAACTGCGTGCTCCCGGCGGATGCCCGTGGGACGCCGAGCAGACCCACGAAAGCCTCGTGAAGTACCTCATTGAGGAAACCCACGAGCTGATCGACGCCATCGAGTCGGGCAACCGCGAAGAGCTGCTCGAAGAGCTCGGCGACGTTCTGTACCAAGTGCTCTTTCACGCGGACATCGCCGCACACACCCCCGGTGAAGAATTCGACATCAATGATGTTGCCGCCAATATGACGGCGAAGATGGTCGGTCGACACCCACACGTGTTTGGTGATTCGACCGCCGAGACGGCCGACGACGTGATGCTGGTCTGGGACGACTTGAAGAAGGCGGAGAAGCCGGGTCGAACATCCGTTCTAGATGGTATTCCGCAGGGAATGCCCTCGTTGGCACTAGCCGACAAGCTGCTGGGCAAAGCAGAGAAGGTGGGCGTCGAGTCGCCCGCGCTGCCGGATGCCCCCGCCTGGGAGAACGAAGACGAGGTCGGTTCGGTACTGCTGTCGATCGTGGCCTCGGCTCGTGCCCAGGGCCTGGATGCGGAGCGCGCGTTGCGGGTTCGCCTGCGCGAACTCCAAGAAGACATCCGCGAGGCAGAATAGAAGCATGGCTAGAGACGTCAATCCTCCCCGTGGCATGCGCGACTTCCTTCCCGCTGAGAAGGCTAAGCGCGAGCACGCCCTGCGAGTGATTCGCGACGTCTACACTTCACACGGGTTCGACGAGATCGAAACACCTGTGATGGAAGACTTCGACCGCCTGCACTCTGGTCTCGGGGGAGATAACGAGAAGCTCGGCTTCAGCGTGCTCAAGCGCGGCTTGGGTCACGACGACCTCACGGCTGCCGCTCAACACGGGGAAGTTCAGGCGCTCGCCGATCTCGGTCTGCGCTTCGACCTGACCGTTCCTCTGGCTCGCTTCTACGCCTCGCACCGCGCGGAGCTGCCCACTGTGTTCCGCAGCATCCAGATTGCTCCCGTTTGGCGTGCCGAGCGCCCGCAGAAGGGCCGATACCGCCAGTTCGTGCAGTGCGATATCGACATCATTGGCGATGCCTCACAGCTGGCCGAAGTTGAACTCATCACGGCCACCTCGGCGGCGCTCGCAGCCCTGGGGCTTCGTGGTTGCACGATTCGCATCAATGACCGCCGCATTCTCACGGGCATCCTGCACTACTGCGGATTCGAGGCAGCTCGTTACGCCTCGGCCCTGATCTCGATCGACAAGCTCGACAAAATCGGTGTCGAAGGCGTCATCACCGAGCTCGCGGAGTTCGGCCCGGATGCTGCTGCCGTGCTGGGCGGACTGCTCGAGAAGATTGCACCTCACCTGGCTCAGGGCGGCGTTCCGCTGACCACCGCCGACATTTTGAGCGTGCTGCCGGAGGGCATTGACCCAGAGGCAGTAGCCGCGCTGGAGAGCTTGGCCCAGGCGATGACTGAGCTTCCCGACGGCGTAGAAGTTCGCTTCGACCCCACTCTCGTACGTGGCATGGGCTACTACACGGGCACCATCTTCGAGATCGCGCACCCCGAATCGGGTGCCTCGGTCGGTGGCGGCGGCCGCTACGACGGCATGATCGGCCGCTTCTTGGGTCAGGATGTTCCTGCCTGTGGTTTCTCGATCGGCTTCGAGCGCGTGATTGACCTCATCGAGACCAGCGTCGCCGACACGGTCGACGCCGTCGTGCTCGTGCACGATGCCGTGCTCGACGAAGCCGACCTCAGCTTGCACCACCTCATCGCGCTCAAGAACGAGCTTGTGAAGACGGGTGCCCGCGTTCGACTCGAACGGCGGGTGAAGAACCTCACGCCGGTACTGGACCGTGCCCGCGAGGCTGGATTCACCCGTTTCGCCTTTGTTGGCGCAGGAACCGCATCAATTAACGACCTCGAGTTCAAAGACCTCGCCTAGAATTAGGTGAATTCACCCCATCACAAGGAGACACTGTGGCCCTCATTGACGCCATTGGCGCACGCGAAATTCTCGACTCCCGTGGAAACCCCACGGTAGAGGTTGAGGTACTGCTCGAAGATGGCGTGCTCGCTCGCGCTGCCGTTCCCTCGGGCGCGTCGACCGGTGCTTTTGAGGCTTACGAACTGCGCGACGAAGACAAGAAGCGTTATCTCGGTAAGGGTGTTCTCAAGGCTGTTGACGCCGTCATCGACGAGATCGGCCCCGCACTCGAAGGTTTCGACGCAGCTGACCAGCGCCTGGTCGACCAGGCCATGATCGAGCTCGATGGCACCGATAACAAGAAGCGTTTGGGCGCCAACGCGATCCTCGGGGTTTCGCTCGCTGTGGCTAAGGCGGCTGCTGACTCGGCTGATCTTCCCCTGTTCCGCTACGTGGGTGGCCCCAACGCGCACACCCTTCCCGTTCCCCTCATGAACATCATCAACGGTGGTGCTCACGCTGACACCGGTGTTGACATCCAGGAGTTCATGGCTGTGCCTCTCGGCGCGGACACCTTCGCTGAAGGCCTTCGTTGGGGCGTTGAGGTTTACCACGCACTCAAGTCGCTACTCAAGAAGGGTGGCATGGCTACCGGTCTCGGTGACGAAGGTGGCTTCGCTCCTGACCTCCCCAACAACCGTGCTGCGCTCGAGTTCATCATGGGAGCTATCGAGTCGGCTGGTTTCAAGCCCGGCAAAGATATCGCCCTCGCTCTCGACGTAGCCGCATCCGAATTTTTCAAGGACGGTGGCTACCAGTTCGAGGGTCAGAAGCGCTCTTCGGCTGAGATGACGGC
>ERZ1034365.1434-NODE-1434-length-12117-cov-4.076412_pt1 | contig 12117 bp, 11 predicted proteins | sample MGYA00520615_ERZ1034365 | MGnify/ENA primary metagenome ERZ1034365 (study PRJEB33736, sample SAMEA104284505) | Azolla filiculoides | biome: Urban; feature: Water surface; material: Ditch water | place: Netherlands | collected 2015-10-28 | depth 0-0.1 m ... | reverse complement strand
TCTTGAATGGCGGCATTGTCGGTGCGAATGTAGGCACCCATCAGCAAATTCTCGATGATGGTCATGCGCGTGAACACCCCCCGGCCTTCTGGCACCATGGCCAAGCCTTGTTTGACCAAGTCCCAGGGGCCCTGCCCCACAATGCTTTTGCCCAAATACTCGATGTCACCACCGTGGATGGGCAAGGTGCCGGTGATGGCTTTCATGGTGGTGGTTTTGCCCGCACCATTGGAGCCAATCAAAGACACCAATTCGCCTTCGTGCACTTCAAAGTCCACGCCCTTGACAGCCTGAATGCCGCCGTAGGCCACTTGCAGGCCTTTGACTTTCAACAATGTGGCTGTCATCTCAATGTCCTCCGGTGCCCAAATAGGCTTCGATCACTTTTTCATTTTTCTGCACGTCAGCGGGGGTGCCTTCGGCAATTTTTTTGCCGTAGTCGAGCACGGTGACGCGATCGCACAAACCCATCACCAACTTCACATCGTGCTCAATCAACAAGATGGTGCGGTTGTCTTTGCGGATTCGGTCGATGAGTTCGCGCAATTGGACTTTTTCGGTGGCATTCATACCGGCAGCAGGCTCGTCCAGCGCTATCAGCTGCGGGTCTGTGGCCAAGGCGCGCGCAATTTCCAAACGGCGTTGATCGCCATACGACAAGGTGCGTGCACGGTAGTCGGCGTATTTGCCAATGCCCACGTAGTCCAATAGCTCTTGTGCACGTTGCGCAATTTCGGCTTCTTCTTGTTTGAATGTGGGCGTTCTGAAAATGGCACCCAACAAACCTGATGAGGTTCGCACGTGGCGCCCCACCATCACGTTTTCCAAAGCCGTCATTTCTGCAAACAAACGGATGTTTTGGAAGGTGCGTGCAATACCGGCCTGTGCCACTTCGTGCACGGCTGTGGGTTGGTAGGGCTTTCCTGCCAATTCAAACGTACCGCTGTCTGGCGTGTAGAGGCCCGTGATGACGTTGAAGAAGGTGGTTTTGCCTGCACCATTTGGACCGATCAGGCCATACACCTGACCGCGTTCAATCGTCATATCGACATCGGACAAAGCTTGCAAGCCGCCAAAGCGTTTGGAGATGCCCGCCACTTTTAAAACTGTATTGCTCATTGGATTTTCTACACGCATCTCAGGCTCCCTCTTTCGTTTGAAGGGCTTTGCCATGTTCATGGGAAGGCCACAAACCGCGAGGACGCATCAGCATGATGATGATCATGGCCAAGGCAATCAGCAATTGGCGCAGAATGGCCGCGTCAATTCGGCCGTCGGTCATGGACTGCAAAGGCCCCGCCACATATCGCAAAATTTCGGGCAAGGCGGACAACAGCACTGCGCCCAAAATCACGCCTGGCAAGTGGCCCAAGCCCCCCAACACCACCATGGCCACAATCATGACCGACTCCATCAAGCTGAACGACTCAGGGGATATGAAACCCTGGAAACCGGCAAACATGGCACCCGAAATGCCGCCAAAAGTAGCGCCCATGCCAAAGGCCATGAGTTTCAAATTGCGCGTGTTCAAGCCCATCGCTTTGGCGGCAATTTCGTCTTCGCGAATGGCCATCCAAGCGCGGCCAATGCGAGAGACTTCTAAGCGATAAGAAATCAGGATGGTGACCAGCACCAAGGCCAAGAACAGGTAGTAGTACAAACTGACGGACGCCACCTCAAAGCCCAGCACGTCTAGTTTTTTACCTAAGTTGATGCCAAAGAAATGGATCGCATCAATTTGATTCAAGCCCTTGGGCCCATTGGTGATGTTGACGGGCTGGTCCAGGTTGTTCAAAAACACACGGATGATTTCGCCAAAACCCAATGTGACGATGGCCAAGTAATCACCGCGCAGCTTCAGTGTAGGTGCGCCCAGCAACATGCCAAACAAACCTGCCACAACAGCCCCTACCGGCACGATGACCCACAGGGGCATGTGCAAGCCGCCCGGAAACATGGCGGCAATGAGCGGGAAGGTTTCAGTCAAATGCGGCGAAGCCAAGAGACCGTACATGTAAGCGCCAACCGCAAAGAAGGCAACATAACCCAAGTCTAGCAAGCCGGCGTAACCCACCACAATGTTCAGGCCAACAGCCAGCAAAACGTAGAGCAAGGCCATGTCGGCAATGCGCACCCAGGCATTGCCAAACTGCTGCAATACCAAGGGCAACACCAGCAACAACACGCCTAGGGCAAGCGCTTTTGAATTTTTAGAGACATTCATATTATTTTGAAACTCCAACTTAAGCGCGATCGGCCACACGTTCACCCATCAAGCCCGAAGGTCGCAGGGTCAGCACCACAATGAGCACAATGAACGCAAAAATATCGGCATAGTGACTGCCCAGCACACCGCCTGTGAGATGCCCAATGTAGCCAGAGCCAATTGACTCAATGAGGCCAAGCAAGATACCGCCCACCACAGCCCCAGTTAAATTGCCAATGCCGCCAAACACCGCTGCGGTAAAGGCTTTCAAGCCAGGCAAAAAGCCCATGCTGTGATGCACAGTGCCGTAGTTGGAGGCAAACATCACCCCCGCAATGGCAGCCAACACAGCACCGATGATGAAGGTGGCAGATATGACCATGTCTGGTTTGACACCCATCAAGGCCGCCACCCGAGGATTCTCGGAAGTGGCGCGCATGGCTCGACCCAGTTTGGTGGCATTGACCAACCACATCAGCACTGCCAAAGAAATGGCCGTGACACCCAGAATCATGATTTGAGTGGTGGAGATGACCGCCCCTCCCAATTGAATGGGCGTGGTGGACAACAAGGTTGGGAATGGCTTGTAGTTGGGCTTCCAGATGATCATGGCCAAGGTTTGCAGCAAGATGCTAACGCCAATGGCCGTGATGAGCGGCGCCAACTTAGGGCTGTTGCGCAAAGGGCGGTAGGCAATTTTTTCAATTGCAAAATTGAGCGACGCAGCGACCACACTGGCAATCACCAAAGAGATTAACAACATCAACCAACCCGGCATGCCAGGTGTCGCCTCTTGCATCAAAGCAATGACCGACCAACTGGTAAGCGCCGCCACCATCAGTACTTCGCCATGCGCGAAGTTGATCAAATTAATGATGCCGTACACCATGGTGTAGCCCAAGGCGATCAAAGCATACATGCTGCCTTGCACCAAGCCATTGATCACTTGTTGAATAAATACATCCATACCTACACTCCTGTTATTTGGCCGGTCGTGCGCGATTCATGTCGCGCAAACTGGCCATTTTTTCTGCTATTTTCAACTCTAAGCCCCGCTCAACCGGTCGATAAAAACCTGGTGCAGGCATGCCATCAGGGAGGTAATTCTCGCCTGCTGCAAAGCCATCTGCTTCATCATGGGCATAGCGATAACCCTTGCCGTAGTCCAAAGACTTCATCAATTGAGTGGGCGCATTGCGTAAATGCATCGGCACAGGCCTGGTTCCGTCTTTTTTGACCCAGGCCTTGGCTTCGTTGAAAGCTTTGTAAACCGCATTTGATTTGGCCGCCACAGCCAAATAAATGACGCATTCTGCCAGAGCCAGTTCCCCCTCCGGGCTACCAAGGCGTTCGTACACCTCGGCCGCGTCTAGCGCCAGTCGCAGCGCCCGGGGATCGGCCAAGCCGATGTCCTCGGCCGCCATTCGAATAAGGCGCCGCGCCATGTACCTGGGATCGGCGCCACCATCGAGCATGCGCGTGAACCAGTACAAAGCGGCATCGGGGTCAGAGCCTCTGACCGATTTGTGCAAGGCACTGATGGTGTCGTAAAACTGCTCACCACCTTTGTCGTATCGCCGCATGCGCTCGCCTAGCACCTTCAAAAGCCAGGCATCTGAAATGCTGTCGAGTTTTTCGCGCTGTGCGGCCACTGCCAAGGTTTCTAGCGTGTTGAGCAAACGTCGCGCATCACCGTCGGCGTAAGCAATGAGCCGCTGTTCTGCGTCTGCCTCTATGGCTGCAATGGCACCAATTGCCAGTGCGCGCTTGACGATTTGCTTCAGATCGTCTTCATTCAAAGCTTGCAACACATACACCGCGGCACGCGACAGCAAGGCTGAGTTGACCTCAAACGAAGGGTTTTCTGTGGTGGCCCCAATGAAGGTGAACAAGCCACTTTCGACATGCGGCAAGAAAGCGTCTTGTTGGCTTTTGTTGAAGCGATGCACCTCGTCCACAAACACGATGGTGCGCTGAGGTTGAAGGCCATGGAGGGCCGCCTGCGCTTTTTCCACCGCTTCACGAATGTCTTTGACGCCACCCAAAACCGCACTGATGCTGATGAATTGAGCATCAAAGGCATCTGCCATCAAGCGTGCAATGGTGGTTTTTCCCACGCCCGGCGGGCCCCACAAAATACAACTGTGAGGCTGACCCGATTCAAATGCGAGGCGCAAGGCCAAGCCCTCGCCAATCAGATGCTGTTGGCCAATGACCTCACCCAAGTTGCGTGGCCGCAATCGCTCAGCGAGCGGTTGTTGCAAATGAGCACTGGCCGTCATGGGCGAATGACCTGCGCACCAGCGGGCGTTTTGAATTGGAAGGTGTCCGAAGATAACTTGGGGTTGACCTCAAAATTCTGAAAACTGAGTCGCGAGGTTTGACCTAAACCATCCACAATTTCGAGCACGGTTAAGACAGGCACAGTGCCTGTGCCTAAGTCAGACTTCAAGCCCACACGAATGCTTTGGAGCGCACCATCAGAACGCTTTGGCGTGGCACTGACCCATTGCAGCCCCTCGGCGTCGGGTTCTGCTTTCAAATTGAATTCCACTTGAAGCGCCTTCAAATCACCCGAAGAGGCAATGAACGCGGCGGGTGTTTGGCTCAACAATTGGCTTTGCTTGCGTACCGTCACCTGGTTCAAGTCTGCGTCGTAAAGCCACAGAGACTGGCCATCCGACACCATGCTTTGGACAAAGGGTTTTTGATAGAGGAACCGAAACTGCTGCGGCCTTTGAAAATCGAAGGTACCCGAGGAAGTTTTTCGCCTTGGCGGCTGGTCAGCTTTGGTGGGACCAGTGACCACTTGGGTGAACTGCGCCCGACCGCTTTGCGTTTGCTTGAGAAAAAGACTCAAGGCATCCAGCGGATTTTGAGCAAAAGCCAAGGTCGAGAGTTGCAATGCGAGTAAACCGATGCCGATGGACTGAAGGATGACTTTCATGGCTAGACCTGAGATGGTGCAAAGGCTTATTCAGTGCGCGCAGGCACCAAAATTTCCCGTTGGCCATTGCTGCTCATGGCACTGACCAAGCCCGCCTTTTCCATTTCTTCGACCAAACGTGCGGCGCGGTTGTAGCCAATTTTGAGATGACGTTGCACCAGTGAAATACTGGCCTTGCGATTCTTCAACACCACTTCGACCGCTTGGTCGTACATGGGGTCTTTTTCGGCATCACCACTCTCACCATAGCCCGTGTCTTCACCGTCGGTGGTGCCACCTTCCAACACGCCTTCAATGTAGTCGGGGTCGCCTTGGGTTTTAAGGTAGCTGACCACGCGGTGCACTTCTTCGTCACTGACAAAGGCGCCATGAACACGAATAGGAAAACCCGTGCCCGATGGCATGTACAACATGTCGCCCATGCCCAGCAAGGCCTCTGCGCCCATCTGGTCCAGGATGGTTCGGCTGTCAATTTTGCTGGACACTTGGAACGCAATGCGTGTGGGAATGTTGGCTTTGATCAAGCCCGTGATCACATCCACACTGGGACGCTGCGTGGCTAAAATCAAATGAATGCCGGCAGCCCGTGCCTTTTGTGCCAAACGCGCAATGAGCTCTTCAATTTTCTTGCCCACCACCATCATCAGGTCGGCCAACTCGTCGATCACCACCACAATGTGCGGTAAGCGCTTGAGTGGTTCGGGATCATCGGGCGTGAGGCTAAACGGGTTCAAAATGAACTCTTCGCGTTCGGTGGCTTCGTCAATTTTGGCGTTGTAACCGGCCAAATTGCGCACGCCCATTTTGCTCATCAACTTGTAGCGACGTTCCATTTCGCCCACACACCAATTGAGGCCGTGGGCCGCTTGTCGCATGTCGGTGACCACGGGTGCCAACAAGTGCGGAATGCCTTCGTAGACCGACATCTCCAACATCTTGGGGTCGATCATGAGCAGCCTGACATCGCGCGCTTCGGCTTTGTAGAGCAAAGACAAAATCATGGCGTTGATACCCACGGATTTACCAGAGCCCGTGGTACCCGCCACCAACACGTGCGGCATCTTGGCCAAATCAGCCACAACAGGGTTGCCCACAATGTCTTTGCCCAAACCCATGGTGAGCAAGGACTTGGCTTCGTTGTAGACCTGTGAGCCCAAAATTTCGCTGAGCTTGATGGACTGGCGTTTGGCATTGGGCAATTCCAAGGCCATGTAATTTTTTCCCGGAATGGTTTCGACCACACGAATGGAAATGAGACTGAGTGAACGCGCCAGATCTTTGGCCAAGTTGACCACTTGCGAACCCTTCACACCCGTGGCAGGCTCGATCTCGTACCGCGTGATGACGGGCCCAGGCGCAGCCGCCACCACACGCACTTCCACGCCAAAATCTTTGAGGCGTTTTTCAATCATGCGGCTGGTCATTTCCAGCGTTTCAGGGGCCACGCCTTCTTGGCGGAGCGTGAGGCTGTCGAGCAAATCAACCTGCGGCAATTTGCTGTCGGGCAACTCGTTGAACAAAGGCTTTTGACGCTCTTTGACCACCCGCTCACTGCGTGGCACTTCCACCACAGGGGCTTCAATGACCATGGGTGCCACAGGCTCGGCAAACACGGGGGCTGCAACGCCTGCTGCGGCAAACAGGGGTTTTTCTTCAAATTCATTTTCAAAGGGATGCAGTTGCGGCTCAACGGGCAACTTGGCTTGCAATTGTTCGCGCTCACGCAAGGCCTGCTGGCCCATGGCCAAGTCTTCTTCCATTTCGCGTTTGACTTGGCGTGACTGCATCAGGCCATCCAATTTGGCGCCCAAGTTTTCACACACTTGTCCCCAAGAAAAACCAAACGCCCAACCCATGCCCAAGGCCAAGCAGGCAACTTCTATCAAGGTTGCGCCGTTGAATCCCAGCCACTTGAGTGAAAAATGCCCCACGGCGTAGCCCAATGCACCGCCGCTTGTGCCTGGCAACAGCACATCCCAACGGGTGAGCCGAGCCCATTCGAGTGCACTGCTGGAAGACATGAGAACCACCAATCCGGCCCAAAACACCAAGCGTGTTTTCCAGCTGGCTTCTTCTGAGGGTTGCGCAGCAATGGCGGCTTCATCGCCCCTGAGCCATTCAGCCCAGGCATTGAGCCAAACACGCGCCAACAAGGCGACCAACCACCAGGCTGAATAACCAAAGCAAAAATACATGCCATCGGCCAACCATGCGCCCACCAAGCCCATCCAATTGAGTACAGGGCCACCCAGTCCCGAGCCAGACCACGAGGGGTCTTTGGGACTGAAACTGAACATGGCCAAAGCCAAGACCAAAAGCAAAGCTGCGCCCATGAACAGGACGATTTCTTGCGTGAAACGCATCAAACCGGTACCTTCAGACAACCCATTGCGTGAGTCGTTTTCTGAGGCGCCAGCAGCGTTGGTGAGGGTACGGAGTGAGTAAGTCATGGTTTAACCCTCAAGCTTACCCGATAGACCCTGTCAAACAGGTGTTTGCCAAGCTTCTTACAATGTGGTTTTAGCGTTTTCCCGAATTCCGCAGGATTCCCATCATGTCCAACACACTTCCGACCCAACACGCCCAAGTTTTAATCCTGGGCTCTGGCCCTGCCGGCTACACCGCTGCGGTCTATGCCGCTCGCGCCAATTTGAAGCCCTTGCTCATTACGGGCATCGCCCAAGGCGGCCAATTGATGACCACCACCGAGGTGGACAACTGGCCCGCCGACGTGCATGGTGTGCAAGGCCCTGACCTGATGCAACGCTTTTTGGAGCACGCAGAGCGCTTCAACACACAAATTGTGTTTGACCACATCAACAAGGTTGACTTCAGCAAGCGCCCTTTCACCTTGACTGGTGACAGCGGCGTTTACACCTGCGACTCGCTCATCATTGCCACTGGCGCTTCTGCCAAATACTTAGGGCTGGACTCCGAAACCGCCTTCATGGGCCGAGGTGTGTCAGGCTGCGCCACCTGCGACGGCTTCTTCTACCGCGAGCAAGTGTGCTGTGTAGTGGGCGGCGGCAACACCGCCGTGGAAGAGGCTTTGTACCTGTCCAACATTGCCAGCAAGGTGTACCTCATTCACCGCCGCGACAAGTTCAAAGCCGAGCCTATCTTGGTTGACAAGCTCATGGACAAAGTGGCCGCCGGCAAAATTGTGTTGCAAACTTTCCAAACCTTGGAAGAAGTTTTGGGTGACGACACGGGCGTCACGGGCGTGCGTTTGAAGTCCACCAAAGACGGCTCTTTGCAAGATTTAGAACTCAAAGGCTGCTTCATTGCCATTGGCCACGCCCCCAACACCGAGATCTTCCAAGGCCAACTGAATTTGGACAACGGCTACATCGTGACGCAAAGCGGCCTGAAAGGCTTTGCCACCATGACCAGTGTGCCCGGCGTGTTTGCAGCGGGTGACGTGCAAGATCACGTGTACCGCCAAGCCATCACCAGCGCCGGAACCGGTTGCATGGCGGCCTTGGATGCCCAGCGCTTTTTGGAACAAGAAGGCGCCTGATTCTCCGTAACAGGGGGTGGTTTTGTGCCACCCCAAGCCTTGGTCGCTTGGTTTTTGGCACTTTTTGCTTGGTTGAGGCCCAAAAAGCTGTCTATAATCCAAGGCTTTGCTGAGTACTCCCTCTTGGGGACTTTTCAAAATGGGTTACCGCCACCCTTCTGGCGAGGTGAGGCTGGAGCGCCTTAAGTTGTGCAAGTCAGCGATCGCGCTGCCTTCGCATCACTGATCAGGCACCAGCTGTTTATAAAAGTATCGGAGTGTCCACATGGCACGCGTCTGCGACGTAACGGGCAAAGGCCCAATGGTCGGAAACAATGTTTCCCACGCCAACAACAAAACCAAGCGCCGGTTCCTGCCGAACCTGCAATATCGCCGTTTCTGGGTAGAGAGCGAAAACCGTTGGGTGCGCCTGCGCGTTTCCAGCGCCGCTTTGCGCCTGATCGACAAAAATGGCATTGATGCCGTTCTCGCAGACCTGCGTGAACGCGGTCAAGCCTAAACCCTAACAGGAGCACCATCATGGCAAGCAAAGGCGGACGCGAAAAAATCAAGCTGGAATCTACAGCTGGTACTGGTCACTTCTACACGACCAGCAAGAACAAGAAAACAATGCCCGAGAAAATGTCGATCATGAAGTTCGACCCAAAAGCTCGCAAGCACGTTGAGTACAAGGAAATCAAACTGAAGTAATTCAGCTTGACCCAACAAAAAGCCCGCTGATGCGGGCTTTTTTGTTTCTGAGGTTGATTTAATTGGGGTCAGATCAACATTAATTTGGTCAATCGGTGAGGGCAGAGGCTAAGGGCGGGCTGACGATTTCTGGTACCCCAGTATGAGGAAGCTGCCCGGAGGGTCCACCTCGCGGGTTAATGGGCAATTTAGCTGCCCGCCACCTTCATCTTGTTGATCAGGATCGACCCCACGGTTTTGGCACCGTAGTTGTAGGTATCGGCGCCCACCGCCACAATGCCCTTGAGCATGGCTTTCATGTTGCCGGCAATCGTGATCTCGTGGACAGGAAAGGCAATGCGGCCGTTTTCCACCCAGAAACCGCTGGCGCCGCGCGAATAGTCGCCGGTCACATAATTCACGCCGCTGCCCATCAGTTCGGTCACAAACAGGCCGGTACCCAGGCGGGCCAACATGGCGTCAAGGTCATCACCGGCGCGGGTCAGGCGCGAAGTCAGTGTCAGGTTGTGCGAACCACCCGCATTGCCGGTGGTTTTCATGCCGAGTTTGCGCGCCGAATAACTGCCCAGAAAATAACCCTGCACCCTGCCGGCCTCAACCACGCTGCGCGCCTGCACCCGCACCCCTTCGTCATCAAACGGCGAACTGCCCTTGCCGCGCTTGACAAACGGGTCTTCCAGAATGTCAATGTGTTTGGGAAACACCGGTTTGCCCAGACTGTCCAGCAAAAAGCTGCTCTTGCGGTACAGCGCGCCGCCACTGATGGCCTGCACAAAACTGCCCAGCAAGCCCGCCGCCAGCGGCGACTCGAACAACACCGGGCACTCGGTGGTGGCAATCTTGCGCGAGCGCAGGCGGCTCAAGGCGCGCTCGGCGGCATAACGCCCCACCGCCTCGGGTGAGGCCAGCTCGTCCGCGTTGCGCTGCGAGGTGTACCAGGCGTCGCGCTGCATGTCATTGCCGCGGCCGGCAATCGGCGACACCGACACCGAATGGCGTGAGGTGGCATAACCACCCCGAAACCCATGGGTGTGGGCGCTGAAAAAATGCGACTGCTGGGCCGACACGCCAGCGCCTTCGCTGTTGGTGATGCGTTTGTTCACGGCAAACGCCGCGGCTTCGGCCCGCAGCGCAATCTGCGCCGCCTGCTCGCTGCTGACAGCCCACGGAAAAAACAGCTCCAGATCGGTGCGTTGTTCCTCAGGCCGGGCAATATCGGCTTCATCGGGCAAGGCTGCAAACGGGTCTTCGGCGGTAAAACGGGCAATGTCAAACGCGGCCTGCACCGTCTGCTCGATCGCCATCTGGGAAAAGTCGGAGGTGCTGGCGTTGCCGCGGCGCTGGCCCAGATGCACACTGATGCTGAGGGACTTGTCGCGGTTGCGCTCCACGTTTTCCAGCTCGCCATTGCGCACCGACACGCTCAGGCCGCAGCCTTCCGAGGCATGCGCCGCGGCATCGGTGGCGCCGAGTTTTTTGGCATGGGCCAGGGCCGAGTCGACCAGACCTTCAAAAAAAGTACGGCTGTAACTGAAACCATTGACCGCTGCATCAGCGGCTTGGGCAGAAGAAGTGGGGGCGGTGCGGCTCGACTTGGCGGCGCGCTTGGGCGTGTTGGATTTGTTCATAGCGCGGCTATGATACTTGTCTATGTCAAGAAAACTCAAAAAAGGCTATTTTGTGCGTGGCGAGTTCGTTGCCGAGGGCAGCGAACGCGACATCGAGCTCAAGGCCGAACTCAAGGGCACCGACGATCAAAGTCGCACCGACCTCCAACGCGAAAGCACCGAGCTGCAAAAGCTCGGCGCCGACCTGGTGGAGCTGCGCGCCGATCTGCTGGCGCGACTAGACCTGTCCGACAAGTTCAAGGATGCCCTGGCCGACGCCAAACGCATCACCAACTTCGAGGGCAAGCGCCGCCAGATGCAGTTCATCGGCAAACTCATGCGCAAACTCGAACCCGAGGTGCTTGAAGCCGTCAAGAAAGCCCTGCTGGAAGAAGCCACCGGTTCGGCCGAAGACAAGCTGATGCTGCACCAGGCCGAGATCTGGCGTGACCGGCTGATTGCCGACGACGATGCCGCCGCCCAGTGGATCAGCCAGAATCCCGGCTGTGACAGCCAGGAATTACGCGCATTGATTCGCCAGGCACGCAAGGACGCCAAACCGTCCAAACCGGGTGCCCTGCCGCGCCATGGCCGTGCCTACCGTGAAATTTTCCAGCGGGTGCGCGAGCAACTCAGTGCGATTCCGCCCAACGACGACAGCACCATCCCTTTCAGTCCCGCCAAAGAAGCCTCATGAACACGCCCGCCGCCAACCCCTACCCGAGCGTCAAGATCGGTATCGTGTCGGTCAGCGACCGTGCCTCAACCGGCGTTTATGTCGACAAAGGTCTGCCCGCGCTGCAGGACTGGCTGAGCCGTGCCCTGAAAAACCCGCTGCAATTCGAACCACGCCTGATCCCGGACGAACAAACGGCCATTAGCGCCGCGCTGATCGAGCTGGTGGATGCCGGCTGCGCCCTGGTGCTCACCACCGGCGGCACCGGCCCGGCCCTGCGCGACGTGACGCCCGAGGCCACGCTGGCCGTGGCACACAAGCAAATGTCGGGTTTTGGCGAGCAGATGCGCCAGATCAGCCTGGCTTTCGTGCCAACGGCCATTCTGTCGCGCCAGGTGGCAGTGATCCGCGATCAATCGCTGATCATCAACCTGCCCGGTCAACCCAAGGCGATTGCCGAAACCCTGGAAG
>ERZ1034365.1433-NODE-1433-length-12118-cov-2.615979_pt1 | contig 12118 bp, 11 predicted proteins | sample MGYA00520615_ERZ1034365 | MGnify/ENA primary metagenome ERZ1034365 (study PRJEB33736, sample SAMEA104284505) | Azolla filiculoides | biome: Urban; feature: Water surface; material: Ditch water | place: Netherlands | collected 2015-10-28 | depth 0-0.1 m ... | reverse complement strand
CCCTACAAATGTCTCGAGCCACAGCTCGCTGCACGCAGGCGTAAGTGAGATGAAGTTCAATGAGTACTCAGCCGGGCACGACCACATTGCAAAAAATATTGCATCTCTGATGGTCGGTGGGCACAGTATTGACTCTGCTGAAGTTCAACACTGGATTCCCAAGCATTACGAATTTGTTTGCCAGTTCTGGACACCAAACCGGATTGCCTACAAGTCTTTGGCACTCACCTACACGATGGATCCGGCATTCAAAGCTACCTACGAAGCATACGAAGTTGGGCTCTCTGGTTTTATTCAAAAGGCCATAAACGTTTGGGCCGACAATAACCTAACCGACGACTCGACTGGAAAAAACTAATGCTCTCAGCGACATTTATATTCACGCAGCACACCAACAATCAAGATTTCAAAGTTCTTGACGAAGAAATTATGGCTCGAGCCGAAGCTAACCCTGGCTTCAAAGGTAAAGAGAAGTGGGTCTCCCCTGACGGCAAGCAAATTAGGGTCATTTACTATTTTGAAACCAATGAGTCATTAGCCGAGTTCTCAAAAGACGATGTACATCGTGAAGCCAAGAGTCGTTATGCAGAATGGTACGACGGTTATCGGGTTGAAATAGCCGAGATCATCGGAACCTGGGGTGATGGAAACATGCCGCCAATCTGGAAAGACTAGAAATAAAAAAATCCCACCATTGCTGGTGGGATTTTTTTAAACTCTATTTCGCTAATAGCTACTAGTGAGCGTTTAGGCCGCGGCTTCGTTCAAATACGAATCCGATAAGCGCTACCAGTGCTAGTGGGAAGGCAATGAAGAATAGCCACCAACCAACTGCTAAAGCCGCAAAAGCCATGGCTGCAAAAAGGCCTAGGAAGAATGGCCACCAGCTCCATGGTGCAAAGTAACCAATTTCTGATTCGCCGTCTTCAATGTTTCCATCAAGACGATCTTCAGGAACTGGGCCCTGGCGCTTGTTAGTGAACTGAATGTAGAAGGCTAGGAAGACTGACATCGCTACCAGCATGCCAAGAGCAGCGGTTCCAATAGGTTCAAATTCGCCATTGTGTGAGTTGTAGTTCCAAATCACGTAGCCGACTGCATCAACTGTGTAAAAGGCAGAGAGAAACCAAAAAAGATTGCCGTTGAACTTCATTTTGGTTAGCCCTTCTTCTTTACTGCAGCTTTTGCCTCAGGTGCCGCAAACTCTGGGTGGTTCAAGTCAAACGCTGGAGACTCAGAACGGACTCGCGGAATTGAGGTGAAGTTGTGACGAGGGAACGGAGTTCCGGTTGCCCACTCAAGTGAGCGGCCATAGCCCCATGGGTCGTTAAGAGTAGTTTTCTCGCCCTTGCGTGCAGTGATGTAAACATTCCAAAGGAAAGGAATCATCGACAGCGCAAGCAATGCTGAACCAACGGTAGATAGTTGGTTCATCCAAGTGAAACCATCTTCAGGCAGGTACGTTGCGTAGCGGCGAGGCATACCAACAACGCCAAGCCAGTGCTGTACCAAGAATGTGGTGTGGAAACCAACAAACAGAATCCAGAATTGAATTTTGCCTAGTCTCTCGTTTAGCATCTTTCCGGTCATCTTTGGATACCAGAAGAAGATTCCAGCAAACATTGCGAAAACAACAGTTCCAAAGATTACGTAGTGGAAGTGCGCTACTACGAAGTAAGTATCTGAAACGTGGAAGTCCAAGGCCGGTGAAGCAAGGATCACGCCGGTTAGACCACCAAAGATGAAGGTGGTGAGGAAGCCCAAGCTCCAAAGCATTGGAGTCTCAAATGTGACGGAACCCTTCCATAAGGTACCTATCCAGTTGAATACCTTCACGCCAGTTGGAATCGCAATCAACATCGTCGTAAAGGCGAAGAATGGCAGAAGCACAGATCCGGTGACATACATGTGGTGAGCCCACACGGTCATCGAAAGTGCAGCAATTGCGATGGTCGCGTACACCAAGGTCTTGTATCCAAAGATTGGCTTGCGGCTAAACACTGGGAAGATCTCAGAGATGATTCCAAAGAATGGCAAGGCAATGATGTAAACCTCTGGGTGACCAAAGAACCAGAACAAGTGCTGCCAAAGCATTGGGCCACCGTTAGCTGGATCAAAAATGTGCGCGTCAAAGCGACGGTCGGCACCAAGTGCAAACAAAGCAGCAGCTAGCGGTGGGAAACACATGATCACAAGGATTGAAGTAACCAAGGTGTTCCAGGTGAAGATTGGCAAACGGAACATGGTCATACCAGGAGCACGCATCGTCAAGATTGTGGTGATGAAGTTAACACCACCCATGATTGTTCCGAAACCACCAAGAGCCAAACCAAAGACCCACAGGTCTCCACCAAGCCCTGGTGAGAAAGTCGTGTTAGAAAGCGGGGTATATCCTGTCCAACCAAAACTTGCGGCACCTTGCGGGGTAAAGAACCCAGCAACTGCAACTGCAGATCCGAAGAAATAGAACCAGTAAGCAATTGCGTTAAGTCGAGGGAACGCAACATCGGGCGCACCAATTTGAACTGGCATCAAAATGTTTGCAAACGCCGCAAACAGAGGTGTCGCAAACATAAGAAGCATGATGGTTCCATGCATGGTGAATAGCTGGTTGTACTGTTCCTTGGTAGCAACACCCTCAAGGCCAGGAGCTGCAAGCTGGGCGCGGATGACCAGAGCCATCACACCGCCGATAAGGAAGTAAATGAAAGAAGTGATCAGGTACAGGTAACCGATCTTCTTGTGGTCAGTAGTCGTAATCCAGTCAACAAGGATCTGCCCTTTGGTCTTCTTTGAAGAACCGTAGGTTGACTTGCTTGCGGTAGCAGTTGCCATTTTGCTTAGCCTCTAATCTCTGGGTTGTCACCCGGAAGGTTCTGATTGCGGTCGTACTTGGTGTCTAGCTGACCTACGTTGCCTGCAGCAGCAAGTTTCTGCATCTGCGCATCGTACTCAGCTTGAGAAACAACCTTCACGTTGAACAACATCATTGAGTGGTATTCACCACAAAGTTCCGCACACTTGCCCTTGTAGATGCCTTCAACCTGCGGGGTGAAGTACATGTGGTTGGTGCGACCTGGGAACATGTCCTTCTTGTAAAGGAAGTCGATTACCCAGAAAGAGTGAATTACGTCGCGAGAAGAAAGGTCAACCTTAACGCTCTTGCCAACTGGCAGGTAAAGGGGTGGAAGTGCGGCTTCAGAACCAGTCTCGCCATCAAACTGTGACTGGATGCCTGATTCGTAAACGTTCTCATCTACGTAGTTGAAGTCCCAGCTCCACTGCTTTGCAATTACCTGGATTTCAACGTCTGGGTTTGCTGTTGGCTGCTCAATGGCTGCCATGTCGCGGGCAGTGAAGGCAAAGAACCCAATGGTGATGATCAGTGGAACCACTGTAAACATGACCTCAATTGGGTTGTTGTAACGAAGCTGTGAAGGAAGCCCGGTCTCACCCTTGCGTCGGCGGTAGACGATGATCGCGTAGAACATGAGCGCCCAGGCGATGATGCCAACGCCCCAAAGGACGATCCATGATGTGGTCCATAGGCCGGTAATGCGGTCTGTGTGGTTAGTCACACCAGGAACACCAGGCAGGAAGCCCCGTGAAAACTCCTCTTGTGAACAACCAGACAAAAGCAGCATCAGTGATGCCGCAGCAGGCAAAACTGCCCACTTAGATCCAAGCTTTTTCAGCACAATCGACCCTTCAGAGACGAACTCGTTACATTTCTATCCTACGCGCCGAAAACAGTTGAATGTGCCTAAAACGCCGTAATTTAGCGGTTTTTCTAAAGAAAAGACCCGGTTGGAGATCTCCAAACCGGGTCTTACTAGAAAAATCTTCTTATTTAGCTGAACGAGTCTCCACAAGCACATGAACCGGCGGCATTCGGGTTGTCGATAGTGAAACCCTGCTTCTGAATCGTGTCTTCAAAGTCAATTGAGGCGCCATCAAGGTAAGGAACGCTCATTTTGTCTACGACGACCTCTACCCCGTTGAATTCCTTGACGACATCGTCTTCGGCGAGCTGCTCGTCGAAATAAAGCTGGTAAATCAGGCCGGAACAGCCACCTGGCTGCACGGCTACGCGTAGGCGAAGGTCATCACGGCCCTCGGCCTCAATCAGGGTGCGAACCTTGCTCTGCGCCTGATCGGTGAGCACTACCCCGCTATCAAGGGAAGATTCGTTTAGAACCTGCGTCATTTGGACTCCTTTAGCTTTGAAACCTTCAGTAAGACTAACTTAGCGGGCATCACGGGAATTCCCCGAGATTAGCAATAGAGCCTCTGAAACCATGGCTTTTTTGAGCATTTGCAGGTCTACCGACTCATTTGGGCTGTGGGCCCTAGAATCTGGGTCCTCTACCCCGGTGACCAGAATTTGAGCCTTTGGAAAGACCTCGGTTAGGTCTGCAATGAACGGAATAGACCCGCCGATGCCGATATTCACCGAATTTTGGCCAAAACCAAGACTTAGAGCCTGCTCGGCCGCGGATTTAGCCCAGCCCTCAGAAATTCCAGAAAATGGCTTACCCAGCTCAATTTCGCCGTAGTTCAGGGTGGCTCCAAACGGGATATTGGCTTCCAGATGTGATCGCAGCAGGGCAAGGGCCTCTTCTGGCACCTCTCCGGGGGCGATTCTGAGGCTAATTTTGGCCTTGACCATCGGCAGCATCGTGTTTGATGACAATGCCACCGATTGGCCATCGATGCCGATCACGGTTAGGGCTGGCTTGGTCCAAATGCGGTCCAAAATACTTCCCTCGCCAATTTGCTGGGTGCCACCCAGCAGGCCGGCATCGATGCGAAGTTGATCCTCGGAATATGGCAGGTCATCGGCGATTCCTTGCTTAAGGCCAGCAATTGCAACATTGCCCTCGTCGTCGTGCAGAGTGGCCAACAGCTTTATGGTGGCCAACATGGCATCTGGCACGGCCCCGCCGTACATTCCCGAATGCAGGGCGTGATCCAGTGTAGATACTTCAATCACTTGCGAAACCAAACCGCGCAAGGTGGTAGTCAGAGCGGGAACATCTACTGTCCAGTTTCCGGAGTCGGCAACGATGATCACATCGGCTTGAAGGTCACTTTTATTCTCATCAAGGAAATTTCTAAATGTTGGCGAACCGGCCTCTTCTTCGCCTTCGATAAAGAGAGTTAGACCAAGGTCAAAATCAGCCCCGACAATGTGCTTCAACGCACGAATGGCTGCGATGTGAGTCACGATTCCAGCCTTGTCATCGGCTGCTCCCCTGCCGTACAGACGATTGCCGATCAGGGTTGGTTCGAAAGGTTCTGTTTTCCAGGCAGTTTCATCTCCTGGTGGTTGAACATCGTGGTGGGCATAAAGCAAGATCTGTGGCTTACCGTTCTTTGCGGCCCGTTTGGCCACCACCGCCGGTGCACCCAATTTACCCGCAGCCTGAGACCTGCGAATGTCTACGAAGTCAAAAACCTCCAGGCCCTTTAGTAGTGCGGCGACGGCCTCGGCACTTAGTTCTAGATCATTAGCGTCGAATGCATCCCAGGCAATTCCCGGAATCTTGGCCAGCGCAATTAGTTCCTCTTGGAGGTCACTAAATGAGGACTCAATAAACGACTTGGCTTCGTTGGCAGTTTGTTCGGCAATTTGCGACATGCTCATGAGAGTAATCTATAAGTTCCCGCTAACTTCAGAGGAACTTGAATGACTGATTCAGAATCAAAAGCAACCGGCAAAGGTAGGGCAACCCCTTCTCGCAAGCAGCAAGAGGCGGCGAACCTTCGCCCGCTGGTTGGCAAGAAAACCCCAGAAGCTCGCAAAGCTGAGAAAATGCGCGTTCGCGAAGACCGCATCAAGGCTCGCAACGGCATGGCTAACGGAGACGAAAAGTACCTAGGCGTTCGCGACCGCGGACCTCAGAAAAAGTTCGTTCGTGATTTTGTTGATTCAAGGTTCACACTGGGTGAAATGGTGATGCCTGCTTTGATGTTGGTAATCCTTATCTCTGCGATTGATTCCTACGTTGTTCAGTTGGCAACTCTATTAACCATGTGGACTTTGTTTATTGGTGTTGGAATCAATGGCTGGTTACTAGGTCGTGCAGCAGTAAAGGCTCTTGAAGCCAAGTACGGTGCAAGCAAAGTTGAATCAGGAATCAAATGGTATGCGGCGATGCGCTCTGTGCAAATGAGACCAATGCGATTGCCAAAGCCGCAGGTGAAGCGCGGTACAAAGGTTGCCCCCTAAAAACTAAAAAAATCCCTCCGATTTTCGGAGGGATTTTTTTTATTTAGTAAAGCTTTTATTTATTTTTCGAGCCCAAAGTGGCCCGCTGTAAATCCAGCCACTGTATCCCTGAACCAAGGTTGCGCCATTAGCGATTCGCTCTTGAGCCTCGGCCGGTGTTTCGATTCCGCCGACCGAAATAATTGCTGATTTTCCGTTCATGCGTGCCTGCAGCAATCGAAGCACCTCTAGAGAACGAGCCTTTAGTGGCGCACCCGAAAGCCCACCTGCCCCTATGGCTTCGATGGTTTTGGGATTGGTGCTTAGGTTCTCTCGACCAATTGTTGTATTGGTTGCAATAACTCCAGCAAGCCCTAGATCAAGAGCAAGGTCTGCAACCGCCGCGATATCTTCATTGGCTAAATCAGGCGCAATTTTTACTAGCACCGGTTTTCCCTGGCTCTCTTGCATCACTGCAATCAAGATGGGCTCAAGGGCTTCCACAGACTGAAGTGACCTCAGGCCAGGGGTGTTCGGAGAAGAAACGTTAACCGCAATATAGTCTGCATAGGGCGCAAGCAGTCTTGCGCTTTGGCGATAATCATCAACTGCAAACTCAACGTCAACAACTTTTGACTTGCCAATGTTCACACCAATAATTGGAAGATGACGGTAATTTTTTGAACGAAGTTTGGCAAGACGTTCAGAGATTACTTTTGCCCCATCATTATTGAAACCCATTCGATTAATGAGTGCTCTGTCAGAAACTAGTCGGAACAACCTAGGCTTTTCGTTTCCCGGTTGCGCGATAGCAGTGACCGTTCCTATTTCAATGTGCGAGAAGCCCAGCTCACCCAAAGCCTTGATTGCTAAGGCATTTTTATCGAAGCCGGCAGCTAAACCAAATGGTGCATCGAAGTGCAAACCAAATGCTTGAACTGATGCTTTACCGGTTGGCCGTACACGGGCTAATTTGGTGATGCCCAAGGCGCCGGCAAGCCTGATTGCAAACATAACCAAATGATGTGCCTTCTCGGCATCCATGGGCGCAAAGAAAATCTTGAAAATTAATTTATAAATCATGGATCGCTAGTGACTAGCCTCTTGTGAAGTTCGTTCCTCACGATTTACTTTGAGCAGCGCGATTGCGGCTTCGAAGTCTTCAAGGCTTTCCCAACCTTGGTAAACGCTGGCAAATCGCATAAAGGCAACCTCATCCAGGTTTCTAAGTGGTTCTAGAATTGCCAAGCCAATATCGTTTGATTCGATTTGCGCGGCACCGGTTGCTCGCACGGCTTCTTCTACTGTCTGTGCCAGCATTGCCAAATCTGCTTCTGAGACCGGACGGCCCTGACATGCCTTACGTACACCTGCAACGATTCGGTCTCTGCTGAAAGGTTGTGTTACTCCGCTTCTTTTAACCACAGTAAGGCTGGCGGTTTCTGTAGTGCTAAAACGCATATTGCATTCAGGGCATTGGCGGCGGCGGCGAATCGAGGAACCGTCATCTGAGGTACGTGAGTCAGTTACGCGTGAGTCTGGGTAGCGACAAAACGGGCAAAACATACTGGACTTGCTCCTAGATGTTGATTGTTTCTCAATTCTAGGCCCTACCCCTTGTGGTTACTAGGAATCGCTGAAGCGAGCCGTTACGGCTTCTCCGTGAGCAGGAAGGCCCTCAGCATCGGCAAAATCTGCAACCAATTCGGCAACCGCGCGCAAACCAACACGATCGTAATCAATCACCTGTTGAGGTCTAAGGAAACTGTGCACGCCAAGCCCTGATCCAAATTTTGCCTGCTGACCGGTAGGCAAAACGTGGCTTGAACCAGCAAGGTAGTCGCCCAGACTGACCGGGGAATAATCACCAAGGAAGATAGCTCCGGCGTTGGTGATCTGGCTGAGCGTGGCTTTATTGTCTTCTGTGTGCAGCTCTAGGTGTTCTGTGGCATAGAAATTTGTAAATTTAATACCAGATGATATGTTGTCAACCAAGACCACTGCAGATTGTTGGCCCTCCAGTGCCGTGCGCACACGTTCGGAACTTGCCGTTGCAGCAACCAAATCAGTTAGCTCATTTATTACCGCGTTGGCTAACTCAATAGAGTCAGTCACCAACACAGAAGCTGCGGCCTCATCGTGTTCAGCCTGACTCACAAGATCGTACGCGATGTATCGGGCGTTGGCAGAGGAATCGGCAAGCACCAATATTTCTGTGGTTCCAGCTTCAGAATCAATTCCTATGGTGCCACGCAGTGCTCGTTTTGCGGCAGCAACATAGATGTTGCCTGGACCGGTGACCAAACTGACCGGTTCAAAATCAATTTGAGGAAGTCCAAAAGCAAAAGCAGCGATAGCGGCAGGGCCGCCCATGCAATAGACATTCTTTACACCTAGTAATGCTGCCGTTGCCAAAACGGTTGGGTGTGGGCGACCATTAAAATCTTTTTGCGCAGGCGAAGCCAAGGCAAGCCGCTCGACCCCTGCTACTTGTGCAGGCACTACGTTCATAATGACGCTGGATGGATAAACAGCTTTTCCGCCCGGCACGTATAGGCCAACCGAATCGACCGGCTGCCACCTTTGGTGCACATTGGCGCCCTCTGAAAGCTTCACCGTGGTGTTTTGGGGCATGTTTGCTCTTGAGACTTTGAAAACCCGCTCGATTGATTCTTCGATTGCTTTTCGCAACTGTGGATTTAATTCAGCAACCGCTCTGTCGAGCTCTTCCTGAGTTACCAATATGGGTCTTGGATCCACGCCGTCACGCTCAAGGGTTACCCGAACTACAGCATCTTGGCCATTTTTTTGAACATCGTCTAGCAACGGGATTATTTGCTCAATTGCTTTGGTTATATCAATCGACGCGCGTGGTACAAGTTGATTGGCAAGGGCGGAATCGAAGGATTTTGCCCGCAGGTCAACGATGCGCAAGTTCACTGCAACACTCATACTGACCTCCAAATTAGATTCTTTTGCAATTGTAGAGGTGAGCGGGGCACGCTGTACCCTAGACAAGTCAACGAATCAGAAAAAGAGACATGAACAACTTTGAAGTTATTACAGATTCAACCGAGGCACTCCGCGCCAGCTTTAGGCTGCATGCCTCTGGGGTATCGGTTATCACCATGCTAGACGCCGCGGGAAAACCAGCTGGTTTCACTGCAACATCAATGACCTCTTTGGGCGCAAACCCTCCACTGGCCTCTTTCAACGTTGCCTCTGGCTCTAGCTCTTGGCCAGCACTGTGCCAAGCAAAGTACGTTGCCATTCACACTCTTCGTGACTCAAATCTTGAACTGGCTCAGCGAATGGCCGCAGACCACACACTTAGATTCGCAAAGGACGATTGGGCTTTTGGTGCCAAAGGTTTGCCGATTTTCAACGATGCCACCTCTGTGATGATTTGTGAAGTTCGTGAAATTCACAATGTTGAAAACAATGCGGTTGTAATAGTGAACGTTCTAGAGGGTCTGGTTGGCAAAGCTGGCCCAGCATTGCTGTACTACCAGCGCCACTACATGAGCCCTGGTAAGTCGCTTAACTAACCTCCAATCGCTAACTCAGGCACTTGGCGCCGAGCAGCACCTTTAACTCACCGTAGAAATCGGTGGTTATTTTGACTCTTGGCTGCAACTTGAACAGCCTCTCTCCCGCTTCTCCAATTAGTTTCACCTGAACCTCTTCGGTGCCTGCGTGCACACGCAGAATTCGATCTAGTTCCTCAAGAATTTCCCTGGTTGCCTCGGCTTCAGGAATGCGCACGACAACAGGGCCCCTGATGTAATCGGCTCCGCCTTCAATAGTTTCAATCGAGTAGGCGCGCAAACTGTTTCCATCATCGCGTTGAGAAATGCTTCCTTTGATCACAACTACTTGATCGGCCTCGAGATTCTTTGCAAATTCTTGATAGGTCTTTCCCATCAACATAACCTGCATCTCGCCTTCGAAATCTTCGACGGTGACAGCAGCATATGGGTTTCCTGACTGCCTGGCCACTTTGTGCAGCACCTGGGTTATCAAACCTGCGATTACTACGGTCTCGCCATCTTGCAAAGACTCACTGGATTGAATTTCACCGATTGTGATTTGAGCGAAACGAGCTAACTGCTCCTCGCGCCCGGCTAGCGGGTGATCACTAACGTAAAGGCCAAGCATGTCGCGCTCGTAAGCTAATTTTTCTTTCTTTTGCCATTCTGGGCGATCTGGTACTGATCCAGCAAAAGAGTTGTCACCCATGGCGTCATCAAACATTGAACCAAATAGATCAACCTGACCAACCGCTTCATTCTTTTTTAAAGAAGCTTGTGAATCAACGGCCTCTTCAGAAATCTCGGCCAGCGATCTACGCGTATGACCAAGTGAATCGAATGCTCCCGCTTTAATAAGAGATTCAACTACTCGCTTTGAGCAAACAATGGCTGGAACTTTTCTCAGGAAATCATGGAAAGACGTGAATCTACCTTTTTCTTCCCTGGTTCGCTTTATGCCGTCAACTACGTTGAGCCCAACATTTCTAACGGCGCCCAACCCAAAACGAATGTCTTTACCAACAGCGCTGAACGCTGCAATAGATTCATTCACATCGGGGGCAAGAACCTGAATTCCCATTCGACGGCATTCGCTTAGATACAGCCCAAGCTTGTCTTTGGAGTCGCCTACTGAAGTCAGCAATGCAGCCATGTACTCGGCCGGGTAATTGGCCTTTAGGTAGGCGGTCCAGTAAGAAAGCACCCCGTAGGCTGCAGAGTGTGCACGGTTGAACGCATAGTCGGCAAATGGTAACAGGGTGTCCCACAGCGCCTTGACAGCGGCATCTGAATATCCGTTGGTTTTCATGCCGTCGGAGAAACCTTGATACTGACGGTCTAGCTCATCTTTATCTTTTTTACCCATGGCACGGCGAAGTAGATCTGCTTTACCAAGGGTGAAACCAGCAGCCTTTTGTGCAGCAGCCATTACCTGCTCTTGATAAACAATCAAACCGTAGGTTGGGTCAAGGACTTCAGAGAGAGACTCGGATAGCTCTGCGTGGACAGAATCTACGGCCTGCTGACCGTTTTTGCGCAAGGCATAGTTAGTGTGCGAGTTCATACCCATTGGGCCAGGGCGATACAAAGCAATAACCGCAGAGATATGTTCAAAAAGTGATGGCTTCAACAATCTCAGCAGAGAGCGCATTGCGTTTCCATCAAGCTGAAAAACCCCAAGGGTGTCTCCGCGAGAAAGCAATTCAAATGTTGCCGGATCTGAATCTAAATCTAGATCTTCTAGCACCACGATTTCACCACGGTTTGACTTGATGTTCGCCAACGTGTCATCAAGCACCGTTAAGTTACGAAGACCCAAGAAGTCCATCTTAAGAAGGCCCAGCTTTTCGCAAGGCGGTTGATCAAACTGCGTGATAATTGCGCCGTCGTCTTCGCGCTTCATGATGGGAATTACGTCAATCAGTGGTTCGGCTGACATGATTACACCAGCAGCATGAACACCCCACTGGCGCTTAAGCGATTCCAATCCTTGGGCTAATTGAAATACTTTTGCAGAATCGTCGTCGTTTTCTATTAGGTCGCGAAAGTCTGCAGCTTCTTTGTAGCGCTCAGATTTTTTATCGATTAGATCATTTAGCGCAATATCTCGACCAAGCACCATAGGCGGCATGGCCTTAGTTAGTTTTTCACCAACGGCATACGGCATGGCCAACACACGGCCGGCGTCTTTTAGTGCTTGTTTTGCCTTGATGGTTCCGAAGGTAACGATCTGAGCCACTCGGTCATCGCCGTATTTGTCAGACACGTAGCGAATGACTTCGCCGCGCCTGCGGTCATCGAAGTCAACATCGATATCAGGCATCGAAACACGTTCGGGGTTCAAAAAACGCTCGAAGATAAGGCCGTGCTTTACCGG
>ERZ1034365.1432-NODE-1432-length-12122-cov-4.189788_pt1 | contig 12122 bp, 11 predicted proteins | sample MGYA00520615_ERZ1034365 | MGnify/ENA primary metagenome ERZ1034365 (study PRJEB33736, sample SAMEA104284505) | Azolla filiculoides | biome: Urban; feature: Water surface; material: Ditch water | place: Netherlands | collected 2015-10-28 | depth 0-0.1 m ... | reverse complement strand
AAAAAAAAGGAAGCGCTCGCAACGTTTGTTGCGGGCGCTTCTTGCATTCATAACACTGGAGCACTCACATGGAACTTCTGCAAAGCGCCGACTTCTGGATCGGCTTGGTCAAGATCATCTGGATCAACATCATTTTGTCCGGCGACAACGCCGTGGTAATTGCCCTGGCGGCCCGCTCACTGCCGCCAGCACAACAAAGAAAAGCCATCCTGTTCGGCTCAGGTGCCGCAGTGGTCTTGCGGATCGCGTTGACCGTGGTCGCTGCCAAATTGCTGGAATTGTCCTATCTTCAAATCCTGGGTGGCGTGCTGCTTTTATGGATCGGCGTCCAGCTCATGGGCGACGAGGAGGAGGAAGACGGCGAAAGCAAGGAATACGGCAGCATGATGTCCGCTGTTCGGACCATCCTGATCGCCGATCTGGTGATGAGCCTGGATAACGTCATCGCCGTCGCCGCAGCAGCCAAGGGCAGCACCACACTGCTGATCATGGGGCTGGCCATCAGCATCCCGCTGGTTATTTTCGGCAGTACCTTGATGATCAAGTTGATGGATCGTTTTCCCATCATCATCATGCTGGGCGCCGCATTGATCGGCTGGGTTGGCGGTGAAACGATCACCAGCGATGTCGCACTCAAGGGTATCGTCGCGGCCAATCCATGGATCCACTACGCCGCCGCTGCCGCTGGCGCCGCATTGGTCATTGGCGTTGGCAAGTTCCTGAGTGCACGTGCCCACAACAAGTAGCCGCTAATTTGCCGCGCATCGGACTGATGGCAGTCGATGCGCAGCAATCCGGGCAGCTTGGCGTAGTTTCGCAACAATGGCAGCGATGACTGCATCGAACGTCTTGTCCAGACCGGATCAGTCTGTTACCTTGCACGGCTTGGGGCCTGCTGTTTCAGGCCCATCTCCTCGTACATGGCCCATTCCATGCCCTGTCTTGAGGTAGCCGGCGGCTCAAGGGTTCGGAATGGTTCAATCACTTCATAGAAAAAGCACATTCTGGCGCTCTGAGGCATTTGGCAGCGCGGAGACAGTGCTCGCCGCCCTCGTCCTGCACCAAGCCGTTGCAGAGGCAGAACCGGCGCTGGATGCTGACAGCAGGCGCGTCGCCAGCACGGCTGGCTCCCACGATGTCATGCGCGCCTCCGGGCTCCGGCCCGGGGCACTATTGGATCGATCCGTCCCACTCTTGGCAGCCCATGCACCCCAAGGCGTACCGGGAAACAGGCCCGTTTTGCCTACCCCAGCACGCATCGGGCAACAGACGATCGAACTACGGGGTCAATCTGCTAGCAGTGATGGGGACCTGCGCTGGGCACATAACGGCCAAGCCCGGCCTCCCGCAGCGCTTCTTCTGACAGCGTATCGCCTGGATCTGGAGGCGCGTGACATCAAATCCGTGAGCATCCTGTACGCAACGGATAGTGACATGATGAAAGTGACCAACTTCGGCATTGTCCGCCTCACCGACTCCAGCCAGACCAGGATGGGTATGGAAACACCCAGCTTCAGATCCCCGGAGCAGATGACCGGACGCAAGGAGGGCAACCGGTCCAGCATTCATCTGCTGGGCGCCGTGCGCTTTCGGAGAGAATCCATAGCGGTGTCGATCTACAAGATCGCTGATAAAGACGGCCCTGACACCAGAACGGAGCGGCTTGCGCGGGCCGTGACGTTCTCATTCCCCCGAAATCCTGAGAACCCGCATCAGAACGGCATGCAGATGGCAGCAGTCCTCCGGTCTGACTTGCCCTCTGGGACATCGCAATGAGCGGAGAGACGCAAATGGTAGACACAGCCCGCCAACCAGCGGGCAGGCTGATATGAAAGACGCTAGCTGAAAATGAGAAAAAGAGGCACAAGCAGAACCAGCCCCCCCGGACACCCGGCAACCTCTGATGCGAATCCCAAATCACAGGGCTCCCAATGATGCATGAATTTTTTGCGCTGACCGATACCGGACGCACACGGGAAAACAACGAAGATTCGCTCACTTTCGATGTGGAGAATGGTCTGGGCATCCTGGCCGATGGCATGGGGGGCTATAACGCTGGTGAAGTAGCCAGTGGCATGGCCACGGCGTTCATTGCATCGGAACTTGGGCGCTGGCTGTCCAGCGCAGGAACGCAGGCCCAGACGAAAGAAGTCCGGCGTGCCATGGAGGTCTGTGTCGAAAACGTCAACCGGTCCATTTACAACTCTGCCAATACAAATCCGCAATATCACGGCATGGGGACGACGCTTGTCGTGGGCGTATTCTGGAAAGATCAGCTGATCCTGGGCCATATTGGTGACTCGCGCTGTTACCGTTGGCGCGGTGGCGCACTGGCTCAAATCACACGCGATCACTCCCTCCTGCAGGAGCAGCTGGATGCAGGACTGATCACGCCTGAACAGGCGGCAGGGTCGTTCAATCGGAATCTTGTCACACGGGCGCTTGGCGTGGAACACACCGTGATGCTCGAAGTCAACGAACACAACGTTGAAGCGGGCGATATCTATCTGATGTGCTCTGACGGATTGACCGATATGGTCAGTGACGCGACCATCGCCACCGTTTTTTCGGGCAACAGCACGCTTGCGGCGATTGCGACCCGCTTGGTGGACAGCGCCAATGCCAGCGGCGGACGGGATAATATTTCTGTTTTGCTGATTAACGCGAGCCAACGCGCCAAAAGGCGCGGTCTCATGGCCCGATTGCTGGGAAAATAGGTCCGGTTCAGGATTGCTCAGGAAATAATTTCAAGGAACAGGAGTCGGCCATGCCGAAAATGATCGTATCGATCGACGGTGTTGTCATCAAGGAAGTGCAGTTGACGAAAGACCGCACGACGCTGGGCAGGCGGCCCTACAACGACATCGTTATCGACAACCTGGCTGTCAGTGGCGAGCACGCGGTCATCCAGATGGCCGGGAGCGAAGTTTTTCTGGAAGATCTCAATAGCACCAACGGCACTTACATCAACGGGAAAGCTGTCAAGAAGCAGCTGCTCCAGCACAACGACACCATTGAGATCGGCAAATACAAAATCCGCTTTCAGGGTGATCAGGCGAATGCTGCCTTCGACAAGACTGCGGCCTTCAAGACCCCGGCCACAGGCGCAATGGCGGCGCAAGCCAACGCGCCAAGTCACGCCGAGGCAACCCATGGCACTGCGGCCATCCGTGTTCTGAACGGAGCGGCGGCCGGGCGCGAAGTGGCGCTGGTGAAAGTAGTTACCACCATTGGCAAGCCGGGCATTGCCGTTGCGGCCATTACGCGACGACCGCACGGTTTTGTGGTGGCGCATGTAGATGGAGCAGAGAACCCCACACTCAACGGCACCACGATTCAAGCAGAACCGGTCATTCTTAAAAATGGCGATTTGCTTGAATTGGCGGGCATCCAGATGCAGTTCGTGCAGACCTGAAATGCACGCCTGAAGTCACATTGATGCGCCTGGTTCGTCCTGTTTGGGATCGGGCGGCTTGGTTCGTGCGGCATTGGCCCCGCATTGCAGTGACATTGTTGCCGGTCATTTTTGCCCTGCTGCACGCAAGCAGTGTGCTTCCTTTGGGCGTGTTGCAGCGGCTCGACCAGATCATCTACGACGCAAGATTGCGCGCCCTGATGCCTCGAACTCTCGACGATCGCATTGTTATCGTTGACATTGATGAGAAAAGCCTTGCTGAAGTGGGGCGCTGGCCTTGGTCACGCAACCATCTTGCGGCACTGACCAACGAACTTTTCGATCGCCAGAAGATTGCCCTTCTAGGTTTCGACATGGTTTTTGCAGAGGCTGACGAGAGTTCAGGACTGCGGAAGTTGCAAGCCCTCGCAAAAAATGAGTTACGCAATGACGCCTTCTTTATTGCGCATCTGCGCCAACTGGAACCGGAGCTTGACTACGACAGGATGTTCGCACGCGCGCTGAAAGACCGGCCTGTCGTGATGGGCTACTACTTCACCAGCGACCGTGAAGGTCGTGTCAATGGAACGCTTCCTGCGCCAGTCATGCACGCGGTGGCCTCGAAATATCGGCAGGCTCGCCTGACCAGCTGGAATGGTTACGGAGCAAATATCGACACCCTGGCCGATGAGGCACCCCGCGCAGGATTTTTCAATGCCATTGCCGACAAGGATGGCATCGTGCGCGCAACGCCGCTGCTTGCTGAGCACAATGGTCAATATTACGAGTCCCTTGCGCTGGCGATGTTCCGTCTCATTGCAGGCTCCCCGAGCGCAGAGCCCGGCTTTCCGCAAGCGCACGTCGTTTCGCCTGACGACCAAGGGCTCGAGAGCATCCTCCTGAAACAGGCCGGCAAGACCCTGGCGATTCCTGTAGACGACCGGGGGGCCGCATTGGTCCCTTTCCGGGGCCCGGGAGGGCCAGCAGGCGGATCGTTTAAGTACTACTCTGCCACTGAGGTTCTGGCTGGACAGCTTCCACCGGCCTCGTTGAATGGAAAAATCGTGCTGCTTGGCACGACTGCGCCGGGACTTCTTGATTTGCGTGTGACGCCTGTCAGTGAAGCCTACCCCGGAGTGGAAACCCATGCCAACATGATCTCGGGAATGCTGGATGGCAAGGTATTGCTCAACCCAGACTATGCGGCGGGATTTGAGGTCCTCCTGATCTTGATGGCTGGCGTGGGGTTGGCGTTCGGCCTTCCAGCCTTGTCGGCGATACGGGCTGTGGCGTTGAGCGTGACTGTCGTCGCCATACTGGTGGCGCTTAATTTCTGGCTTTATCTGGCACAGGGCCTGGTTTTGCCGGTCGCCTCGGCACTCGCCATGGTGGCCACGGCCTTCACGTTGAACATGAGCTACGGCTATCTGGTGGAAAGCCGATCGAAACGTAAGCTGGCCCATCTGTTTGGGACCTATGTGCCCCCGGAATTGGTCGATGTGATGGTTCAGGATCCCGGCAGTTACAGCATGCAGGCCACGGCGAAGGAGTTGACGGTGATGTTCTGTGACATGCGCGGATTTACCCAGCTATCCGAAAGCATGGAACCGATTCAACTGCAGGCACTTCTGAACACCGTCTTCAGTCGTTTGACGCACCTCATCCGCAAGCATCAAGGCACGATTGACAAATACATGGGCGACTGTGTCATGGCGTTCTGGGGAGCGCCGGTTGAAACAACCAACCATGCGGGGCTGGCCGTCATCACCGCACTGGAAATGGCGCAGGAGATGCACACCATCAACAGTGAGCACCGAATGCAGGGTTTGCCGGAGATTGGGATCGGGATTGGACTGCACACCGGCAACATGTGCGTGGGTGACATGGGCTCCGATGTACGACGCAGCTATACCGTGATTGGCGATGCCGTCAATCTGGCTTCACGACTCGAAGGACTGTCCAAGTTTTATGGCGTTGCGATCATTGCCAGTGAGGCCACTTACAGACAGGCGCCCGGAGTTGTGTGGCAGGAGCTGGACAGGGTGCGCGTGAAGGGCAAAGCACAGGCCGTGACGATCTACCGGCCCGTGGCAGCCACGGAAATGCGCACGCAGTTTTCAGCTGAAATCATGGCATGGAACGAGCTGATCAAGGCTTATCGGATGCAGGACTGGGAAAAGTGCGACCTTTGTTTGATGCACCTGCTGCGACTGGATAGCCAAAATTCCCTTTACCACTTCTATGCAATGCGTGTAGCCTCTCGCAAGGGAATGCCACCTGATCCGGATTGGGATGGCACAACTGATTTTGAAACCAAGTAAACACCAAGGGCCTTAATGAGAGTACGCGTACTGGGGTGTTCCGGTGCCATCGCTAAGGATTGTCGGACAACATCGTTTCTGATTGATGACGATACCCTGATTGATGCAGGAACCGGCGTCGGCGATCTCACACTCGAAGAGATGTGCCGGGTGGAGCGTGTGTTTCTGACCCATTCGCACCTGGACCATGTCGCCGCCCTGCCCTTGATGGTGGATGCCGTGGCGGCCAGACGCACTGCGCCACTGCAGATCCACGCGCTGGCAGGCACCATCGATGCACTCAAGGCACATATTTTCAATGACATTATCTGGCCAGACTTCAGCCGGATTCCATCGCGTCAGGCTCCGTTTATCAGTTTTCACACATTGACAGTCGGCCAGATGCTGGAGATTGGCGGCAAGCAGATCGAGGTACTGCCTGCCGTGCACACTGTCCCGGCAGTGGGCTACGCCATAGCTGCGGGTGGAGGATGCTGGGTCTTTACGGGAGATACCGAAAGAAGTCCGGCTTTCTGGCAGCGACTGAATCAACTTGACGTCGCCATGTTGGTGATCGAAACAGCATTCAGCAACCGTGAGCGCGATCTGGCACACCGCAGTCTCCATCTCTCACCTCATGTGCTGGCGACAGAACTCGATTGCATTGACGCCGGCAAACGCTTTCCAATCTACATCACGCACACCAAGCCGGCTGAAACTGAACTCATCATGACCGAAATCCGGCAGTTCGACAAAACACAACCGGTCAAACACCATGTCGCACACGACATCCGCTGGCTGAGTGCGGGTCAGGAATTCGAATTATGAGCCCGCGCTGGAGAGCAGCAGCCCATGGGGAAAACTGTTCCAACACGTCCATTTGACGCCGCGTCGAGATCCTGGAGGAGGGGTGTAAATGCGATCTTCAAAGCAGGAAAACTGCAACGAGATCAACCACGCAGGAACTTTTCCTCTGCCATGGCCAGCGCCTCAGCCTTGCCCGACAGAACCAGTGTGTCACCATCCTGCAGCAGCGCCGCATCGTCGACCGGAACGGTTTTGCCGTTGCTGCGGCGCAGACTGACCACCCGAACCGCCAAGGCGTGCAATGCGAGATGCGCCAACGGCTTGCCAATCGACTGCGCCCCCATCGGTAAATTCAATGTGGAGAGCCGCTCCTGTTCGTGTTCAGTGGTGGTGCTGTCATCCGCGCCATGGAAATAGCCACGCAACAGGTTGTAGCGTGCATCACGCTGGTCCTGCACAATGCGAATCACACGCCGCATGGGAACGCCCACCAGTGCCAAGGCATGGCTGGCGAGCATCAATGAGCCCTCAATCGCCTCTGGAACCACCTCGGTGGCACCAGCCGCCTGCAATTTTTCCAGATCCTGATCGTCCTGCGTCCGCACGATCACGGGGACATCAGGCGCGTGAGCACGAATGCTGGCCAACACCTTCAACCCGCCAGGCACATCAAGGTACGTCACGACGACAGCACTCGCCCTCGAAAGGCCCGCAGCGATCAAGGCCTGCAAACGAGCCGCATCGCCAAACACCACGGAGTGCCCCGCCGCTGCGGCCTGACGCACACGGTCGGGATCAAGGTCCAAGGCCATGTAGGGAATATTTTCACGCTCCAGGATCCGGGCAAGATTCTGGCCGCAACGACCGTAGCCGCAAATAATGACGTGTTTGTCGACATTGATGGCCTTGCGCGCGATACTGGTCATCTGCACCGATTGCATCAGCCAGTCGCTGGCCACCAGCTTCATCACAATCCGGTTGCTGTACATGATGATGAATGGCGTCACCAGCATGGACAACACCATGGACGCAAGGATGGGATTGAACAATTGGGGCGGCACAAGCCGGTGTTGCCCGGCCAGCGTCAGAAGCACCAGTCCGAACTCACCCGCTTGGGCAAGGTAAAGCCCCACGCGCAAGGCCGTGCCCGTCGTTGACCCCATGAGCCGGACCAAGCCTGTAATCATCGCCAGCTTGAAACACAGAGACAGGGACAGCAGAAGGAGCACCAGCGGCCAGACATCCAACACCAGGCGCCAATCGAGCATCATGCCAATCGTGATGAAGAAAAGACCCAGAAGGACATCGTGAAACGGGCGAATATCGGTTTCCACCTGGTTTTTATACTCAGTCTCAGAGATCAGCATCCCCGCTACAAAAGCACCCAACGCAAGTGAAAGGCCTGCGAATTCCGTCAGCCAGGCAAAGCCCAGCGTCACCAGCAGCAGATTGAGCATGAACAGTTCGTCGCTCTTGCGCCGAGCCACCAGTGTGAGCCACCACCGCATGACCTTCTGCCCACCCGTCAGCAGGATTCCAAGCAAAACCACCGCCTTGACCAAAGCAACGCCCAACGCAGGCAGCAAACTCTCAGAATCTGACCCCAAAGCCGGGATCAGCACCAAGAGGGGAACTACCGCCAGATCCTGGAAGAGAAGAATGCCAACCACCCGCTTGCCATGCTCGGACTCAAGCTCAAGTCTTTCAGCCACCAGCTTGATCACGATGGCCGTGCTGCTCATGGACATCACACCGCCCAGCGCCAAGGCGGTTTGCCATGACATGCTCCACCACCTTGGGATTAAAAAACCCAGGGTCATGGATGCAGCCGTGGTGAGCAATACGGTAAGCGCCACCTGGAGCAGGCCCAGACCAAAGACATGGCGACGCATGGCGCGCAGCTTGGGCAAACTGAACTCCAGTCCGATCACGAACATGAGCAGCACTACACCAAACTCGGCAAGGTGCTTGATGCCTTCAGAGTTTTGCGCCAGGGCCAGCGCGTTCGGCCCGATCAGCACGCCAACGACCAGATACCCCAACATGGGCGGCAGCTTGAGGGATCGGCAGGCAACGACCCCCAGCACGGCGGCCAGCAAATACAGGAGGGTCAGTTCCAGCGATGTCATGCCCCGATACTAGCAAGGGGCCTTGCCGATTGCCACTCGGCACACGACCTGCGCGCCTGACATGGCCCCGCGTCGATAGAATCGACGCATGACTTTTGACTCTGCCCAAGCCTTGCGGCTCGCCCACGAAACACTAGATATTGAAGCGGCGGCACTACTGGGTCTCAAAAAGCAGCTCAATGACGGCTTTGGACACGCGGTATCCATGATGCTGTCCGTGCGCGGACGCGTGGTCGTGATGGGCATGGGGAAAAGTGGTCACATCGGACGCAAGATCACCGCCACGCTGGCCTCCACGGGCACACCAGCCATGTTTGTGCATCCTGGCGAAGCCAGCCATGGTGACTTGGGCATGATCAAGCCGGTTGATGTCGTGCTTGCCATCTCCAACAGTGGCGAAAGCGAGGAGTTGACATCCATCCTGCCCGTTCTCAAGCGCCTTGGAGTGCCGCTGATCGCCATTACCGGTGGGCGGACCTCCACGCTGGCCCGCCACGCCGAAATAACGCTGGACAGCAGCGTCGAAAAAGAGGCCTGTCCGCTCAATCTCGCACCGACCGCAAGCACCACGGCGCAGCTTGCGCTGGGCGATGCACTCGCCGTGGCACTATTGGATGCACGCGGCTTCAAGGCCGAGGACTTTGCACGTTCTCACCCCGGTGGATCTCTGGGACGGCGTCTTCTCACGCACGTGAGTGACGTCATGCGGCAGAACGACGACGTGCCAAAAGTTGGCCCGGAAACCCCATTCACTGACCTCATGCGCGAAATGAGCGCCAAGGGATTGGGTGCATCGGCCATCGTCGATCAGGCCGGCCGAGTGCTGGGAATCTTCACCGACGGCGACCTGCGCCGCCTGGTGGAAAGAGGCATAGACCTGCGAACGGCCACGGCGCAAGACGTCATGCACCCGAATCCACGCACCATCCGCGCTGATGCACTGGCCGTCGAGGCCGCCGGCTTGATGGAGCAAAGCCGCATCACCAGCGTGCTGGTAGTTGATGCACAGGGCCGGCTGTGCGGTGCGCTCAACAGCAACGATCTGATGCGCGCCAAGGTCATCTGAGCATGCGCCCTATTCAACCCGTGTTGTCATTTGCACCCGAGCTGCTGCTGTTGGCTCAGGGTGTCCGCGTGGTTTTTTTCGACGTCGATGGCGTACTGACCGATGGCAGCCTGTATTTTTCCGAACACGGCGAAACCCTCAAACGCTTCAATACACTCGACGGCCATGGTCTCAAGCTGCTGATGCAGGCGGGGATTACGCCAGCGGTCATCACGGGGAGAGACTCGAAACCGCTGCGCCTGCGCCTACAAGCGCTGGGTGTGACCCATGTACGTTACGGAACCGAAGACAAGCAACCGGCCGCAGAGGCGATGCTGTCCGAACTCGGACTGAACTGGTCGCAAGCAGCCGCCATTGGCGACGACTGGCCGGACCTGCCAGTCATGCAGCGCTGTGCGTTCACCGGATCCCCCATCAATGGCCATCCCCAAGCCAGGGCGCTTGCAGATTATGTGACGCAAGCGCGAGGGGGAGAAGGTGCAGCCAGGGAGTTTTGTGATCTGTTGCTGGTTGCAGGAGGGTATTACGCGAAACTGCTGAAGCGAACGACCGGAAGCCCGTCCCATGAATAGCCGCTTGCGCAGGCTCTGGGAACGCATGAGCCTTTACTTGCCCATTTTGCTCATGGGCATTTTTGCGCTCGGCACCTGGTGGTTGGTGCGCAGTACCCCGGAACCTGTGGAAGTCGTGTCCGGCAGACCCGTGCGACACGAAGCGGACTATTTCCTCCACAACTTCGCCATCAGGACGTTCGATACCCAGGGGCGACTTAAAACCGAGTTGTTCGGTGCGGATGCACGACATTTCCCGGACACAGACACCCTGGAAATCGAAAAAGTCCGGACGAGATCTTTCAATGAACAAGGGCGAAGGACTGTTGCTACGGCCAATCGAGCCCTGTCGAACGGCGACGGGTCCGAGGTACAACTCCAAGGCAATGTCCATGTCGTACGGGATGCCGCCCTGGGTGCATCCGGCACGCGCCGCGCGCCCATTGAGTACCGGAGCGAATTCCTGCATGCTTTTTCAAAGGCCGAGAAGCTCAGGACGCATTTGCCAGTAGTCATTTCCCAAGGGGCCAACCGTTTCAGCGCAAACTCCCTTTCATATGACAACATCGGGGCCATCATCGAAATGGAAGGACAGGTACGCGGCCTTCTCATGCCCGGACAACGCGATTGAATGCAGAAGCCAGCCGTTCCCAGACTCGCCTTCATCACCGGGGCCTCAAGCGGCATCGGTCAGGCACTGGCCATGCGATGTCATACCGCAGGCTCTATTGCGCAAGCAAATCTGCGGTCATCGCCTGCTGTGAAAGCCTGCGCGGTGAGTTGCGCGCCAGCGGAGTCAGGGTCTTGACCATCTGCCCAGGCTACATTGACACCCCGCTCACGCGTTTGAACCGCTACCCAATGCCGATCCTGATGCAGCCGGAAGTATTTGCGGACAAAGCCCTAGAAACCATCGAGCGCGGGGAAAGCTACCGTGTCATTCCATGGAAAATGGGGGTCATCGCCAAACTTCTGCGCCTGCTGCCAAATGCCGTATTTGATCAAGCGCTGGCTGGGCAGCCGCGCAAACATCGCCAGAAGCCGGACTGAGCATTGCGTCAGCCTGTGCTGGCATCTCCAGGGGAATCATTCTTCCTCGGCGAGCGCATATCGCAGGAGCGGATCAATCCCAAGTGGATTGACGCCGACACGCCAAGCATCGAAAATTTTCATAGCAACTAAAGACCATTTGACGCTGGGAATAATGCAAAAAGGCTCCAAATGGAGCCTTTTTTATTTCAACACGGCTCAGTAGCCACCGCCATAACCACCGCCACCACCCCCACCACCACCGGCAGAGAGCTGTCCGCCACCGGGAATTTGTGCCATCAGATTCTGTTGCAGCGCCGCTACCGGATTAGCAATGCTGCCCGGTGCCGGCCTGCTGCCTGCCGGTGCGTCGGGTGCAGAAATGATGGCGGGCTGTGCCGCATCAACGCGACGCCTTTCAAACAAGGCATTGAGATTTGTGTAAAGAATGGGCAAATTGCTGGCGAAATAGTTTTCCAGCCGCTCGACGCGTTCCAGCGTCTTTTCATGGCCTTCACCCAATTCCTGACACATGCGCAACATGCCGCTGGCCATCCCTTTCGGGCCGACCGGATTATCGGATTTTGGAAGATCCGGGCGTTTGAGCAGGGTGACAAAGCGCAAATAAACGCGCCACAAATCGCCGCCGGTTTTTTCAAGTAATTTTGCCGAAAATTCGCCAAGACGAATTTCCAGTTCCAGGTCATTTTCATGAACCAGCGAAATGCACGATGCGGTCAAGCCACTCGCATCGCCAAAGCTGCCCCGACGCGCAGTCGACACCATCTCGTCAAAGTAGTCGGCGATTGCCTGAACAAAAACCTTTACCGCAAGATCACTGACTGG
>ERZ1034365.1429-NODE-1429-length-12168-cov-2.911422_pt1 | contig 12168 bp, 7 predicted proteins | sample MGYA00520615_ERZ1034365 | MGnify/ENA primary metagenome ERZ1034365 (study PRJEB33736, sample SAMEA104284505) | Azolla filiculoides | biome: Urban; feature: Water surface; material: Ditch water | place: Netherlands | collected 2015-10-28 | depth 0-0.1 m ... | reverse complement strand
ACTGCACCAAAATCTAATTCGGGTATTTTAGAAACAAAAGGATGGGAAGCTATGTTGGCTTGGAAAGATACCAAAGGCGATTTCTCTTATAATGTTTCCTTTAATATCGGAGATAGCAGAAATGAACTAGTTAAGATGGAAGGAGCTACTACTTGGAATGCCGGTAAAGTGGCAACAAGAGTAGGGTATCCTGTCAATTCATACTTTTTGTATCAAACAGCCGGTTTTTTTCAATCACAAGCTGAATTGGATGCCTATATAGCGCAATATACTGCCGTGAACCAAGGAGAAATACCTAGTGCTGCTTTGTCTCAACTTCGTGTAGGAGATACTAAAAAAATAGATGTTGATGGTAACGGTTATATTAGCGCTACAGGTGGAGTAGGTGATAAAGGGGACGTGAAATATATGGGTGATGCCGCTCCTCATTATGTTTACGGAATCAATATGGGAGCTTCGTATAAGGCTTTTGATTTTAATGCTTTCTTCCAAGGGGCATTAGAGCAAAATGTTTTGAGAACAGGATATTTAAGTCAGCCATTTTTTAATATTTGGTCTAATCAAACAGCAGCCTTTTTAGGTCAAACATGGACTGCCGATAATACGTCTGCTGCATATCCTAGATTGACTGCAGATGTAACCAGATCGAGATACAACTGGCAAAATAATGACTTTATGTTACAAAATAACCAATACATCCGTTTAAAATCTTTGGTGGTGGGTTATACTGTTCCTAAAACAATTGTTACTAAATTAAAAATGGAAAAATTAAGAGTATATTTCTCTGGGAATGACCTTTTTGAATGGACTGCTGTTAAAGACGGATTCGATCCAGAATACGGTGAAAGCAGTAATAGTATTTACCCATTCACCAGAACTTGGTCACTTGGTTTGAATGTAGCATTTTAATTAGAGAAAAATATAAATTAATAAATTATGAAAAAAAATATTTTTATAATACCGTTAGCAGCTATTGTCATAATGATGTCAAGTTGCGAGAAGGATTATCTGGATTTGAATCCGTTAGATTCTGTTCTTGAAAAAGCTTATTTTAAAACTCCTGCAGATTTTACCGCTGCATCCAATGGGTTATATGATAAAATGGTTGCTTTAAGACCTACCAATAGTTCGAATGTTTTTGATTATATGGATTTTGGTTCAGATTTGACTGCTTTTCCTCAAGATGCCGGAAGAGGTGCTAATTTGGCACAATCATCTAATGTATACTGGACGAATCCATACAAATATTTGCGTGATATTAATATTCTATTGAAAAAATCAGAAGAATATACCGGCAACAAAGCAGATATTAAGGTACCTGTTGCCACGGCATATTTTTTCAGGGCATGGCAACATTTCTTTTTATTGCAAAATTTTGGAGGAGTGCCCATTGCGGACAAAGTTCTTGATTTAGATTCCCCTGAATTATATGGCAAAAGAAACAGTCGTTATGAAGTAGTGGCATTTATTTTGGCAGATTTGGATAAATCCATTGCAGGTTTACCCATTGAGCAAAATATTCCATCTTCAGATAGAGGAAAAATCAGTAAATGGGGCGCTGAAGCTTTCAAGGCAAAAGTACTTTTATATGAAGCAACTTGGGAAAAATATGTAGGAACTAAAACTGATTTTGAGGGTTCAGGAACTTCTACTGCAGACTTGAATGCGTATTTAACAGAAGCCATCGCCCTATCAAGAGATGTAATTGCCAATGGAGGCTATTCTCTATGGAATAATAATACAGCGCTTAATAATTTGTCCAGTTGGTATTTATTCAATTTAGAAGATGCTGGTTCTAATCCTGCTGGATTAACAAAAGCTACAAATAAGGAATTTATCATTCAATCTATTTATGACGTAACCTTGCTTCCTGGAAATACGAATGTGAGTCATACGGTAAATTCTCGTTTGTCTCCAAGTAGAACGATGTTGGATATGTTTTTGTGTAAAGATGGTTTGCCTGCAAGTAAATCACCTCTTTTTAAAGGTTATACTACAACTGTTGATGAGTTTACCAACAGGGATTTAAGAATGACGGCTTATTTTGGAGAAACAGTTCCAGCTTCAACTGCAACGGTGAAAAGTGTGGCTCTTACGGGATATGTAACTTCCGGTCCGAGTAATGGTTTGACCGATAGAAAATTCAAGTCCTATAACTATGGTACTTACAGAGCGGCTAATGCAGAATCATACAATTACCCACATTTAAGATTGGCGGAAGTGTATTTAATTTTGGCAGAAGCTTTATTTGAAAAAGATGGGGCTATTTCTGATGCCGATTTGAACGCCACGATTAATAAAACGAGAGCCCGTGCAGGTGTTGATCCTCTGACCAATGCAATCGTAATCGCTAATGGATTAGATATGAAAACAGAAATCAGAAGAGAAAGAGCAATTGAATTGTTTGGTGAAAATTCCCGTTTCAATGATTTAAAACGTTGGGGTATAGCTGAAACCGAATTGAATAAGCCTGTTTTAGGACCAGTAATTACTGGAACGGATTATGCTACCAACACCGCTTTGTTTGATCCGACAAAATATGCTTTATATGGTCAAATTCAGGCAAATACCGCTTTGGGATTAAAAAGTGTAATTGTATTGGACCCTGCAATAAACAGAAATTTTCAATCTAAAAATTATTTGTTTGCCATCCCTTTAAATGAGATTAAATTAAATCCTAATTTGGTTCAAAACCCAGGTTGGTAAGTACTTTAAATCTATTAGATAACTTTAAATTATATACAAGATGAAATTAAATATAAAAAAGATTTTATTTTCCGCTTTTTTACTTGTGGGGTTTTTGAGCTCTCTGGTAAGTTGCGTAGAAAATGATGAATTAAAGGTTTATACCTATCCAGATGCGACCATTGTCGGGTTTTCCCCTTCAGTGGGTAAAATAGGACAATTGGTTACTATCACAGGGACAAATTTTGGTGCATATCCCAAAGCTGCGGCTGTTTACTTTGGAACTACAAAAGCCGAGATTGTTTCTATCGAAGACACTAAAATAGTGGTAAAAGTGCCGGATGGAGCTTCAGGACCATTAACCATCAGGGTTTGGACAAAGACTACCGTAACGGAACAAAGTTTTACCATTTTGCCTTCTGCCAAAATTGATGGAGTTAGTCCGGCTATTGGTATTGAAGGAGCAATAGTGAAAATTAATGGGGTTAATTTTGGTACAGATAAAAATGCCGTAATCGTGAGGTTTAATAATGGTATTTTGGTTGCTCCAATTGTATCAGTTACAGACAGCCAAATTACGGTGAATGCCCCTGTCGGAGTTCAACCAGGATTTATTACTGTCGAGATTGATTCGATCGTATTACAGACAATCAATTTTAATGCAGGATATTTAAATTTAAATTTCAATACCGCAGGAGATAAAGAGGGTTGGGTATTAGGACAAACCAATAATACTGCTGCAGTTTCTGGAGGTTCTTATAATGTAACTTTTGATCCGGCAACATTTTTAGGTACAACTAAACGTAGAGCTGATTTTAAACTTGCTGCGGGTGCTATTGTTCATCCAGGAAACTTCCCAATTTTGGCGATTAAATTCAATAAACCGGCTACTATGAATTTAACTTTAGATACCAATAATGGTTCTTATAAGAATGGGGCAAATAAATGGGATGGTGTTATTGTACTGCCTAAAAATAATGGTAGTGATTTTTATTATTTTGATTTAAGAAATACTTTCGGGGCCAGCTATTTGTTATCACAAACTGTTCCAACGACATTGACAACTTTCCAATGGAAAGTGGCCGATATTACGTCACCAGAGTTAGGCTATTCTGTTGATTGGGTAAAAACGTTTACCAGTATTGCTGAACTTCAGGCTTATGCTGCAGCCAACTAATTTATTGTAATTTTTTCAAAAGGATAGGTCTATTTGAAAAGACCTATCCTTTAATTCAATAACATAATGAGTTTTTACCCAGGCTTAAAATTAAATGGATTTATTAAATAATCTATTAATTAGATTCTGGCAAGATTAAGTTTTGTTGCTAAAGGGCTTAACTTTTATGGTATGGAAATTAATTTTATTGATTTTAATTTCCATCTATTTAAGAAAAAAGCCAATACGGAATACTTGGTTTGGCTAATTGTAGGTATTTATATTTTAAATTTTGACCTGATTTGACTTTTTATGGAATGGAAACTCAATTTTTATTTTTAACAAAAACATATATCTATTATGAAAACATTATTAAATTTTTTTAACTGTTTATTAATTATTACAGTTATTGGCTGTAGTAGTGCAGACCCTGCAACTACAGACGTACCTCCGGTTGTGGTAACTCCTGTCGTTACTCCAATACCCATCAATGCGAATAAAATATTTGTTCATCCGGGGTTGTTGCATAGCCAGGCTGATTTTGACCGTATGAAAGTCAAAGTTAATGCATCTGCAGAGCCTTGGCTGTCAGGATGGAATAAATTGATTGCCAACAGTCATTCCCAATTAAGTTATAATCCCAGTCCGGTGGTCAAACTTATCAGGGGAGGTGGTTCGACTGAAGAGCCATTACCGGATAATTACAGCGCCGCCTTTAACGACGCCGCTGCGGCTTACCAAACGGCTATTCGCTGGAAAATCACTGGAGATGTTGCTTATGCCAATAAATCCATACAAATTTTAAATGCTTGGGCTTCTACATGTACTAGCATTTCAGGAGATTCAAATAAGGCTTTAGGGGCTGGTATTTATGGTTATCAATTTGCCAATGCTGCAGAAATTATGCGCACCTATAGTGGTTGGGCACCTGCCGATTTTACCAAATTCAAACAATTCATGGTTTCTGTTTTTCTTCCGGTTAGTAAAAAATTTTTAGATACACATAATAATACCTGTATTTCACATTATTGGGCCAATTGGGATTTGTGTAGTTTGTTGAACGTGATGTCTATTGGAGTATTGACAGATGATGTTACGCTTTACAATTATGCGATTAACTATTTGAATAAAGGTGGTGGTAACGGACAATTATTGAAAGCAATATGGTATGATCATAAAGATGGAACGGCACAAATTCAAGAAGCCGGTAGAGATCAGGGACATGCTCTTTTGTGTGTTGGATTTTTGGCGGATATTGCTCAAAGTACCTGGAATCAAGGAGACAATGTGTATGGTTATAATAATAATTTGATTCTTAAAGGAGCTGAATATGAGGCAAAATACAACTTTACCAACCAAACGATTCCTTTTCAGCCGTACAACAATTGTGATAATGTAAACCAGACCGTGATTAGCCAAGTCGCAAGAGGGGGTATACGTCCTATCTGGCATGGTCTCTACAATCATTATGTAAAAAGAGCAGGACTATCTGAAACTCTTAATGCAAAATATATCACGTATGTGAAAAACTTGTATGCTGTAGAAGGTGGAGGTGGAGATTACGGTCCTAACAGTGGCGGATTCGATTCTATGGGATTTGGAACCTTATTGTACACTTTAGAATAAATTAACCTCTTCATTTTTTTTACCAAAAGTTTTAAAAATCTTAAGGTAATGAATATTGAAAATCAATTGTGATTTACAGCAACGATTGTAAGAAGTTTTTAAATTCAAAAGTAAGTTCTACGTATCAATTGGATTTCTTATTAATTAAATAATTTCAATAAAAATGAAAATAAGGAAGTTCTACCTTATATGCCTATTGTTTTCTTTTGTGCTAACTGCACAGAACCAGACTATAATACAGGAAACTGTCCAAAAATTAAAGTCGCCTGACGGGAGTTATGAATTTAGCTTTTATCAAAAGAAAATCACTGACAAAGAAAAACAAATGTATTACACACTTTCTTATAAAGGGAAAACAGTTGTACTGGAGTCAGAATTAGGTGTATTAATAGAAAATCAAACTTTTGAGTCTGCTCTTGCCGTACCCAATGATACTTGTAAAGTATGGGGAGAGAATTTGAAATTTAAAGACGTTCAGAGAAACAGTGTTGATCAAACCTGGAAGCCCATATATGGGGAAAACCAATTGATTCGTGATAATTATAACGAAATGACTTTGTCTTTTAGTAAAGGTGACGAGACGAAAAAAGTAGCTACGGATGGTTATGATAAAAGCAAGGGATACTTTATGAATGTAGTGGTTCGTGCATATAATGAAGGTATTGCGGTGCGTTATCATTTTCCAGAGCCAACAAACGGTTTGTTTCTTCATATAGTGGGTGAGCAAACCCAATTTACAATGCCTGAAGGAACTTTGGCATATTATGAGCCATGGGCTCAGGGACCTTATTCTTTGTTACCATTAAAAGATTGGAAAGGACAAAGTGAACGTCCGCTAACAATGGAACTTAGTAATGGGTTAACCGTGACTCTTGCCGAAGCGCAAATGACTGATTACGCTCGAATGAAATTTAGTTTGAACGAGACTAAACCGAATACACTTCAGGCTACACTTTATAGCAGTATTGATGTAATTCCGGCTTATTCAACTCCTTGGCGTGTCATTATGGCTGCAGATAAAGCAACTGACTTAATTGCGAATAAAAGTATTATTTTGAATTTAAATCCTGAAAGTCCATTAAAAGACCTGTCTTGGATTAAGCCAGGAAAAGTGATACGTGTGGCAAAGCTAACTCAAGCAGATGCTAAAAAATGTGTTGATTTTGCAGCCGAAAGAGGATTGCAGTTTATCCATTTGGATGCCAGTTGGTATGGTCCTGAAATGAAAATGAGTTCGGATGCTACTAAAACTTCAGCAACAAAAGATCTTAATATTCCTGAACTGTCTGCCTATGCTGCTTCAAAAAGGATTGGGCTTTGGGTTTACGTTAATCAGCGTGCATTGATTCAGCAATTAGATACGATTTTACCATTGTATAAAAAATGGGGTATCAAAGGGATAAAATTTGGTTTTGTGCAAGTAGGAAATCAACGTTGGACCACATGGTTACATGAAGCGGTAAAAAAATGCGCCGAATACGATATGATGGTAGATATCCATGATGAATACAGACCAACCGGTTTCAGTCGTACCTATCCTAATTTAATGACCCAGGAAGGGATTCGTGGGAATGAAGAAATGCCTGACGCAAATCATAATACCACTTTGCCATTCACTCGATTTTTAGCTGGGCCAGCCGATTATACAATTGCCTATTATTCTAAAGCAATTAAAAACACGCATGCGCATCAATTAGCATTATCAGTAGTGTATTATAGTCCTATTCAGTTTATGTATTGGTACGATCAACCTTCGGCTTATCAAGGAGAACCAGAAATTGAATTTTTTGACAAAGTATCTACGGTTTGGGATGAAACCAAAGTGTTGAACGGTGAAATTGGAAAATACATTACTACAGCCAGAAAATCAGGAAAGGATTGGTTTGTGGGAAGTATTACCAACAATGAGGCACGAACTCTGGAACTAAATTTTGACTTTTTGGATGCCAATAAAAAATACAACGCCAGAATGTATTCTGATGATGAAAGTATCCAGACTAAAACAAAAGTTGCAGTTAAAGATGTTGTTATTAAAAAAGGAGCCAAGATTAAATTAGATCTTAATGCTTCAGGAGGAGCTGCTATTTGGATTAGCGAAATAAAGAACTAAGTCAAATTACAAGTTTTATTGAATTGGTAGAAGATAAGTAGAATGAAGATTTTGTGTTTAAAATTGCCTAAAACAAATGTAACTATAAATCAATGAAAGGCTATAGATATGCTCTGATGTTAATGCTAGTTGTCCATTTAACACTGCTGGTAAATGGTTGTAAATCAGTCAAATTAAGCAATAATGATGGCCAGAAAATTGAGAACACTAATTTAGGATATGATTTTTCTCCAATAAAAACAAAATTGGCATCTTGGATTTCCAAAGGATATTTTTCTGGAGCCAGTATTGTTATTGTTCAAAATAATCAAATTGTTTATGAAGATTATTTTGGCAATTACAAGCCAGAAACGGTTGAATATATTGCCTCGGCTGGGAAATGGTTGGCAGCATCCGCTGTTGCTGCAGTAGTTGAAGAAGGGAAATTGTCTTGGGATGACAAAGTAGTGAAATGGCTTCCTGAATTTACGGATATAAAAGGACAAGCTACATTGAGACAGTTGTTTTCGCACACTTCGGGTTATCCAGATTATCAACCGAAAGGCAATCGTCGAGATGATTATCAAACACTGGAGGAATCAGTAAAACATATAATTTCTTTGCCCGCAGACACGGTTCCGGGAACTGAATTTCATTATGGCGGATTGGCAATGCAGGTGGCTGGAAGAATTGCAGAATTGGCAACTGGAAAAGATTTTGAAACTATTTTTCAGCAAAAAATAGCGAAACCATTGGGGATGGAAAATACCCATTTTACTCCAGTGGATTTGGGTGGCGGACACAGTCCAATGCTGGGAGGCGGCGCAAGATGTACGCTACAGGATTATGCTCATTTCTTGGAAATGATTGCCAATGATGGTGTATTCAAAGGAACACAAATCTTGAAAAAAGAATCTGTTCAGGAAATGCAGTCCGATCAAGTAAAAAATGCTTTGGTAAAACCGGGTGAATATGTCGAAAATGCACGGGCTTCAAATCATAAAAGCATCTATGGATTGGGCGAATGGAGAGAAGAGTTGAATGATAAAAATGAGGCCGTTTTAATCAGTAGTCCAAGTTGGGCAGGAGCCTATCCTTGGATTGACAAAGAAAATAAGGTGTATGGTTTTTTGCTCACACACGTAATTCCAGAAGTGGCTAATAAAGATGGTTTTTCTTCTTTTTTATCCAGCCCCATAATGGCCGCGATGACCAGAGATGTTATTTTGAAAGATTCGAATTCAAAATCGGGTAAAGTCAAAATTGGGGACAAGGAATTATACTATGAAATGAAAGGAAGCGGAGAACCGATGGCTTTTCTTCACGGACATTCTTTTGATTCCAGTATGTGGGACAAGCAATTTGAATATTTTTCAAAAAAGTACAAGGTAATTCGATATGACTTGCGAGGTTACGGAAATTCAGACGATCCCGAGGAAGGAAAAGATTTTTTGCATGCAGAAGACTTGAACCAACTTTTAGAACATTTGAATATTAAAAAGGCGCATTTGGTTGGACTTTCGTTGGGTTCATTTGTTGTTGGTGATTTTATGGCTTTGCATCCTGAAAAGGTTTTGTCGGCCACATTGGCAAGTGGGGGAGTTTACAATAATCCGGGGTCGAGTGTCCCAATTTCGGAAACTGATATACAAAAAAGGAGACAAGAAATTGCAGTGCTAAAAAAAGAAGGGATTCAAAAGTTCAAACAAAATTGGTTGGCATCATTGTTAAAATCATCAGGGGAAAATGGTCCATCCATCAAGGCGGCTTTATGGAAAAACATTTCACAATGGTCGGCATGGCAACCGTTGCATGTTGAACCAAGATTATTATTGGGACAGGATGTTGAAAAAATATTGAATAAGGATAAAATTCATTTTCCAATCCTTTTTATATACGGGGAAAAGGATTCCAATTATTCGCATAATTCAAGCGACGCACTGGCTAATTTATTGCCCAATGTCAGTAAAACGGTACTGAAAAACAGTGGTCACATGTCGAATATGGAAACGCCGGAAGCATTCAATAAAGCTGTTGAAGATTTTTTAAATGCTAATAAAAGAATTAAATAATAGTTAAAATGAAATTAAATTTAAAAAATATAGTCTGTTTTTGTGGAATCATTGTTTTGTTTTCCAGTTTCGGAAGTAAGGATATACTAAGCAAAAAGGTGGTTGTTGAAAACAAGCTTCGTTTCAATCGAAATGAAGTCGTAAGTATTCGTTTGAATCCCAATAAAAGTCTTTCTGAAATTAAAGATTTTAATACGATATTGGTGAAAGATGCAAGCGGGAAATTATTGGTAACCCAATTGATAGACTTCAATCTTGACGGTACTCCGGATGAATTGTTGTTTCAGGCGACTGTTCCTGCGAAATCAAAAGTAAGCTATACTCTTTTTACAGATTCTAAACTTAAAACGCCTAAGAGTTCCAATACTACCTATGCCCGTTTTGTTCCGGAAAGAATCGATGATTTTGCCTGGGAAAATGACAGGGTAGTTTTTCGAACCTATGGGCCGGAAGCACAGCGTTTGGTAGAGGAAGGAAAAGAAGGAGGAACCCTATCAAGTGGGATTGACCTTTGGTTGAAAAAAGTGAAATATTCCATACTAGATTCGTGGTATGCCAAAAATGTGGTTTCTCCAGGGTATTATCACATCGAGCACGGCGAAGGTTATGATCCGTATCATGTTGGATTGAGTCGCGGTTCAGGAGGTACAGGAATATGGGTAAACGATACTTTGCAAGTGTCAAAAAACTACATCAAATACAGAATAATTGCTACAGGGCCATTGCGTACCATTTTCGAATTGGATTATGCTCCTTGGAGTAAATTTGGAGTAAAAGAGACCAAAAGAATCTCTCTTGACCTCGGTTCTAATTTTTCAAAATTCGAAAACACGATAACTTCAACGAATAAAATTCCTAATTATACCCTTGGAATTACATTGCATAAAGAACAAGGAGTGGTTGGCATCAATGAAAAAAAAGGAGTTTTTCGCCATTGGGAACCTATCGACGATTCTTTAGTTGGTGAGGGAATTCTAATAGACCCGAATTTGGTAAAAAAGGCAATGAATCACCATTCAGAATCTACAGATCAAAGCCAAATTTTGATCGTAACGGAACCCAAGAATGATGTGTTGACTTATTTCGTAGGTTTTGCCTGGACAGGAAGTGGTCAGGTACAATCCGTTCAAGATTGGGACGCGATGTTGGAAAAACAAGCTCAAGTCATTCAAAATCCATTATTGGTTACAATTAAATAAGCAGCCGATAATGAGGAAAAAAAGTCTTTTTTTGGGTATGGTTATTTTGATTATCAATGGCTGTAGTTCTATTGATAAAAAAAATAATGCTCATATCCTTCAAGAAAACAAAACAGGAAACTACGTTTCCGAGGTTTGGAAATCAGACCAAGGCGATGGAACTTTTATCAATCCGATTTTACATGCCGATTATTCCGATCCAGACGTGATTCGCGTGGGAGATGATTTTTACATGACGGCAAGCAGTTTCAACTGTGTTCCGGGATTGCCCATTCTACATTCCAAAGATTTGGTGAATTGGACCATCATCAATTATGCCATCAATAAATTAGTTCCAGAAAAGGTGTTTGATGTTCCCCAGCACAGTAAAGGAGTTTGGGCACCAGTCATAAGATACCACAATAATGAATTTTATATCTATTGGGGTGATCCAGATTTTGGGGTTTACATGGTGAAAACCAAAAATCCTGCAGGTGCTTGGGAAGCTCCAGTTCTGGTTATGGAAGGAAAAGGAATCATAGACCCTTGTCCGTTATGGGATGGTGAAAAAGCATACCTCATTCACGCTTGGGCAGGAAGTAGGGCTGGAATTAATAGTTTATTGACAATCAATCAAATGAATAGTGCAGGAACTGCCGTCATTGATGAAGGGAAACATGTTTTTGACGGTCACGACAAACATCATACACTGGAAGGACCCAAGTTGTACAAAAAGGACGGTTATTACTATGTTTTTGCTCCAGCCGGTGGCGTGGCAACTGGATGGCAGTTGGTTTTAAGGGCAAAAAATATTTATGGTCCTTATGAAGAAAAAATTGTCTTGGAACAAGGCAGTACGACAATAAATGGCCCGCATCAGGGAGCTTGGGTTTCGACCTCAAACGGAGATTCTTGGTTTTTACATTTTCAGGATAAAGGCGTTTATGGAAGGGTTTTGCATCTGCAACCAATCAGTTGGGTAAATGGCTGGCCATTGATGGGAAAAGATTTCGATGGAAACGGGATTGGCGAACCCATTCCGAGTCATAAAAAACCAAATGTAGGTAAACAATATCCTGTTCAAATGCCGCAAGAAAGCGATGATTTTAATGATGGTAAATTGGGGATTCAATGGCAATGGTATGGGAATCCGTCCATTAAATGGAGTGCCCAGATTCCGGGAACTGATTATTTGAGGCTTTTTTGCATGAGCAAAAAGGAGTTGCCCAATTTATGGGATGCGCCTAATTTATTGTTGCAAAAATTACCGGCAGAAAATTTTACCACAACCACCAAAGTAACGCTGAACATTGAATGGTAAACTTCGGGAAAACCAGCTGGACGGTTGATGATGGGGCAATC
>ERZ1034365.1427-NODE-1427-length-12174-cov-4.673059_pt1 | contig 12174 bp, 11 predicted proteins | sample MGYA00520615_ERZ1034365 | MGnify/ENA primary metagenome ERZ1034365 (study PRJEB33736, sample SAMEA104284505) | Azolla filiculoides | biome: Urban; feature: Water surface; material: Ditch water | place: Netherlands | collected 2015-10-28 | depth 0-0.1 m ... | reverse complement strand
GTATCTCTGTTGGGTCTGGTTGGCACCCAATCGGCCCTCGCCAATGAGTTTGAAGATCTCCGAGCCGAAATGACGGCTGCACGCGAATCGCTGGTGACCCTGGTCATCAACAAAGACAAACGCGGCGCCGATCAGCAAAAACTGGTCAAAGACACCGCCGACAAAGTCAGCGCCCATCTTTCCAAAATGAAAGCCCCCGCCGGCAAAGAAGCACAGTTCAAAGAATTGAGCGAGACCTGGGCCGCTTTCAAGAAAACCCGTGAAACCGAACTCGTGCCCGCCGTCCTGGCCGGCAAAGATGACGACGCCAAAAAGCTCGTCAACGGCATCCAGAAAGAACGCTACACCAAGTGCCAGCAACTGGTGGGTGAACTGGGTGGCTAATCGCTCCAGTTTTCGCACGTTTTTTTCCTGTACCTAACGAGGAACCACCGCCGAGAGGCGGTGCTATGGCCCCATGAAGCTTCTTGATCTGAAGATCGGCGCGCGCGTTCTGCTGGCGTTTGGCGTGGTGGTACTCACCATTGTTTCGCTGGTGGTTGCCGTGCAGATCGGCCTGTCCCGCAGTGCCGCCAATTCGGAAGCCATGGGCCATGGCGTCAGCTTGCAGGCCAACGCCGCCGAGATTCACCTGCTGGCCAAGGACAACGCAATTGCCAGCATGGTGATTCTGGTGTCCTCCAGCACCGACTTGCAGGCCAAGCTCACCAAGGAAATATCCGACCGCGATGCCCGCATTGTTCAAGGGCTCGATGCGCTGGAAAAAGAACTCGCCAGTTCTGAAGAAGATGCCAAGCTGCTGGCCGAGGTGCGCAAGCGCCACAAAAACTATGTCAAGGGCGTGCAGCGCATTGTGGGCATGGTCAAGGCCGGCAAGCAGGCCGAGGCCGCATTTTCTGCCGATGAAGAAATGATCCCCATGCTGGCCCCTTTCATGGTCAGCCTGGAAAAACTCAATGCCAGCCAGGTTGCCAACGTGCAGGCCAAGGGCCAGGAAAACAGCGCGCTAATTGGCGGCACCCGAACGATTGCCACCGTTGCCGGTTTGTTTGCAGCCTTGCTGGCTACCGGCGCGGGGCTGTGGCTGGTGCTCAGCATTACGCGCCCCCTGCGTAAGGCGGTCGACTTTGCCGAGGCAGTTAGCCATGGCGACCTGACCCAGCAGGTGCAAACCACGGGCAACGACGAAATTGCCATCTTGCTCCGCGCGCTCAGCGACATGCAAAGCAGCCTCTCCTCGGTTGTGATGAAGGTTCGCCGGGGCTCCGACAGCGTGGCCGCCGCCAGCGCCGAAATTGCCTCGGGCAACATGGACTTGTCCAACCGCACCGAAACCCAGGCCGGTGCCCTGGAGCGCACCGACGCCGCCATGGCCGAACTGGGCGAGGCCGTAAAACACAACGCCAACAGCGCCCGTCAGGCCAATCAATTGGCCATGCAGGCCAGCACGGTGGCGGTTCGTGGCGGTGAGGTGGTGGGCCAGGTGGTCGAGACCATGCAGGGCATTAACGAGTCGTCGCGCAAGATCTCCGACATCATTCAAGTGATTGACGGCATCGCGTTTCAGACCAACATCCTGGCGCTCAATGCGGCCGTTGAGGCAGCCCGCGCCGGTGAGCAAGGCCGTGGCTTTGCGGTGGTGGCCAGCGAAGTGCGCTCGCTGGCGGGGCGCTCGGCAGAAGCCGCCAAAGAAATCAAGGCCCTCATTGGTGCCAGCGTGGAACGGGTCGAGCAAGGCTCCGCTCTGGTGGACCGGGCCGGAGTCACCATGACCGAAGTGGTGGAATCCATCCGCCGTGCCACCGACCTGATGGGCGAAATCAGCGCGGCCAATGACGAGCAAAGCTCCGACGTGATGCAGATCGCCGAGACCGTGACCCAAATGGACACCACCACGCAGCAAAACGCCGCGCTGGTGGAACAAATGGCCGCTGCGGCGGGCAGCCTCAAATCACAAGCAGAAGAACTGGTGCAAACCGTGGCGGTGTTCAAGCTCCACTAGGGGCAGGCAACTGCTTCAGGGTTTGTTGAGCTTGTCCAAGGGCAGCACGGAATTGAAGGCCGCCCAAATCGATTCGGTGGCTTTTTCCTCCACCTCGGGTTCGGGAATCTCGCCATAGAGAACACCGCGCCGATGGGCTGCTTCATGCTCTGCCGCGGCATCGAGCGCAGCGGCAGTGGGCGCTTGGGCAGGGGCTTCCACCGCAGCCGTTGCCCGAGGCTTGGGCACCCAAACGCGCTTGATGGGATTTAACATTCGAAGTGAACTCACGCTGTATTTTCAGAATTTCTGATCATACGCACGCCGAGAAACCGAAAATTAACCCCAGCTTATTAGCCCCGTGAAATGAAGCGGGGATTCGATTCAAACGCAGCAAAAAGAAAGGGCACCGAAGTGCCCTTTATGGTCGAAGCAAACGGCTGCTCAGGCTGCGTCGGACTTCTTGCGGCGAATCGCAATGGTGGCAACCAGAGCCAAACCAGCCAGCAGCATGGCGTAGGTTTCGGGTTCGGGGACCGGCGAAACGCTGGAGCGCACAGGCTCGCTCAGGTACACGCGTTCTTCAATCTTGGTTTCCCACTTGCTCTTCTTGCCGTTCACATCCCAGAGGCCGACAAACTTGATCTTGTATTCGCCTTTGCCCAGTTGGGATTCGTCCAATACGATGTTGCCAAAGTCATTGTTGCCCACCCCATCGGTAAAGGAACCAGATAGCTTTAACTTGTCATCCTTGTTGAGCAATTTCCAAACAAGGGAGTTAGCTTGAAACTGCTGGGTGATTCCGCTTTCCTCAAGCGCCGCCGACAGATCCGTCCAGCTTGCGGTAACGGTGGTGAAGCCGATGCCGTCGAGCTTGAAGCTTTGGTCGGCTGTGTCACTGAAACTCTCAGAACCCGAGTCCGAGGCCATAGCCATCATCGGGGCCAGCAGGCAGGCTGCCAGGGTGGTCTTGATTGCGAAAGTCTTCATATTCGGTTGCCTTGGTTTGGCGCACTGGGCGCTCTTTTTGCGGTGGCTGAATGCTAATTTAGTTCACCTGCTGCACCAATAGCTCTTTCGGACTAACCGGGAGCCGGATTCTTAATTCGATCTGAAGCCCATGTTTCATTTTGGTGCGGTGCTTGGAGTGTCCAGTGCCGGACATTACAATTGCGCCATATCAATATGAATAGGTTTCTAGGGAGAAATCACAGTGAATACGCACGCTTTAAGCCCCCCACCGACTCAGTTTATTGCCCTCGCAGGGCAACTTTAGATCACCGTTAACTGGCCCTCGTTTCAGAGCCTTTTGCCGTGACCGTCGCGCATCCAGCCTATCTGCCGGCCGACCTGCACCACTTTCACCACACCGTAACCGGGTCGCTGAAGGTGATGAATCACCTCGACCTGCTGATCTGGTTGCAGGGGGATATGCAGCGCTACCTGCCGCACGACATGCTGATTGCCGCCTGGGGCGACTTCAAGACCGGCGCCATTCACCACGACGTGGTTACCGCCATCCCCGGTGTGCGCTCCCTGAGTTGTGAGGCCCAAGCGGTCAACGCCTTTCTGGTCAAGCTCTACGAAAAGTGGCGCTCCTTTGGCAAAAAGCCGTTTTGTTTTAACAGTTTGGACAACGGCTTCTGGCTGCAGGATTGCATCGACCAGGGCCTCATGGGCGATACCTTCCGCAAAATGCGTTCTGCCCTGGTGCACGGGGTGGTAGACCAGCGCGGTGCCAACGACTGCCTCTATGCCATGTTCAGCGCCAGCCCCACGGCGGCCGAGGTTTCGCGCGCCGCCATGCCCACGGTGCTGCCGTATCTGGACATTGCCCTGCGCCAGGTCGAGCACCTGCCCCACCAGAAACCCGCCGTTGGCGCCGTGGAGGCCGAGGGCCTCGAACAACTCGTTCAGGGCTCTGGCCTTTCCGGGCGCGAGCTGGAAATTCTGCGCTGGGTCACGCTGGGCAAAACCAACCCCGAAATCGGCGCCATCCTGGACCTGAGCGAATTCACGGTCAAAAACCACCTCAAGCGCATTTTCAAAAAGCTCGATGTGCTCAACCGCGCGCAGGCCGTTGGCAAATACCAGGCGATGGTGAGCAATGCATAAGTCCCACGACAAGCGTTCTCCCGCCGCGCTGTACCAGCCCCAGGTGCCTGCAACCTTGGGCAAGGACAACCTGCTCAGCGTGTTTGAAAGCCTGGTGACGCCGGTCGTGCTGGTGGGCACGCTGTGGGCCCTGGCCTGGGACCACGACGGCGAAATCATGCCGCAGTACCTGCTGCTCGCCGTCATACTTTTTGCCCTCACGTACCCCGGCAAATCGCGCCTGACCAGCACCGTGCCTTCGCTGGTGGTGGACGTGGTGGTTAACTGGTCTTGGGTGGCGGGCCTGCTGGCGGTTACCGCGCTGTCTACCGGCTACCTGCGCGAGTTTCCGCGTCAGGTGCTGCAGGTTTGGCTCTGGTTGGCGCCGGTTGCCGACATTGGCGGCTGCCTGCTATTGCGCGCCAGTGCGCCCTGGCTGCTCAAGCTGCAGGGCCCGCGCCAACGCGCCATTGTGGTGGGCATGAATGCGCAGGGCATGGCCCTGGCCGACAAACTCATGGCCTCGCAACTCAGCCGCATTGAGTTTGTCGGGTTTGTGGATTCCCGCAGCCTCGACCGCCTGAAGGCCACGCCCAAAAAGAAGTTGCTGGGCAAACTCGACGACCTGGCCGACCTCATCCGGTCCATGGACGTCAACGTCATTTACCTGTCGCTTCCCATGGCCTCGCAGCCGCGCATTCTGCACATACTGGACGCGCTCAAAGACACCACGGTCTCAATCTATTTTGTGCCCGACATGTTTGTGACCGACCTCATTCAAGGCCACTCCAGCAGCGTGTGCGGCATGCCGGTAATTTCGGTGTGCGAGTCGCCGTTCCGTTCTCTTGATGGTTTTTTAAAGCGCACCAGCGACATCGTTTTTTCGCTGCTCATCTTGCTGCTTATCAGCCCGGTGCTGTTGGCGGTTGCCATTGCGGTGCGCCTGACTTCGCCCGGCCCGATCATTTTCAAGCAGCGCCGCTACGGGCTGGAGGGGCAGGAGATTTTGGTCTACAAGTTCCGCTCCATGCGCGTGACCGAAGACGGCAGCAACGTGCCGCAGGCCAAGAAGAACGACGCCCGTATCACCCCACTGGGTGCCTTTTTGCGCAAGACCTCGCTCGACGAATTGCCGCAGTTCGTCAACGTGCTGCAGGGGCGCATGAGCATCGTCGGCCCGCGCCCACACGCCGTGGCCCACAACGAGCTGTACCGCAAACTCATCAAGGGCTACATGGTGCGCCACAAGGTCAAGCCGGGCATTACCGGCTGGGCCCAGGTGAACGGTTACCGGGGTGAAACAGACACTCTTGAGAAAATGCAGGCCCGCATCGACTACGACCTCGACTACCTGCGCAACTGGTCGCTGCGCCTCGACATTCTCATCATCCTGCGTACCGTCCGACTGGTCGCCAAAGACACAAAGGCTTATTGATATGCGCACAATTTCTATTGCATTGCTGGCACTTATTGCGCTCCCCGGCTACGCCCAGCAAGACGGCCCCCTGACCCTGAACGCCAGCTACGCGCTGCAAACCGACAGCAACCTGTTTCGCCTGCCCTCGGGTGCCAACACGCAGGCGCTGATTGGCAAGTCGAGCGCGGCCGAGCAAATCGGTGTGGCCACGGTTGGCCTGCGATTTGCTACCACCCAAAGCCTGCAAAAGTTTGAAGTGGACGCCAGCCTGCAGGACTACCGCTACCAAAACTTTGACTACCTCAGCTTTACCGCCAGCAACTACAGCGCCGCCTGGCGCTGGTCGCTCACGCCGCAGTTCACCGGCAACGTCACCAGCAAGCGCGCCGAAACGCTCAACAGCTTTGCCGACTACCAGGGCTTTGCCCTGCGCAACCGCCGCACCGACACCAGCCACCGGGTTGACGGCATGTTTGAAGTGGCGGGCCCCTGGCGGCTGCTGGCCGGTGCCAGTTCCACCGAACGCAGCAACGAGCAGGCACTGGTGGCCGGTGGCGACTACCGCTACAGCGGGGCCGATGTGGGCGTGCGCTACGCACATGCCAGCGGCAGCCACATGAGCATGCTGGTCCGCTCCAACAACGGCAGCTACCTCAACCAGGTCGTGCCCAGCGCCGGGCTGTATGACGACGGCTTTACCCAAACCGAAACCGAGTTGCGCCTGCACTGGGCCTACAGCGGCAACAGCGTGATTGACGCCTACGTCACCCCCTTTAGCCGCAGCCACCCGCACTACAGCCAGCGCGATTTCAGCGGCCTGAATGCCGGTGCCACCTGGGCCTGGGCCTATAGCGGCAAGACCCGCTTCAACACCCAATACGCCCGCGAACTGGCCGCCTACGCCACCGCCAACAGCAACTTCAGCCAGACCGACCGCCTGCGCGCCGGCGTGCAGTGGCTAGTGGGCCCCAAGACCCAGTTGGCCGCCAACTACGGCTGGGCCCAAACCGACTACCAGGGCACGCCCACCGCCGTGGCTGCCAGCCAGCGCAAAGACACCAGCACCGAAATCAGCCTGTCGTTGGGCTGGGAGGCCATGCAGGGCCTGACCCTCAGCACCGCGCTGCAAAACAGCAGCCGCAGCTCCAACCAGGCCGGCCTCGACTTTGACAGCACGGCCCTGACCCTCTCGGCCCAGTACAGCTACTAACCCGCCCATGCAAGCCAAATCCATTTACCGTCCAGCCCTCGCGCTGGCCCTGGCCAGCGCCGTGCTGACCCTGCCCGCCTGCGGCAAAAAGAGCGAAGCCAAAGTCGCCACCCAAGTGGCCGCCAAGGTCGGCAGCGAAGAAATCTCGGTCCACCAGGTCAACCAGATGCTGGCCCGCATGAACACCAGCGCCAACTCGCCCGAGGCAGTGCAGGCGCTCAGCCGCCAGGTGCTTGAAAACCTGATCGACCAGCAGTTGGCGGTTGACGAAGCCACCGAGGCCAAGTTGCACCGCTCGCCCGAAGTGGTGGCCCAAATCGAGGCCGCCAAGCGTGAAATTCTGGCCCGCGCCTACGTGCAGCAACTCACCGCCAGCCTGCCCAAGCCTTCTGAAGAAGATCAGAAAAAGTACTACGCCGACAACCCCGCGCTGTTTGCCGAGCGCCGCGTTTACAACGTGCAGGAAATCGTGGCCCGCCCCGGCCCCGCAACGCTGGAACTGCTGAACGCCCACGCCAGCAAACCCATGGAAGAAGTGGCCGCCGCACTCAAGGCCGCCAACATTCCGTTTTCGGGTGGCAGCGGGGTGCGTCCTGCCGAGCAAATTCCGCTCAACGTGCTGCCCCGCGTGCGCGCCCTGAAAGACGGCCAGGCCCTGGCCTTTAGCGGCGGGCAGGGCGACTCGCTCTTGCGCGTGGTGTCGTCGCAGGCCGCCCCGGTGGCCGAGGCCGACGCTTTGCCCCGCATTGAAAAATACCTGTCCAACCAGCGCGCCTCCGAGGCCGTGGCCGCCCAGATCAAAGCCCTGCGCGCCAAGTCCAGCATCAGCTACCAGGGCGAGTTCGCCAATGCAGCGCCCACTGCCGCCCCGGCCCAGCCAGCCGCTCCGCAAACCGTTATCGAAAAAGGAGTGGCCGGCCTGAAATAGCCCGCCCAGCAATCACCATGACCCTTCGCCACCCCATGTTCCCAAACACCCCCAAGCACCTGCTGCGCACCCTGGCCCTGCTGGCCGGCGTGGCCTGCGCCAGCCTGACCCTTGCCACTGGTGCGCAAGCGCAGGCCCCGGCCGCCGCCAAAGTGCAGCAGGACTACCCGCTGGCCTCGGGCGACACCATTCGCGTGCAGGTGTTCCAGAACCCCGACCTCACCATTGAAACCCGCGTAGGCGAGGGCGGCACCATCACCTACCCGCTGATTGGCTCGGTTGCCATTGGCGGGCTGCCGCTGGCCGAAGCTGAAAAGCGCATTGCTGACGCCCTGCAACAAGGCGGCTTTCTGCAAAAACCCCAGGTCACCATTGCGCTGCTGCAAGTGCGCGGCAACCAGGTCTCGGTGCTGGGGCAAGTGGCCCGGCCGGGGCGCTTTCCGCTGGAAACCGCCAACACCCGCCTGACCGACATGCTGGCCAACGCCGGTGGCGCCACCCCCAATGGCGATGACGTCGCCATCGTCACCGGCGTGCGCAACGGCCAGCCGTTCCGGCTGCAGGTGGACATTCCCAGCATCTTTCTGGGTGAGCGCGCGGCAGACGACATCGTGCTGCAGGGCGGCGACACCATTTATGTGCACCGCGCCCCGGTGTTCTACATCTATGGCGAAGCCCAGCGCCCCGGCGCGTTTCGCATCGAGCGCAACATGACCGTCATGCAGGCCCTGGCCCAGGGCGGTGGCCCCACCACCCGAGGCTCCGAAAAACGCCTGCGCCTGCACCGCAAAGCCAAAGACGGCTCGCTGCAACAACTAGAGCCACAAATGACCGACCTCATGCAGCCCGAAGACGTCATCTACGTGCGCGAAAGCATTTTCTAAACCGGGCCCCATTGCCATGACCTTTCAACAATTTCTGCGCATCCTGGCCGCCCGCAAATGGGTGGCGCTGCTGGCGTTTGTCGTCACCGTGGCCACCACGGTTGCGGTGAGCCTGCTCATGCCCAAGCAATACACCGCCAGCACCGCCATCGTGATCGACGTGAAGTCGCCCGACCAGGTCACCGGCATGGTGCTGCAGGGCATGATGGCCCCCGGCTACATGGCCACCCAAATCGACATCATCAACAGCGACCGCGTGGCCGGCGCGGTGGTCAAGCTGCTCAAGCTCGACACCAGCCCCGCCATTCAGCAGCAGTGGCGCGACGACACCCAGGGCAAGGGCGACATCAACGCCTGGCTGGCCAACCTGTTGCAGCGAAAGCTGGACGTAAAGCCCAGCCGCGAAAGCAACGTCATCAGCATCAACTACACCGGCAACGACCCCGAATTTGCGGCGGCCGTGGCCAACGCCTTTGCACAGGCGTATATCAACGTCAACCTTGATTTGCGCCTGGCCCCGGCCCGCCAGTACGCCGCGTTTTTTGAAGACCAGACCAAAGCCGCCCGCGAGCGCCTGGAAAAAGCCCAAACCGCACTCAGCGACTACCAGCAAAAGAACGGCATCACCAGCGCCGACGAGCGCCTCGACTTTGAAACCGCCAAGCTCAATGAGACCAGCAGCCAACTCACCGGCGTGCAAGGCCAAACCACCGACAGCCAGAGCAAGCGCAACCGCACCGAGGCCGACACCGTGGCCGAGGTCATGCAAAACCCGCTCATCAACAGCATCAAGGCCGACATTGGCCGCCTGGAGGTCAAGCTTGACGAAAGCAGTGTCAACCTGGGCAAAAACCACCCGCAAACCCAGCGCTCGGAGAGCGAGCTGGCCACCCTGAAGGCGCAGCTAGAGGTCGAAACCCGCCGCATTACCAGCTCCATCGAGACCACCTACCAGGTCAGCAAACAGCGCGAGCAACAACTGCGCGGCGCCGTGGCCAGCCAGAAGGAGCGGGTGCTTATGTTGAACCGCCACCGCGACGAACTCAACGTCTTGCGCCGCGACATTGAGTCGGCCCAGCGCGCGTTTGAGCAGGTCAGCCAGCGCGCCTCGCAAACCAATATCGAGAGCCAAACCAACCAGACCAACATCCTGGTGCTCAACACCGCCACGCCCCCGACCGACCCGTCCAAACCCAAGGTGTTTTTGAACGTGCTGGTCTCCATCTTTTTGGGCACTCTGCTGGGCGTAGGCCTGGCGCTGATGATGGAACTGTTTAACCGCCGCGTGCGTTCGGGCACCGACCTGGCCGATGCGCTGGGCGTGCCGCTGCTGGGCACCGTCAGCTCGGCCCGAGCCATGATTCAACGCACCGGAGCCTCCGCATGACCGAGCCGAAAAGCACCCCCGCCATTGCCAACAGCAAGCGCTCGCTGGGCGACATTCTGGTGGCCAACGGCCAACTGCACGCCAACGACCTGGCCCGCATTCTGGACGCCCAACGCCGCAACGGCCTGGCCTTTGGCGAAGCCGCCATCGCCCTCAACCTGCTCAGCAAAGCCGACATCGACTTTGCCCTGAGCAAACAGTTTGACTACGCCTACCTGAGCGATGACGACGACAGCCTGAGCCGCAACGTGGTGGCGGCCTACCAGCCGTTTAGCCGCATTGGCGAAAACCTGCGCGCCGTGCGCAGCCAGCTCATGCTGCGCTGGTTTAACGGCGAGCCGCACCGCCGCGTGGTGGCCGTGGTGAGCCCCGAGGCGGGCGATGGCCGCAGCTTTCTGGCTGCCAACCTGGCTGTGGTGTTTGCCCAGCAGGGCCAGCGCACCTTGTTGATAGATGCCGACCTGCGCGCCTCGCCCGAGCGCAGCCAGCAGGCGCTGTTTCAGTTGGACCGCAGCGCCGGGCTGTCCGGCATCCTGGCCGGCCGTGGTGGCCTGGAGCAGGGCAAAGCCGTGCGCGGCCTGCCGGGCCTGGGCGTGCTGCCCGCAGGCGCCGTGCCGCCCAACCCGCAAGAGCTGCTGGGCCGCGCTGTGTTTGGCAAGCTGCTCATGCAGGCAGCCAATATGTTTGACGTGGTGCTAATCGACACCCCCAGTGGCAGCGACTACGCCGACGCCGAGCTCATTGCCGCCCGCGCCGGTGCCGCCATCATGGTGGCGCGCAACAACCAGAGCCTGGTGCAAAGCACGGTCGCCCTGTCGCGCCGCCTGCAAGACAGCGGCGTGACCATGGTCGGCTCGGTGCTCAACGACGCCTAAGACCTCACCCTTAGCCACCTCGCCTATATGTCCGCCACCACCGCAACCACCCCCAGCAGCCCGCGCCCGCAGTGGCTCGGCTGGCTGCCCGTGGTGCTGGGGCTGGCGGTGATGTATGGGCCCAGCCTGTACGACCTGTTTACGGGCATCTGGAGTAGCGACGAGCAAATGCACGGCCCCATCGTGCTGGGCATCAGCCTGTGGCTGATGTACCGCAACTGGCCCGCCATGGAGCAGGCCGCCAATGAAAGCGGCATGAAGGATGTGGCCAAGGATCTGAACAACATCGCCAATCCGAAATCGGCTGCGATGAATTCGATGAAGGGCGCGGTGGACAAGTTCGAGAAATGGGATCCCATCAAGAACGCGGCCAAGCCGACAGTGGCTGGCAAGTCCGTCAAAAAGCTTTCAGGCAAGGCGGCAAGCCGTAAGCCTTCGGGCAAGGTGCCAAGCAAACCCCGCGTTCGTGCTGCGCCAGCATCATTTTCCGAAGTGGGTCCGGCTGAGATCATCGACTCGGATACGCTCGGTCTGCATGGCTCGGCGAGTTTTTACGGGCAGGGCTTTCAGGGGCGGAAGACGTCGACCGGCGAGCGTTTCGATGTCCGGAAATTTACCGCTGCAAGCAACCATTTTCCACTCGGCAGCATGGTCGCCGTGCGCCGCCTCGACAACGACCTGTGTGCCATCGTCAAGGTCAATGACCGGATGCATTCGAAGCACCGCCAGCGCGTCATTGATGTTTCGCGCGGGGTGGCTGAATATCTCGACATGGTGCGCGCAGGTGTTATTCTGGTCCGTGTGGCAGCCCTGAGAAGCGGCTGGAAAGAACAAGGGCAGGCAGCCTGTCAAGCCGCCTTTGAACTTGAAAAGGACTGCACCGGCTGCGTGCGGGCACCGCGCTTACCGGAAATAGATTCAATGTCCCAGAATTGAATGTTGTGCCGGAGTTGATGTTTTTGATGTATTTGTTGTAATTGTAGAATTTTAGCTTGTCATGACGTCGGCAGAGCCCCAAAATAGAAACCCCGCATCACTTTCCCGAGGTTTTTGATGGAATCCGCATTGCGTGTCTACGCGGTCGATGATGATCGGATCATTCTCGATATTCTGGCCAGCATTCTCGAAGACTTCTGCCAGCTGGAAACCTTCGAGTCAGGTGCCGCGTGTCTTGAGCGCATTGCCACACAAAAACCCGATCTCGTCCTGCTCGATGTCTCGATGCCGGAAATCGATGGTTACGCGCTTTGCCGTCATCTCAAGGAAGACTGGGATACGCAGGATATTCCGGTCTATTTTGTCTCGGGTCATGACGACATCGAAACCCGGCTGATTTGTTACGAGGCCGGTGGGGATGATTTCATCGTCAAACCGTTCGAGCCGGCCGAGCTGCAGCGC
>ERZ1034365.1426-NODE-1426-length-12181-cov-2.643258_pt1 | contig 12181 bp, 11 predicted proteins | sample MGYA00520615_ERZ1034365 | MGnify/ENA primary metagenome ERZ1034365 (study PRJEB33736, sample SAMEA104284505) | Azolla filiculoides | biome: Urban; feature: Water surface; material: Ditch water | place: Netherlands | collected 2015-10-28 | depth 0-0.1 m ... | reverse complement strand
AGTTAGGTCACTTGGATTGGCTAATTCGCTACATGATTCGATTTGTAATGTACTTGGTGATACGCCTGTAATAAACGGTGCATGAGATGCCGCTGAAATTTGAGCTATCTGAGCTAATAATTCAACATCTTGGGGGGAATGATCGAAGTGATAATCACCTGTAAAACAGCCAAAAGGTTCACCACCAAATTGTCCAAACTCTTCTTCGTAGACTTTTTTAAATAAAGGACTTTGATCCCACGAAGTGCCTTTAAATTTCTTCAGTGTTTTTCCTAGCTCTTTTTTAGAGATGTTCATCACTCTAATTTTGAGAGTTTCATCTGTTTCAGTATTGTTAACCATGTAATGCAGTCCACGCCACGAACCTTCTAATGTTTGAAAGTCGTTATGATGCAGAATAAGATTAACTTGATCAGTTATTTTTTTATCAATTTGTGCAATGATTGCCTGAATAGAATTCAATGCATCATCAGACACGATGGAGGCATCTTTGAGAACATATTCAGCGAGAGTCTCTACCGCTTTTTCAACTTCCGCTTTAGCTCGATCTGACTTGGGCTTGAATTCTTTATTGAGTAATGCTGAAAAATCATCACCTTCTTGGACTACACTCGCTGCTCCCGTTGCTACATTTTCTAATTCAGCCATGTTTATTCTCCAACTTCTAGTTTAGGAGCTACAATCAACGACTGAAGTAAAGCGGGGTCATTAATGATTTTAGTAATTAACTCTTCCGCCCCTCCCTTTCCATCCATGTAAGTAAGCAAATTAGCCAATTGGGTTCGCGCTTCGAGTAATTTATCTAATCCCGAAACTTTTCTAGCAATTGCCGCTGGCGAAAAATCATCCATGCTTTGAAAAGTTAAATCAACACTCAAATTTCCTTCACCTGTAAGCGTGTTAGGCACGTTAAATGCCACGCGTGGCTTCATTGATTTTAATCGATCATCGAAATTATCTACGTCAATTTCTAATAACTTTCTGTCGGCAACAGACTCTAATGGATCGGCAGGATTACCTGATAAATCAGCTAATACCCCCATAACAAAAGGCAATTGCACTTTTTTTTCAGCACCATATAACTCAACATCGTATTCTATTTGAACTCTGGGAGCTCGGTTTCTTGCTATAAACTTCTGACTACTTTGTGCCATGTAACACCTCTATTTTAGTTGTTAGATTTTGTATCGCTTATGAATCAAGCCTTTTACTCGTCTTTCGGTCCTTTAAATACCATTGCCTGATCTACGCCCATTGGGGCAATATTTTCAAGTACTTCCATAAAATTCTTACCTACTAACCACATTGCACGCTCAAGAAACATTGGCACCGGACTTGATGGCTCATTTTTTTTGTAATAATCACAAATCAGGGTCAATGTTTTAAGCACATCGTAATTATTGTTAATAACACCCGAAACAGGCTTCGCGACTGTAGTATCACTTTCAGAAGCTGTCTCTTCAATAGATTCTTGGACATTTTGATCTGTTATGCCTTTGCTACTATGCCAATCTAATAAAAACGCTCGAGCTTCTTTAAGAAAATTTCTTAATCCAGAAAAACTAGGGGCTTCATTAATACCAACTTGATCGGTAATATAACTTTCTAATTGATTGATAGAATTAAGACTTGTGGTTATCAATTCTAATGTTTGTATCAGTGTTACTGACTCGCACTCTTGAACCGCAGCATTAATACTGGATTGTTCCGTATTTTTTTCAGCGTTGGTTGCAGTTGCCTTGCCAGAGGCAATACACACTTCACGAAAGTTGAATTTACCAATTGACTTCGATTCAAGCAAAGGAATTTGTGCCAAAGGGCGAAGCATTGTTTCGTAATCACACAACGCCATTAAAATATTAATCCGTTCAGTTGGATCATTATCATCATCAGGATCGAGCTGAGGGTGAATTTTGTTCCAACGGCGTTCTACTAAGATTCTGATAAGTTCAAGACCTTGTTGTAAACCGCTATAACCTTCAAGCGCTACCAAAGCACGTAAATAACAAATTAAAATACGTAAATCAATTGTATTTACCAACAGATATTCTGCATTTTTTTTTATTTCACGCCAATTAGGCGGCTCGTATTCTTGAATAATTTCGCCTACTTGTTGTTCAGATTTCCCTTTAATTGCCTGCTCAAGTGCTATAAAGGCTGGATCATATTGTAAATTTTTACCACAGACATCCTCTAAGTCGATATCTTGTAAGTAAGTATTAATATCAATCTTCAAAATTTCGCCCCTCTAAATACCTAAATAACTTGTAGTCCTATTCAAAACATGTTCATCAAGATTAGGTTAACCACTACTTTGTATCACAAAGTTTGTCTATCGAACCCTTTGTGCATCATCAAAACTGATATTTCTAACGCGATGCTCAACTTTTAATTTTTTTAAAATTTCATTAAATTTCAGTATGTTGTGATTTTATCTTTATTCTACTGCAAACCTAAATCTAGTTTTGACAGTTAATAAATCGCATTTTTAGCTTCAATTGTGTGAATTTGAAGTTTTTATAATTTCATTATTTTTACAACCCATTGATTTATATGGAATCGATAAAAATTAAAAGTTGAGCATCGCGTATTTCTACTTATTTTTTATCTTTATCAATGCCTTCGCTAAATATCAAGCGAGAGTAGAAAGAATTAGAAATTTTAGTTCGACATTCCGCTCCTTCGCCAAGCAACTTGAGCAAGTTATGGTGCTTTTACTAACTAATATTACGCAGTTCGAAGTTTGTGCAATTGAGCATAGGCCATTTGAGTGACACGAATAAGCAACTCGACTCAGATAAACAGCCTGTTTGTCTGATAATTCCAGCTCACTTACATGAACAAAGCGACTTTCTTTTTTATCTTCTAAACTCATCGCAACCAGACGGTTGCTTTTGAATGCTCCCACAAAATGTTTTACCTGTTTGAGGATATGCTCAAATGTTTCCACCAAGCAAAACCAAGTATCAAACTGGACATAAAAAACATGAGCTGATTTTTCACGCAAGTTGAAACCATTTCACGCAACATTTCATTCTTCGTTTTTTTCAATTTTTCGTACCAATTTGCTATTTTTGTCGCGTATTTCTGGCTTGGTAACGAGGTCAAACGCCACAGAAATTGATATTTCATTCGCATAATACGAGGCGCTCAACAATTTGATTCCTTTTATGTTTCGGTTTTTACAATCCATTCCTTTTCAGCAATCAATACTCCCAATTTGGTGTACTACAGGCTTTACTTTTCGCCAGCTCCTTTGAGGTTTGTTTTCTCGATGACAAAAACCGTGTAATTTGGTCATGGCTCGCATCTCCATCCATTATTGCTGACAAGCACGTTACTGTTGCATAACTCGCCGCATTACAGATTAAATAATCGCTGTACAATTCGAGATATTTCATTTTTTTGTTTCAAAAAGAATAATTATAATCTTTATTTTTTTTTTGTCACTACGTAACATCAGTTACTAATGTATTATTTACGATACAATTCAATTTTACTAACTTTTGTATGAAATGTTCTTTATCCAACGTCTATTATTTATTGATGAAAAATCTCTGATACAAACAATGCCTTAGTCAAAAATCAGGTTCAAGTTCTCTTGATGCGTATTCGACGACGAATTAAAACGGTTATTGGGCACTGGTTGAAGATTCCAAATTGAAAAATTTCGGGCGCGTGATTGCTGGCATTTGAGTAATCGTTTGAATCGTAAAATACTTGCTCATCTTGTTTGTTCGTTTATCAACATGCTATTGTATTGGCCTCTTATACAATCGCATATAATCGAGACCTTTAATCATGATAAACACCGGCGAAACAATTTTAAATGAAGATGGTGTGTTGACTTCTTGTACAAAAAGACAGGTGATTTGCGGTTATGCATGCTGTAAATTTAGTGCCGGCAACTGGATTATGCTGTTACCTGGAGAATACGAGTTAGCGATACAAAAAAATTTAAAGCGCGATCATTTACGTTTTGAAAAAAATCAACATGCTATTTGCACTACACCTTGTCAAAAAGGTGATTTGAAACCTATCGATTGTTCATGGTATCCCTTATTTCCAGCCAATCAAAATGCGACACAATTTTTGGTTGCCGATCACCGAAAATGTCCGATTCCGAATCATGAACTCCAAGATAAAATGCTTGACATACATATTTCGGCATTAGCATGGGAACAAAAGCATCCAGGTAGTTTGGATCAAATGGTCACATTGAGTCGGAATTTTGTCGGTTACATGCCATTTCCTTATAAAATTTTCGATGGGCAAGTGGTTAAAATGACGACAGAAGAAATGCAGTGCCTCACCCTCACGAAAAATTTACCTGTGGACTATATTTGTAAAGATTGGGTAACAATCCTATCAGGCTATACCGCTACAGGAACACCGGATGATGAAAAATAAATCACTAATAATTCAATTCGTCCTAGGTTTTGCTTTATCCAGTTACACAAATATTACCTACTCGCAATACTCGCTTTATGACAATGAATATGGTTTTTTATCAGTAGGATTGCAAATACAAATGGCAAGTTTGGGGGAATACAACAATCTTTCAGGGGATCCATCAATAAAAAATACATTGAGTAATATTTATTGGGAACACACTATCGAACCAAATATTAAGGCAGCCATTAATTTACCCAAAGGCGGCCAACTTTATAGCGGTTTCAGTATGATTTACAGTGCTATGCTTGGGCATGATCCTTCTGGAATAACATATCGAGGTCAGTCAACATCAGGTACAAGGGATGATTATGCGCCGTATCCCGATTACAAAGATTGGATGATGGCCGAAGAAATGTATATAGGCTGGCGTTCTGGAAAATTATTAAATGAATGGGGTGAAAATGCCATTGATTTGTCTGCCGGCTCGCAAGATTACAAATTAGGAACGGGCTTGTTGTTAGCAAATGGTACGGATGACGGAGGTTTTCGGGGCTCTTACTGGCTAGGATCAAGAACGGTTTTTATCAATACAATGATCGCCCGCATCAATATAAAAAATTATAAATTTGAAGGTTTTTATTTGGAAAATAATCCGCGTAATGCTGATAATAAAAAAAGATATACAGGCATGAATATAGAATATAACCATCATGATATTGCTAATTTCGGTTTTAGTTACATTAATGATGACGATTACAGCGGAAGTTTAACAGCGAAAACGGATGTATATGATTTTAGATTCGATTTTAAACCGTTGGCAAACACATTACCCAACTTATCGATCAGCACAGAATATGTTTATCAGCTAAATAATAAATTTACAGATGAAGACTACCAAGAACCTAACTTATATTGGTACGGCGACATGGGTCGAAAAACCGTATCGGGCGGCTTTGGACAAATTGAATATAAGCTTCCAGACATAACCTGGAAACCTGCTTTAAGTTATCGTTACGCCATCATGCAAAAAGGTTTTGATTATATGAACTTCGGTTTTAAGACTTGGGGGACATGGTTTCAAGGCGAAATGACAGGCGAATTTATTTTGGATAACACGAATTTAATTACTCATACAACAAGACTTGTAGTAACCCCGGTTGAAAGTGTGGCTATGAATTTGATTTATTTGAACTATACCTTCGATAACCCTAATGTATGGGATGTAAAATCGCGTAATTTCGGCAATGAAGTAGATTTAGTTACTGATTGGTCTGTCAATGAATCTATTGACTTAGCTGCGGGCATTGAAACGTTTTTACCCGATGTAGGCGGTAGGGAGTTCTATGAAGGCGGTAATAAAATGTGGGTACAAGGTATGGTGTATGCGTCATTTAAATTTTAATCTTTTTGGGTTGTTACTTTTTGTAACGATTTGTGTGCATGCAGCTGATTTTAGTGTAGCGCCACCCGATATTGCACGAATTAAAAACCGTGGTGAATTAGTCGTCGCAATGTATTACGAGGATGTCCCACCTTTTAGTATGCGTAATAGCAAAAACGAATTAATTGGTATCGATATTGAAATCGCGCAAGATATCGCTAAAAAATTGGACGTTAAATTGACATTAAACAGGGATTCCAAAACATACGATGAAATAATTCAGACTGTCGCAAATAAAAAAGCCGATATTGGACTTAGTACACTAAGTGATACTTTAGAAAGGGCTACTATGGTTAGATTTACGACTCCTTACTGGTCACTTAAACAGTTTTTAATTATCAATCGATTAAAATTATCGACTTATAAAGACCATGCCGATTATAAAAAAACAGAATTACTATTAAATCAAACGGGCATTAAAATCGGTGTGATCAAAGGAAGTTCTTATGTCGACTTTGCTAAAAAATTCTTCCCATTGGCAACTATCGAAAGTTATGAAACATTAGCACAAGGGATTCAAGATACAAAAAACACAAATTTGCTAGCCTTCCTTTATGACGAAGTAGAAATCATGAATTGGAATAGCGCTCATCCTGAAGACAGCTTATTTTTGAAATCAGAGTTTATAACGCAAAGTGAAGACACTTTAGCTATTGCGGTGAATTGGCAGGATGGTCATTTATTGTCATGGTTAAATTTATCTATCCAACAATCTAAAAATAATTTTCTTAAACGCTTAAGATCAAAATACATCGACGAGGTAAAGTAATTGATAAATATATTTTTCAAAAAAATGCACTTCCTTAATATGTCTTGGTTGCTAAGTTCCTGGATGGTTTTTATTGGTGTTTTTGTTGGAGCAATTATAGGTGTATTTGATCGAAATTTAGCTGTTCAATTACTGCCTTTTGGTACGCTATATCTGAAGCTACTGCAAATGTTTGTTTTGCCTATTCTGGTAACGGCTGTCATTTCTGGACTGGGTAATTTATTCATGTCAGGGATGAAAAGAAGTCAAATTACCAAATTAGTTATTTTTTTATTTGTAGGTTTAATGATTACCAGCTGTATTGGTTTGCTATTTGGGGTATTAGGGCATCCAGGTAGTGCGTTGCAACATGATGCACAAGTTACTCTGGGAAAAACGATTACTCAATCTGAGCGTATTTCCATTGTGGGTGATCAAATAGAATTGCCAAATATGTTCGTCTATATACAAGCAATGATACCCGAAAATATATTTGCATCACTAGGCAAGGGTGACAATTTAGCGGTTCTATTTTTTTCCATTTTAACGGGCATTAGCATGGGAAAAATGAATTCAAAATCAAGCAAAACAGCTTTGATAGTGGTTGATGCTTTTTATAATGTCTTTTTAGACATTATAAGCTGGATGATGTATGTCTTGCCGTTGGGTTTGTTATGTTTATTTGCAGGGCAAATTGCTCAAATTGGGATGGAAATTGTTTGGGCAACAGCTAAACTTGTCCAATATATTTATATTTCTTGCATTGCCACTATGGTAGGTTACAGTTTAATCATTTGGTGGAAATTAAGAGATCGATTTTCTTATTTGGAATCACTCGTCGAATTGAGGCAACCGATTATAGTCGCATTAGGCACAGCTAGTAGTTTTGCGACCATTCCATCCGCACTAAATGTGTTAAAAAATAATTTAAAAATCGATAAAAACACTTCCGATTTGGTTGTTCCGTTGGGAATGACGATTAATCCACCTGCTTCAGTGTTGCAATTCGCTATATCTAGTATTTTCGTTTCGCAAATCTACGGTGTCGACCTAAATTTCACCCAACTCAATATAGTATTTATCGGGGCGATATTTGCGGGACTAGCCTCTTCAAGTACTCCAAGTATCGTGGCACTGAGTATGATTGCTATGATTCTTGACCCCCTGGGTTTACCTAGCAGTGTTGCCATCATTTTGTTAGTCGCCATCGATCCAATAGTCGACCCTATTATTACTGCGCTTAATGTTTACTCAAACTGTGCGTTAGCCGTGGTGAGTGATTCTAATGAATCAAAAATGCAGTTGAAAGTTGTATGTAAAACAAAGATAATCTAAATATACTTGTACATGACAAAAAACAGAGCGTGTTGAAATAGTTTATAATGTAACCTTGCCACTGTGCCACCTCATAAAATGGGTAAAATGACTCATCTATCTTGCAGATGTACAGAATATCAAAATGAACCTAGCACAGCTAGAGTTTTTCATATATATGATCTATGCAAAACGGAATATGTGCAAGCTGTTCGGGTTTTTTCGTCATTATTTTTATACTTGATTACTCATAAAGAACAGCTACTCTAGCAAATAAGGACTATACTCCGATCATAGGTATTGGCATGGGGATAAGGTCATGAAAAACCAAGTACAATTTCAAAAAGGCTATAGTCTAATCGAGTTCATGAAAGATTATGGAACAGAAGATCAATGTCGAAAAGCCTTGTTTTTGTGGCGTTGGCCGCAAGGATATAAATGCCCAGAGTGTGAGGGGAGAAGTTACTGTACCCTGAAAGCACGAGCAGTTTTTCAGTGTAATCGTTGCCACCATCAGCAATCGCTTATCAGTGGTACGATTTTTTCTGCAACAAAGCTTCCTTTAACGACCTGGTTTTTAGCCATTCATTTAATCACTCAAGCCAAAACGGGCATTGCAGCACTTGCCTTACAGCGTCAGTTGGGCGTTTGCTACAACACCGCGTGGAGTATCAAACATAAATTGATGCAGGTAATGAAAGAGCGTGATGATAGCAAGGTACTGACTGGAATTATCCAATTGGATGATGTGTATTGGGGCGGTGAGCATCACGGAGGTAAACGAGGACGTGGCTCTCCCAATAAAACACCTTTTGTAGCGGCTGTGTCCGTCAATGACAAAGGGCATCCTATTTCTATGAACATGAATGTCGTCGAAGGATTTCGCTCCAAAGAAATAGCTCGCTGGGCTAAACGCCATCTTAGTCCAAACAGTGAGGTAGTTTCAGATGGACTCGCCTGTTTTAGTGCCGTTAAAGAGGCAGGTTGCCAACATACCCGCATCGTGACGGGAGGCGGACCCGATTGTGTCTCTTTGCAATCGTTTACTTGGGTGAACACCATGATTGGCAATGTTAAAAGATCCATTAATGGAACCTATCACGCTATCGATCATAAACATCTCCCGCGTTATTTGGCCGAGTTCTGTTATCGCTTTAATCGGCGTTTTGTTCTTGAGGATATGTTGCCTCGCCTATGTTATGTTGCACTGCAAACTCCTCCAATGCCCATGCGGTTGCTTAAGATGGCTGATACCCATATCAGGCACATATATATAAGGAGTAGTATCTCCACACCCACACCCACATTCAAAAACAACAGTATTCCATCTCTGCCAACGTCTGCCGCCGCTAAATATCAGATTGATAATACCTTATATTTATATAAAGTATTGAAAATTAATAACTTTTTATTTAGAGGATATTAATTGTGAAATAAATTAAAAAAAGTTGAAAATAATGCTTGTAAAGTCCGGCTAGCCGTTTTATAATGACACATCTTTTTTAAAACTGTATTGATTTATGACCACTCTATTCACTTACGCCGAAACAAAAGCTTTATTAGAAAGCACTGTGCAAGATGAAAATGTGCCATGGGCAGTTTTGGGTATGCTGATGGAGTCAGTGCAATATCATGAAATATGTAATGAAGATTTTACAAGTTACACGCATTGGTTACGTAAATTTGCAAAAGAGACGGGTAAGACGCAGAGTACTTTATGGCGGTACCGTGGGGCTTGGGAGCATTACGTGAGTATTCAAAGTAAATTAGAGCAGTATCACATTAGAAATATGAATGCTTATGAATTTTCAAAGGTAGCGAGTGCAGAAAACTTTGAAATTCTGGAAAAATTAGAACGTGTAGCCCCTGAGGGGGTCATGGAAGATTTATATGTGAAAGTTTTTGCTGGCACTCTTCGTCGTAATGATCTACGCGAAAAATGGAATATATTTAAAGGTGTTCTAGACGGCAAAACTGCACGAGGGAAAAATGCAGTGGTGCCTAAATTTAAAGCTCGTAATTTTGATGATTCAACTTCTGGGAATATGACAAAATTTCAAAGCTCTTTAGTTTTTAATGTATTGAAAGATGAATTTCATACAAGAATTAATAACGAGGGGATTGAGCAACACGTACACAGATTTTATACAAACTATAAAATTGATAAAAAGACACTTGACGCGCTTGTGGTCATAAAATATAACCATTCTGAGATTCATTTGCATGGTATGTATAAACGCGAATCATCGATAAGTCCAGAAGCAAAAAAATTCTTAGAGTTCTATGCATCTGTATGTGATTTTGTGTGGATAATTTGTGATGATATTTATTATCACAATAATGAGATATTTGATCAAATACAGTTAGATGAGTGGGGTGTTATTACTGAGACTAATGATTCGGTCATTAATATTGAAAAAATGGCAACGAGAACCCACGCAAAAGAAAAAGATAGAGATAGATTATTAGAGATGATTTTATTGAATTCCTTTTAAAAAACGGACGTATTTTAATCCGGCGCACCGGTTGTAGTAATAGGAGGTTATATGTTGTAGATAAAGAGTAAATGTTAACAAGTAGCAAATAATTTTTTCGCACAATCAAGTGCAATTTTGGAGTTAAAAAAATGACTAATGTAAATTCAGTAGAAGTAAACGGATCAGAAATGGTCAATAAATACAATATTTTAAACAGTGATGGAGATGATTCAATGTCAAAAAAAATTTATGAATGTCGTTTACTTCTAGATGATGAGAAGCATAAACAAATGAAACGTATCTTAAATAATTTTGAAAAAAGCGGTATGACTGATCGTGTGACGATAGGGTTTGTTCTTGAAGTGGGTATGTTTATTAGTATGAATCTTTATAAATCGCGACATCAAATTTGGAATTATGTAAGAACAGAAGTGTATGGACTCTGTGAAGAAGATGAGTATCGAAAAGACAAAATATATGTCAATTTCGTTAGAAAGTTTAATGATTCACCTGAAGTAAAAGAATTGTTTGGGGTACATTTAGATGGCCGTGTACTCGAGAAAATGAAGAATTTTTCGAAAATGATAGGAGAAATTCTTGATTTGAAGAATGAAATAATTATGGAAGGTGTTTTAGAAAATGGAATTAAGGAACTTTATCGTACGGAAAATGCGAAAGAAATTTTTCTATATTATCAAGATACTCTTGAATTTAGAAAATATTATTAATGAAAATCATAGGAGATGTAATCACGATGAGTGATGTTGTAAGTGTTGTAAAGTCTGTAAACGCTGTAAAAAATTTTATTTTAACGCATGTAAAATCATGCCCGAAAACAGGAAAAAGAGTATGAATTTAAGTAGTGAAAGTAATCGATTGTTAATTGAAGCAATTGAAAAAATCGCAAGTATGAATGACACAAGTGAAGTCAATCAACGCAATGCGCTGCAGTTGAGTGATGAACTAGAGGGGAAAGTACGTTACATCATGAAAGAGTTTAGATCGATAGGTATAGGATATGGTGAAGCGATGGATTATGTGATTTCCCAAGGTCTAAATAGTTGCGTACTGTGTACCAATTTCTTTCTAAACTGGTCAGACTTTATGCAAAATAAAATATGCAAAAGTGATGAGAAGCTCGCATTTAGCGTATTGAATTCAAAGCAAACGTATGATCTAGATTTGTATGCCGATCGTAGAATAAGTGAGGGTTATGTGCTTATAAAGAAAGTTGAAAAGGGTGCTGAAGTTGAATCATTCAACATCATGTTGCGAGGCGATCCTATTATTTTGATAGATTATTATGCTGGAATTTGGCAAGAAATATTCAATATTTCTCCCGCTTTTGCGTTAGAGCGTGCGATTGAAGTAGGGATAGATGAGATTGAAAGTACTTTGCGTGATGGCGTAAGTATTGAAGATGTGTTTGAGACAACGCACGATTGGTTAGCAAACAGCGTTGAAGGTATCAAGCAAAAGAATGATGTATTAGATGTAATTCATATGCAAAGAAAAATCAAGCTCAAGTCGAGGCATAAGAGATGATAATTCAAGATTTTAGTGCTGTAAACGTTGTAAAAATTTTATTTAACGCATGTGAACATGCAATTTTGAGAGATTAAAATCATGGCAAAAGTAAAAAATAACATCAAAAAATTCGCACAATTAACTGAAAATGAACGTGCGAATCAGATTAAATTAAGCGATGAAATGACCAATAAGTTGGAGGTCATCCTTAAAACCTTTGAAGTAATTGGCGTGAAACGGAGTAAAAGCATGGATTGTTTGATCGATCTTGGGTTAATC
>ERZ1034365.1425-NODE-1425-length-12202-cov-2.923794_pt1 | contig 12202 bp, 10 predicted proteins | sample MGYA00520615_ERZ1034365 | MGnify/ENA primary metagenome ERZ1034365 (study PRJEB33736, sample SAMEA104284505) | Azolla filiculoides | biome: Urban; feature: Water surface; material: Ditch water | place: Netherlands | collected 2015-10-28 | depth 0-0.1 m ... | reverse complement strand
GCACCAAAGCCAAACTCTCCGCCATCGGTGAACCTGGTCGAGGCGTTTACCATAACCGTTGACGCATCCACCTCGGCCAAGAATCTTTCAGCGTTTTCAACGTTTTCCGTGATGATTGACTCGGTGTGCTTGGTTGAGTACTGGGCAATGTGAGCCAGTGCCTCATCTAGGTTTTCAACAACCTTTACAGCTATGTCTAGGTCGTGATATTCAGCAGCCCAATCTGCTTCACTGGCTGGCACGGCCGCAAAGAAATTATCTTGAGTAACCTGATCACCATGAATTTTGACCCCAGAGGCGGCAAGTTTATCTAGAACCGCAGGAAGAATCTTTTCTACAGCAGCTTCGTGAACCAAAAGAGTCTCGACTGCGTTGCAAACGCTAGGTCGTTGAACTTTTGCGTTGTGCACGATTTCAACAGACCAATCAAGACGTGCAGATTCGTCAATGTAGATGTGAACCACGCCATCCCCGGTTTGAATTACCGGAACTTTAGCTTCTTGCACAACTTGCTGAATTAAACCGGCCCCGCCACGTGGTATCAAAACGTCAATGAGCCCAACGGCCTGCATCATTACCGCACCGCCATCGCGACCAAACTCATCAACTGTTTGAATTGCTGCTGAATCAATTCCAGCCAAGGCAAGCGAGTCTTGAAGAAGCTGTACCAACACCCGGTTAGTGTTCTCGGCAGCGCGACCGCCTCGAAGAACTGTTGCGTTGCCGCTTTTTATAGCCAATACCGCGATGTCAATAGTTACGTTTGGTCTTGCTTCGTAAATCACACCGATAAGACCAAGTGGAACTCGAATCTGCGTGAGCTTAAGGGCATTCGGCAAAGACATGCCACGAATGACGTCACCAATTGGATCTGGCAAGCTAATGATTTTTGCCACTGCTTCAGAAATTGCCTCAATGCGTTCATGATTCAAACGCAGACGATCTTGAAGGCTCTCCGTCATGTTTTCGGCTTGGGCGTTCTGAATATCAACATTATTTGCGGCAATAATTTCTTCTGCGCGCGTTGTGAGCAAAATAGAAACTTGTCTCAAGGCTTCGTTCTTGGCAGCGGTTGGGGCCTGAGCAAGTGAACTGGCGGCGTTTTTTGCTAAACGAATTTTGTCAATTGCTGAAGTCATGCGGTTTCCTTCTTAAGTACTTGATTTTGCTTCGAACCAGGTTCCTACTTCGGCTCCATCAAGAGCTAGTGAAACTTGATCTGTGTTGGTTAGCAGAACAGCAATTCCCTGCTCAGTTGCAACTCTGGCAGCCGATACCTTGGTTACTGCCCCACCGGTACCAACCTGCGTGCTGCTGCCACCAATTTCCACTTCAGCAAGATCTGAACCAAATTCAACTTTGTCGATTCTATTTGCGCCAGGTTTTGATGGAGGCATGTCATAAAGCGCATCAACATCACTAAGCAAAACAAGAGCATCTGCATCTACAAGTACCGCAACCAGTGCGGCCAGTCTGTCGTTGTCGCCGAATTTAATTTCGTGCGTTGCCACGGTGTCGTTTTCATTAACAATTGGCAATGCTCGTAGCTTTACAAGACGATCTAGGGTTGCCTTAGCGTTTGCCCTAGTTTCTTGAGCCTCGAAATCCCCGGCGGTCAGCAATACTTGCCCTGCAATAATGCTGTGCTTGTCTAGCGAGTCTTGGTATCGGGCTATTAATTTGCTTTGACCAACAGAGGCTAAGGCCTGCACGGTTGCCAGATCATCTGGTCTTGAATCTAAATTGAATAAAGGAAGCGCTGTGGCAATTGCGCCTGAAGTAACCAAAATTACTTCGGTGCCTCGAGCGTGAGATTTAGCAAGTGCATCAACAAGCAGATCTATCTTGCTTTCATTAACGCCACTGATAGACGACGAGCCAACCTTAACGACGACTCGCTTGGCATTGGCCAATTCGCTTCTGTCTCTAAGAGTCACTTACTGTTCCTTTTCGAAATCCTCAGGTGCAGACCAGAGCCCGGCCTTGCCCTCTTTTGCCATTTCATCACGCAGTGCCGCCTTTGCGTCCATGCGTTCTTTATAGGTTGCACGGCGCTCTTTTGTGGTGCGGCGCTCGCGTTGATCCATGCGTGCGTCTGTTCCACGGGGGCCAGCAATTAGTTCACCAGCTGATGCAATGGTTGGCTCCCAGTCAAAGACAATTCCCTGACCCGGGCCAATAACAACGGTTGAACCTGCCTGCGCACCAGACTTGAACAGCTGATCTTCGAGACCAATTTTGGCAAGACGGTCAGCTAAGTAACCAACAGCCTCTTCGTTGGCAAAGTTGGTTTGCTGAACCCAACGCTCAGGCTTCACGCCAAGTACGCGGAAGATATCTTCATCACCAACATGCTCTTTAAAGATTTCAAACTTATTCTCGTCGCGCTTTTGCTGCATCAACTGAATGCGTGGCTTGACTGGCTCTTGGCCTTTTTCGCGACGGGCATCTTCAACCAATTGAGCAAGAGCAAAATTTAATTCGCGAAGCCCAGCGTGACTTACTGCCGAGATTATGAACACACGATAGCCGCGCGCCTCAAGGTCTGGCTTTACAAATTCTGCAAGTTCAAGAGCATCAGGCACATCAGCCTTGTTTAGGGCAATCAACTGTGGTCGCTTAGTTAGCGGAGTCTGACCTTCAGGTACCTCGTAGGCATCCAGTTCTTTCAGAATCTTGTCTAGATCTGTTAGCGGGTCACGATTTGGTTCAAGGGTTGCGCAGTCAATTACGTGAAGCAGGGCCGCACAGCGTTCTACGTGGCGCAAGAATTCAAGACCAAGACCTTTACCCTCGCTGGCGCCCTCAATTAAGCCTGGAACATCTGCAATGGTGAATCTAGAATCGCCAGCCTGAACCACACCTAGGTTTGGGTGCAAGGTTGTAAATGGGTAGTCAGCAATTTTTGGTCGCGCGGCACTAAGGGCTGCAATCAAAGAAGACTTTCCGGCACTTGGGTAACCCACTAAGGCAATATCTGCAACGGTCTTCAGTTCCAGAATGATGTCGCCACGCCACCCGGGTACCCCAAACAGCGCAAAGCCTGGAGCCTTACGTTTAGTGCTTGCCAATGCAGCGTTACCTAAACCACCCATTCCGCCCTCGGCGATTACCAGTTCCATTCCTGGTTCGTCGAGATCGGCAATGAACTTACCGCGAGAGTCTTTTACAACAGTTCCAACCGGTACCGAAAGCTGCAAGCTTTCACCGTGAAAACCGTTTCGGTAATCGCCGGCACCGTCGCCGCCGTCACCACCTTGACGATGTGGGTGAAAGTGAAAATCTAAAAGTGTGGTGACGTTTGGATCTGAGATCAGCGAAATGCTTCCGCCTTTGCCTCCATCGGCACCATCTGGTCCACCAAGGGGCTTAAATTTTTCACGGTGAACCGATACACAACCATCGCCGCCATCGCCGGCACGAACGTGAAGAGTTACCTGATCAACGAATTGAATCATGGTGTCCTCCTTGGTTTCGCTTGATATTTATGGATTGTGTTTAAGAAACAGGAAAGGCGAGCCAAAGGCTCGCCTCCCTAGAAAATTGTGCAGACCCTTAAGCGGCCTCAACGATGTTTACAACGCGACGGCCACCCTTGGTGCCGAACTCAACTTTGCCAGCAGCAAGCGCGAACAAGGTGTCATCCTTGCCTTTGCCAATGTTTGCACCGGGGTGGAAGTGAGTGCCGCGCTGACGAACGATGATCTCGCCTGCGTTTACTTCTTGACCTGCGTAACGCTTAACGCCTAGGCGCTGTGCGTTTGAATCGCGGCCGTTACGGGTGGAACTAACACCTTTTTTGGAAGCCATTTTGAGTCAGTCCTTTACTTAATCTCTTTGACCTGAACGCGAGTTAGTTCCGCACGGAAACCCTGGCGCTTCTTGTAACCGGTCTTGTTCTTGTACTTCTGGATGATGATCTTTGGGCCACGAAGGTCGTTTAGAACCTCAGCGGTGACCTTTACCTTTGCAAGCGCTGCTGCATCAGTTGTGACCTTATCGCCGTCAACAAGAAGAAGAGCTGGAAGCTCAATCTTTCCGTTAGCGTCAGCCTTAATACGGTCAAGAGTCACGATGGTGCCTACTGACACCTTCTCTTGACGGCCGCCTGCGCGGACTACTGCGTAAACCACAGATCTACCCTTTGTTCGAAAGTCTTATTTTTTGTTGCTCTAGCGGAAACCCAGCAGGCAACAAGGATTTAGTCTACATTGCGAATTTGCTGGGGTCAAACCCTTTTGGCCAGTATTTTGCTAGCCGACAGACACATTTCCACCGCTGGTTGCTCGGCGAGGCTTTCGACGGCCTTGACCCGGGGCCTTTGGCTCAGGAAGAGCGTCAAGTACGGCCTCAAGCAGCTTTTCAGTGCCCTCGGCAGCTTCAGGCTCCCCCACTGACTTCACCGGTGGCAAAGAAATTGGTGAGCTTTCGCCGGCTGCCTCATGGGCGGCCACGGTCGAAGCAGCGATTTTGGTCATCACACTGTTGATTTCCACGGCGCGCTCGGCAGTTACGACCTTTACGGTCTCCTGCTTCTGGTTGCGGTCGCGATTCTTTTTCTTGCCCTGACCCTGCTGACCCTGCTGGCTTCCACCCTTGTGGTCATCGGTGTTGGTGTGCTTTGAACGCATGATTGGCTCGTGGTGAACCACAACACCGCGGCTAGCGCAGGCCTCGCAAGGTTCGCTGAATGCCTCTAGTAGGCCAATTCCAAGCTTCTTTCGAGTCATTTGCACTAGCCCAAGCGAGGTAACCTCGGCCACCTGGTGCTTGGTGCGGTCACGGCTCAGACACTCCATAAGGCGGCGCTGAACCAAATCGCGGTTTGACTCAAGAACCATGTCAATGAAGTCAACAACGATAATTCCACCGATATCGCGAAGGCGAAGCTGGCGAACGATCTCTTCTGCGGCTTCAAGGTTGTTCTTGGTAACGGTCTCTTCAAGGTTTCCGCCGGAACCAACAAACTTTCCGGTGTTCACGTCGACCACGGTCATGGCCTCGGTGCGGTCAATAACCAGCGAACCACCCGAAGGTAGGTAAACCTTGCGCTCAAGTGCCTTAGCGATTTGCTCGCCTACGCGGTATTCGTCAAATACGTCCTTGTGGCCCTCGTGCTTAACCACGCGCTCAAGAAGATCTGGAGCAACTGAGGCTAGGTACTCCTCGATAACTTCGCGTGCATCTTCACCGGCGATAACCATCTTCTGGAAGTCTTCGTTGAAAACGTCACGAACAATCTTGACCAAAAGATCAGGCTCGCTGTGCAGTAGCACCGGTGCCTGGCCCTTTTCGACCTTCTTGCTAATTGCCTCCCACTGCTGCTGCAGGCGCTGAACGTCAAGCGTTAGCTGCTCTTCAGTGGCGCCCTCGGCTGCGGTTCTTACAATCACACCTGCATCTTCAGGAAGAATCTCTTTCAAAATTTTCTTCAGACGGGCACGCTCAGAATCAGGCAGCTTGCGTGAGATTCCGTTCATCGATCCGTTTGGAACGTAAACCAGGTATCGACCAGGTAGCGAAACTTGGCTGGTAAGGCGGGCACCCTTTTGACCAACCGGGTCTTTGGTTACCTGAACTAAAACGGTGTCGCCAGATTTAAGTGCCAACTCGATGCGACGAGGCTGGTTGCCGGTTTCTGCAAGTTCCCAGTCAACTTCACCGGAGTAAAGAACTGCATTACGACCACGGCCAACATCAACGAACGCGGCTTCCATAGATGGAAGAACATTCTGAATCTTGCCCAGGTAAACATTGCCAATCAGCGATGCTTCTGAAGCTTTCGCCACATAGTGCTCAACTAGGATTCCGTCTTCGAGCACACCAATTTGGATTTTTCCGTCTTTTGAACGAACAACCATGGTGCGATCCACTGCCTCGCGGCGAGCCAAAAACTCTGACTCGGTAATGGTTGTGCGGCGGCGACCAGCATCGCGACCATCGCGGCGGCGCTGCTTCTTGGCTTCAAGACGAGTTGAACCTTTTACGCGGGTTGGCTCGTTGCTTGGCGCTTTTGGTTCGCGAGGTGTGCGAACCTTCACCACAACATTTGGTGCGGCGTTTGGATCAACATCTACAGACTCGCCAGCGCGGCGGCGTGAGCGTCTGCGCAGGTGTGAATCGTCAGAAGACTTGTCGTTGGCAATTCCCTTTGCAGAAACCTTTGGGGTTGGCAAATCTGGAGCCATAAACATAAGCGATGTTGCCGAAAGCGGTGCAGCTACCGGAGCTGATGCGGCTGGGGCGCTAGTTTTTGAATCTGAGGTTTTATCTTCAGATTCTTTTTCTGCTTTAGCCTTTGCTCCACGCTTAGCCGGAGCTTTCTTTGTGGCTTTCTCTAAGACTTCATCAACTGAAACCGGGGCCTTTGACGCCTTTTTAGCGGGGGCTTTCTTGGCTACAGCTTTTTTGTCTTCAATTTCTGTTTCAGCTACAACCTTTTTGGTTGCTCGAGCACGCGTTGGCTTCTTCTCTGTAGGTACGTTTGAATCTTCGTTTTTCACCATTTCTGGTGCACTCCAAGCTGCCTCACCTAGGCCACACTCACTAGGCCCTGAGGCTTGAATCCTTGCTGAACACGTTTGTGAACAACCAAAACTAACTGCGAGCAACATCTTTTGCGGCTATCGCTGCCTTGAGATCAAAGGTGATCTGGTCTTATGCGTTCTAAGCGCTTGGTTCTCGCTAAATCTTTAGTCGAATCCGGTGTGGCGGCCTCAACTGCTATAAGTATGACACTCGACCCCTGAAAAGTCATCAATTTGGCGTGTCATACTGGTTTTATGAGTGCAGTAAAGCAGCCAGCAGGCATCACTTTAGAGCCAACCCGCGGGTTTGCCATTACCTTAATTTGGACGGGCATCCTGGGCTGGTTTGCAGCATTTTCTCTTGTTTTGGAACGAATTCACGTTGCAACCAACCCCGATGCAACTTTGAGCTGCGACCTAAATCCTTTTATTTCTTGTAAATCAGTGATGTTAACCGCGCAGGCATCCCTTTTTGGATTTCCAAATCCCCTTATTGGTTTAGCAGCCTTTGTCGCGCCGATCGCCGTTGGTGTTGCAATTCTTGCCGGTGCAAAATTTGCTGCCTGGTTCTGGAGACTCTTTGCGGTTGGAATCACCGGAGGCTTCCTATTTGTTTTGTGGCTCTGGACTCAGAGCACTTTTGTAATTGGTGTGCTTTGCCCTTATTGCATGGTTGCCTGGGCCGCTATGGTGCCACTGTTCTGGAAGGTCATTCTATTTGGCACAAAAGACGGCTTCATCGATACGCCACTTAGATTTGTAGATTTCTTTGACCGCGCTTATGACAAGTCATGGGTCTTCACCCTGGTCACCGAAGCAATTGTGATTGCCGTGATAATTGTGCGCTTCTGGTCAATGTGGCCAGCTCTCTGGAGTTAGAACCAGAGCAGTTGATTCATCAACTGCGTTTAGAACCAGAGCGATAATTCACGAGCGGCTGATTCTTCAGAATCGGAACCGTGCACTAGATTCTGCTGAACTTTTAGACCCCAATCGCGACCAAGGTCACCACGGATTGTGCCTGGAGCAGCAACGGTTGGATCAGTTGCGCCAGCTAGTGATCTAAAACCTTCAATAACCCTATTTCCCTCAAGCTTGATAGCCACCACATCACCCGAAGACATAAATTCAACTAGGGGTTCGAAAAATGGCTTGCCCTCGTGCTCTGCATAGTGGGCATGCAGTAATTCTTTAGAAGGAGTGAACTTCTTTAGGTCGGCTACTACGTACCCTTTAGCCTCTAAACGAGAAATGATTTCGCCAATTAGATTGCGCTTAACGCCGTCTGGCTTAACTAGAACCAAAGTCTGCTGGGTAGAACTAGAAGTCATTTATTTTTCCTCCGTTGCTGCGTTTGCGTCAAGTACCGCTCTTGCTTTATCAATTGTGCCACCGGCAAACATGGCCCAAGCCCAAAGACATAAGAAGATTCCGCCAAGTACGAACATTAGGGGAACCCAGATTCCAAGTGAAACTACCACCAACTGAAGTAGCCAACCCCAGGCATACGAAAACTTTTTACCCAAGACTGCGGGTGTCACCATTAATAAAACAGTGAGGCTTAGCCCCACTGCCCAAACGGTTGGACCGTCGGCAACCTTCAGACCAAACGCAACCAACATGGCAAAGAAAACTACGCCTGATTCAAAAACCATCAGCATTGAGCTGAGCGCGCGCTTTGTTGAACGATTACGCATCTTGTTCCGCCTCTACTTGCTTTAATTTCAGAACTTGGCCAACCAAAGTAATTGATCCGGTTACCACAATTGCCGATGCCTGAGCCGGGGGAAGTAACTTTGCAGCCTCTGCCAATGCCCACTGCGGGTTGGCCTGAACTTTAACACGATCGCTACCGAATACTTCTCTGGCCAACTCGGCAAGCTCTTGGGCTGGAATAGCACGTGCTGAATCTGACTGAGTAATGATGAATTCAACAAAAGAGTCATCAAGAATCTCAAGCAAAGCACGAGCATCTTTCTCGGCCAGAATTGAAATTATGCCCACGGTATAAGGAGCACCAAATGACTCTTTGAGTGCCTTAACCAAAGATCTGGCACCCTCTGGGTTGTGCGCGGCATCAAGAATAGTAAGCGGCTCACGGCTTACTACCTGCAAACGACCAGGTGAAGAAAAATCAGCAAAAGATGCCCGAACCACGTCGTCCATAATTCTCTGAGCCGCACCACCGATAAAAGCCTCAACCGCAGCAACTGCCAAGGCTGCGTTTTCTGCCTGATACTCGCCGTGAACCGGCAAATTCAAATCGGAATATTCACCAACGGCACTTCGAATGGAAACTGTTTGACCCAATTTATTCGGCTGGGTTTCGGTAACTGCAAAATCTGTTCCGTAGGTAAGAAACTTTTCGGCAATATCGGCGGACTTGGCCGACAGAACTGCCAAAGCCTCTGCTGGCTGTGTCGCGCTGAGTACGATTGCACCAGATTTGATGATTCCAGCCTTCGTGGTTGCGATCTCTTCAATCGTTGAACCAAGGCGGTCCATGTGATCAAGCGCAATAGGTGTGAACACGGCAACATCACCATCGGCAACATTTGTGGAATCCCACTCGCCGCCCATTCCTACTTCAAGAACCAAAACATCAACCGGTGCGTCAGCAAAAATTGCAAAACCCAATACTGCAAGAACTTCAAAGAAAGTGAGAGCATCATCACCCGCAGCCTCGAGTTCGGCATCAACTAAACCAACTATGGGTTCAATTTCTGTCCATACATTAAAGAGTCGTTCGTCAGATACCGGCTCGCCATCAAGTGACATTCTTTCGTTCAACTTGACTAGGTGTGGGCTAGTGAATCTTCCGGTGCGCAGCCCGTGTTCACGAAGAAGTCTTTCAATGAAACGGCTGGTGCTGGTTTTGCCGTTGGTTCCAGTGACATGAATAACTCGATAAGCCTTTTGTGGATCTCCAAGCAACGTAGCCAACCGTGCAGTTGGCTCTAGTCGAGGGCGAATTTTATTTTCTGGAACGCGAGCCAAAAGGGCATCTTCAACCTCTTTTGCTTTTAGCGCCCAGTAGTGCTCTTCGCTTAGGTTTTCGATCACTTCGCCGCCACTACAGCCACGTGCACCTCAACCTGCTGCCCGTCGCCAACCGCAACAGCGTTTGAGAGTGCCCCCGAACTAATGGTTTCTAGTTCCAAAGTTAAGGTTTCACTCTTAACTAAGTGTGAATGCTCTGCAACTGCTGCAAGTACGTCATCGGTTGCTTTCAAAGTCAACTTGATTCGATCACTGACATCAAAGTTTGCATCTTTACGCGCCGATTGCACCGCACGGATTACGTCACGAGCCAGACCTTCGGCCGCTAGTTCTGCAGAAACCTTGCCGTCAAGAATTAGGAAACCACCAGAAGGCAAGATGCCAATATGGTCAGTCCCTTCGCCATCGGTGTTGGTTGAAGTGTCGGCAACTAAATCAATCTCGTATTCGCCTTCAATTAGCGCAATGCCACCAACCACAACGGTGCCGTCAACCTCGGACCAGTCCCCCGCCTTAGCTGCCTGAATGACTGCCTGCACGCTCTTACCAATTCGCGGACCAGCAGCACGTGAGTTAACAGTTACCCGCTTGATCACACCAAACTCGGTAGTCGAATCAAGCGACATCTCAACAAGATCAACGTTCTTAACGTTCAACTCTTCGGCGATGATGTCGGCGAACTGCTTTAGACCAGCAACGTTCTTGGTCACCACGGTTAGCTTGGCCAGTGGTAGACGCACGCGAAGGCTTGCAGCCTTGCGCAGGCTTGATGCCACCGATGACACTGTGCGTACCTGGTCCATAGCTTCTACTAGCGCTGCATCGTGAGGCAACTTGCCGGCATCTGGCCATGATTCAAGGTGCACGCTGCGACCACCGGTTAGGCCACGCCAAATTTCTTCGGTGACCATTGGTAACAATGGAGCAGCAACGCGCGAAACAATTTCAAGCACAGTGTAAAGAGTGTCGAACGCTTCAGCCGAGCCATCCCAGAAGCGATCACGCGAACGACGCACATACCAATTGGTTAGAACATCAGCAAAGTCTCTGAGGCTGGCAGCAGCTGAATATGAATCAAACTTATTCAAGTGAGTTTCAACATCAGTAACCAGTTCGTGAGTCTTTGAAAGAAGATATCGATCAAGAAGGTCTTGGCTTTGGGTTGACCACTTAGCTTCGTATCCAGAAGCATTTGCATACAGTGAGAAGAAGTACCAAGTGTTCCAGAGTGGCAGAAGAACCTGACGCACGCCTTCGCGAATTCCCTGCTCGGTAACAATCAAGTTTCCGCCACGAAGAATTGGGCTAGATAGCAAGAACCAACGCATGGCATCAGCACCATCGCGATCAAAAACTTCATTAACATCTGGATAGTTGCGCAACGACTTTGACATTTTTTGTCCGTCATTTCCCAAAATAATTCCATGAGAAATTGCAGCTTTAAAAGCTGGGCGATCAAATAATGCGGTTGATAGTACGTGCAGAGTGTAGAACCAACCACGGGTCTGACCAACGTATTCAACTATGTAGTCGCCTGGATTGTGAGTTTCGAACCATTCACGGTTTTCAAACGGATAGTGCGACTGCGCAAAAGGCATTGAACCTGATTCAAACCAGCAGTCAAGAACTTCAGGCACTCGGCGCATTGTTGACTTACCGGTTGGGTCATCAGGGTTTGGCCTGGTTAGTTCGTCAATTACTGGGCGGTGGAAGTCTGATGGGCGCACTCCAAAGTCACGCTCCAACTCCTCCATTGATCCGTAGACGTCAATGCGCGGGTAATTTGGGTCATCTGATTTCCAAACTGGAATTGGTGCACCCCAAAAACGGTTGCGGCTAATCGCCCAGTCGCGAACGTTTTCTAGCCACTTACCAAAAGAACCGTCTTTGGTGTGATCTGGAGTCCAGTCAATATCTTGGTTTAGCTCCAGCATGCGATCTCGCAGTTTTGTTGTTTCAACAAACCAAGATGAAACCGCTTTATAAATCAGCGGGTTTTTGCAGCGATAGCAGTGTGGGTATGAGTGCTCATAAGATGCCTGACGCAAAACTCGACCTGCATTTTTTAGGTGCTGCGAGATTGGCTTGTTCGCCTCAAAGACGAGTGGAACTCACCTGCCGCTATAGAAGAGCTCATGAATGAGCTCGGGCTTTCCACTTCTGGCATTAATTCTCGAAAAAAGAAGCCAGCAGCAACCAAGGCAACAAAAGCAAAGACCGAGACCAAAGACACTGCCACGTCTTCAACGCAAGAGTCCTCGGGTAATGAGGAATCTTCCAATCAGCCGCTGGAAACAGTTGAGTCGCTCCTTGCCGAGCTGGATGCACTGATTGGGATCGACACCGTAAAACTGCGTGTTCGCCAAATCATGAACCAAATTGAGGTCAACAAGGCACGCGTTAAAGCTGGTCAACAGCCTGTGGAAGTTGGCCTCTCTCTCGTGTTCACGGGTAGCCCCGGTACCGGAAAGACCACAGTTGCAAGGCTCCTCGCGCGTATCTATCGCGCTCTCGGAGTACTGGAAAGCGGACACCTCGTTGAGGTGGGTGAATCTGATCTAGTTGGAGTTCACCAAGGTGAAACAACAGAGAAAACAGAGCGAGCAATCAATAAAGCCATGGGCGGCATCCTCTTTATTGATGAGGCCTATTCGTTGTCACAATCAGGAGTCGGG
>ERZ1034365.1424-NODE-1424-length-12204-cov-5.576647_pt1 | contig 12204 bp, 3 predicted proteins | sample MGYA00520615_ERZ1034365 | MGnify/ENA primary metagenome ERZ1034365 (study PRJEB33736, sample SAMEA104284505) | Azolla filiculoides | biome: Urban; feature: Water surface; material: Ditch water | place: Netherlands | collected 2015-10-28 | depth 0-0.1 m ... | reverse complement strand
GAATACAAATTTTTAATCAGCATGTCTGAACAATTAAAATCACAAGAAGAGTTTTTAGCAAATTTTAACTGGCACAACTTTGAAGAAGGTATTGATGCCGTAGATGAGAAAAACTTACAAGAATTCGAAGACCTAGTTTCAAAAACTTTTATCGCGACAGATCAAGAAGAAGTAGTAGAAGGTATCGTTGTTAGAATTACTGATAGAGACGTTATCGTTGATATCAACGCAAAATCGGAAGGTGTTATTTCATTGAACGAATTCCGTTACAATCCAGCACTTAAAGTAGGTGACAAAGTAGAAGTATTGATTGACATCCGTGAGGACAAAACAGGTCAGTTAGTATTATCTCACAGAAAAGCACGTACTATCAAATCATGGGATAGAGTTATTTCGGCTAACGAAACAGGAGAAATCGTTACTGGTTTTGTGAAATGCAGAACTAAAGGTGGTATGATCGTGGACGTTTTCGGAATTGAAGCTTTCCTTCCAGGTTCTCAAATTGATGTTAAACCAATTAGAGACTACGATGTATATGTAAATAAAAACATGGAATTCAAAGTGGTAAAAATCAACCACGAATTCAAAAATGTTGTTGTATCTCACAAAGCGCTTATCGAAGCAGATATTGAAGTACAGAAAAAAGAAATCATCGGAAAATTACAAAAAGGACAAGTATTAGAAGGTGTTGTTAAAAACATTACTTCTTACGGTGTGTTTATTGACCTTGGTGGTGTTGATGGATTGATCCACATTACTGACCTTTCTTGGTCAAGAATCAACCACCCATCTGAAGTTCTTGAATTAGACCAAGTTCTTAACGTGGTTATCCTTGATTTTGATGATGAGAAAACAAGAATCCAATTAGGATTGAAACAATTGAATGCTCACCCTTGGGATGCTTTGGATGCTAATTTAACTATTGGTGATAAAGTTTCTGGTAAAGTAGTTGTAATCGCTGATTACGGTGCATTTATCGAAGTAGCTGAAGGTGTTGAAGGTTTGATTCACGTTTCTGAAATGTCATGGTCAACTCATTTACGTTCTGCTCAAGATTTCGTAAAAGTAGGTGATGTTGTTGAAGCTGTTATCCTTACTTTAGATAGAGATGACCGTAAAATGTCATTGGGTATCAAACAATTGACTCAAGATCCTTGGACTGATATTACTTCTAAATACCCAGTAGGTTCTAAACATACAGGTATCGTTAGAAACTTTACAAACTTCGGAATTTTCGTAGAATTAGAAGAAGGAATTGACGGATTGATTTACATCTCTGACCTTTCTTGGACTAAGAAAATCAAACACCCATCAGAATTTGTAAATGTTGGTGAAAAATTAGACGTAGTTGTATTAGAATTAGATGTTGAAGGACGTAAATTATCTTTAGGTCACAAACAAACTACTGCTAATCCTTGGGATCAATACGAAGATTCTTTCGCAGTTGGAACTATCCACACAGGTGAAATTTCTGAAATTGTTGACAAAGGAGCTACTGTAGAATTCGGAGATGATATCGTTGCTTTCATTCCTACACGTCACCTTGAAAAAGAAGACGGTAAGAAATTGAAAAAAGGGGATACTGCTGATTTCAAAGTAATCGAATTCAACAAAGAATTCAAAAGAGTAGTTGCTTCTCACACTGCTATCTTCCGTGAAGAAGAAGAAAAAGCGGTAAAAGCTGTTGAAGCTGCTGCTGCCTCTAATACAAATGCACCAGCTGCAACTCTTGGAGACAACAATGATATCCTTGCAGGTCTTAAAGCCCAAATGGAAAAAAACGAAAAAAAGAAATAATCTTTTAATTGTTTTGAATATAGAGAGTCCCGAGCAATCGGGACTTTTTTTTTACCGCAGATTCGCAGATTTTACGAATTATGCTTCGTAAGTTCGCTGCGCTCGGGTGAAATATTTTATTTCTTTAGTTTCCTATTAATGTATTTATTGTGTTGGGTAAAGTGAATAGTACTATGTTTGGAGTAATTTTAGGCAAACATTCCATAGCTACAGCAGCTCTATATTGATCTTCAATATTTAAACTAAACACTTTCCAATTTTCAGTAGTTTTTAGTAAAGTAGTATCTATAATATGTTGACCATCTAAACAAGGAATGTATTTAAAATCTTCATCAATCCCTTTTCCTAAAGCTTTTACAAAGGCTTCTTTTCGAGTCCACAAGTTGTAAAAAGCGTTTTTTTTATTAGCCACATTTTGTATAGATAAAATTTCTTCTCTATCAAAAACTTCTGGGAGGACCTCGTTAAAGTTAAAATCCTCAGACATAAATTCAACATCTATTCCAACTTTTTTGCGAGAAACAGCAATAATTGCATAGTCTTCGGAATGTGAAATGTTGAAATGCAACCAAGGGTGAGAGGCTAAATAGGGTTTTTTATTGGAATGATAATCAAAGTCTATTTCTTGCACATCCAATTTTGTGTAAGCTGCTAAAACCAATTTTAAAACCGACCTGTAAATAATGAATCGATTTTTGTCTAATTCTTTATGAAACCGTTCGGCTCTGTTTCTCTCTTTAGAATTAAGAAAATTAGTCAAATCAGATTTCAAGTTGATGAAACTGGGTAAATAAATTGTGTAAATGATTACATCATTACTATTTAATGAATATTCTTTTTTAGGTATAAATTCAATTTGTTTTAGATTTGAATTAGAAATAAAGAGTTTAGCTGTTTGCATGTCTTTTATCTAAAATTTCTTGAAATATTTTTGCTAAATTTTTGTCGTGAGGGCTTTCTCTAATATCAAAATTATCTCCTGGAATATTATGAATATTTACTCCCATTAATGCCGCTTTTTTCCATCCTAAATGAATGGGTGCTAATCCGTATTCTGGATGATCTTTTGATCGTATTAAATCTACTTTTAATTTTTGAGGTTTTAAGTGATATTTGTTTAAAATTCCCATTATTAAACCTACTGCTTTTGTAAATTGTTCATGAGCAAGAATTTCTTGTTCTGTCAATTGAATGTTCTGATCAAAATGTTTTTTTTGTAAATATTCTTTTTTTGAATTAAAACGCTTCATAAAACCTTTCCAACTTGTGAGCATTTCTATTAAATAAATCAATCGTTTACTAGTTTTAGCATAATATTTTACTAGTTTTTTTTGCTTTTGTGTTTTGTAATAGTAAGAAGAATCGGCATAAGAGTCTAATAATGCTAGCATACTAACATCTTTTCCTTTTGCTTTTAATTGACGGCTCATTTCAAAAGCAACGATACCTCCAACACAAAAACCAGCCAAAGCATAAGGTCCATTTGGATTTATTTTTTCAATAGCTTCTATGTAATGTGCCGCCATATCTTCGACAGACTCATACCAATCATCAAACCCTTTTGGGCCAACGCCTTGAAGTCCATAAAAAGGTTGATCTTCATCAAAGTGTTTGCTCATATTGACCAAACATAAGACATCGAGGCCTCCTCCGTGAAGCATAAAAAGTGGTGGCTTATTTCCGTTAGGTTGTAATGGAACTAAACAATCTGAAAATAATTCTTCACTTGTTTCTACTAGTTTGGCAAACTTCTCAATAGTAGTATGTTCCAATAAAGTAGATATAGGAATCCGTTTTCCTGTATGTTTTTTTATTTCATACATAATTTTAACTGCCTTAATAGAATGTCCACCCATTTCGAAGAAATTACTGAAAATATCAATATTTTCCATATTCAAGCATTCTTTCCATATTGTGGCAACTAACTTTTCTTCATCTGTACGAGGTGCAGTGTATTTTTGTTTGCTTTCGGCATTAGATTTATATTCTAATAATGCTTTACGGTCTATTTTATCATTTGCAGTTGTTGGTATTTTTTCCAAAATATAAAATACATTTGGAATCATATAAACGGGTAAATGTGAGGTCAATTCCTTTCTCCATAATTGAATAGATTCGTGTTCATTAGTTAGTTCTTCATCTACTGCAATAAACGCAATGAGAATATCTTTTTCAGCTAGTACTACAGCCGTTTTAATACCGTCAATAGACATTAAACTATGTTCTATTTCTCCAATTTCAATGCGATAACCTCTTACTTTAACTTGATGGTCGATACGTCCAAGACATTGAACCTGACCATTAGGTAGCAATTTTCCCAAATCACCAGAAAGGTACATTTTGCCATTTGATTCACTTTCGAATGGGTTTGTAATAAAGCGATCGTTAGTAAGATCGGGACGATTTAAATAGCCTAAAGACACTCCATCTCCAGCAATTACTATTTCGCCTATTTCTCCTTGATTTACTGGGTTTCGATTGGTGTCTAATAAATAAACAGTGGTGTTGGCAATGGGTTTTCCAATAGTTATTGGGTCATCATTTATTGAAATTTGAGTAAGAAAAGAGCAGACAGTAGTTTCTGTTGGTCCATAAATGTTCCATAATTCATTACATCTAGATAATAATTTATGAGCCAAAGCCATTGGTACAGATTCACCACCAATTAATATTTTTATATTTAGTGGTTTTTCCCAGCCTGAATCTAGTAAAATTTGCCATATACTTGGAGTTCCCCAAATGACTGTAATTTTATCTGTAATCGCTTTTTCAAGTAAAAGTTGTCCATCTAATCGGGTGTCTTCATCAACAATTACAACGCAAGCTCCAAAAAGTAATGGAAGGTAAATTTCCATCACCATGGCATCAAATGAGATGGTTGTTAGTGCAAATATTTTATCCGTTTGATTAATTCCAGGGGCTTCAGCCATAGAATAAACAAGGTTAATTACATTGCAATGTGCTACTTGAACCCCTTTTGGTTTTCCAGTAGAACCAGAGGTGTAAATTATATAGGCAGGAGATTCTGTTGAAGTTTTAAAGCTTAAAGATTCGGTAGGTTGATTTTCTATAGCATATAAAATATCAGCAATAGAAAGAAAAATCACTTTATCTGAAGTGGCCTTTTTTGAGTTTTGACCTATATAAAAAGTAGCATCGGCATCTTCAATCATTAAATCTAATCTTGCATCAGGATACATTGTATCTATAGGAACATAAGATGCACCACATTGCAAAACAGCAAAAAGAGATGCTATTAATTCGGGAGATCTATCTAACGAAACAGCAACAATTTGTCCTGGTCTCAAACCTTGAGACCAAAGATAATTTGCCATTTGATTGATTTTTTTTTCTAATCCACTATATGTGAGCTTCTTACCATTAAACTCAATTGCTATTGCATTAGGAAGCATTTCAGCTTGCAATGCAAAAAGTTCATGTAATGTACTCTTAGGATACACCATTTTTGCTCCACAAATTTCGTTCTTTGAAATATAGTTTTTAGTTTTATCCATTTAAATTAGATTAAGGTTTTGATGTGCAAATAAAGCCATCCTACCTTATTTTTTCTTTAGAAATGACTTTAGTTGCTTTATCAAAATACACTTTATTATTGTGGTAATTGATTTTTTTTTCTAAACTCAATTAGCTATTCATATGTCTTTTATCTAAAATTTTCTGAAGCATTTGTGCTAATATTTTGTCATTTGGTGGGGCAACAATACTAAGATGATTACCTGATATGTTATGAGTATTTACCCCTTTTAGAGCTACTTTTTTCCATCCCAAATATTTTGGGTCTATTTTGTGGTTTTCATCCTCTTCTGCTCTAAATAATTCAACTTCCAAATCTTGAGGAATAAGATGGTATCGATTAACAATTTTATCAACCATACTATTAGCTTCAATAAATTGTTCAAGTGCTAGTGCTTCTTGTTCAGAAATAGTGTCTTTTATACCAAAATATTCTTTTAGTATATAGTCTTTTTTCAAGTTTAAATGCAATTTTAATAATTTCCAACTCGTGAGCATTTCTTTTGAAAAATCGAACCATTTTCGAGTGCGATCATAAAATCTTGCCAGTTTCTTTTTAGAACTTGAAGCATAATAATAGGATGAATCAACATGAGTGTCTAATAATCCAATAAAGCTTACCGTTTTTCCTTGTTCCTTCAATTGACGAGCCATTTCAAAAGCAACAATACCCCCAAACGAAAAACCAGCTAAAGCATAAGGACCATTCGGGTTAATTTTTAGAATTGAATCTATATAGGTTTTCGCCATAGCTTCGATAGATTCAAACCAGTTATCATAGCCATTTGGGCCAACTCCTTGAATAGGATAAACGGGTTGATCTTCATCAAAATGTTGAATGATGTGAGAAAAATTTAAAATATTGAGTCCAGCTCCATGAACTATAAAAAGAGGTGGTTTATATCCGTTTGGTTTTACGGGAACTAAATGGTCAAATGGAATTTCGTTTTCTGTTGTTAATAATTTAGCAAATTTTTCAATAGTTGAATGTTGAAATAATGCAGAAAGAGGAATTCGAATACCCGTCTTTTTTTCAATTTTAATCATAACGTTTACGGCCATGATTGAATGCCCACCCATTTCAAAAAAGTTGCTAAAAATATCAATACGTTCTTTTTTTAGAATTTCTTGCCATATTTCGGCCACTAACTTTTCTTCTGCTGTACGAGGTTCTGTGTAATCTTCTTCACTATCAGGATTGGATTCATATTCTAATAAAGCTGTACGATCTACTTTGTCGTTTAGCGTTCTCGGCATTTTGTCTAAAATATGAAAAACATGAGGAACCATAAAAGTCGGTAATTGCGAAGCTAGTTCTGTTCGCCATAATCGAATTTCATCGAGTTCTGAAGTGAACTCATAATCGACTACAATAAAAGCAACAAGAATATCATTTTTGGCCAAAACAATTGCCGATTTAACCCCTTCAATTGATGTTAAAACATGTTCTATTTCGCCAATTTCAATTCGATGACCTCTTACTTTAACTTGATGGTCGATTCGCCCAAGACACATAACCTCATTGCTTGGAAGTAGTTTTCCAATATCACCAGAAAGATACATAATAGCATCTTCTTTGTCCGAAAAGATATTAGGAATATATTTTGCAGCAGTCAATTCAGGTCTTCCCAAATAGCCTTTACCAACACCATCTCCACCAATGGCAATTTCGCCAATAGCATTTGGCGGCAATAAGTTCATTTGTTCATCGACAATGTAATATTGCATATTAGCAATTGGGCCTCCAACAGAAATTATTGTTTCTTCATCTTTTATATGTTTACATGAAGAAAAAATAGTGACTTCTGTTGGTCCATATAAAGTCCATAGTTCTTCGCTTCTTTGAATCAATTCCTTAGCTAATTTAGCAGGTAGTGGTTCGCCACAACACCATATTTTTATAGGTAATTTTTTTGACCATCCCGAATCTAAAAGCATTTGATAAGTAGTTGGTGTAGCTACAACTAAGGAGATTTTTTCTTTTTCAAGCATCTCATTAAATAGCCTGCCATCACTTGGTGTATTATGATCAGGTATTACTAAAACAGCACCTTTAAATAGAGGGAAAAATAATTCGAAACTAGCAATATCAAAGGAAATGGTCGAAATAAAAGGGACTCTGTCTGTTTCTTTTATACCTGGTTCAATTTCTAAAGAATAAAATAAATTAACAACATTTCTATTGGTTATTTTAGCTCCTTTTGGTTTGCCTGTTGATCCTGAAGTATATAAAAGATACAATACATTTTCTGGATCTACATATCTTTCTAGTTTTGTTGATGGGTATTGATTTAATGATTGCATAGCATCATCTATCAAAATAGTATTCGAAGATTTTGGTAATGATAAAGACAAAGCCTTGCTAGTTAGCAAAAATTTAGCTTCAGAATCTTCCATCATATATTCTATTCTCTTGGTTGGATATTCGTGATCTAGTGGGAGATAGGCTGCCCCACATTGAATAATAGCTAAAATGGAATATACCAATTCTGGACTTCGCGGATAAGAAACAGCAATGTAATCGCCAGATTGAACGCCTTGTGCTTCTAGATAATGTGCAAACTGATTGACTTTAGTATGTAAATCTTGATAGGATATTTTAGTATTGTTATATTCAATAGCAATATTATTAGGCGTAATTTCGGCTTGTTTGCTTAATACTTCTGATAATGAAACATAAGGATATGGAGTTTCTGTGTCATTTAGAGTAGTATAAGCTGCTAAAAAATCTTCATTTATAATATCTGTTATTGGGCTGTTTTGTTTTGATATTAATTTATTTAGGGTTTGTTCAAATGATATCATCATTTGATTTATAGTTTCTTCTTTGAATAATCTAGTATTATAAGAACATTGAAAAGTGGGATGGTTTTTAGACATACAAATATGCAACTGAATTTCAAAAGACGCATATTTTCTAGGGTTAATTTTAAATTCATAAGTAAGACCAATAAATGAAAACTCACTTTCTATATTGCTATTTAAATCAACTGTTAGAGTAACAGGAACCATAGGAACCCTCGATGGGTCACGTGCAATTGCCAATTTCTGCAGAAGTTGTCCAAAACTAACTTGATGATGTGAATAGGCTTCTAATACCTCAGTGTTTCTTTGTTTTAAGTAGTCTAAAAAGGTATTATTTGTATTTATTTTAGTTCGTAATGGAAGAAGGTTTGCACAATCTCCAATCATATGTTTCATGTCGTATCTTCTATTTCCTGAAATTGGAAATCCTACTACTAAATCATTTTGACCGGTGAATTTACACAAAAACACTTCGAAAGCTGCCAGTAAAGTCTTTGCTAAACTACAATCAGCACTTTCCCCAAGTTGTTTTAGAGAATTAATGAGTTTAATGTCAATTGGAAAATCAAGGCGTTGGCTATTGTAAGTTCGTAAAGGAGGTCTTGAAAAATCTATTGGTAATTCAATTTCAGGAACAGATTCTTTATAAATAGATAGCCAATAGTCTTCAATTTGTTTGTATTCACTATTTTCAACGAGCGAATTTACTTTTTTGGCATATTCACTAAAGCGTTCTGGTTGTTCTAGTTTAGGTGCTGTATTTTCAATAAATGCTGAATATAGTTTGCTAAGGTCTTCTAAAATAATGTTAATGCTTAAACCATCTCCAATAATATGATGGTGGGTTATCACTAGTATATGCTCTAAATCATCTATTTTAATTAATTTGACTTTAAACAAAGGGCCTTTAACAAGGTCAAATAAGGCATTAACTTCTTCATCAATTATTAAGTCTAAGGCTTGTTCTTTTTCATTTACTGGAAGTTGAGAAATGTCATTTCGAGATATTTCAATAGTAAGTTCCTTATATATGTTCATAAACATTCCATCAGAACAAAATGTTGCTCTCAAACATTCGTGACGATTTACTAAAGTATTCACTGCATGTTCTAGCGCTTCTAGGACTAATTCACCATTGAATTTAATAGAATAAGATAGATTATAGGCTTTATTTGCATCACCGCTTCCTATTAAGCAGTCTGTCCATATTTCTAATTGTGTATTTGTAATAGGTATAACACTCTCTATTTCTGGAGAAAGTAAATCGAATTTAGTTTTATCGGGGGCGTTCGATTGGTCTTTCATTTTATGTGTAGATTTTTTTTATTTTTAATTTTGTTTGAACTATTAGTTTAGACTGAATTGCAAAATAAACAATACTATTTGAATATGCTTTTCATCCAGAATAGTTTGAAGCATTTTTGCTAAAACTTTGTCATTTGGAGGATCTACAATACCAAGGTGATTGCCAGGAATATTATGAATATTAACTCCTTTTATTGCTGCTTTTTTCCATCCTAAGTGAATAGGATCTAATTTATAACTATCATCATTTTCAGCTCTAAATAAATCTACCTCAATGTTTTGTGGTTTAAGGTGATAGCAATCAATAATTTTTTGAACCATGCGATTTGCTTCTGTAAATTGCTCAAGTGCAAGTGCTTCTTCTTCAGATAAAATGTCTTTTTTGCCAAAATACATTTTTAAGATATACTCTTTTTTTGTATTGGAACGATGTTTAAAAGCCTTCCAGCTTGTGAGCATTTCCATTAAAAAAGCTAATCTTCTTCGATTAACATCATAATATCGGGCTAATTTTTTTTGTTGATAAGTTTTAAAATAATAAGATGAATCAACATAGGAATCGAGTAATGCTGTCAAGCTAACTGATTTGCCTTGTTCCTTTAATTGGCGGGTCATTTCAAAGGCAACAACACCACCAAATGAAAAACCAGCTATTGCGTATGGGCCGCTCGGATTCACTTTTGCAATAGCATCAATATAATGAGCAGCCATATCTTCGATAGACTTATACCAATCTCCATAACCATTTGGTCCAGTACCTTGTATGCCATAAACAGGTTGATCCTCATCAAAGTTTTTGCATAAATTAACAAAATTTAAAACATTGAGTCCTCCTCCGTGAACAATAAAAAGAGGGACTTTATTTCCGTTGGGTTTTATAGGAACTATGCAATCAGAAGAAATTTCACGATCGATTTCTATTAATTTTGCAAATTTTTCGATAGTTGAATGTTCAAATAATGCAGATAAAGGCAATTTCTTTCCTGTTTGTTGTTCTATTTTATTCATAACCCTAACGGCTATTAATGAATGGCCACCTACTTCGAAGAAATTACTAAAAATATCTATTTTTTCTCTTTTTAAGCATTCTTTCCAAATAGTTTCTACTATTTTTTCTGCTTCTGTTCTTGGCTCAGTATATTCAAATGTTTTATTTGATTTATAATTTAATAATGCCTTACGATCTATTTTTCCACTCAGTGTAGTTGGCAGTTTCTCTACTATATTAAAATCGTGAGGAACCATAAAGCTAGGTAGTTGTGATGTTAATTCATTTCGCCATAATCGAATTTGCTCCTGTTCTTGAATGATTTCAGAATCGGGTTCAATAAATGCAATAAGAAGGTCAGTTTCTGCTATAACAATTGCCGATTTAATACCATCAATAGTCAATAAAGCTTGTTCAATTTCGCCCAACTCTATTCGATAGCCCCTAACCTTAACTTGATGGTCTATTCTGCCAAGACAAAGAACTTGACCATTAGGTAAAAGTTTTCCTAAATCTCCAGAAAGGTACATTTTTCCGCCTGATTCACTATCAAAAGTATTGTTTACAAAACGCTCGTTTGTTAGATCAGGTCTATTAAGGTACCCTAAAGACACTCCATCTCCAGCTATTACTATTTCTCCAACTTCACCATCATTTACAGGGTTTCTATTAGCATCTAACAAATAAACAGTAGTGTTAGCAATGGGTTTGCCAATGGTTATTGGATTATCATTAATTGTTATTTGAGTCAGAAAGGAGCATACAGTAGTTTCAGTAGGTCCATAAATATTCCATAATTCCTTACATCTAGAAAGTAATTCTTGAGCCAAAGGCATTGGTACAGGTTCTCCTCCAATCAAAGCTTTTATATTCAACGGTTTTTTCCAACCTGAATCTATTAGGATATGCCATTTGCTCGAGGTTCCCCACATGATTGTTATTTTGTCCTTCTCAGCTTTTTCTAGTAATAGGTTCCCATCTCTTCTAGTTTCTTCATCAACGAGAACGACACAAGCTCCGTGAAGTAGTGGTAAGAATGTTTCCATTACCATAGCGTCAAATGAAATTGTAGTTATCGAAAAGATTTTATCAGTTGCAGATATACCTGGTTCTTTGGACATGGAATACACAAGGTTGATTGCATTGCAATGTGCAACTTGAACACCTTTGGGCTTTCCAGTTGATCCTGATGTATATATTATATAAGCTGCGGATTCGGTAGGAATCTCCAGATTTAGTGGTTCTATCGGCAAATTTGCCATTGATTCGGTAATAGCATCGATTGAAAGCGAAATCACTTTGTTTGAAAGGTTTCTTTTCGAGTCTAAGCCTATATAAAAAGTAGCTTCTGAATCCTCAATCATTAAATTGACTCTTGCATCAGGATACATTGTGTCTATTGGAATATAGGATGCACCACATTGTAAGACAGCAAACATAGTAGCAATTAATTCAGGAGTTCTATCTAAAGAAACAGCGACAATTTGACCTGGTCTCAGACCTTGAGACCAAAGATAATTCGCCATTTGATTTGTCATTCTGCTTAGTTCCGAATAAGTAACTTGTTTGTCACCGTATTCAAGTGCTATTGAATTTGGATATTTAGCAACTTGATTAGCAAAAAGTTCATGTAATGTACTTTTCGGATAATCCATTTTTAGTCCGCTTATTTTTAAATTTTTGCTTTTATAATCCTTGAATGTAATTTCGCCTAAAGTTTTTGATGGATCTTCAACAATCTTTTGCACTAATTGTTCAAAGGACATCATCATTTT
>ERZ1034365.1422-NODE-1422-length-12215-cov-5.383012_pt1 | contig 12215 bp, 10 predicted proteins | sample MGYA00520615_ERZ1034365 | MGnify/ENA primary metagenome ERZ1034365 (study PRJEB33736, sample SAMEA104284505) | Azolla filiculoides | biome: Urban; feature: Water surface; material: Ditch water | place: Netherlands | collected 2015-10-28 | depth 0-0.1 m ... | reverse complement strand
GCCGAGGCCGTGCTGGGCAGCGCCCACATGACCATCAACAAGAACGCCATCCCCAACGACCCGGAAAAGCCCATGGTTACCAGCGGCGTGCGGATCGGCACGCCCGCCATGACCACCCGCGGCTTCAAGGACGAAGAAGCGCGTGCGACGGCCAATCTGGTGGCCGACGTGCTCGACAACCCGCGTGATGCGGCCAACATCGAGGCCGTGCGGGCCAAGGTACATGCCTTGACCTCGCGCTTCCCGGTTTACAAGTAAACGCGTCAACAAACTATGAAGTGCCCCTTCTGCAGCCACCAGGACACCCAGGTCGTGGAGACCCGGGTGGCGGAAGATGGGGACTTCATCCGGCGCAGGCGCCAGTGCGGCTCCTGCGAAAAGCGCTTCACCACTTATGAGCGCCCGGATGTGAACTTCCCGTCCATCGTCAAAAAGGATGGGCGGCGCATCGAGTTTGAACGCGCCAAACTGCTGGCCTCCATGAACCTGGCACTACGCAAGCGCCCGGTGAGCACCGAACAGGTCGACGCCGCCATTGAACGCATTGAAGAAAAACTGCTGAACCTGGGCCTGCGCGAGGTGCAATCGACCCGGATTGGCGAACTCGTCATGCGCGAGCTCAAAAAGCTCGACAAGGTGGCCTACGTGCGTTTTGCCAGCGTGTACCGGAGTTTTGAAGACATTGATGAGTTCAAGACGCTGGTGGATGAGGTAAGCCGCTAAGCCAGCGTTAAGAACACAGAGCTGCGCCAGTCTTTGCAATGCGGGAGCGCCCCATTGAGTTAATCACCACCTGCCGTGATTCCAATTCGCGGCGGCCCTGCAGGCACACCGTAAAGGTTCCCGCCTGAAAGGCGCCGCTGATCAGGTTGGTCGTTCCCAGGGCGGTAAACGATACATACCGCATGACATTCTTATTCCCCCGGATGGCAACACGTGGTTTGGAAACCACAGTCACTTTGATGATTTCCTCATCGGCATCGCGCGTGCCGGAGTTGTTGTCATCCTGAAAAATCATCCATCCAGTCTCCCATCCACTGCCTGGCTGACATTCCCCTCCATCGGGCGAAGGGCACATAGCCACCCTGAAATTGCGCTTGATAGCCTCGCTATGCGCTAGAGACAAGTCAAAGTAGAAGTCATTCGTCGCGCTCTTTAGTCGGGCCAGCGCAACCAGGTTGCCCATCGCCGGTACGGCCTGTGCTGCCAAAACAGCCATCACCAAGACTGCAAAGAGCAGCTCGATCAGGGTAAAGCCGCAATGGCGCTCACGACACTGCTGCAGCGGCGATCCCCGTTCCGGGCTCTGAATTTGCCAAAAGTTGGCATATTGAATTGGCGCTTCCGCTCTTGTATTGGGTGGGTACATTTGGCCAATGTCTGCCAAATGACGGCCACAGTCTTGATGGCAAATTGACCCAAACGCGCATTCTTTGTGCGGTGTTGCATCGGTAGACGTGCCATTCGCACACGCATTGCGCAAGCACACTTTGAAGGCACTGCCTACAGGAGAAGGCTCCGGGCCTACCGGCAGAACCGCGCCTTTCGCACCGCAGGTTCAACCGCCTGTCGGGCCCAGCTTGGACTACCGTCTTCCAGCGTGTTAAATCCACCGTGCAAACCTGACCCACATTGCGAGAGTTCGAACTATGAAAAGCAGAAACCAAAATCGTCCTTCGGCTGGACACGAAAGCATGGGCTATGGCCTATCGCCGGTCAGTCACCGCCTCACGACGGGAGGCTTTAGCCTGATTGAGCTGATGGTTGCGGTGGCGGTCATCGGCATCTTGTCGGCCGTTGCGCTTCCGTCGTACTCCAACTATGTCAAGAACGGCAATGCGCAGGAAGCCCCGAGCAATTTGATGACCATGAAGACGCAGGCGGAACAGTACTTTTCAGATAATCCATCTCTGGGATTCAAAGACTTTCCCTGCACGGCACCGTCCAACGCCAAGTTTTTCGATTACGCCTGTACCTACACGCCCGTCACGGTTCCACAGAACACGATCACTATCACTGCTACCGGCAAGTCCACCAGCAATATTTCGGGCTGGACCTACAGCATTGACCAAACTGGAAACCGGGCCTCCAGTGCCATAGGAACCTCCTCCAGTACGACCTGCTGGATTACCAAATACAACGGAAGTTGCTAAATGCCACGCACACGCGGCTTTACGCTGCTTGAACTCATCATTTCGGTCACGGTGGCCGGCATCTTGGCGGCCATTGCGGTGCCGTCGTTTCAGGGGATCATCGCCAACGCGCGGACCCGCTCCACGGCGGAGTCGTTTAACCTGGCTTTGCAACTGGCACGTTCCGAAGCCATCAAGCGCAATGCCCGTGTGTCGTTCCGCTTTACTACGGCGGGCGCATGGACAGTTTGCTCTTCGGTTTCGACTACCGTCCAAACCAGTTGCACGCCTACTTCGGGCATTGTTCAGGTAAAGGATGCATCGGAGGCAAGTGGCAACGTGACGATTGCCCCGACCCCCAACGACGCTGCCATGATTACTTTCACGCAAACCGGTCGTCCATTCCTGGATTCCGCGCTAGCATGGAAGAACCCGGATGGCACCAATGAAGTGACCAGCATGGACTTCAGTTCCACAGCGGGAAGTAATACCTATCGAATTTTGATCACCTCCAGCGGAAGTATCAAACTATGCAACCCGAGTTTGCCGGCAGGCAATGTAAAGGCATGCTCATGAAAATCAGAACACAAAAAGGCGGGGTACTGATTGAGGCCTTGGTTGCCATTTTGATATTTTCATTCGGCGTGCTGGCGCTCTTCGGCATTCAGTCGCGCGCGATCAAGAATATTTCGCAGGCCAACTATCGATCTACAGCCGTTTACATGGCTGGGCAGATTATTGCCACTGCACAAGCCGATATCAATCACCTGAATGATTACCAAACCGCCAATGACAAAGTGGTCGCCTGGGTAGATCAGGTAAAGGCTGCCCTGCCCAACGGGGACGCCACTGTCACCAGCGTTCAGGACACGGCACCGGCCAGCAACAACGGAACTATTTCGGTAAGCATTACCTGGAAGTTGCCCGACGAACCCAATGGCCATCAACACACGGTATCGACCTATGTTTCGTACTAAATCCACCGTTTCTGGCTTCTCATTGGTCGAATTAATGATCGGCATGACCCTGGGTCTGGTCGGCATGTTGATTGTTGCGCAGGTCATGTCCACCAACGCGAGCTTTCAGGCCTCCACAAATGCGGCTGGCGAAGCACAAACGGTCGGCAATCTCAGTCTCTACACCATTGAACGTGACCTGAAGCAAGCCGGATTTGGCATTTCTACCCCAGCTCTCTTGGGATGCCAGTTAACCGGTTGGAACAACTCTAGTTCTAGCATAATTTCTCAACCCTTGTATCCCGTGAATATTGACGATGGCGCAAACGCCGATGACTCTGATTCCATCACCATTGCCTATGGAACCAGTGAGACCCATATGGGCGCGGTTCCGTTGGCTGCGGCCTATGACGGCAGTGGTGCCGACATTAATGTCCAGAATCGCTTTGGTTATTTTGTGGGCGATTTTTTTGTATTGGCGCAAATTACCAATCCAGCGACTAATTGCGTGCTGGGTCAAATTACAGCCATTCCTACTACCAGCTTAACCGCCTTGTCGCATACAGCAACTGCCAAGAACTATAACCGGGCTGGCGGGGAAAGCATTGACTTTAGCGCCCAGATCGCAGAATTTTATAATTTGGGTGCTGGATTTACCTTTAATACTTACTCGGTAAATGCAAACCACCAGTTGCTGCAGCGTTCCAACTTGTCCGGAAATTCTGCAGCCATTGCAGAAAATGTTTTTGTATTCAAAGCACGATATGGACATGACTCGGATGGAGATGGCACGGTAGATACTTGGGATACTGTTCTACCAACCACCACGGTAAATTGGGGTAGAACCACTAACGTGCGCATTGGCCTTGCTGTCAAAACCCCACAACGAGAGGCAGATGTGGTAACCGCCTCGCCCTTGCAGTTATGGCCCGACGGTCCAACAGTTACCTTATCCACGGAAGACCAACATTATCGCTACAGAACCTATAACTCCGTGGTGCCAATTCGCAACATGATATGGCGGACATTCTGATGCCTACACGATTCAATCAAAGCGGCTCGGCACTCATCGTCACCATGATGATCATGGTCGTTATGGCCATCACGGGTCTGGCACTTCTGCGCTCGGTAGATACCGGTAACTTGGTAGCAGGAAACATCGGATTCAAGCAGGCGGCTATTATTTCAGCAGATAGTGCGTTAAAGGATTCTGCAAGCTATTTGACTATCGGAACCCTGACCGACAACAGCGCTGCAGATGGTTACTATGCAACTGGAAATCAGGTTTTTGACTGGACCGGGCAATTAACGCCCGGCGACACCGTGGATGATGTGGACTGGGACGGCACACAGGCGGGCATTGCCACCAAGGCCAAACAGCTCACTTTTCCCAATGGCACCACCGTTGACGCGTCCGGCAACAAAGCCTACTACGTTATTCACCGCCTTTGCGACCATATCGGATCCTCGGGTGCTGTAGGAACCTCTTGCGCGACCAGTAATTCGCAATCCGCAGCGATAGGCAGCACGCGCGTATCAGCCAGTTACGGCCAGAAAGCACTGACTACCACAGTGCAAGTTTATTACCGGATTACTGTCAAAGTCGTCGGCCCCAGAAATACTGTCAGCTATTCACAGGCATTCCTGTTAATTTAGGAAAAATCATGCTCAAAACATCTTGTTCTTGGTTGATAACTGCGCTATGCATTTTTTCACTCTCCACAGCGGGAAATGCAGTGGTGACTTCCAGCAGTCCCATATCCAACGTTCCGCTCGGAACAGGCACAGGTGTTTCAATACCCCCCAACATTTACTTTGTATTTGACGATTCCGGCAGTATGTCGTGGGAGTATTTACCGGATTATGTTGATGACAAATATTGTTTCGACTCGGTAGCTTTTGGCAATCTTGGTGTTAACACCAGCACTCCGCCCAGCATTACCGGAACTGGAACGACGACCTGCGTCTTCAGCAATCCACCCTATAACTCAGCTGACTTTAACTTTATTGCATACAATCCAAAAATTCAGTATGTACCGGCCACAGACTACGACAAAACCAATACTGTCTATGTTTCGCAGACCCGGGCGAATACCAACAACTGGACAAATGTCACGCGCGATAAGTATGGGGTTTTATTTAAGAATAACGGTACAACGACCTCAACCAATTTGGTAACTAACTATCCAGACGAAAAGTATTGCAGAGGAAGCTCCACCACAGACTGTAGAACCAATGCATCGGGCTACCAATACCCCGATGTAGGAACCTATACAACAAGGCGCTCCACGACAGGTGCGCCCTATTACTACACGATGGCGCCTGCCTTTTACTGCACTGACTACACCGGCACCAGTTGCCAAAGCACACAAGATAGCAACCATACAGAACCCTTTAATTTCCTGTGGTGCACTGCCTACACGGCTTCGACCAGCAGTTATTCCTCCAATTGCCAGGCATTGCGTGACGGAACTCACGTAGTTCCAACCTTCCTCGGAAAAACAGTTACAGCCACTCCTGCACCTGCTACGGGAAGTATTACCGTCAGCCCTGACACGTCCTATCTGGGTGACCAGTTAACCGGCATTACCGTAAATGGCAATCCACTCATCAGCGGCACAATCACAGGCACGGTTTCAGATACCGCCAATTCTATGGCAGTGGCCATTTGCAATGCGGTACATGCGTTTAGTGCCACCTCAGGATACGACTGCACTACGCCACCCACAAGCTCGACGGTCAACTTGATCGCTACAGCCAACGGTTCAGCCTACAACGGCAACATCGTTGCCACGGGACCCAATGCTGCCCGCGTAATTACAAATGCCGTCGGTTCATTTCAAATTGGCAATACCCCGTCTACATCCACTCGAGTAACCGGCATCACCGTAGGGAGCACCCAGTTGCTAGCCAGCACAGTGATCGGTACAGCGACACAAAATGCCACCGCGCGAGCCCTATGCGATGGTATTAACGCCAACTCTTCGACCAGCCAATATAGAGCAAGAGTTGTAGCCGCATTGGGTGGAACTTCACCTGCATGGGGAAGCAGTGGTGCCTGCACCACTGGCACCACAGGCACGTATATTGAAATTCAAAGCCAAATAAACGATGTATCGGAAAATGGCAAGGCAATAACCATTTCGGGACCAACAGCGGCCAATGCAACAGCTACGATTACCATAGCCGGCAGTAGGTTTAGTTTGGGTACGCGCCCCGGGAATGTTGGAGCGATTTCAGTCAGCGTAGGTGGCAATAACACCACTTTATTCAACAGGATTCTTAGCACCAACACAACAACTGTTACCAATAGCAATTCTGTTGCCAATATAGATCCCGGAATGCGTTCCGTTTGGACTTCCCCATCCGGATATACCCTTTCCGGAAACTCAGGCAGTTTGATTATTACTGCACCTGCCGGCTCCGCATACAACGGGGCCGCCATAACTGTTAATGCAGGCGTGCAGCAAACAGGTTCTCTAGCCACATCCACGTTCACCATCAGCGCCGGCTCGACAGGCGACAAATTGACCGGCCTAACCTGCAGTGGTACCGATGTCATTACTTCGGGGAGCTATGTAGCATCGGGTAGCTCTGACACCGATAGGCGGAATTCGATTGCTGCCGCTATTAATGGCAAGGGCATCAATGGGTACACGGTGGTGTGTACCGATGGAAGAAACTGCACAGTAACAGCCCCCTCTGCATTGGCTGCGTGCACCAAAGTTCGGCGAAAATCCGAAAGCACAGCCAGCATCAGCGCTTCCGATTTCACAGTCGGAACTGTGGGCACGGACAACCTGGCGCTTGCGCTGTCCGTGGGGAATAGCAGCAGATTCAGCAACACAGGTGCAGACGGAACTATTCCCATTACAAATATACAAGCCATGGCTGGCTTCAGTGATTTAACTGTAGGTGGGCTGGCCGTAACAACCGTTCCGTTTACCGGCGGAGCCGGTGGCACTGTCCGTACCAATGTCGGCAACTTTACGCGGCACGACATCATTGACGACGGCACCCTTTATACAAAGCATCCTGACCGCTCCGACTGTGTCACTACTGCTGGTCAATGCACCTATGACGAAGAGATGACCAACTTCGCAAATTGGTATGCCTACTACCAAACGCGTTGTGACACTATGAAGACGGGGGTATTGCGTTCTTTTGCTGCCGTAGGTGACGACAAGCGGGTGGGTTTCAACGATATTTACGATGCGGACCACATGGATGTAGCATCATTTACTTCGGGGGTCAGTGGTAATAAGAAGATCTGGTTTGACAAGGTCGCATCAAAAGCCTGCTCGGGTGGCGGAACGCCCTTACAACGTGGACTCTCCGCGGCGGGAAGATACTATGCAGGTGTAAATCACACGACCAACGATCCTATCCAGTACTCCTGCCAGAAGAATTACACGATATTGTCCACTGACGGGTATTGGAATAGTAATTTACCAAACACGCCGATTGACGCCAGGGGGGGAACCATTGGTGATTTAGATAGCGCGACTGGCATTAATACATCCAATGCGTTGCCTAATAAGCCAGAGGCACCCTACCGGGATGCCCATGCGGTAAGCGGGACGCTGGCGGATGTAGCCAAATGGTATTACGACAACGACTTACGTAATGGACCTGACTCCATCAATTCTCCGTCGCATGGAAACGGGATCGCAACCACTGCGGCCGGGGCAAAGGCCCATTACAGCAACGCCGACGTCAAGCCGACCGACACCGACCCGGCCACCTGGCAACACATGGTTACCTTTACGCTCGGATTGGGTATGGACGGTTTGCTGCATTACGACCCCAATTACCTCAATGGCGCATCGGCGGACTATGAAGCGGTAAAGGCCGGCACCAAGACCTGGGGAAGGCCGGGCGATAACAAGCAGGAGAATGTGGACGACCTCTGGCACGCTGCCGTCAACGGACACGGGCAGTACTTTAGTGCCCGCGACCCCAAAACTCTGGTGACATCCCTCAACACCGCGTTGAGTGCCATCGATAAACAGGTCGGAGCAGCCGCAGCTTCGGCGACATCTAACATGGAACCCGTCGCTGGCGATAACTACCTTTACGCGGCCAGTTACGGTACCGACTGGACTGGCGACTTGGAGTCACAAACTGTAAGCGTAGCATCTGCCAATGCGGGCGCCGTTTCCACAGTTGCACTTTGGTCAGCCCAAGCACAACTTCAGAGCCGCGACCTAACAACTTCACCGCGCAAGATCCTGACCTATTCCTCCACGGCAACTAGCTATGGCAAGGCCAAAGAACTCACCTGGGACAACTTGTCCAGCACGGAAAGAGGCTATTTTGGTATTGACGAGATGTCGGACTATGTGGTGGGCGGAAGTCTGGCCACTAGTTCCGGCTGCAATACCGCTAGTGAAGGTACAAGTCCCGCCGCCTGCTCGCCGCTGCTGGACTACTTGAAGGGCTCCAACACAGGCCGTTCCGCCGCTTTCCGTACCCGCCCCAAAATATTGGGTGACATCGTTCACACCAAACCTGTGTTCGTGTCCAACCCATCGTTTAGCTATGCGGACGCTGGCTATTCAAGCTGGCGTCCGACTCGCTCCAAAGCAGTATATGTATCGGCCAACGATGGCATGCTGCATGCCTTTGATGGCGATGGCTTGACCGGCGGCTCCGAAAAGTGGGCATATGTCCCCAGTTTTGTGCTGAACAAGATATGGAAGATTGCCGACACCAATTACGCAGCCAACCACCGCTTCTTTGTGGACGGACCTATCACCGTGGGTGACGTGTACATCAATAGCAACTGGAGAACAGTGCTGGTGGCCGGCCTTGGCAAGGGAGGCAACGGGTACTTTGCTATCGACGTGACGGATCCGGACGCTCCGCAAGTGCTTTGGGAATTCACCCAGAGCAACATGGGCTATACCTATGGCAACCCGGAAATTGTCAAACTGCCAGACGGCACCTGGGTCGCCATCGTTTCTTCTGGCTACAACAATGTGCCGGAAGCCAATGGCGGAAACGCACCTTCTGGCGATGGCGTTGGTCGCTTGTACGTGATCAATGTCGCCGATGGCAGCTTGATGTTCACCATGAGTACCGGCGTCGGTAGCACGGGCAACCCCAGCAACCTTGGAAAGATCTCTTCATGGGTTGCCAATGCGTCACAGGACAACACCGCGCTGTACGTCTATGCCGGCGATATGCTGGGCAACTTGTGGCGATTCACCATGCCGAGTACCACACCAGCTTCAGGCGCCACCTTAAGTGGTTACCCAACGGTGTTGAAGATCTTTGCCGCACCAGCGGGACAAATGATTACTGTTAAGCCCGAGCTGGGCTCTACTGACGGCAGCATTGACCACCGCATGGTCATGTTCGGCACCGGTCGGTATTTGTCGCTGGACGACAAGACCGACTTGTCCCAACAGAGCATTTACGGCATCTACGACGACACCCTCGTCACCAACTTGACCACCATGCCAGCACAATCTGATCTTGTGCAGCAGACCCTATGCGGTCAAGGCTTGGCAACCCAACCCGCCGCCTGCCCGACGTCCGTGCCCACAACCTACCGCACCACGACCACCAATGCCGTGCCGCTTGGGTTAGGCACTGGCAAGGTCCGTGGCTGGTATGTCAATTTGCCGGACATGGCGGTAGGGTCCGAGCGAGCCAACATAGACCCGGCGTTGCAGTTGAGTACCTTGGTTATAGCCTCCAACATTCCGACTTCGAGCGACTGCAACTCGGGCGGCTACTCGTACATGTACTTCCTGGATTACAAAACGGGAAGTTTTGTCAATACGTCCGATTCAGCCACTGTGGGACTTGCAGGTGTGAAGATTGCAAACTCCTTGGTCGTGGGACAGACAATTGTGCGAATTGGAGACAAAGTAATGAGCCTTGTAACCAGGGCGGACAAAGCCATTGACACCGTCGAGCCACGCACAAGCTCCTCCGGTGGCGTCACCAAGCGCGTGGGTTGGCGCGAAATTATTGCTGACTAAGGTGTTACCGGCGGTGCTTAAACGGCCGCTTTTCCCCCGCGAAGCCAGTGCACAGCATGTTGCACTGGCTGCATCGCTGGTTCTGCACCTATTGGTTCTGCTGTGGTTCACCGGCCATGGACCACTGAAAGATGGCGGCGCAGTTGAGCGTTTCACCGCGTCTTCAAAATCGCTCCAGGTACGGTTACTCAACCCACCTCTCGCGCCCAACCCGGCGGAACCGGTCGATGACACGATAGAAGACATTGCATCCCCACCCACTGCATTGCTGGATCCACAAGCTGCCGCTGCGGTCGCCTCGAATAGCGCATCCACTGCAGCCGCTCCGTCCGAGTTGCCTGCAAGTTCCCGAGGGGCGCTCGAACAAATGGGCACGATCATCGATTTAGGTTCCGGTCTTGAATTGGCCGCCAGCACCTGGATGGGTGCGCAGCTTATCTCGCCCCCACTCACCGTCGCAGTGACCATCAACCCTAGCGGATTTATCGATGCCTGGGAAATCACGCCCGCCTTTGACTTGTCACAAATTCCCGCAGGTAGCATTGAGTTCCTGATTCGACGCATTCCGGTTAAGCGGACCGGCGAAACGCACATCGCGGTCTATGAATTCATACTCGGAACCCGTGAAGAAAAGCCCATTGCCAACTTATATTTACCGGCAAAGTAATTTGTTGGCTTGACCGAACACGATCCATGGAAGAAATAGACCGAATCCTGCTGGCAAGCGCGTTGGAACAGGCGCGCCTGGCGTCCTTCATTAGCGCCCCCAACCCAGCAGTAGGCTGCATCATCACCGCTCCCGATGGCACCGTTCTGGGCCAAGGCCACACCCAGCAAGCCGGTGGCCCGCATGCCGAAGTCATGGCGCTGCGCGACGCCGAAGCACGGGGAAATAGCGTTCAGGGTGCTACGGCTTATGTCACGCTGGAGCCCTGCTCCCATCACGGCCGAACCGGCCCCTGCTGTGACGCGCTCATCGCCGCTGGCATCAAGAGGGTGGTCGCAACCAACACCGACCCCAATCCGCTGGTGTCCGGCCAGGGCTTTGCACGCCTTCGGGCAGCAGGCGTCGATGTCACCGTGCTGGACCCGCAAGACCCGCTGGCGATTCAATCCCGCGAACTGAACATCGGCTTCTTCAGCCGCATGGTGCGCAAGACGCCCTGGGTGCGCCTGAAGGTCGCTGCCTCGCTGGACGGCAAAACGGCCCTCCCCAATGGCGTGAGCCAATGGATCACCTCCACCGAGGCCCGTACCGACGGCCACGCCTGGCGCGCGCGCGCCAGTGCGATTCTCACCGGCATCGGCACCGTGCTGGAAGACCGACCCCGGCTGGATGTGCGCCTGGTGGACACCCCGCGCCAACCGCATCTGGTGGTGGTGGATAGCAAGCTGGAAACCCCGCTCGATTCGCCCATCTTTATCGAAGGCCGCAAGCTGTTTATCTACGCGGCCCAGCCCGACACTGGCAAGGCTGAGGCACTCACCGCCCGAGGTGCCACCGTCATTTACCTGCCGGGCACCAAGGCTGACGGCACGCCCACCGGCAAGGTCGACCTTGCTGCTTTGCTGCGCGATTTGGGCCAGCGCGAAATCAACGAGTTGCACGTCGAGGCCGGTCACAAACTCAATGGTTCGCTGGTGCGCGAGGGTCTGGTGGACGAGTTTTTGGTCTATCTGGCCCCCAAACTCATGGGCCAGGGGGCGGATATGGCCAACTTTGGGCCGCTGACCGACCTGGCGCAGGCGGTTCCACTGAGCTTTCAATCCACCGCCATGGTCGGGCCGGACCTGCGCATTCTGGCCCGCGTTACAGGCCGTGACGCTTTTTAATTCCGCCAAATTTCCCCGCCCGGCCGTTAGTGGCCCATTCCCTGCGAAAATGCGGGGATGTTTACCGGAATCATTACCGGCGTGGGGCGCATCGCCGCCGTTCACGCTCTCGGCTCTTCTTCGCATGGCAAGCGCCTGACCATCACCTGCCCTGCCGACTACCTTAACGACGTGGGCCTGGGTGACAGCATTGCGCTCAACGGCGCCTGCATGACCGTCACCACGTTGGATGCCGCCGCCAACCAGTTCACCATCGACATCTCGGCTGAGTCCCTCGACAAGACCGCCGGTCTGGACGCCGA
>ERZ1034365.1420-NODE-1420-length-12233-cov-2.508638_pt1 | contig 12233 bp, 12 predicted proteins | sample MGYA00520615_ERZ1034365 | MGnify/ENA primary metagenome ERZ1034365 (study PRJEB33736, sample SAMEA104284505) | Azolla filiculoides | biome: Urban; feature: Water surface; material: Ditch water | place: Netherlands | collected 2015-10-28 | depth 0-0.1 m ... | reverse complement strand
ATGGCCCAGTCAATGAAAAGTTCGGTATCTGGGTCGTTTCCGTATGGTAGGTAGCAGGCAATGCGATTTGCTCCAGTTGCTAGGCAAAGCTCGGCTAGGTGAACATTGAGCTGCCCTGCAACCTCAGGGTCATACTCCAAGCCGGCCCGACGCTCTTTTAGTTCGGCACGCAGTTGTTGCTTGTTCGCGGCAAGTTCATCCATGCGACTAATCTTGCCATCGTGCCTATGTCTTTTGCGCTCACCCACGGCGACGTTCTGCTTCGAATTATCAAAGCCAAGGATGCCAAGGACCTCGAGCATGCTGTTTTGTCGAATAGAGAGTGGTTGCGCCCCTGGGAGGCGACCAATCCGTATGGCCCGAATTCATTTGACTACCGAGCTCAAATTCGAGGTTGGCTAAGGCAAATGAACGACAATCAGGGCTTGCCGTTCGTGATTCTCGTCGACGGAAAAATCGTCGGGCAGCTGAATGTTGCCGGTATAACTTTTGGTTCGGTTGGCGGCGCAGTAATTGGCTACTGGGTCGTGCCTGAGGTAGCCGGTCGAGGCGTAGTGCCGACCGCGGTTGCCCTGGTGACCGATTATCTTTTCAACGTTGTCGGGTTGCACCGAGTGGAGATTGACATTCGTCCAGAAAACGTAGCCTCACTGCGAGTGGTTCAGAAACTGGGCCTTCGATACGAAGGTTTGAAAGAGCGCTACATTCACATCAACGGCGCCTGGCGTGATCACTATTCTTTTGCGCTTACGCATGATGAAGTTGTCGGCGGGGTATTGAATCGCTGGGTTCAAAACCAAGTTCCCGAGGTTAAATATCCATTTTTGACACGCCAGATTAAACACACCGAATTAAATGACGGCAGTCTCGGCAGCTAACTCATATCTTTGATGTATGAACATCAACGGATCCGGCGGGCTAATGCTTTTGGTCGTCGCCGGCCTTTGGCTCTGGGTGTTCATCCCATCGTGGTTAAAGCGCAGCGAAGCTAAAGAATCTAAGCGCGAATTTGTTGGGAGAATCAAACGTGAGGTTAAGGCCGCAAAGCGCAAACCACGCAAAAAGTCGGTTGCAAAACAGCCGACACTCTCGATGAAAAATTACTACTTGTCGATGCAAGACGAAGTCTCGAAGCAGAACCTATCGGATTCTCGCGAATGGGAACCGCACCGCGTTCCCGCTCAAATTGTTCGTGAGGGCGAACTAGAGCAGCCAGAAATCGCGGATGTGATTGCAATTGAGGCTCGCCAACCGGTCGTGAAACTAACCTCAGCTGACCTCGATGAGATCATGCGTCGCCGCCGTTCGGTCGGCTAAGCCAGGTAATTTCTAAAAGCCATAATGCCTAGCCAGTGAGAAATTGGCTAAACTTGAAACAGACTTCCCCAAACAACGATTTTCAGGAGATTACTATGGGCATTTTTGAGACCGCTAAAAAGCTTTTTAGCAAAAACGCAAAGAACATCGCCAAGGATGCAGGCAAGCTTGCAGCCGAGGTTGTAGACGAGGCAGCGAAGGCTGCTGCAGACATCGAGAAGAAGGTCGACGCAACCGTCAAGACCGTCGAGAAGAAGGTCGCAACCGCAAGCAAGACTGCTGAGAAGAAGGTTGCTTCAACCGCCAAGGTTGTAGAGAAGAAGGCTACCGCCGCTGTAAAGGCTGCTGGCAAGACTGCTACCACCGCAACTAAGACTGCGGGCACCGCAGTTAAGAAGGCTGCTAACACCGCGGCTAAGACCACTGCAAAGGCTGCAGCTGCAAAGCCAGCCGCTGCTAAGAAGCCTGCTGCAAAGCCAGCTGCTAAGGCAACCGCTGCTAAGAAGCCAGCTGCCGCCAAGGCAACCACCGCAGCCAAGAAGCCTGCTGCAAAGCCAGCTGCCAAGGCAACTGCCGCTAAGAAGCCAGCGGCTAAGCCAGCGGCTAAGCCAGCTGCGAAGGCAACTGCTGCTAAGAAGCCTGCAGCTAAGCCAGCTGCAAAGGCTGCTCCTAAGGCGTAATTAGTTTCAGAAAAGGATCCCTCACCGGCAATCGGTGGGGGATTTTTTTTATTAGGCTCGAAGGGTTCGAAGGAGAACCCAGTTGGCAACAAAATCAAAGCGCGAGGGCCTGGGCCCGGCTTTCAACCGCCTGTGGTCGGCCAGCCTGGCATCTAACGTTTCTGATGGTCTCTTCAAAACAGCGGTTCCGCTGTTAGCTGCTTCGCTCACCCACGACCCCTTCATCATTTCACTGCTCGCAGCCATGGTTATGCTGCCCTGGCTGCTGTTCGCAATTCCAATTGGAGGTTTGGTTGATCGCGTCGACCGTCGTCTGGCGCTGGCAACCGCAAACGCTGCCAGGTTCGTTCTAGCCGCTGCTCTCGCGCTTTCCGTTGGCACCGACACCGTCAACATCCCGGTGCTTTATCTGATCGCCTTTTTGATGGGTATCGCCGAGGTCGCCTATGACACGACCGCTCAATCGTTGATACCGCAGATGTTGAAACCGGAACACTTGGAGCGAGGAAACTCGAGGCTTGAGATCGGTGCCGTGACTACCGGTGAATTCATCGGTGCCCCTTTGAGCGGCGTTCTCTACGCCTCGGCAATCGCGTTGCCGTTCATCTGGGGTTCGCTTGGAATCGGTGTCGCAACGGTTCTGCTGTTCATGATTCCGGGGCGCTTCACCAAAGACATAAACGCGGCAAGCTCGGAAACCGAAACCGTAGCCGAACCCAAACTCGGCTATTGGGCCGACATTCGGTTCGGCATCAAGTATCTCTATGACGACAAAACATTGCTGAAGCTCGTGCTGTTCACCTCGTTCGTCGGTTTTTGGTTTGCCGCCACTGGGTCGACTTACGTTTTGTTCCTGTTGAATGTCATCAAAGTGGACCCTACCTACTTTGGTTTGATGCTTTCGATTCCAGCCATCGGTTCGATCATCGGTTCAATTTTGGTTGCCAGGGTCTCCGAACGATTTGGTCGAGTTAACGTGATGGCCATTGCTATTTTTGCCAGCGGTGCACTGACCTTTTCGACGGGATTTGTCTCAGACATCATCGGTCTTGCAGTTGTTTCGATTTTGAACGCCATCATGATCACATTCTGGAACGTTCTGCTTATGTCGACCTATCACCAGATCATTCCAAATCACCTGTTTGGGCGCATCCACGGAACCAGGCGAACCCTGGTTTGGGGAATGATGCCGATCGGCTCGGCCGTTGGTGGTTTGCTCGCGCTGATTGACCTGCGGGCGCCATTCCTTATCGCAGGAGGAATATGCGCAGTGGCTGCGCTCATTGGAATTCCGTTCGTGCGAAGCCTGGGCAAATTGTTGCCAGCCAAGACCGAGTAGCGCTTTAGTCTTTGCCGACCACCCAGGCGCTGGCCTGATCTAGGGTCGGGTGCTCAAATGTGAAGCCGGTGGAAAGCAACTTGGTTGGAACCATGTTTTGGCTGCAGAGCAAAAGTTCAACGGCCGCTTCGCCGATCAGCATCTTCATTGCGAAGGCCGGAACGTCGAAAAACGCTGGGCGATTGAGGTGCTTGGCCAAGCTCTTCACGATGTCTTTGCAGGTGGCTGGCTCGGGTGCAGTTAGGTTGAAAGCTCCTTGTGCCGAAGGCGTGTTGATTAGGTGGATGATTGCCGCGGCCTCATCTTTCACACTGATCCAGGCCCACCACTGCTTGCCACTTCCGAGTGCACCGCCAACGCCAAGTTTGATCAGGGGCAGCAGTCGACCAAGAGCGCCAAGTTTGCGTGACAACACCAAGCATGTGCGGGCCAAAATAACTCGAACGTCAGCCGGTGCCTTTAGGGCCTCTTGCTCCCAGGCGAAGGCTAGATCGCTTAAGAAACCGGTGCCCTTGCCGCTGTCTTCAGTCAAAAGTTCATCGCCGCGGTCTCCATATAACCCCGATGCCGAACCGCTGACCAACACCTTTGGGCGCTTGGCAGCCGAAGCAATTGCACTGACCAGGGTTCGCGTTGAGTCGAGGCGTGAATTCACGATTTCTTGCTTATAGGCCTTGGTCCAAGGAATCTTGCCGGTGGTTGCGCCGGCCATGTTGACCACTGCATCAATGGTCTCAATCACGCCTGGGGTGATGAAACCCTCGGATGGATTCCAAAAAACCTCATCGGCCGAAACAGGCTCGCGGCGCACCAATCGAATAGGTTCGTGACCAGAGGCTATTAGCTGCCTGGCAACTTCGGTTCCGACCAGTCCGCTGGCTCCCGAAATGAGTACCCTCATGGTGTTCCAATCTCTCGTGATTTGAGTGTCGCCCTAGGGTTAACCAAAATCGTCTGGATTTGGTCCCACTCGTTCGCCGCCATCAAATTTTTCAAACAGGGCCATGTCTTCGGCGTCGAGCTTGAAGTCAAAGACATCGATGTTTTCATCTAGACGATCGTGGTTCGAGGTCTTTGGAATCACTAGGTTGCCCAGTTCGATGTGCCAACGCACGACCACCTGGGTAGGGGTCTTGCCGTGCTTCTTAGCAATCTGAAGCACTTCGGCCGAATCGTTGTATCGACCACGTGCCAGCGGTGACCAAGCCTCGGTGGCAATGCCGTGCGATGCATTGTAGGCACGGATGTCTTTTTGCTGCCATCCCGGGTGAAGTTCAATCTGGTTGATTGCCGGCACCGGACCGCCCGAAGCCATCAGCTTTTCGAGGTGGTGAGGGTTGAAGTTCGAGACGCCAATGCCGCGAATCTTTCCGCCCTCCATCGCCTTCTGAAAAGCCGACCAGGTTTCGACAAACTTGTCTTGCTTTGGGCATGGCCAGTGCACCAAGAGCAGGTCGACATAGTCGATGTCGAGACGGGTCAAGCTCTCGTCGATTGCCTCGAGTGCGCTGTCGTAACCCTGGCGGTCGTTCCAAATCTTGGTGGTGACAAACAGGTCTTCGCGAGCAACGCCAGAGGTTCTGATGCCTTCGCCCACCTCGGCTTCGTTGCCATAGAGCGCTGCGGTGTCGACGCGACGGTATCCCTTTTCGATGGCTGCGCGAATCAGATCAACGGCTTCGGTCTGGCCGACCTTGTAGACACCGAGGCCCAACTGAGGCATGTGCTGGCCGGTGTTGAGTTTGATTAGTGGCATTTGGTCAGGCAAAAAAGTCATTCTTAGCTCCAAGGTCCGAATACTGGGTTCCACTCGGTGATTACTCGTTCTTCGAGATATCCACCGATGTCGAATGGGTCGAGATCGAGCAACTCGGCGAGTTGTTCAAGTGAATCTGCGCGCCAGATGAGCAGCGCACCTGGGTTGCTTACCAGGGGTCCGCTTGCCAAAAGGGTTCCGCTCGCCAGGTGTTCGGCAAGCCATTCGCGGTGCATTGGACGCACCTCGGCTAGGCCTTCATCGTCGGTGTTGTAGTGATAGTTCACTGCAAAGATCGCCACTATTTATCTGCTTTCGTTTTGCCAAACACAGGGGTGATGCTCACGGTTATCAACGCAACAATTACCGCCGCGATTCCAAAGACCATTGAAACCGACATTGCCGCAGTTGGCGCAACCACATCGATGGCGATTCCGGCCATTGCTGCGCCGGCCGAGTAGCCCATCAGTTGGCCGGTGTTAATCCAGCCGTAGGCCTCCGCGGTGTCATTCATCTTGATGTTGTTTGCGACGGTGGCCGCCAACACTGCGAAGGCAGGCGCAACACCCAGACCCGCAATAAAGAATGAGATTGCCATCCAGAGTGGGTCGCTTGGGTTGACCAAATACAGCAGGTAGCCCGCGGCAATGATTGACAAGAACTTGGTTAGCGCCCACTTGGTCTTGGCCCGGTTTCCAAGAAGCAAGCCGCCCAGAATCGAACCAACCGAAAGCGCTGCTAGAACCAGGCCGGCGACTGCCTTGTCGGCAACGGCCACCGCGCCAACCTCAACGCCGCTAAAACTGCCAACCATCAAGAAGCCAATGATCACGTTGGTTAGCACGAGCCTGCTCTTTAGAACCTTGCCCATTTTGCCGGTGCTCTTTGGAATCTTGAGCGAACCAACCTCGGGGTTGGAAGCGAACCAGAGCGCGCCAAGAATTTGCACTACGCCCATGGCCACCACCACCGGCCCCGTGCCCCAGGTGGCAGCGCCAAAGGCTGCCAAAACTGGGCCAACCACCCAGATGAGCTCTTGCGCTGTTGCGTCTAGCGAGTACACCGCGTTGAGCAATTTCTTGTCGACCAAAATTGGGTAAAGCGTGCGCACCGCCGATTGAATCGGGGGTGAAGTGAGACCAACGATTAGAGCGAGAAAAACCACGAGTGCTGGCGGCATGTAGAAGATGCCAATCAGGGCGATCGCAATCGCGCCGATGACTGCACTCGTCAGGATTACTCGACGAACTCCGAGTGGCCCGAGCAAGCGACCCAAAAGCGGGCCCGAAATTGCAGCGCCGATGGTTTCAGCGCCGAGCGCGATTCCCGCAATGGCATATGAGTCGTGCATCTCCTCGATGTGCATCACAAAGCCGAGGGTCATCATTCCGAAAGGAAAACGGGCTAGCAGCTGCGACGAAATCACCCGAACGAAGCCGGGGGTTTGCGCCAGTGCAGAATAATCGCCCATAGTTCTTCCAGCCTAGATCCAGCTAGGCAGCCACATGTGCACTTGCCAGTACCAGAAGGGCACCCAGGTTCCTATCCAAATAGGCAAAAAGAACAGCGTCGCGCCGAAGACCAGCAACAGATAACCGAGTGTTATTGCTTTCGCTTGCCTTTTATTGGCGCTCAAATCTCGGTAGATCTTCAAAACGTAGGCCAGCGCAAGAATCATCCAAGGTAAGAATGCAATCGAGTAAAACTGAAAGACGGTTCGACTGGTGAATGCCAACCATGGCAAATAGCCGCCGGCGATTCCAAGCAAAATGAGGCCAGCCACTCGGTCGCGTTGTCTGACGAACCAGATCAACAAGAACAACAGGGCTGCGGTGGCGGGTAGCCAAATAAAGGGATTGCCAAGCGCGGTAATCGCGCTCGAACAACCAGATGCCGAGGCGCAGCCATCCTGGCCTTCTGAAAGGCCTTCATAGAAAAAGCTGGTGGGACGAGTAGCCAACAGCCAGGTCAACGGGTTCGACTGGTATGAGTGCGGCGTGTGCAGGTTGACGTGAAAGCCGTAGGCCTCTTGGTGATAGTGCCAGAGCGACTGCAGGTTGGTTGGCACTAGGGCCCAGATGCCGGTGGCCGGGTTCGATTCGGCCCACTTGGCGTCGTAGCCGGTGCCGCCGATCAGCCAGCCCGACCAGGTGGCGATGTAGGTGACGATTGCAACCGGCACCATCAGCACAAAGGCGACCAGGCCGCTATCGATAAACCCTGCAAGTGCCCAGTTCTCTTGACCGGCACGTCGACGAGCGAGTGTCTCGCTAATGACTACATAGAGGCCGAAGGCTGCCAAGAAGTAAAGCCCTGACCACTTCACTGCAGAGGCCGCACCAAGGGTTGCACCGGCGGCAATCAGCCACGGCCTTGCCCACACCACTCTCGAGATGTCACGGTTTTGTTGGTCGCGCAGCAAGAAATAGAAGGCCAAAAGAGCAAAGAAAGCCAGGATGTTGTCGAGCAGCGCAGTGCGTGAGAGCACGATGGCGTGCCCATCGATCGCAAGCAAGAAACCGGCGATGAGTGCGTAAGCCGGTGACTTAAACAGCATTTGGGCCACGACGATGAGAAGACCAACCGAGGCTATGCCAAGCAGAGCCGTTGACATTCGCCAAGAGAAAGAGTTATCTGCGCCAAAGGCCCACATGCCCACGCCGATGATCCATTTGCCCAGAGGCGGGTGAACCACAAAGGCCGGGTCGGTCAGAAAACCCCAAACATTTCCGCCCTCGAAATTCGCGTTGTAGTCGGCGGGCCAATTCTTTTCCGAGCCGGTATTCCAAAGGGTCCAGGCATCTTTTACGTAATAGGTCTCGTCGAAAACCAGTTTGGCAGGGTAGCCCAGGTTCCAGAGGCGCAAAAATGCTGCCAACGCGATAACGGCCCAGGGCGCATACCGGTCAAAGATTTGACGCGCTTTTAGGCTGCCGTTGAGGCGTTCGAGCAATGCAATCACGCCCTAATGCTAGACAATAGAACGTGCTCATTCTTGCTGCGACCCCAATTGGCAACCTTTCGGATGCCTCGCCTCGCCTGCTCGAGCACCTGCAAACCTCGAAGTTCATCTGTGCCGAAGACACCCGAAGCCTGTTGAAGCTCGCCAATTCGCTTGGCATCAAACTAAACGCCCGCCTTTTTAGCCTTCACGAACACAACGAAGACGAGCGCTTGGGGCAGATTCTTGAAATCGCCCAGGATGAAACCGTGCTTGTGGTCAGCGATGCGGGCATGCCGACGGTTAGCGACCCTGGCTTCATGTTGGTTCGTGCCGCGGTTGCGGCTGGCATCGAAGTGACCGTCGTGCCGGGACCTTCGGCGGTTTTGTCGGCGCTCGCCGTATCGGGTTTGCCAACCGACCGATTCACCTTTGAAGGCTTTTTGCCTCGCAAGTCGGGCGACCGCCGCAAGGCATTTGAATCCCTTGCTCGCGAACCTCGCACAATGGTCTTTTTTGAATCACCCCACCGAATTCTCGAATCGCTTCAAGATGCTGCCGCAGTGCTTGGTGGTGATCGCCGAGCCACGGTTTCGCGCGAACTCACCAAGAAATTCGAGCACACCGAGCGTGGTTCGCTCGATCAGCTCATTGAGTGGGCAAAGTCAGAACCCCGCGGCGAAATGGTGATGGTTTTGGCCGGCGCCGAGGCCGTCGAAGTGAAAACCGAGAACCTGGTCGACCAGGTGTTGGCGCTTACCGACGAAGGCACTGGGCTCAAGGCAGCGGTGGCCGAGATTGCATCGGCATCTGGCGCCAGCAAGAGCGAGCTTTATCAGTTGGTTCTAGAGCACCGCAAAGGCCACAAGGCCTAGCCTTCGGTTAAGATAGAGACCATGCCAAACCAAGCCAGCAAGTCGTTTTACGTCACGACTCCAATCTTCTATGTGAACGATGCGCCACACATTGGCCACGCCTACACCGAGGTTGCCTCTGACGTGCTCGCTCGTTGGCACCGCCAGCGCGGCGAAAACTCGTTTCTGCTAACCGGCACCGACGAGCACGGCGAAAAGATTCTGCGCACCGCCGCAACCAACAACACTACGCCGCAGGCCTGGGCCGACAAGTTGGTTACCGAGGCCTGGTTGCCGCTTCTTGAGACCATCGACATCAAGAACCAAGACTTCATTCGCACCACCGAACCGCGTCACGAAAAGAACGTTCAAAAGTTCCTTCAACACCTGTATGACACCGGGTTTATTTATCGCGGCGAGTTCGAGGGCAACTACTGCGTTGGTTGCGAAGAGTACAAGACCGAAGCCGACCTAATGCCGGGCGAAGGTGCCTTTGCCGGTGAGTCAGTTTGCGCGATTCACTCAAAGCCGGTTGAGCGTTTGGCCGAGACCAACTACTTCTTCAAGCTCAGCGAGTTCGAAGACAAGCTGCTCGCGTTCTATGAAGCGAACCCAAAGTTCATTCAGCCTGAGTCGGCCCGCAACGAGGTCGTTTCTTTCGTTCGTCGTGGTCTGACCGACCTCTCGATTTCACGTTCGAAGGAAAAGTTCGACTGGGGTATCGACATTCCTTGGGATGACAGCCACATCACCTACGTTTGGTTCGACGCGCTGCTCAACTACATCACCGCTATTGGCTACGGCGAAGACACCGCCGAGGCCAAGGCTCAGTTCGAGTCGCTCTGGCCTGCATCCGTGCAGATTGTCGGAAAAGACATTCTTCGTTTTCACGCGGTAATTTGGCCGGCCATGCTTATGGCTGCTGGTCTTGCACCGGCAACCCAGGTGTTTGGTCACGGCTGGTTGCTGGTTGGCGGCGAGAAGATGTCAAAGTCAAAGCTCACCGGTATTGCCCCGAGCCAGATCACCGACACCTTCGGTTCAGATGCCTTCCGCTACTACTTCATGAAGGCAATCGCCTTTGGCCAAGACGGCTCTTTCTCTTGGGAAGACCTTTCGGCTCGCTATCAGGCCGAGCTAGCCAACGGTTTTGGCAACCTAGCCTCGCGCTCAATCGCAATGATTCACAAATACTTTGATGGTGTTCTGCCTGCCGCAGGCGCTTTCAGCGAAGATGACCTCAAGGTTCAACAGGTTGCCGCAGATGCGGTTGCCGCTGCTAACGCAGCGATCGACGAGATCGCCATCCAGGATGCAATCAACGCCATCTGGACTCTGGTCGACGAGTTGAACAACTACATCACAGTTCAGGCGCCATGGGTTTTGGCAAAAGACGAGGCAAACACCGAGCGTCTAGGCACGGTGTTGAACACCACCGCCGAGGGTCTTCGCGCTCTCGCAGTTCTGCTGAACCCAATCACTCCAAAGGCAACTGCAAAGCTTTGGTCGGCGCTGGTTGGCGACGGCGAACTGGATGCTCAGGTTCTCGACAACGCGGGCGTATGGGGTCAGCTGAAGGCGGGTTCAAAGATCAGCCAACTCGAGCCGCTGTTCCCTCGTATCGAAACCGACGAAGCGAAATAGTTTTGACCGAACAGGCTTTCACTCGCAGCAGTTCGACCGGTGAGTCGTCTTCTGCATCGAAGTCAAAGCCGGGCAAAACCCCAAGTTTTCCGGCCGCTCCCGAGCCCCTTGAAGTCGCGGTTTATGACAACCACTGTCACCTAGAGTTCGTTTTTGACGACGAGCTTGGTGCAATGCCTTGGCAAGAGAACCTCGACCTCGCCGAGAGCGTTGGCATCAAGGGTGTTTTGCAAGTTGGCGTGACTCTCGAAAGTTCTAAGTGGTGTGCCGAGCTGGCAACCAAAGACCAGCGAGTTTTGGCGGCCGTTGCACTGCACCCAAACGAAGCCCCGCTTTATGAATCAAAGGCTGCCTTGGATGCCGCAATCGCGCAGATTGCCGAACTGGCGAAGCAGCCTAGGGTGCGAGCAATCGGCGAGACCGGGCTCGACTTTTTTAGGACCGAGGGTGACGACAGCATCGCCCTTCAGCGCCACAGTTTCGAAGAACACATTCGAATTGCAAAAGGAAACAACATTGCGTTGATGATTCACGACCGTGACGCTCACGATGATGTTGTCGAAACTTTGCTTCGAGTTGGCGCACCAGAAAAAGTCGTGTTTCACTGCTACTCAGGCGAGACCGACCTAGCCCAAATTTGCAACGACAACGGCTGGTACATGTCGTTTGCCGGCAACATCACAATCAAGCGAAACCAGCACCTTCGCGATTCGCTTGCGATGGCGCGCAACGACCTGATCTTGATCGAAACCGATGCGCCCTTCTTGGCCCCAGAACCTTTCCGCGGTCGCCCAAATGCGCCATACCTGGTGCCAATCACCGCTCGATTCATGGCCGAGGTGCGAGGCGAAGATTTGAACGAACTTTGCGCCCAGCTGGCCGCTAACACCGAAGCGGTTTATGGCGATTAGAGCGAAGGTGTCTGATGGGGGGCGGAGTGGGCGGGCGCGGTGGCGGCGGCGGTTGCAGCCGCCCCGGCCGCCAGCAGAAAGGCGCGGCCAGAACTTTGTAACCGACCCAAACACCATTCGTCGTATTGTTGCCGCGGCAAAACTCGATGGCACCGAGACTGTGGTTGAGATTGGTCCGGGTCTCGGTTCGCTGACCCTCGGATTGCTCGAGGTAGCCAACAAGGTAATCGCCGTTGAAATTGACCCAAAGATGGCTGCCGAACTTGAGAGCACCATTGAAACTCGCGCGCCTGGCACCGACTTCACGTTGGTTCGAAACGACGCGCTGAAGGTTGCCGAATTGCCGGCACAGCCAAGCGCATTGGTTGCCAACCTGCCATACAACATCTCGGTTCCGGTCTTGCTGCACTTTTTGGAGCAGTTCTCGAGCATTAAAAAAGGTCTAGTGCTCGTGCAGGCCGAGGTGGCTCATCGCCTGGCGGCGACCCCGGGCTCAAAAATCTATGGCATTCCAAGCGTCAAGTTGGCTTGGTACGCCGATTCGTATTTGGCCGGCAATGTTGGTCGCAACATTTTTTGGCCGGTGCCTAACGTTGACTCAGCCCTGGTCTTTTTTGCCAAGCGCGAAGTTGCCTTGGGTGACGAAGAGCTTCGTCTTGCTACCTTTGCCGCTGCCGATGCCGCCTTCGGTCAGCGCCGCAAGACTTTGCGCCAGGCCCTTGCCGAACTCGCTGGTTCGCCCGCGGAAGCCGAGGCATTGTTGGTTAGGGCTGGAATCAGCCCCCAGTTGC
>ERZ1034365.1419-NODE-1419-length-12233-cov-2.877262_pt1 | contig 12233 bp, 11 predicted proteins | sample MGYA00520615_ERZ1034365 | MGnify/ENA primary metagenome ERZ1034365 (study PRJEB33736, sample SAMEA104284505) | Azolla filiculoides | biome: Urban; feature: Water surface; material: Ditch water | place: Netherlands | collected 2015-10-28 | depth 0-0.1 m ... | reverse complement strand
GGTTCGGCAAATGTTTATTTTGCTGCTGGCAAATGGCCAAAGTACGGTGAGCTGACCAATCAGAAAATTTCTGAGATGGATGCCGCCGAAGACGCCGACCTTCGCGGAAAGCGCGAACCACATGATTTTGCTCTTTGGAAAGCACATAAGCCTGGCGATGAAGAAACCGCTGCTTGGAACACCCCATTCGGATTAGGCCGCCCAGGTTGGCACATTGAATGCTCTGCCATGGCAACCAAGTATTTGGGTGCACACTTTGACATTCACGGCGGTGGCCTAGACCTTAGATTCCCGCACCATGAAAACGAGCTGGCCCAGTCAACCGCCGCCGGCGATGAATTTGCAAACTACTGGTTGCACAACGGCCTGGTAAATGTATCTGGAACCAAGATGTCAAAGTCATTGGGTAATTCGGTTTTTGCCAGTGACCTGCTTGCAGCCGGCCGAGGTATCGCGGTGCGTTACTACTTGGGCTCTGCGCACTACAGAAGTGTTCTTGATTACCACGAGGGCGTGCTTGAAGAAGCAGAGTCTGCCGTTTCGAGAATTGAAACTTTTATTGAACGTGCAACTCGTCGACTTGCCGAAACTAAATTTGCTCGTAGCGTTCCAGAAGATTTGTTATCGGTGTTGCCTGCAGATTTTGTCACTGCAATGGACGAAGACCTTGCAATGCCGGCCGCGTTGGCAACTTTGCACGAAACCGTTCGTGGTGGAAATTCAAGTCTGGACTCAGAAGATTTAGCCGCAGCTGCAGATGCGCTCGTGGCAGTGCAGGCCATGGCCGAGGTGCTTGGAATTAACCCAGCCTCTTGGTCTGCCGTTGCAAACTCAAACGATGGCGCGCTAGACGCGTTGGTAATAAGTTTAATTGCCGAGCGAGACGCAGCCCGTGCTGCAAAAGACTTTGCGCGTTCAGACGCAATTAGAGATCAACTAAAGGCAGCGGGCATCGTGCTCGAAGATGCTGCCGACGGAACCCATTGGAGTGTTAATTAATGGCTGGAAAACCAGGTCGCCCAGGCGCGGCAAAAAGTAAAAAGGGTGGCAAGGTTGGCTCTGGTGGTAACAACAAGCAGCGTCTAGAAGGCCGTGGCCCAACGCCTAAGGCTGAGGATCGCAAGAACCACAAGGCGTTCAAGGCTAAGCAGGCTGCCGAGCGTAAGGCTGCAGCACTTGGCATCAAGATTGTTGGTAAGGGTGCAGGTAACTCTTCAACAGCGCGCAAGTTTGCTTCTGAGCTAGACCCAAAGATCGCTACCGCACGCACTGGTAAGGCCGCACCGCGCCCTGCCGCCGGTCGTAGCGGTTCTTCAACCGGTGCTACTCGCGGAACCGCAGGTACCCGCGATGGTGCTCGCCGCGGCGAATTTCTTGCACCTAGTGCCCGCACCGCAGGTTCTGCCGGTGCCGCAAAGCGTTCGGGCCAACGTGTGGCCAAGGCCGCAGAGGCTTCAGAGGTTTTGTCTGGTCGTAACTCAGTACTTGAGGCGCTTCGTTCAAAGGTTCCAGCAACAGCTCTATTTATTGCAACGCGCATTGAAATGGACGAACGCGTAAAAGAATCAATCAAGATTGCTGCTACTCGTGGAATTCCAGTCAGCGAATTAACGCGCCCAGAGATTGACCGCATGACTGGCTACGACTCTGTGCACCAGGGTATTGCTCTTCAGGTGCCGCCATATAAGTACCAACACCCAATGGAACTTCTAGATCTAATTCTTTCCCGTGGGCAAAAACCACTTTTGGTTGCCCTAGATGGAATCACCGATCCGCGAAACCTAGGAGCAATTATTCGCTCCGTTGCCGCTTTTGGTGGCCAAGGGGTTATTTTGCCTCAGCGTCGTTCAACCGGTGTTACCGCATCTGCTTGGAAGACCTCTGCCGGTGCCGCTGCCCGAATTCCAGTTGCACTGGCTGCAAACCTAAACGCAACTTTGAAAGACTTGAAGAAGCGCGGTTGTTTCATCGTTGGTCTTGACGGTGGTGGCGACATGAGCTTGCCTGAATTTGCACTCGGCACCGAGCCACTTGTTTTGGTGGTTGGTTCTGAAGGTAAGGGCTTGTCTCGTTTGGTTACTGAAAACTGTGACGCAGTTGTTTCAATTCCAATTTCTGGTGATACCGAGTCTCTAAATGCCGGTATTGCAGCCAGCGTTACTCTTTACGAGGTATCAAAGCGCCGCGCGCTTGCTCGCAAGAAGTAGACCATCGCCAACTGGTGACAACACCGATACAAAATCATCGTTGTTGCTGAAGTAGCGAAGCACATCTCGATAAACAGCAGTTGCGTCGTCGCGCATTGCCGGGTCTGGCACGCGGTCTCGCCACAGCGCATGTGCAATAGCCACAACGCCACCTGGGCGAAGCAATCTAGATGCTTCGTGAAGTTGCTCTTCAAGGGTGTCGCGGTCGGCATCAAGGAACACTAGGTCGTAGGCGGCATCAGCCATGTTGCTCATTACGTCTATTGCGCGACCGTGAATCACACGAGTGCGGTTTGCTGGAATCTTTGCCTCAGTAAAGGCTCGCTTTGCGGTGGCCTGGTATTCGGTCTCTGTGTCAATGGTTGCCAATACGGCCTGGGCTGAACCGCTAAGTAGCCAAAGTCCAGAAACCCCGGTTCCGGTTCCCGCTTCAACAATGGCCTTGGCGCCAAGCGCAGAGGCAAGCAGGGCAAGGTGTGCACCAACCGATGGCGTAATGCACTCAACGCCAAGTTCTTCGGCGCGGCCGCGGGCGTCGCGGAATACCTCGTTCTCGACTGCAAAGTCTTCTGAGAACTTCCAACTGCTGATTTTGTCTACCATTGTGACTCCTTGGCTTACAGCATAAAGCGGGCAGGCGGCTATCAAGTGCAGCAAGGCGGTAACCTAGGAATGTGTTTGGTCTAAGCGGTGAAAAGCTCCTCATCTTGGGGCTTATCGCCGTATTCATTTTGGGGCCAGAGCGCCTTCCTTACTACGCCCAGCAGTTGGCCAAGTTTGTAAAGTCAATTCGCCGCATGGCCGATGGTGCCAAAGATCAGCTTTCAAATGAAATTGGTGAAGAGCTCGACTGGAAGAAGCTAGACCCACGTCAGTATGACCCGCGCAGAATTATTCGCGAAGCACTTGCCGATGAAGCCCCATCAGCCCCGAATGCCACAGCCCTAAACAAGCCAAAGACTCAGGCCCAGCCAAAGTTGGCTGCCGGTGAGCAAGCCCCTTTTGATTCTGAAGCCACTTGATGGCTTCAGACCTAGGCACTGCGAAGCCACTTGATGGCTTCAGGCCTAGGCTCCTAGAGGCTACTTAAGTAGTTTGATCATCAGGCGCATCAGTGGCGCCATCTTCTCGTATTGCTTAGACCTTGATGGAATCTTGATTGGTCCGTGAGCAATTCCGATTGACTTAGCCTCAGTGAAGCGAAGCACTCCACCAACACCATTACGGCGACCTTGCCCTGAAGCTTTGGTGCCACCCATAGGTGATTCCATTGATGCAAAAGATGCGCGGTAGCCCTCGTTAATGTTCACGCTGCCAGAGTTTAGTTTCTCTGCAACGCGAAGCGCTTCGCGCTCGTTACCAACCACTGATGCATTTAATCCGTAGTCGGAGTCATTTGCGAATGCGATTGCCTCGTCTAGGTCTTCGTAGCCTTCAACATCAATTACCGGACCAAAAACTTCTTGGCGGTACATGCGTGCGTTTTGATTCACATTGGTAACCACAGTTGGGGCATAGAAATAAGGACCAAGGTCATTCAGTTGCTTGCCGCCGGCCACCACGGTTGCACCGGTTGCTACCGCATCATCAACAAAACCCATCACGCGCTGAAGCTGGTTATAACCACCAAGTGAACCAATGTCCATACTGAAGTCACTTGATCGGCCAACCTTAAGTGAGTTGGTTCGTTTAGCAATTTCATCTAGAAACTCTTGCTTGATTCTGTTTGGTACATATACGCGCTCAATCGAGACGCACAGTTGCCCGGCAGAGCCAAAGGCTCCGGCAATTGCCAATTCGGCTGCGCGCTTGATGTTTGCACTCTCAAGAACAATCATTGGGTTCTTGCCGCCCAGCTCAAGTGAGCAACCTATTAACCTCTCGGCTGCCCTGGCGGCAACTTTTCTGCCAGTTGCGGTAGAGCCGGTGAAGGCCACGTAGTTTGCGTTATCGGTGATTGCGTTACCAACTTCTTCACCATCGCCAACCACTACTGTCCAGAGTTCAGCAGGAATACCTGCCTCAACTGCAAGGTGACGGGCAAACAAAACGGTTAGCGCAGTTTGGTTGTCGGCTTTTTGAACCACTGCGTTACCGGCAACAAGTGCAGGCAGCACATCAAGCATGGTTAGGGCTAATGGATAATTCCATGGTGTGATTACACCAACAACACCCAGGGGAGCGTGGTCAACATAGGTTTTGGTAAGCATTGGGATACCGGCACGAGTTGGTTTGCGGCTAAGCGCTTTGACGGCAATTTTTGAGTAGTACTTTGCTGCCGCAATTGCGCCAACGGTCTCTTCAAAAGCGTGCGCACGCGCCTTGGCTGTTTCAAGCTGTAAAAGATCAAGCAGCTTCTCTTCGTCGGCAACCATTAGCTTGTGAAGTTGGTTCAAAAGTTTTGCGCGCTCTGCTACTGAGGTCTGTGCCCACTCGTGCTGAGCGGCCCTAGCTGTATCAAAGGCTTCAGCAACCTGCTTGGCAGATAGCTGCGGCAGGTCAAAAATCTTTTTGCCGTTGGCCGGGTTAAGGGCAGGAACGGTTTGACTGCTGGCTGGTAGGTGCGCCACTAGAGACGCGATGCTGGTTTCACTCACAGGCTAACTCTAAGCTTTTTGCCCGCTAGTCCTAACTTGTCTTGGCTAATCTTCACAGCAATTTCACGGATAGCCTGGGCCGCTGGGTCTTGGGGGTGCGCCAAAACCACCGGCTGCCCAGAGTCTGACCCCTCGCGCAAAGGAACACTGATTGGAATTTGGCCGAGCACCGGCACGTTAATTTTGGCTAAAGAACTAAGCCGCGCGGCAACATCCTGTGCTCCGCCCTGACCGAAAAGTTCAAGTTTCGAGCCATCTGGCTGTATTAGCCAACTCATGTTTTCAATTACGCCAAAAATGCTCTGCCCGGTTTGCAGACCCACGGCTCCTGAGCGTTCGGCCACCTCGGCAGCAGCAAGTTGCGGGGTAGTAACCACAATTGTTTTGGCTGTTGGTAAAAGTTGCCCAAGGCTTATGGCAACATCTCCGGTGCCTGGCGGCATATCAATTAGTAGAAAATCTAGATCGCCCCAGTAGACATCGCAAAGAAACTGCTCGATTGCGCGATGCAACATTGGGCCACGCCAGGCAACCGGCTTATTGTCATCCATGAACATGCCAATGGAAATTACTTTCACGTCATGCGCCACCGGAGGCAAGATCATTTCGTCTACTCTGGTTGGCTTATCTGCGGTGCCAAGTTGACCTGGAATAGAGAAGCCAAAAATATCGGCATCAACTAAACCAACGCGATACCCTTGGGCCGCAAGAGCAACCGCAAGGTTAGTGGTGACCGAAGACTTTCCAACCCCGCCTTTGCCCGAGCCAACCAGATACACGCGGGTAAGGGTGTCGGCATCAAAAGGGTTTTGGCGAGGCGCTTTTCCGTTTCTAAGTTTTGCTTTCAAGGCATCGCGCTCAGTTTGATTCATCACAGTCATCGTGACTGAAATCTCGGCAGGGCTAGATACCTCGGCAATCGCGGCACGCACATCGGCCTCAATGCTTTTAGCCGCCGGGCAGCCGGCAACGGTTAGCTTTACAGTTACTGACTGGCCCAAAATTTCGACCATGTCGAGCTGGGTGATGGGTAAGCGAAGCTCTGGGTCTATGACTTTGTCGAGCGCACGCTTAATCGCGCTTTCGCTCATCCAGAATCTCTTTCAATAGATCACGCAGTTCATCACGAACAAAATCTTTGGTTGCCACATCTTCAAGTGCCAAACGAAGCGCCACCACTTCGCGGGCTAGGTACTCGGTGTCGGCAAGGTTGCGCTCAGCACGCTGGCGGTCTTGCTCAAATTTCACGCGGTCTCTGTCGTCTTGTCGGTTTTGGGCCAACAAGATAAGCGGTGCAGCATATGAAGCCTGCATAGACAGAATCAAAGTTAACAGCGTGAAGTTTGTGGCACGAGGGTCAAATTGTGCGTCGGCTGGTAGCAGGGTGTTCCAGGTTAGCCAAATTGCAACCACAATAGTCATGCCAATTAGGAACGCACCGGTACCCATTGCGCGGGCAAAGGCCTCTGAAGCGCGACCAAAACGCTCTTGATCAATGGTTATTTTTGGAACCAAACGAGCACGCTTGCTAATTGGCTTGTCCAAACGAATCTTAATCTTTGCCATTAGCGCACCTCCTCTTCGGTTCGCCAGTCATCTGGTAGCAGGTGGTCCAAAACGTCGTCTACGGTTACAACGCCAATTAGGCGGTGTTCGGCATCAACAACCGGCAGTGAAACCAAGTTGTAGTTTGCAAAAGTTCGGTGAATTTCAGAAATATTTGTGTGGGCAGTAACCGGCTCAAGCTCTGTGTCTAGCAACTCGCTCAAACGCTCGTGCGGCGGGTAACGCAACATTTTTTGAAAGTGCACAGTGCCAAGGTATCGGCCGGTTGCCGTTTCGTAAGGTGGCAATGTCACAAACACCGATGCCGCAAGTACAGGAGAAACTTCTTTCTTGCGAATCAAAGCCATAGCTTCTGCCACAGTTGCATCGGCAGCACAGATGATTGGTTCTGTGGTCATCAATCCACCCGCGGTGAATTCATCAAACTGCATCAACATACGAATGTCTTCGGCTTCTTCTTCATCCATAAGATCAAGAATTGCCTCGGTACGTTCCTCTGGAAGGTTTGCCATCAAGTCGGCAGCGTCATCGGGTTCCATCAAATCAAGAACTTCAGCGGCACGCTCGTCGTCAAGCTCGGTGATGATGTCAACCTGCTCTTCTTCGGGAAGCTCTTCTAGAACATCGGCAAGACGTTCGTCATCTAGCTCTTCGGCAACCTCAAGCATGCGCTCATCAGGCAGATCCAAAAGTGCAGAAGCAAGGTCGGCAGGGCGCATCTCAGAGTAGGTAGCCAATAGAGCGGTTGCGGTTTGAGTTTCGTCACCCTCGTGCTCTTCTGAAACTTGCTCCCAGGTTGCAAAAACAGTAGCGCCTCTAGCAAAAGGTGAAGCAGAGGTTTTTGGGCGACGAAGGAATAGCTCAGTTACTGTCCAGTCGCGGTTCTTACCTTGTTCGATGGCAAGGTCCTCGATGTTGGCAACTCCGGTGCCATCAAGAAGGCGCACTTTGCGACCAAGCATCTGGGCAATTACTCTCATTTCCTGGCCGTGCTGACTGAATCTGAGCAGGTCTATTAGGCCGGTGGTGATTACCTGACCGGCAGAAATAGAGGTGACTCGGGCAATCGGCACGAACACCCGGCGGCGTCCGCTGATCTCAACCAGCATGCCGGTTGCCTTTGGTGAGCCCGATTTACGGTACGAGACAAGAACGTCGATGACTTTTCCAACACGGTCTCCCGCTGGGTCAAAGACGCCACAGCCAGCCAATCTGGCGATAAATACTCTCGAAGCGCTCACCATACAACCTTAGACGAGAGGTTGAAGGCGTGCCAGAATGAGTTTTGTGAACACTAAGAGAACTCCGCGAAATCAACCGCCAGCTATGCCCCAGGGTGAAGTAATTGCCAATTTCAAGCAATATCCAGAGGCATTGGAGTTCGTCGACAATTTAATCAAGAATAATTTTCCTGCTGGTGCGGTGGCTATTGTTGGCTCAGACCTAAGAACAGTAGAGCGTGTGCGCGGCAAAATCACTTATGCGCGCATGGCAATGGGTGGGGCGGTTACCGGTTCATGGATGGGTTTGGCTTTTGGCCTAATCTTTGGCGGCGAGGTTAATCCGGCTGATGCCAACCAATTTACTTTTAACGAGAGCATCTTTTCATCGGTGGTAATAGGTGCCGGCTTGGGAATGCTCTTTAATGTGACCCGATACTCCCTTGCGCGCAACAAGAAGAGCTTTGTAAGTCAGTCAAGCGTGGTGGCCTCAAAGTATCAGGTTCAGGTGCCGGCGGCTTTGGCTGAGCAGGCTCGTGCTGTGCCAGCTTCTAAAGTCAAGTAATTACTTACTGAATTTAGCTAGCCACTTTTCCACGTCTTTAGATTTGCGTGGAAGTGCCGCAGTCAAATTTTCTACGCCGGTTTTGGTGATCAAAACATTGTCTTCGATGCGAACCCCAATGCCGCGGTATTCCTTTGGCACAGACATATCGTTTTCGTGAAAATACAAACCAGGCTCAATTGTGAAAACCATGCCAGGCTGCAAAGTTGCCTCAATGTACATTTCACGTCGAGCCTGAGCGCAGTCGTGCACATCCATACCTAGGTGGTGACTAGTACCGTGAACCATCCAGCGGCGGTGCAATTGAACATCTGGGTTTAGTGATTCTTCAGCGCTAATTGAAATAAGGCCCCACTCGGCAGTTTTTTGGGCAATCACCTTCATGGCTGCATCATGCAAATCACGAAACTTGGCACCAGGCTTGGCAACCTTAAAGGCTGCGTCAGCGGCTTCAAGAACGGCCTCGTAAACCTTGCGCTGCACATCGGTGAATTTGCCCGATACCGGCAAGGTGCGTGTGACATCTGCGGTGTAAAGACTTTCAACTTCAACACCGGCGTCAAGCAGAATTAAATCATTTTTATTTACTGGCCCATCATTGGTGATCCAGTGCAAAGTACAGGCGTGTGCGCCAGAAGCAGAAATAGTCTCGTAGCCAAGACCGTTGCCTTCAATGCGAGCCTGCGAGTAGAAGGCAGTTTCAACAATTCTTTCGCCGCGTGGGTGGCCAACCGCCTGCTTCAAGCTTTTTGCTGCAGCCTCGAAACCTTTTACCGATGCCGCAACTGCTTTACGCATTTCAGCGATTTCGTAATCGTCTTTGATTAGGCGAAGTTCAGAAACAAACTGAGCAAGACTTTCATCTTTGTTCAGATTGTGAATCTTCTCGTTTGGCAGCGTTTTTATAAAGGCTTTATAGGAAGTCAACGATTTAGTTTCAACATCTAGTAGAGCCGCTACCTGGGCCAAGCTTGGGCGCTTACCAACCCAAAATTCGCCAATGGCGGAGTTAGCAAAAAACTCATCGCTCTTGTGGCCAGCGGTCTCGCGCAAGAAAACTACAGACTTCGCGGTTTTTCCGCGCGCATCAATTACAAGTACCGAATCTGGCACTGTGGCGGAACCCCAACCGGTTAGATGGGCAAATGCGGAATGTGAGCGATAGATGTACTCGGTGTCGTTGGAGCGGGTCTTTGCTGCTCCTGCTTCGAATACCAAGATTTTGCCCTTGAATGCTTTGGCTACTGCATCACGACGCTTAGCCGCGTGCTTGGCAACCGTTGCTTTCTTTGGCAGGGTTTCCTTTTTGGTTGCCCAGTTAGAGCCCATGTATTCAAGAAATTTACGATTCTGCGGAGTGCGAGTTCTCATTCCTTTATCCAATCACTTTTTAGATAGGCCACTGCTTTATCCTTTGAAGTATGTCCATCATCGACCTGCATTCGCACTCAACCCGTTCCGACGGAAAAGAGTCACCCACAGAGGTCTTTGAGCATGCCGCTGCAGCCGGGGTAAACATACTGGCCCTCACAGACCATGACACCGTAAAGGGCTGGCCCGAGGCCGCCGAAGCAGCGCAAAAGCTAGGTTTAGGTTTTGTTCCAGGAATAGAGGTAACCAGCGTTGCCCGTGTTCAACAAGAGGGGCGCCAACGGTTAATCAGCGTTCACCTATTGGCGTACCTGCCAGATCCAAACCATAAGGCATTTCACAAGATGCTTGGCGATACCTTGACTACCCGTGAAGCAAGAGGCAAATCAATTGTGGATCGCCTTGCTGAAGATATTGATATCACCTGGGAGATGGTCTTAGGTCACCTGGAAGAAGGTGCCACTATCGGCAGGCCTGCCATTGCTGACACCTTGGTAACAATGGGGTTGGTTCAGAATCGAAGTGCGGCCTTTGATTACTACCTATCTACCGATGGGCCATATTTTGTTTCTCACGACACCGTTGACGTGGTTGAAGCAATTGAACTGATTATTAAATCTGGCGGTGTTCCAGTAATTGCGCATCCGCTTACCCATGTGACCGAAGAGACAAATAGCGAAGACCTACCGCGCGAACATTTTGAATTGATGATTGATGCGGGCCTTATGGGTTTTGAAGTTTTTCACAGAGATGTGCCAGAGCCAGCTAGAAATTGGCTTTTAGATTTAGCCAATAAGCACGAACTTATTGTGACTGGTTCTAGCGACTACCACGGCATTCACGGCAAGCCGAATCGCCTAGGTGAAAACACAACTTCGTCTGAAATGTTTGAAAGAATTTTGTCTGCGGGTAACGGTTCGCAAGCACTTCTGTAAAAAGGAATTCAAATGGCTGAAAAAGTTATGGGACCAAAGTCCTATTTTCCGTCTATCGAAAAAAAGTACGGCAAGCCAATTGATCATTGGATGAAATTACTTAAGGCCACCAAAGCCATGAAGCACATGGAAGCCGTGAACTGGCTAAAGACAGAGCACGAAATTGGTCACGGTCACGCCAATGCTTTGGTTGCGGTTTACCGCCAAGAAAACGGGCTTAGCTAAAACTTAGTTAGTTGGAGCGCTGGGGTTAGTTAAGCCCATTACCTGAATGCCCGCTGTCGCGACCATTCCGAGTGCGGTTGCGCTGACGCGGTGGGCGCTTGTGCTCACCCTCGCCGTGCTTCTCAGTGCGAGGCGCATCTGACTTAGGCGCATCACCAGTTGATTTGTGCGGGCGATCCCCGCCTCTGCGACGATCTTTGTCTCCGCGGCCAGCGCCATCTTTGTGGTTTCTGCCTGCTTGACCACCAGGTCGGCCACCGTTTGCACGAGGCTTCTCGTCATCGCCAGGTTTCCAACCCTCTGGTCGCTTGCTCTTGGCAATACGGCCCTTGGTTCCGGCAGCAATATCAAGATCTGCAAAAAGGTGTGCAGAGCTTGAGTAGGTCTCGGTTGGATCTGGCTGGCCAAATTCAAGAGCAGTGTTGATGTGGCCCCATCGGGTTAGGTCTTCCCAGTCAACAAAAGTTACGGCAATACCGGTGCGGCCAGCGCGGCCGGTGCGGCCAACTCGGTGCAGGTAAGCCTTTTCGTCTTCTGGAATTGTGTAGTTGATTACGTGAGTCACGTCGTCAACGTCAATTCCACGAGCAGCAACTTCGGTGGCCACCAAAATATCTTTTTTACCGGCGCGGAATGCAGCCATAGATTTTTCGCGAGCCTCTTGGGTCATGTCTCCGTGAAGTGCACACGCGTTGAAACCGCGGTCAATAAGTTCTTCAGAAACTTTTGAAGCCTGACGTTTGGTCTTAGTAAAGATAACTGTCTTACCGCGACCCTGCGCTTGCAAGATACGACCAACAACTTCGTCTTTATCAAGTGCGTGCGCACGATAAATAAATTGCTTGATATCAGCTTTGGTCTGACCTTCATCTGGGTCATTGGTGCGAATATGCACCGGGCGGTTCTGGTACTTGCGCGCCATGGTCACGATGGTGCCGGGCATTGTTGCTGAGAACAACATGGTCTGGCGGCCATCGGGAGTGTAGGCAAAAAGTTTTTCAACATCTGGCAAGAAACCAAGATCAAGCATTTCGTCTGCCTCATCAAGAACCATGAAGCGAATGTTGCTTAGGTCTAGAAGCTTCTGCTTTGAAAGGTCAATCAATCGGCCGGGGGTGCCAACAATTACCTGTGCGCCCGCGTTGATTTCAGCAACCTGCTCTTCGTAAGACTTTCCGCCGTAGATGGCCGCTACCTGAGTTGAGCGGTTTGCAGAAGCAAGCTTTAGGTCATCGGCTACCTGGATGGCAAGCTCACGAGTTGGAACCACCACTAAGGCTTTGGCGCCCTTTTCAGGGTCTTTGCCCAAGCTCTGCAGCAATGGCAAACCAAAGCCCAGAGTCTTACCGGTACCGGTTTTAGCCTGACCAATGATGTCCTGGCCGGTAAGAGCAAGCGGAATGGCCTGTTCCTGGATAGGGAAAGGACTGGTGATGCCACGGCTCTCAAGGGCATCAACGATGTCCTGATCTATGCCTAATTCCTTGAAATTCAAAATGCTCCTAAGTCTTGAACAGTCTAGCCGCAGGGTTATCCTTGAAGACGTG
>ERZ1034365.1417-NODE-1417-length-12239-cov-3.767061_pt1 | contig 12239 bp, 13 predicted proteins | sample MGYA00520615_ERZ1034365 | MGnify/ENA primary metagenome ERZ1034365 (study PRJEB33736, sample SAMEA104284505) | Azolla filiculoides | biome: Urban; feature: Water surface; material: Ditch water | place: Netherlands | collected 2015-10-28 | depth 0-0.1 m ... | reverse complement strand
TTAAACAAAGCTCAATTGCAAATTGGTGGTATTGAAGCTCACAAACATGAGTTGTTACATGCCTTAGCTGCATTGAACAATGAATTACAAGTTGTACAAAAAGAATTGGAAGATAAGTACGGAAGCGTAAGTATCGACTTAGCTACTGGAGAAATCTCTCATGTCTCAGATAATTAGAAAAATAAGTATAGGAAAAGATTATAAGAATGACGCCATGCACTACTCTATTAATCAAGAGGTGTATGGTGGTCATACTATAGTTAATATTATAGAGGAAGAAGATAAGTACTCAATCTATATTGCAAAAGGTGAATTAGTGATGCCTTGGAAAGACTTTAATAAGAACATGTCAATATCGGTTGAATACGATATATCATATTAAATATGCAAAGCGTTTTTAGTTACTTAGTTTCGCCTAAGGGCAAAAGAACAACAGGTGAAATAACAATCGAAGGTAAAGAACTTCTTTTAAATACAGAATTACAAAATCACGAATATACTAATAGAATAGGTACAGTATTAAATGTTCCTTTAATTGGTAATACAGTGATAGAAGTTGGTGACGAGATTATTGTTCATCATAATGTGTTTAGAAGATTTAGAGATATAAAAGGTAAAGAAAAGAATAGTAAAAACTATTTAGATGAGGATACGTACATGGTACAACCCGATCAAGTCTATGCCTATAAAAGAGATGGTAAATGGAAAGCATTAGATGGCTTCTGTTTTGTAAAGCCATTAAAATCAAAAGATATGTTTTCGTTAGATAAAGAAAGACCATTAATCGGTATTGTAAAATACGGTAATGATATTATTGACAACGGGACTTTAGTTGGATTCAGACCAGGAATGGAATATGAATTTATGATAGAAGGGCAGAGGTTATACCGAGTACCCACCAATTTAATTACAATTAAATATGAATATCAAGGAGACGAAGAAGAGTATAATCCAAGCTGGACATAAAGCAGTTGAGGAGTTGATAAAGGTAGCACAAGAAAAGATTGTAGACTCAGGCGATGATATAAGCGCTGATAGACTTAAGAATGCTGCCGCAACTAAAAAACTAGCTATATTCGACGCATTCGAAATCCTAACTAGAATAGAAGAAGAAGAACGTATCTTAGAAGACAGACCTAAAGAAGACAAAGAGGAAAAGAAATTTACCGGCTTTGCTGAAAAAAGATCTAAATAATGTACGAGCAATCATTATACAGCGTAGTAACGCCAATAAGAGAAAATACCATATCAAGACTTAATAAGTCAAGGAAGTGGGAATACGGATATAATAAAGAGTATGACATTGTTGTTATAAGTAGAACAGGTCAGATCGGAGAAATATACCAAATACAGAATCTAAAGATAGCTTTACCAAAAGAACCTTTAGAAATAAACACTGAACACGACAAATGGACGCCAGAGGACTATCCTAAAGAGTTAAAATCAATAGATAGTATATTTGACTGGAGAGATTATCCGGACTCGTTTAAAGACAAATGGGGGCTTTATATAGACGAACAGTTTAATAGAAGAGATAATGGACACTGGTTTAATAATAATGGAAAGCCTACGTATATTACAGGGTCTCATTATATGTACTTACAATGGTCTAAGATTGACGTTGGTCAACCGGAATTTCGTGAGTCAAATAGATTATTCTTTATATTTTGGGAAGCGTGTATAGCAGATAGCAGATGTTATGGTATGTGCTACTTAAAAAACAGACGTTCAGGATTCTCATTTATGTCATCGGCAGAATTAGTTAACCAAGCTACAATATCAAGCGATGCTCGTTTTGGTATATTGTCAAAGTCTGGAGCCGATGCTAAGAAGATGTTTACAGATAAGGTTGTTCCTATCTCAGTAAACTACCCATTCTTTTTCAAACCTATTCAAGACGGTATGGACCGACCTAAAACAGAGTTGGCATATCGTATTCCTGCGTCTAAATTTACAAGAAAGAAATTAGATTCGAAAGAAGATGTATTAGAATTAGATGGATTAGATACGACAATTGACTGGAAGAATACCGGTGATAACTCTTATGATGGTGAAAAGTTAAGATTATTAGTTCATGATGAGAGTGGTAAATGGGAAAAACCAGATAACATATTAAATAACTGGCGTGTAACAAAAACTTGTTTACGTTTAGGATCCAAGATTATTGGCAAGTGTATGATGGGTTCAACCTCAAATGCTTTAGATAAAGGAGGAGAAAACTTTAAAAAATTATATTATGACTCAGACGTCACAAAGCGAAACCGCAATGGACAGACTAGCTCAGGATTATATAGTTTGTTCATACCTATGGAATGGTCGTACGAGGGATTCATTGATACTTATGGCGTACCTGTCTTCGACGCTCCCGAAAAACCAGTCAAAGGTGTTGACGGATCGTGGATAGACTATGGTGTAATTGAGCACTGGCAGAATGAGGTTGAAGGTTTAAAGAATGATCCTGATGGATTAAACGAATACTACCGACAATTTCCGCGCACAGAACAACATGCTTTTAGAGATGAAGCAAAACAATCGTTATTCAACCTTACACGTATATACGAACAGATTGATTATAATGATGATTTAAGAAATACTAGTGTAGTTACACGTGGTAGTTTCCAATGGGAAGGGGGCATACCAGATACAAGAGTACAGTTCTATCCTAATAAAGACGGTAGATTTTTAATCTCTTGGGTTCCACCAGCACATTTACAGAATAGAGTCGTTCTTAGAAATGGCATCAAATTCCCTGGTAATGAGCACGTTGGAGCATTTGGTTGTGATAGTTATGATATTTCTGGTACAGTTGATGCTAGAGGATCTAATGGTTCATTGCATGGGCTTACTAAGTTTTCAATGGAAGAAGTACCTGCTAATCATTTTTTCTTAGAGTATATAGCTAGACCACAAACCGCAGAGATATTCTTTGAGGAGGTTTTAATGGCATGTGTATTTTATGGTATGCCAATATTAGCAGAGAATAACAAGCCTAGGTTGTTGTATCATTTCAAACGAAGGGGATACAGAGGTTTTTCAATAAACAGACCAGATAAAGTTTGGGCTAAGTTATCGCCGGCAGAAAAAGAAATTGGGGGAATACCTAACTCATCTCAAGATATTGTTCAAGCACACGCTGCAGCAATTGAGAGTTACATAGAAGACCATGTTGGTTTGAATGGTGATGAGTATGGTACAATGTATTTCCAGAAGACTTTAGAAGACTGGGCAAGATTTAATATAAATAATAGAACAAAGCATGATGCTTCGATAAGTTCTGGGTTGGCTATCATGGCATGTAATAAACATCGTTATGTACCAACCGCAGATATTAAAAAAGGGTCAGTGCCATTGAATTTTAAAAAATATAGTAACGAAGGTTATAATTCAAAAATAATATAATAAATGATTTATACTAATAGTAATAGCACTTTTCCAAGTCAGGTTGTACCGGATGAGGTAAAACAAAGTTCTGAATACGGCCAGCAAGTTGGTAGAGCTATCGAGAACGAATGGTTCCGTGGCGATAAGTCTGGGTATGGCGTAGGAAGCAGATGGGGTTCCAACTGGAATCTTTTTAATTCTTTAAGATTATATGCCAGAGGAGAACAGTCTGTTGCTAAGTATAAGGATGAAATGTCTATTAATGGTGATTTATCTTACCTTAACTTAGACTGGAAACCAGTTCCTGTAATACCAAAATTTGTTGATATTGTAGTTAATGGTATTTCTAGTAAGAACTATAAGATAAAAGCTTACGCTCAAGATCCTGAGTCTATAAATAAAAAGACAGCTTACGCTAGAGGCATAATCGAGGATATGGTAAACAAAGATTTCTATAAAGAAATGGAAGAAGGATTCGGCATGAATTTATTCAATTCACCAAACCCTGATAATTTACCAGAAGATATGAACGAACTAGAACTGCATTTACAGTTATCATATAAAGAAGCTGTTGAGATTGCAGAAGAAGAAGTTATCACAAACATATTAGATAGAAACAAATACGAATTACTTAATAGAAAAATAAACTACGATTTAGTTGTATTAGGTATTGCTGCTGCAAAAACAAACTGGAATCCTGCTAATGGTGTTACACTAGAGTATGTTGACCCAGCTAACCTTGTTTATTCGTACACAGAAGATCCAAACTTTGATGACATATATTATGTTGGTGAAGTAAAATCTATAAGCTTAGAAGAGCTTAAAAAGCAATTTCCTTATTTGTCAGATGAAGACGTTAAGGAGATTGAAAAGTTTCCTGGGGACAGTAATTATACTAGAAGTATATACGGTCAAGATTTTGACAAGTCAAACGTTCAAGTATTATACTTTGAATACAAAACTTATTCAAACCAGGTATTCAAAATCAAACAAACAGAGTTTGGATTAGAGAAAGCTTTACAAAAGCCAGATACATTTAATCCACCTGCAAATGATAACTTTACTACGGCATCTAGAACTATTGAGGTATTATATAGCGGGGCTAAGATATTAGGCCACAATAAAATGCTTAAATGGGAAATGGCCGAGAATATGACAAGACCATTTGCTGATACAACTAAGGTTGCAATGAATTATGCGATTTGTGCCCCTAGAATGTACAGAGGTAAGATTGAGTCATTAGTTAGTAGAGTAACCGGTTTTGCCGACATGATACAGATAACTCATTTAAAGTTACAACAAGTATTAGCTAGGATGGTACCAGATGGGGTATTCATTGATGTTGACGGTTTAGCAGAGGTTGATTTGGGTAATGGAACAAATTACAACCCAGCGGAAGCATTAAATATGTATTTCCAAACTGGTAGCATCGTCGGTAGATCACAAACACAAGATGGATCAGGTAATCCAGGGCGTGTGCCAATTCAAGAATTACAAACATCAGCAGGTAATGCTAAGATACAATCTTTAATAGCTACTTACCAGTATTACTTACAAATGATAAGAGATGTTACTGGATTAAACGAAGCAAGAGATGCGAGTACGCCAGATGCAGATTCATTAGTTGGATTACAAAAGATGGCTGCGGCAAATTCAAATACTGCTACAAGACACATATTGCAATCTAGTTTATTCTTAACTTTAAGATTATGTGAGAACATTACGCTTAGAGTTGCAGACTCGCTTAGGTTCCCATTAACAGCAAATGCTTTAAAACAAAGTATCAGTACATTTAATGTTGAAACTCTTAAAGAACTAGAACAACTTAACATTCACGACTTTGGTATATTCTTAGAATTAGAACCAGATGAAGAAGAAAAAGCACAGCTAGAACAAAACATGCAAATTGCATTGCAATCGGGAGGCATCGATCTAGAAGATATTATAGATCTAAGAGAGATTAAAAACCTTAAACTTGCTAACCAATCTTTGAAATACAGACGTAAGAAGAAGATGGAAAAAGAGCAAGCAATGCAACAAGCTAATATACAAGCGCAAGCACAAGCAAACGCTCAAGCATCAGAAGCTGCTGCAATGGCAGAGGTTCAAAAGCAACAAGCATTAGCTGAAACGCAAATACAAATTGAAAAAGCTAAAGCTAATCTAGAAATACAAAAGCTACAACAAGAGTTACTTATTAAGAAGCAATTGATGGCAGAAGAGTTCGGATACAAAATGCAATTAGTTACAGCTGAAGGTGAGGCTAACAAAAACAAACTTGCAGAGATTGAAGATCGTAAAGATAAAAGATTAAAAATGCAAGGGTCTCAACAAAGCCAATTAATAGATCAAAGACAAAACGATACAACGCCTAAAGACTTTGAATCTAGTTTTGATGGAATGGGGGATTTGAGTAACGACTTATTCTCATAAACAATAGTTAACCAATTTTATATTATTATATCATGTCAGAAGAAATTAAACAAGAGGGAGATTTCAAAATTAAAACAAGAAAAACAACCCCTAGAAAATTAAACAAACCAGAAGTTACTACTAAGGTAGAATTAAAAGATCCAGAAGTAACAAAGGTAGAAATAGATAAAGAGATTGTACAACCTGCTGCTCCGGAAGTTGTGGCAGATGTACAAACTGTAGTAGTGCCAGAAGTGGAGCCTGAAAATGTTATTGAAGAGATTGAACAAGTTGAAATGGTTGAAATTACACCAGAACAAGTTGAAGATATTGAAGAAGAATACAAAGCATTAGGAAAACCATTACCTGAAAACATTGAGAAGCTTGTTGCTTTTATGGAAGAGACAGGTGGTACTGTAGAAGACTACGCAAGACTTAATACTGATTATTCTAAAATAAGTCCTGAATTATTATTAAAGGAGTACTATAGAAAATCAAGACCGCATTTAGACGGAGAAGAAATTGAATTCCTTATGGATGACAAATTCAGTTACGACGAAGATGTAGACGATGAGCGAGACATCAGAAAAAAGAAACTCGCATTCAAAGAAGAGGTAGCAAAAGCTAAATCTTTCTTGGAAGATGTTAAAAGTAAATACTATGATGAGATCAAGTTGAAACCATCAATTAACAAGGACCAACAGAAAGCTTTAGACTTTTTTAACCGATATAAAGAAGATCAAGAAGCTAATGAGAAAAAGTATCAGCGATTCCAAAATGACACTAAATCTATGTTCTCTAATGAATTCAAAGGTTTTGAATTTAATTTAGGAGAGAAAAGTTTTAGGTATGCAGTGAATAATGCTGAGGCTGTGGCTGAAAAACAATCTGACATTAATAATCTAGTTAAGAAGTTCTTAAATAAAGATGGTGAAGTTCAGGACGTTAAAGGCTATCATAAAGCTATCTATGCAGCGGAAAACATTGATTCTATTGCCAAACATTTTTATGAGCAAGGTAAAGCCGACGCTGTAAAAGATATTGTTGCTAAATCCAATAATATAACTACAGAACCTAGGCAAAATGCTAGCGAGTTAAATCTTGGCGGATTCAGAGTTAAAGCTGTGAATGGTGTTGATGCTTCAAAACTAAAAATTCAAAAAAGATTTTAAAATTAAACAAACAAAAAAATGGCTTTATTACCTACTTTCGGGAACATTGTTCCTTCTCAAAAAGCACAAGCTTTAGAGACAAACTATTTAAACTTTACAGATACAACTAACCCTGATTTTGTATCTTTCGCAAAACAATATTTACCTGAAATCTACGAATCAGAAGTAGAGCGTTACGGAAACAGAACTTTAGCTGGTTTCTTACGTATGGTAGGTGCTGAAATGCCAATGAGTTCTGACCAAGTTATTTGGGCTGAGCAAAACAGATTGCACGTTGCTTACGACGGTGTTGAAGTTTCTGGAGCTAACGAACTTACAATTGACTTGACAAACCCTGACGGATTCGTTGGAAATGTTATTTCTAAAAACCAAACTATCGTTATTATCGATCAAGCTTCTGGAGCTGAAGTTAAAGCTATCGTTACTAACAGCACTGCATTAGGTGTGTTGACTGTTGCTCCTTATTCAGGCGCTAACTTGGCTGCTGCTGGTATTACAAGCGAAACTGTAAAAATCTTTGTATTCGGTTCTGAGTACGGAAAAGGTTCTACTTTAGCTAATGATTCTTACACAAGCATCGAGCCATCTTTCACTCAATACAGCAACTCTCCAATCATCATCCGTAACAAATATGTTGTTAATGGATCTGACACTGCTCAAATTGGATGGGTAAACGTTGCAACTGAGGATGGGACTGACGGATACTTCTGGTATTTGAAAGCTGAGTCTGAAACAAGATTACGTTTCGAAGATTATTTAGAAATGACTGTTGTTGAAGGTGAATTAGCTGCTGCTGGTTCTGCTGCTGAAACTGCTGGTAAAAAAGGTACTCAAGGTTTATTCTCTGCTGTTAAAGATAGAGGTAATGTATTGACTAACTTCGGTGGTACAATTGGTGATTTTGATGACATCTTGAAAAACTTAGATACTCAAGGAGCTATTGAAGAAAACATGTTGTTCAACAACCGTTCTTTATCTCTTGCTTTTGACGATATGCTTGCTGGTTTATCTGCTGGAGCTAATGGTGGTGTTGCTTACGGATTGTTCGAAAACTCTTCTGAAATGGCATTAAACTTAGGTTTCTCTGGTTTCCGTCGTGGATCTTACGATTTCTACAAAACTGACTGGAAATACTTAAACGACGCTTCTACTCGTGGTGCTTCTGCATCTGGATTGGGTATTGAAGGTCTTTTGATTCCTGCTGGTACTTCTACTGTGTACGATCAAATCTTAGGAACTAACATCCGTAGACCTTTCTTACACGTTCGTTATAGAGCTGGACAAGCTGATGACAGACGTATGAAAAACTGGGTTACTGGTTCTGTAGGTGGAGCATACACTTCTGACTTAGATGCAATGGAAGTTCACTTCTTGTCTGAAAGATGTTTATGTGTACAAGGAGCTAACAACTTCGTATTATTCAACAAAGTTGACTAATTAGATTATAGGTAGTATTCGCCCTTGATGTGTTTTCGAGGGCGGGTTTTACCGTTTTAAATTAAACAAACATTCAATTATATTATATCATGTCACAACAAAAACAAAATGATGCCCCAGCTAAATGGGAAATTAAAGATAGAACTTATATTTTAAAAGGAAGATCAACACCTTTAACACTTTCAATTCCTGGCAGACACTCTAAAAGGTTTCCGCTATTATGGTTTGATAGAGAATCAGGTGAACAAAAGGAATTAAGGTATGCTACAAACCAAACATCGGTATTTGTATCAGATCAAAAAGGTGAATGCACATTAGGGCATATCACATTTAAAAATGGAACACTAACAGTTCCAGCAGAGCAACAAGCTTTACAAAAATTATTGTCAATGTTCCACCCAATGAGAAACGTGCAATATTACGAATTTGATAAAGTAATTGTAGCTGAAGATGAGTTAGATCATTTAGAAGAGCAATTAGAAGCTATGACAGCTGCAAAATCAATGGATATTGATCAAGCAGAAGCAATCTTACGTGTTGAGGTTGGATCTAAGGTATCTAATATGACTTCTAAGGAGATAAAAAAGGACTTAATGCTATTTGCTAAGAGAAATCCAAATTTGTTCTTAAACTTAGCGAATGACGAAAATATACAACTTAGAAATTTTGCGATTAAAGCTACTGAAGCTGGTATCATAAAATTGTCTCAGGATCAAAGAGATTTTAAATGGGGAAGCAATGGTAAAAAGTTAATGACTGTACCATTTGACGAGAACCCTTATTCAGCTATGGCTGCATATTTCAAAACCGACGAAGGTGTCGAGATATACAGGTCTATAGAGAAAAAACTTGAATAATGCGTAATAATTAATATTGAGCGGTAGCTGTTGTTACCGCTTTAATATTATAATAAAATAGACAATATGGCAATAAATGTAAATACAGTTTACAAAACAGTATTATCAATACTCAACAAGGAACAGCGAGGGTATATGACACCTCAGGAATTTAACACAATAGCTACTCAGGTGCAGTTAGAGATTTTCGAACAATACTTTGAGGATTTGAACCAACATTTACGTGTGCAGAATAGTGATAGCGACTATGCAGACAGAATTGCTATCATTGAAGAAAAGATGTCTATATTTAAAACAACAGGTAATTGTACATATACAACTAATTCTGCTGGTAATTACTTTTCATTACCTACTAATGATTTATATGGAGCGCAATACGCATGTTACAAATTAGGATCGTTAGCTTATAGAAATAAATTTGGCAGTGTTATAGGCCCTTTAGAGGAATTACAAAAAGGCGAGTTCTATTATATTCAAAACTCTAGGCTTACAGCATCGACTGAAGTGAATCCTACATTTATTAGAGAAGGATCAAGAGTAATAGTTGCTCCATCTACAATAACAACCGGCATAATAGCTAACTACATAAGAAAACCATTAGATCCTGTTTGGGGTTTTACTCTTGGGTCTAGAGGTCAATATGTATATAGTCCATTTGAATACAACCCAGCTGTTGTACCGGCTACTGGATCGCGTAACTTTGAACTACACGAATCTGAACAAACCAATGTAATTATAAAAATATTAGTTTACGCTGGATTGATTATAAAAGATCCGCAAATTGTTCAAGTTGCGATGCAACAGTCTCAAATAGAAGAAGCAAACTCTAAAAGCTAATTAAACTATGCCATTACCGAATAACGGTTTAATCGCCGAAACAAACAGACAATACTATGAAGGAGCCCAGGGGTTTATAGCTAATGGAACTCAAACTTCATTTACAACTACATTTGATACTAACTTAGTATTTGGTTCTTATAATCCAACTGCTGCTAACTACGCTTTAAATAATTTTAAATTATATACAAGCCCGACAGGATACGCAGAGTCGTGGGCAGAATATACTTCGGCATATACTGTAGCAGGTAACACAATAACACTTAACGCTACGCTATCAGCAGGTACTTATATAGTGGTTCAACTTAAAGTATTAACTGGTGGTTACTACGGAGATCCAGAAGTTCCTGGAAGTTATGCCTTCGGAAATACAGTAGAAGATAACTACAGGTCATATTCTTACATAACTTTAGACGACGTAGTAAACAACTTTATGATTGCTTATGTTGGAAACGGCAAGCTTATAGGTTCAGCTAAGAAAACAGATGTTATATTTCATGCGAAACGCAGTTTACAAGAATTTAGTTATGATGTTTTAAAAAGCGTTAAATCTCAGGAATTAACTATACCACCTAACCTAAGCGTTGTAATACCACAAGATTATGTTAATTATGTACGCATGTCATGGATTGATTGGCATGGTGTTAAACATATTATATATCCAACTAACAACCTTACAATAGATCCGTCTGAAACACCTGTGCAAGATGACCACGGTGTGCCAGTACAAGATGACTTTAATTCCAATATAGAAGGATCTTCTATAACAGAAGAAAGATGGAAAGACCACAATGGCGGATATGCATCTTATGATTTAGATGCGTTTGCTGGGGATTGGAGAAATGGAGATCAATGGATACAAAGCACTTGGTACGGTAGAAAATATTGATTAGACCCGCAGTTTGCTAACGTTAATGGTTACTTTACAATAAATGATCGTGAAGGCAAAATATCTTTCAGTAGTAATCTTATAGGTAAACTTATAGTATTAGAATACATTTCTGATGGCTTAGCTTACGAGATGGACTCTAGGGTTCCTAAAATGGCTGAGGAAGCTATGTATTCTTACATATTACACGCTATTATATCAACAAAGGCTAATCAGCCTGAATACTTGGTACAACGTCTTAAACAAGAAAAGAATGCTAAATTAAGAAATGCTAAAATAAGGCTTTCTAATATTAAGCTAGAAGAAATTACACAGGTTCTAAGAGGTCAGTCTAAGTGGATTAAACACTAATTATATGATAGAAATTAAAAATAACTTTCTAGCATCTAAAATGAATAAAGACATTGATGATAGATTATTACCAAAAAACCAATACAGGCATGCGGTAAATCTTGAAATCAATAGATCTGAAAATTCAGATGCTGGAACTGTACAAAACATACTAGGTAATAAGCTAAAGAAAAACTTTAGAACATTAACAAGTGTTAACGATTTAGATTGTATAGGTGTTTATGCTGAACCTTCTAATAATACATTATATATATTTTTAACAAATAATATTAATGACATCTACAATAAACTAGCTAGAAACTTTATATACGCTTATAATAGTCTTCAAGATACAGCTACTTTATTAGTTCAAGGTGCATTCTTAAACTTTTCAAAAAAATCATCTTTTACAAAAACTTTATCTACTAAGAATCTTCTCTTTGCATCTTTTTGACCAAGCCTTTTACCGCTCCATAACTCACTTTTTTTATCTTTTTTTTGAACAAAAAGAGCTGTTTTTACTTTTTTTCTCTCTTTTATAAAGAGTAGTGCTGCATTATCCTCTTTAAAACCACATAAATAGTAAAAATTACTATTTTGTCTGTAGGGATGGTGCGTATCGTGAGATCTTGTTTTTGCTTCTGCACTAAAGATAACCGCAACAGAGTCATTCAACAGTTTTTTACCAAACTTTTCTCTGCGTTTTTTGTACTCAACCTCATCTATCATCTGCAAACTCCATCTAGCCACTCTATATTTTGTGAGATCACTTCAAAAAGTGCTATACTTAAAGCTTCTACACCACCCTCTGCGTCAAGTGTTTTTGCGTCCACTTTTGAACTAAATGTTTTTGTTGCAACTACAGAATCTTTTTTAACATCTACAATGGTTAATGTTATAGCAACTTTAACGTATGAGTTTTGT
>ERZ1034365.1415-NODE-1415-length-12248-cov-7.573494_pt1 | contig 12248 bp, 11 predicted proteins | sample MGYA00520615_ERZ1034365 | MGnify/ENA primary metagenome ERZ1034365 (study PRJEB33736, sample SAMEA104284505) | Azolla filiculoides | biome: Urban; feature: Water surface; material: Ditch water | place: Netherlands | collected 2015-10-28 | depth 0-0.1 m ... | reverse complement strand
AAGGCAAACGCCCTATTTGCCAAGATACCGGCATTGTGACGGTATTTATTAAAATTGGCATGTCAGTGCAATGGGAAGCGACCCTTAGCGTAAGTGAAATGGTCAATGAAGGTGTCCGTATGGCTTATCAACATAGTGATAATCCCCTACGCGCGTCGATTTTGCGCGATCCAGCAGGTACGCGTACTAACACGCAAGATAACACCCCTGCTATTGTGCATACCGAATTTGTGCTTGGCAATACCATCGAAATTGATATTGCCGCAAAAGGAGGCGGCTCGGAAGCCAAAGCTAAATTTGCCATGCTAAACCCTTCTGACAATATTGTGGATTGGGTACTTAACACCGTTCCAACCATGGGCGCAGGATGGTGTCCACCGGGTATTTTAGGGATTGGCATTGGTGGCACAGCTGAAAAAGCTATGTTACTGGCAAAGCAGGCGTGCATGGGATCAATTGACATTCATGAACTCAAAGCAAAAGGCGCTACAAATCGTCTTGAAGAACTGCGTTTAGAGCTTGTTGAAAAAGTCAATGCGCTCGGCATTGGAGCGCAAGGACTTGGCGGTTTAACCACTGTTTTGGATGTGAAAATTCTTGACTACCCAACCCATGCGGCCAATCTTCCTGTGGCGATTATTCCCAATTGCGCCGCGACGCGTCATGTGCATTTTGTTTTAGATGGCTCTGGCGTTGCTCAGTTCACGCCACCGAGCCTAGAGGATTACCCTACCATTTCGCGTGATGCAAGCACAGCGCGACGCGTCAATTTGGATGCACTCACACATCAAGACATTCAATCATGGCAAGTGGGTGAAACACTACTTCTCAGCGGCACGCTTCTCACAGGACGTGACGCGGCGCACAAACGCCTTTGTGATATGCTTGAGCGCGGTGACACACTGCCTGTTGATTTTAAGAATAAATTTATCTACTACGTTGGCCCCGTGGACGCTGTACGCGATGAAGTCGTCGGCCCTGCTGGACCTACCACCGCAACACGCATGGACAAATTTACCGCCCCCTTATTAGAAAAAACGGGATTACTGGGCATGATTGGCAAGTCTGAGCGTGGCAGCGACGCGATTGCGCAAATTAAAAAACATCAATCCGTTTATTTAATTGCTGTAGGGGGTGCTGCTTATTTGGTATCAAAAGCCATAAAAAGTGCAAAAGTTATCGCCTTTGCTAATTTAGGTATGGAAGCCATTCATGAATTTGTCGTTGAAGATATGCCTGTCACTGTCGCGGTAGACACGCAAGGCATTTCAATTCACCATCTCGCACCCAAACAGTGGCAATCAAAAATAAATTCTATCTCTATTCAAACAATCAAAAAGTGATTACCTATGAATACTTATCGTTTGTTTCTCATCAGTTTTTTAGGGTTGACCTTAACGGTATTGACCGGTTTTAACGATAGCGCAAAAAAACAAAAAACAGTCAAATCGATTGAAACACCTACGGTACCTAAAGTGCTCGATTTATCGCTACCAGCGCAAATTGAAAACACCACAGAATCAAAGACAACCGCTCAAGTTAAGCCCGAATTCACCATTGAGAAACCCAAAAAAATTCAGCGTGAATTGGAACTCGATACGCAAACTATTATGTCCATTGAACCCGAAGCGGACAAAATTAAATCGGTTGACGGTGCTAGCATTACCATTAATTTAAAACGCTAATTTCCTACTTTTCACTTTTTAGAGCTTTATGGATTTATTACTCGCAATTAACACATTGATTTTAGGCATTGTTGAAGGACTCACGGAGTTTTTGCCCATTTCAAGTACAGGGCATCTTATTTTGGTGGGTGATTTGCTGAATTTTAATGATGAAAAAGGCAAATTATTTGAATTAGTCATTCAAATGGGCGCTATTTTTGCGGTCTGTTGGGAATATCGAAAACGCATTCGTGACACATTTAGCGGCCTACGCAGACGCGAAAAAATCGCGCAGCAATTTACCATCAACCTCATCATTGCGTTTCTACCTGCTGCCGTCTTGGGTTTTTTGTTTAGCAAATACATTAAAGCGATATTATTCAAACCCGTTCCCGTTGCGTTGGCGTTTATCATCGGTGCTTTCATTATTTTCTGGGCTGAAAAACGCGAACATACTGTGCGTATTTACGCAGTCGATGAACTATCAAAATGGGATGCACTCAAATTAGGACTCGCTCAATCAGCCGCGTTAATTCCGGGCACATCACGTTCTGGCGCCACGATTATTGGTGGTTTACTCTTTGGACTTTCACGACAAGCAGCAACTGAATTTTCGTTTTTTTTAGCGATTCCAACCCTGACCGCTGCGAGTTTGTATGATTTATATAAGCACCGTGAGCTACTTGATTTGGCCGCAGACGCACCGCATTTTGTTTTAGGTATGGTAGCGGCTTTCTTTAGTGCTTTACTGGCAATAAAGGCGCTTTTGCGCTACATCAGTGAACACAATTTTATTGTTTTTGCATGGTATCGCCTATTTTTTGGCGCGATTGTTTTGATTACTGCTTACAGCGGTATTGTGAAATGGACCATCGATTAACAGCAAAAAAAGCAGGCTTAATTGCGTGATTGGTTGAAAAATTCAAAAATGTGTTTAGAATTGACGCTAGCACATCGTTAAGTGATGGCTATTTTTCTCCCACTCAAAATAATAACAATTGAGGATTGACATTGATGAAAGCATTAAAAAAAATCGCATTAGCTGTAATGGTTGCCGCTTCTTTAGGCGCAGTATCTTCAACCGCTTTTGCTGAATCAGATCCCGGCCGTATTGTTTATAGCCCAACAACGGCTATCGAAATGACAGCAGGTAAAGTACAAGTAGCACTTGATGCGTTAACAGCAGGTACTGACGCAGAAACCGTTTCTAAATTAATTAAAGAAGCGTCTGACGCAACCAAAGAAATCAATGCAAGCGACTCTGTATTTCGCGCCAGCACAAAAGCAAATAACATGATTAAAGCCGCGCGTAACCATGTAAAAGAAGGCGCAGTGCAACAAGCAGAACAAGAATTAAGAAATGCACATCAAGCTATTCTTGATTTGAAAAAAATTCTATAAGCTCGTATTTTTGAGCTTTTAAACTTAAAAAGCCTTGTGCGTGAAGCGCACAAGGCTTTTTTAATGCACGCGATAAAGGTATTTATTCGGCTGATTTTGCTAGCTTTTTATACGCATTAATCAACGCATTCGTTGAGCAATCATGACTGGTGATAATGTCATCATTATTAAGCTCGGGTAAAATCACTTTCGCAAGCACTTTACCGAGTTGCACCCCCATTTGGTCATAGGAATTAATATTCCAAATCACGCCTTGCACAAAAATTTTATGCTCATACAGCGCAATGAGTGATCCTAGTGTTTTTGGCGTTAATTTTTTAAATAAAAACGCATTGGATGGCTTATTACCATCAAACACTTTAGAGGCGACTAAAACATCGTCTTTGCATTCTTCTTGCGTTAAATCAAGCTTTACTTCCTGCGCTGTTTTACCGTGCATTAAAGCTTCGGGTTGCGCGAGGAAATTGGAAATTAAAATTTTATGATGCTCGGGCAAATGATAATGACTAATAGCGGGCGCAAGAAAATCACAAGGAATGAGTTTAGTTCCTTGGTGAATGAGCTGATAAAACGCATGCTGTCCATTGGTCCCCGGATGCCCCCAAATAATGGGACCAGTACTGTAATCCACTTTCTCACCTGTAATGGTAATACTTTTGCCATTACTTTCCATGTCACCTTGTTGAAAATAGTCTGCAAAATAGCGCATAGATTGATCATACGCGAGCATGGCATGGGTTTCGGCTTTAAAGAAATTGTTATACCAAATGCCGAGTAACCCCATAATAACAGGAATGTTTTTTTCAAATGACGTATGTTGAAAATGGTGATCTGTTTCATACGCACCTTCAAGCAACTCTTCAAAATTGTCCATGCCAACATACAATGCAATCGACAATCCAATCGCTGACCAAAGCGAATAACGCCCACCTACCCAGTTCCAAAATTCAAACATATTGTCTGTATCAATACCAAACGCAGCCACTTCTTTCGCATTCGTTGAGAGGGCAACAAAATGTTTAGCTACCGCTGAGCTGTCAGGCGCACTCGCCAGCAACCAAGCACGCGCAGAATTGGCGTTGGTAATGGTTTCATGTGTGGTGAAAGTTTTTGATCCAATTAAAAATAAGGTGGTGTCTGGCGACAGTCTTTCAATAATCTCAATTAAATCTGTTTGATCCACGTTGGATACAAAATGCACATTCAGCGCGGGCGTTGCATAAGGATGCAGCGCAGCAGTAACCATTTTAGGTCCTAAATCAGAGCCACCAATGCCAATATTGACAATGTCCGTAATAGCTTTTCCACTGTAGCCTTTCCATTCGCCAGAACGCACACGCTCTGAAAAAGCACGCATCTTTTTAAGCGATGCGTTAATTTGTGGCATGACATCTACACCATCAACGTAAATAGGACGGCTACTGCGATTGCGTAGAGCGGTATGCAATACCGCGCGATCTTCAGTAATATTGATTTTTTCACCCGAAAACATAGCCTGAATTTTTTCTGATAAATTCGATTGTTTAGCCAGTTCAATCAATAACGGCAAAGTGTCATCGTTGATGCGATTTTTAGAATAATCGAACAAAATATCATTAAACGTAATCGAAAATTTTTCATGTCGATGTACATCGTTTTTAAAACTATCGACTAAACTTTGATTGTGAATGTTGTCATAATGATTTTGTAATGCCGCCCAAGCGGGCTTAGCGGTCAACGATGCCATGCTACAGAACTCCAAATTGAAAAAATTCTTCCAAGTCTACGAAAATTAAGGTCAGATAGCAATAATACACCACATCACTGTTCTTTTCCCCCCTTAATGCCGAGCTAAAGTCACTTTATCGTTTGTTAAGTCGTGCCCTCTTACTTTAATCTCTCATTATGCAACGTATGTAAAGGGTCTTAATCATCGTTTTTGTTTCGTTTTCTGCGTCAGTGACACATTTAATATTGCATATTTGTTTCACTGACACGCTTTTATTTTATGACGATTACTTGTTTTCTTTCACTATCTAGCCCATAAGCAATCGCTGTTTAGTCTGGCATTATCTATGCTGCAGTCTAACTACTTTATTTGCATCAATTGACGTGTTAAAGTTAGCAACGTGCGATGCAATATAAAGCCGTCGCATTTACAATAATAACTATTTCAAGTGAGAAGACTTATGAATATAGCGCAAATGATTAAAAAAAGTTCACTCGGTTTAACAGCCCTACTTTTTTCATCGGCATTATGGGCGCACGGTGGCGCTGCAGGTACCGATACGGACCAATGTAAATTCGAATTAGAAAAAGATCATTGGATTCACTATACAGCTTACCAACCCAAAGCCTTTCCTGCTGAAGATTTTTGCGGCAATATTCCAAGCACCAACTCATTGATTCAATTGGTATTTGATTACCAAGACATGAAATACCGCAACAGAGCAGTTGAGTTTGAAGTTACCAAAGAGCCTGAAGGCACCCGCGTATTCTTCCAAGAAGCGGCAAAACATAAATCAGGCACGGTCATGCTTTCATTACCCGAAGGCGTGCCTGATGTGGGCAAATATTTAATTCATATTACCCTCTTACCAGAAGATGGCTCTGCGGGAAGTGAACGCCTAGATGCACACATGAGCTTCCAAGCCGGTAAAGGTCAACAAGCGTCCAAAAATGAACTCTTGTTATATGCGTTCTTTGCCTTTGCTGGTCTCTATGTCGCTTATTTATCAAGCGCAGGCTTTAAACGCACTGTCGATGGTTTACTTGGTAAAATAAAAGAATAAATTGCAATACATTCAGACAAGGACGTCGCTTTACTTATTCAAGAGGCAAAAAGAATGATGAAATTAGTATCGGTAAGCGTCATGGCAGCCCTATTTTCGCTACCGGCATTTGCTCAAGACTACCAAGATCATGATGGCATGTTAATGAATCATGGCGATGGTCACTTGATGGATATGGCCGGTGGCATGGTCATGGGCAACAATCCTGATACCTTGCCCGGCGGCTGTGAAAAAATTGCAGAAACCAAAGAAATTACCGTTCATGCGGGGCATAAACATGCTGAAAAATTTCCGGGCAGAATGTTTGCCTTTGACACACAAGAATTTCAATTCAAACCTTGCACAAAATTAACCGTTCATTTCATCAATGATGACAATATTCGCCACCAATGGATGATGCACGGTCTGCCCAAATATTTATATCCTAAAGGCATGTTTCACCTAGAAGTTTCAGGTCCTGCAAAAATTTCAGGCACGCTGATACTGCCACCGGGTGATAAAACCTATTTAGTGCATTGCGATATAGCGCAACACATGGAAAAGGGCATGAAAGCCCAATTAAAAGTAGGTAAAGGTGATGGTGACCTGCCAAGTATTCCCAACGTCACCGCAAATACCATTGCAGATGACTATAAAATTACCTTAACTGAATTGTTAGTCAAAGCGCATGAAGAAGCCAATGCAGAACCGGTGGTTGTTGAAAAAGCACCTACTCCACCAGTAGCAACGCCTACAACACAAATGACTCAAGAAGAAAGTGCGTTTTCGGGTGTGACCGTCATTGGACTTGCAATGGGCTTGTTGCTTGCGCCTTTTTTAGTACAAAAATTTAAAGGCATGAGCGCAGCAGAAATTTTAGCGTATATGGTAGCGCTCCTCAAAACTATCAATCGTTCCATTATTACAGTCACCGCTCAGTTAATTAAGAAAATACAACATATACTGCAAAAATAGCCTGTAGTTTGTGATATAAAAAAAGCCAACACATTGTGTTGGCTTTTTTTTGGAATATTTTTTTATCTTTATATGCGTCATATTGAAACCAAACATGACGCAAATCACCCAAGTTATTACAATGAATCGCCCAAATGTTTTTTATAAAAAGGCCAATTCGTGACGTGCAAATACTTGCGCACGGGTGACTTAATGACCGACACACACAGCGCAATGGAAAACAAGCACCAGACCGCCGCATATTCATTGGGATCGTCAGTAGTGATATCTGAAATCCATGGTCCCATGAAATAATGAAATAACACAAACTTCCAAGAGCCGTAAAGTGTCGGCAGAATAAAAGCAACAATAATATAAGCCAACACATGCAATCCCCAATTGAAATTAAATAACCATTCAATAGGATGAGACAGCAAGCCATTGAGGGGCATTTGCCAAGCGATATGCCACGCGCCCGATACAGAGCAAATATGAGGCCCACAAAAACCTTCTGTGCCAATAACACAGGTTCCCGCCCATGCAAAGGGGTACATTTTAAATAAAATTAGAATAGAACCCGCCGCGCAAATGGTATAAACAGTTGTGCGAATTTTGAGTTTAATACTTTCGGGAATAAAATACATTGCCACCATATTGGCAAAAAATGGCTGAAAGGCAACGTGTAAATACCCTAGCATCGTTAAAATTTGATTATTGGGATTGTCACACAAATCAATATAGACATAAGTAAATGCTTGCAATAACTCCATCAATGCAAAATACGTTAACGGAATCCAAAGCTCTTTTGACTCCCCTTTTTTAGCAATATAATACGCTGTCCCCAAGCCAACTGCTGCAAGCACCCCAGATGCTTCACCACTCCAACACATGATGTTTCCCTCGTTAATTTATCGTTTTTATTGTTATGATTCGTGAAAAATTAAACACAGCAAAACGTTGCTGTGTATCTCTCAAAGTATAACACACAAAAAATCTATGCTTTGCGTGTATGCTATACTTAGCCTCTATTTACCTAACGTTATTTAACCATGTCAAAACTCACTGTCACAAATCATAATCGCAATCTCACCGGTTTAACGTATGTTTACCCCGTTCTGTCACGTCGCGCGGGTGGTTTATCAATAGGCATTAATTTTAATACGAATAATGCGTGTAATTGGCGGTGTATTTATTGCCAAGTACCTGAATTAAAAAAGGGGGCCGCCCCCGACATTCATTTAGATTTACTGGCCAATGAACTACGTTTTTTTTTACATTCTGTGTTACATGGTGATTTTTACAATGAGATGGAAGTCGATCCTGCGCAGCGAGTGATTAAAGATATTGCTATTGCTGGTAATGGCGAGCCAACCAGTTTGAAAGATTTTGACCTTGCTGTAAATCTTATTGGTCATATTGCAAGTGAATTTGGCATTTTCCCTCAAAGTCATTTTGTGTTGATTACCAATGGTAGTTTAATTCACCGTCCATCGGTTCAAAAAGGATTAACACATCTAAGCGACTACGATGGCGAGGTCTGGTTTAAAATGGACAGCGCAACGCCTCAAGGACGCGCAACATTTAATCATTCCGCGCAAAGTAATGAATCCGTATTAAAAAATTTACAACTTGCCAGCGAGCGATGCACAACAAAAATACAAATTTGCTTGGTGGATTACAAGCAACAAGGGCTCACTGAAACGGAAAAAATCGGTTTTATTGACTTCCTAAAGCAGGTGCGCTGTCAAACAACTATAGAACATATCACCCTATACACACTCGCACGACCCTCACATCAACCCGAAGCGGTTGATTTGAAAATCATGCTTTTAGATGTTATGACAGCGTTGGCAAATGACATTCGATTACTGGGTTTTCATGTCGTGGTGACGCAATAGCGTGAAGTTCTTGGAGTGTATTGATATTTTCAAATCCTCGTGCATCGACGCCAAAATCAACATAATGCGTTTGATGCTCGGCAAACCAGCGACGAACTTTGCGCTCACCTCTACCTAAATAGTGTTCTAAACTGGTTTTGAGTGCTGTATTTAAGACCATAAAAACAGAATGAATTTGCTCACCACAGCAAGCCACGGTAATATCGGCTTGAGAAGCCTTATGTTCACGCAATAATCGATTGAATTGCTCTGTGGTAATAAAAGGCGCATCGCAAGGCGCAACCATTAACGTGTCTGCGTCAATAGCGTTCATTACAGCTAAAACCCCAGCAAGCGGCCCAGAAAAATCTGTCGTTGCATCGGCAATAACACCCGCACCCCACGTATGATAAAGCGCATTATCGCTATGTGTGTTAATGACTACGTCATCCACAAGCGCACGCATGGCAAAAAACGAATAGGCAATCAACGGTTGCCCTTGATAGTGCATCAAGGCTTTATTTTTGAAATTCATACGTTGCGCTCTACCACCGGCGAGAATAACGCCTACTACTTTTGTTTGCGAGGTCATTGATGTTAATCTATTGGCTAAATATTTTACATTTTACAAGGAAAAAGTCCGATGAAACATACATTCACAATCGCGCTGCTTGCTGCTACTTTGCCGCTTATCATCACGGGTTGCGCAAATAATCCAGAAAAACTCGCTGAAAACACGGCGCAACCCGTTACGGCGGCCAGTTTTCTCAATGAATATCCAACACGTGAGCGAGTTGATTATGTTTTAAACTGCGTTGCACAACATGGGGGTTTATCCTATATCAACCAATATGCGTGTGGGTGCAAAATTGACAAAATTGCTGAAAAATTGAGTTTTAACGATTTTGATGCGGCAAAGACTGTTTCGTATTTACGTTCAATGGCAGGTGAAAATGGCGCTGCTTTTCGTGATCCAAAGAAAGGGCAAACGTTGCGCAAACAATTAAAAGAAGCAGAAGATGCAGCAGAAAAAAGTTGCTTCGTAAAATAAATTAACTACGTTAAGTCCTCTTTTCAAATTCTCATGGATTAAGGTTCATTTTATGCGTAAATGGTCGATTAAAACATTACTCGCCATCATGATCAGTGGTATTTTTATCATGGTAACTAGTGCATTGAGTTGGTTTTTAATCAATGAAGAACGCAATATTCATTTACTCCAGCAAGAAAAAATTGGTATAGAAGTCATTGCGCAGTTGCAACAAATCAACATGTTAATCGCACAACATCGCGGCATGGTCAATCGGCTACTCAATGGCAATCGTGGAGTTGAAGAAGCACTTGATGCAATAGAAAAACAAATAGATACCAATTTTGAAACCGATATTACGCAATGTCAATTGCCCGATATTTTATTGCCTTGCGACCATTTAACGCATTTACAGCAACAGTGGCAACGTCTTAGAACAACGCATCTTATGCTAAGTGTTCACGATAGCTTTCACTTACATACACAGTTAATTGATAACACCACTGCCTTAATAGACGATATCGCAAATAGCAGTCATCTAGGCTTAGACGATGATTTATCAACGCATTATTTAATGAACAGTATGATAAAAAGTCTGCCTGAACTTGTTGAAAATATGGAGCAATTGCGCGGTTTTGTAAGCGGCATGATGGTTACTCGTCACGCTGTTAGTCCAACAGAACAAATCAAAATGGTTGAACTCGTTCACTTAGTGCGTTTATCACAGCGTAAATTTGAACTGGATTTAGAAAAAATTTTTCAAGTGCTACCCACTTTTAAGCAATCATACCAACAAAACGCCTTAGACGTGCAGCGCAGTATCGAACCATTTTTACTTCTAGCAGAACAACAAAGTGTCATAAAAGACGCATCGACTAATGATGACGATTTTTATGCGCAAGGTACGCAAATTATTTCACAAGCGATGATGCTCTACCCTGCCATTATTGATAACTTACATGACCAATTAACAACGCACAATGACAAATTGCAGCTTGAGAAAATCTATATTCTTTCAAGTACCGGATTATTGAGCTTGTGCTTAATGCTGTTTTTTTATCAAATCAAAAAACGCCTAGCTGTTCTAAATCAGGCGATAACGCATTTTGAGCAAATCAGCGAAGGCAATTATAACAACGATATTGTCATTTATTACGAAGATGAAATCGGTCAATTATTGTCAAAATTACAGATAATGCGCCATCATCTTTTAGATAATTTAGATAAGCTCAACGATAATGTGATGCGTTTAACAGATTCGCAACGTATTGCAAAACTAGGGGATTTTGATTGGGATTTGCAGAGTAATGAATGGTATTTCTCTGATGAAGTATATCGTATTTTTGACATCACAAGCGATGAATTCGAGTGGAATTATGATAAGTTCTTAAGTTTCATTAAAGTGTCTGACCGCGACAATGTCGCAGCAACTTTAGTACATGCGCGTTGTGTCAAGGGTAATTACGATATGGAATACCATATTGATTGCAAAAATGGGGTACGAAAACTGATTTATCAATGCATTGAAAGTCATGCTAATGAACAGGGTGATGTGATTCGCATGGTCAGCACACTGCAAGATGTCACCATTCAGCGTGAAATGGAAACCAAAGTTAAACTTGCCGCAAAAGTCTTTGACCATGTGGGTGATGCCATTTTTGTCACCAATGAAAATAATAAAATCACCTTAATTAACCGTGTTTTCACGGATATTACAGGCTATGACATTGACGATGTGTTAGGAAAAGATCCCCGTTTTTTAAGTACAGCAAAGCAAGATGATGATTTTTATGCCGCCATGTGGTTTGAAATTAACACGCACGGCACATGGAAAGGCGAAGTGTGGGATCAACGCAAAGACAATTCGCTTTTCCCCGAATTGCTCACTATCACAACTATTCATAACTCCAAAAATGAAATTGTGAATTATATTGGCATTTTCTCAGACATTACACAGCAAAAACAAGCGACAGAGCAAATTGAATATTTGGCCAATTACGATGGTTTAACTGGTCTTATGAACCGCATGGCACTCCAATCAGCCGTAGATAATGTGCTGGTTTCTGTTCAAAAAAATCAGCAGCTTTTAGCGTTATTGTTTATTGATTTAGATGGCTTTAAAGCTGTCAATGATACACTTGGTCACGCGGTGGGTGATGAGGTGTTAAAGTCCACAGCCGAGCGTTTAATGAAAAATGTGCGTGAACGGGATTTAGTGGCGCGTTTGGGCGGTGATGAGTTTGTCGTTGTATTGGTGCATTTAACGGATGTGAGTCATATTGCCCCTGTTGCCGATAAACTGCTCAACGCCTTGCATCAAATACTAACACACGGCGACCAAACGCTCCATGTGACGCCAAGTATGGGTATTGCAGTCTACTCCGACACTTGCTGTGATTATGCAAAGCTACTCAGTAGCGCAGACAAAGCGATGTATAAAGCCAAAGAAAACGGAAAAAATAATTATCAATTTGCCCCTTAAAATCGACGCGAACAATAGCTTATGAGCAATCAAGACGAAACGCATAACCACCAAGAAACGATTTTAAACGTGCGTAGCGTGTTAGCGCGT
>ERZ1034365.1413-NODE-1413-length-12260-cov-2.196421_pt1 | contig 12260 bp, 25 predicted proteins | sample MGYA00520615_ERZ1034365 | MGnify/ENA primary metagenome ERZ1034365 (study PRJEB33736, sample SAMEA104284505) | Azolla filiculoides | biome: Urban; feature: Water surface; material: Ditch water | place: Netherlands | collected 2015-10-28 | depth 0-0.1 m ... | reverse complement strand
GACCTTGATGTTTCCACCAGCGTCAAGGTTTGAACCTGTGATAAGGGTGTCGAGTGCCATGCTTGTCCTTTAGTCGGCCCAGACCCATCGAACCGTCCACTGCCCTTGCAGCTTCTCGGTTGACCGGGCGTAAATCGTGAATCCAGTGCCTGCACTGGGTGTGCCGCATGTCAGGCCCATCAGGACTGCTGCGTAGCGGTGGTCGCTTGCTGTGTGGTCTACGGTTGAGTCGTCACCCATGAGCCAAGCTTCTGCCTTGCCTTCTGGTGTGATGTCAGCCTGCCCAGTTACAGACACGCTTGCCTCGTTGGCTCCGGGGTATGCCCCGAAGTCGATGGTTGCTATACCTGTACCGGGCATGTCAATCAAGCGCCAAGCTTGGCTTTGATCTCAGCCAGCATTGCATTCAGTGAGTCGAGTTGAGCTTGCTTCTGCTCAATGTCGGCATCAAATGCGTCAGCCTCTTTCTTGGCCTTTGCTGCACGATCCTTGTGCTTGGCTACCTCTGCCTTGGCTTCGTCAATTGAAGCCTTCAGTGAGGCGTTGTACGAGTCCTTGGCAGCTTGGCACTTGGCGTCTGCATCCAGAATCACGGCCTCGGCTTTGGCTTCGGCGTCCTTGATCATCAACTCAGCAGCAGCCTTTGCATCGGACAGTACAGCAGCCTTCGATGCTTCTGCATCAGCGATCTCTGCCTGCAACTTGGTCAGGTCTGCCTTGGCCTTTTCGGCTGCTTTCACAGCCTTGTCGCGTGAAGCTTGAGCCTCTTTGGATGCGTTCTCAAGAGAGCCTGCAGCATCAAGGATCTCGGCAGCTTGAACAAATGGCTGGTACAGCTTGGCAACACGGCGGATCTCTTCCGCAGCAGTTTGGAGTTGGTTCATTTGAAACCTCGGCGCATCAGAATCGTGCAGGTCAGTGAAGTAGTACCGTCACCAGCCGTGACGATGGGGCGAACGTAGCGCGGCAACTCAAGTGCCTGCTCCAGCTTTGTTGCGGTGAACGTCAGGGCATTGCCCTGTGGGTCAGCCAAGGCACCCCAGTTCGTGCCATCGTTCGAGCCTTGGAGAGTCAAAGACCCACCCGTGCCGAATGTTCCGGTTACTTGAATGCAGCGGTCTGCGTAGTCGCACCACTGCGCTTCAGTCCCACTATCACCGTTCAGCAGGCCAGCCCATGTGACCAGCTTGACTGTGCCCAACTCCGATACATCGGAGAGCGTTCCGTTTCGTGTAGCCATCTGGCCTCCTAACTAGATTCTGAATCGTTTACTTTGAAACACAAAGGCTTACTCAGCCTCGACGAATGACATTGATGTTGTTGCCCACCACATACACACCCACAGCGCACATGGCCCACAGAATCTCGATAGGCATCTGGGCTTGGTAAAACCAAAACAGCGCAATGGTGGGAATCTTGGTGACAACCAGCGCGGGAACCACGCCAATCTTGTTCATGATCGGTTTCAGCAGTCCGTTTGCCTCGCTGGCGTTGTGATCCTTCAGCGCGAAGTACGTTGTCAGGAAGTCCAGCACCTGAACGGCAACGAGAACGTAAAACCAATGCAGATAGGTCATGGCTTGTCCAAGTAAAGGATGACAGCAACAGCACCAACAACGATGCCGATTGCAATGGGAATGGCGACACTCACTCAACCACCTCGGCTGGCGTGACGATCACCAGCCCCATGCGGCTCATCGTGGTCATTGCAGGCTCATCGGTGACGGTCACGGCATCAAGCATGTCGGCGATCAAATCCACAGGAGCCTCTGCCATTGCGGCAATTTCGACAGGCTTACCGGGCACGGTGGTATCCATGCCGTCCTCGTCGTAGCTTGTCAGCGGCAACAGGTCGGCAAAGCTGTCCTCAATCAGACCCGCTGAGATGTAGTGCGTGGCTGGCTCAGTGCCGTCAGCAGACAGGCCAGTTGTCCACATGCCTGCACCAGCAGGGCCGCTGATGCCTTCAGCAAGGGCGCGAGCCATGTCAACATGGGCGGCGGGGACGATCATTGTTCGGTTGATCCACATGGTTAAAACGCCTTTGTTTTGCTGTTGACGAACGCTTCCACCGTGCTGATCTCTGCTGCTGTCATTGCCTTGCCTTTGACTGCCAACTGATAGATGCGGCCTGAGAATGGCAGAGATGCGTTGGCCCTGCGTCCGATGTAGAGGACATGGTTGCCGTAGTTGCCTGTGCCAAGGTCACCGGAGCTTGACCCGTACACAACGGTGTTGTGTCGTGGTTCCGTCACATCGGCGGCTATGTCAGTCTTCACAGAAATTACACTGGTGATAGGCGCCGGCACCGTGCTGAGGTTCCCGGCGGATACAAGCACCGTCCCACGGTTGCCGACGTAATAGTTAGGGTTGCCGCTGTTCGTCGCCCCCAACAGGAGCGCACCGTTTGTGATTGTCGCGTTCGTAGACGTTTCAAAGACGGTGCCAAACGCAGCATCACTCGCCTTATGCAGCCCGGCAAACACCGTCATCTTGTCGGTGCTGGTGAAGTCCACAGACGCAGCGGAATACAAACTGTCATCCACCCCGTCAAACTTGAGATAAGGCGGGAACTTGCTGAAGTCGTAGTCGTAGTCTGTGCTGGTGTTGACGCGCTGGTAGGGTAAGGCTGCGTCGGATGCGTTCACGAATGAAGCGCCCCACACATGCACGGTCACAGTACCGGATGACCCACCCCAGTTGGGGCGCAGGCCAATCTGGTAGTTGGTCGTGGCTGCTGCTGCAACTTCAGACCTAGACACAAGTTGCCAAGTGTCTGTCAGGGTCACCTCCATGTACAGGCCACTGCTGTTGGCGTGACGGAACAGGATTACTTTGCCAACATCGCCTACGGCAGAGGCTTTGACCCAGATGCCACCCGTGTACGTCGCACCCGAAACACATGGGATAGAAGGCTGATACCACAGCGAACCGTCGCTAGCCCCTGCCGGGGTACTGAATACGATCGTGTCAGCAGTCGTTGTGCCATCCGGTGCAACCGTTGTGTTGTTGGTCACAACAGGTGTAGAACCAGCGCCCAGCACAAGTGAAGTCCACGCAGCGCCGTTGAAACTTTCGCTGTACGTCAGCAAGTTATACCGACTTGACAGCGTTGGCCTGCTCGTTGCCGTGGGCTGGATGAGGTGGTTGCCGGGGAGTTATTTGATGCTGATGTTGTCAACAGAAAAAGAGCATGTTCCCCGTGCTGCAAGACCATGGAACGCAAACACACCTGTTTTCAGCACCTTAAAAACATAAGTGCCGTTGGACGTGACATCTGGGCTGGTTCCACCATCGTAAAACGTGAAGTACGCAGCCCCACCAGTGAAGCCCGATATTGTGAAGCGAACCTCGTACCACTTGTTTGTCTGCGCTGTTGACGGTTGATAGACAGACGTTCCATTGGTTGCGCTTGTGGCTACGGCAGTACCGCCTGTGATTGTCCAGCCTGCGTCCTTTGTCCACCCGGAGTCAGTGGCAAACGTGCCATTCGCTACCAACTCACTACCAAGCACCAACCCCTTCGACTTATCCAGCACCAACCCCACAGGCTGCTCAACAGCGGTTACTGGCGTTGTGCCTGCGCTGTCTTGATAGAGCGCCGTGTCAGGGAATGATTGAAGAAAAACGTTGTAGAAGTAGCTTATATATTAATATGCGGTTGCGGATGAGCCGACTTCGAGTTGTGCGCCCCACAAGTAAATGCCGCTTGTGCCATCGCCTGTGTACGTTGCAAACGCAGTGCCGTTTGTCAGTGCGAGCTGAGTTGATGCAGTGCCAGCAACAGCCGTGTATGTCATCGAACACAAATACACACCACTACCAAGCGGCGTGATGGCTCCAACGCCACCAGCACCAGATGCAGCCACAGTGCCAGCAGACAGGTCAAACGTGGCGTATGCACCAGTGCTGACACCCTCGCGAATAACCAGCTTGCGTGTACCTGTTGCCAGCTTTGCGCGAATGCTTGCTGTGTATGGCCGTGCAGTAACAGTAGTGCTGGCGGGCTGGAGGTAGTGGTATGCGGAAGTTGCATCCTCCACCAGCGTGTCCATCGTCGTGGTTCCATCTGGAGCGACTGCGGTGTTTGGGGTGACAGAGCAAGCCGCCTTGGCCCAAACCGCATTGTCGAACTGCTCCGAATACGTCAGCAAATTGCACCGATACGTCGCTTTGTACTGCGTCAAGTCAGATGCGTCGTACCATGCGCCTGCACCAGCAGACTTAAGCAGCGACAGCGCATACTGCGTCGTAGGCATGCTTGCCATGATGTTGCGCATCTCACGCTGCAGCTTGCGGTCACCCACCGCGGCAATTGCACGGTCAGCTTCTGCGAACGTGTTTGTCAGCATCACTGCATCGCGCATCATCTGGTACGCACGGCGCTCGCGGCCATCCTTCAGCGTGTTGATGAAGCGGTTCAACTCTTCAGTCGAGACCTCGTACTCCATCCACTGCACGAATGCAGACGCGACTGACTCGTTACGCGACATCGCGTTCACGGTCTTTTGCAGTGTGTTGCTCGTTACAGTTAGCATCGTTTGATCTCAGTAGCCCATGTCGGAATCGAATGGGGAAAACACTTGTGCGAGAGGGGCTTGATCCACCTCATCCTCATTGGTCATGCGCTCGGCGCACAACGCCACATACCTGACGACATCAGCACCGTGGCTGTACTCGTCGTGTACTGGTGAACCGGGTTCGCCGTTCTTGCTGATCTCGCGCCTGTATCGCTTGACGCATTCAAGCAATCGCTCTGTTTCAGGCTTGTTAAAGACCATGCCTCCCAGAGCCATCCTTGCGGCCTTGATGCCGTTCTCAATGGATGTCTTAGGGGTTGGCTTCACCTTCCTGCCAAACGCCTTCAGGATCTCTTCAGCGGTCTTCCCAGTCTTGTAGTCACCGTGGTAACCATCGTGCGGTAGGAAGTCGTAGCCCCAGTTGAAACGAAGCTGCTTCAACTCAGCCACATAGCTGTCAAGCGTCCTATGGCTGTCTTCGATGTACTTGATGACCCTGACCTCGGAGCGAACCTTCTGGCACAGCGCAATCGCCATGCTGTCGTTCCAACCAAGATCCCAGACCGCATGCACCTTCAGCTTCGGGTCATACGGGCAAAGCGTCACACGCTGTTCGCGCAGTGCGGCTTCCACCTCTTTGGCGTAGATAGCACCAGCCACTGCGGAGCGGCACTTGCCTTCCCAGATCTGGTCATAGTCATCAGGTGCAGTCTGCTGCGAGTGCAGTCGCTCGAACTCAAGCTCCTCACTCCAGAACTGGTTGTCACGCCAGTTCATCTCAATCAGCACCGTGTTGGGTGGTGTATTGATGACGAACCGCTTATAGACCTCGTCTGTGTCCAACTCGGGGTTGAACGAGATCCATATCTCAGACCCCGGCTTACGAATGGTTGGGATCAGAACGTCCCATGACTTCTTCGAGACCCCGTGAGCCTCTTCGATCCACACCCGATCCACACCCTCGTAGGACTTGATCGAATCAACCGTGTGCTGCTGCAGGCCAGCAAAAACAAACAAGGAGCCATTGGCCCCTCGGATCTCAGTGTCCAGCACTGTGTAGAAGTTGGACAGCCCAAGGTTGCCAATCTGATCGGTCAGCAGCCTGTGTACAGACTCCTTGATGGACTTCTGCACCTCTCGGGTACAAAGCACCCGCATGGTCTCTTGTGCGCCTTGTATCAGCAGGGCACGGGCTATCGACCAACTCTTACCAGAACCTCGGCCACCGTACAGAACTTTGTACCGCGCCTTCTGGAATGCCGCCTTGAACTTGGGCGGGAACCGTGCAACGACCTCAGTCAAACTTCACCGTGATGGAGGTTTGTATCGGGCCACCATCTGCGCCTGTCACCTCTTGCTGCACCTTGTCGCCATACTTCTTGGGCAACAACTTGGAGGCAACCCACTTGCGAGCATCAACACGCAGTCGATTGCGAGCAACCGCAGTGGCATCCAGCTTGAAGTCAACCACACCTTCAGGCGTAACAACCGATGTGACCTCTGTCTCATCAGCAATGGACACTATCTCATCTGCCAACTTCTCGGCCTGAGCCTCTCTGGCCTTCGCGTATTTGCTACGAAAATCTTCATCGTCGTCGATCCACCGAAATACCAGTGGGGTCGAGATGCCAAGTTCTTTGCATGACTTGACAAGCGACATGCCGTCCGCTATCTGCTCTAGCAGTGCGTCAGCCAACTCTGGCGAACGCTTGGTGGGACGGCCTCTCTTCTCCACGTTCAGAACCCCTGCTCTACCCCGCGAGCTTGCTTGAACCCGCTCACGAACTCTTCTTCGCCGTCAATCATCGGCTCTCCACCACCACCCAGCATTGCGATGGCAGCTTGACAGGCTTCTTCAGCGGACTGGAATGTCTGTGCGCCTTCTGCTGCATCCTCTTGCATGTCAGCCATGCCGCCTTCTTGCGGCTCTGCATACGACTCTTGTCCCTCGACGGTGTATGTGCCGTCTTCGTTCAGAGTGATGGTGACTGCGTTCATGGGGTGATCCAAAAAAGAAAGCCCACGCTGGGTGGGCTAAAGATTGGCAATGCCAACCAAGGGAGGTAGGGGACGGAGCGAGGAACCCGCATCAAGCAGCGTTGTCCAACTAGGAAATGAAAGGAAACCAAATCGCAACCAACTTGTATGGCGGCTAAGACCATACTTCCTCGTCCATCAAATCTGCTGACTGTCGCTCTTGTGGAGCTTGTGAGTTGAGTCAATCAGCAGGTTTCAGAGACGAGTTCGCCCACAAAGTGAGGAACGCTTTTATAGTTCGGGCCGACACAGCCCTTTTATCGCTTCCATGATTGTAGTGCTTGTTTGTTGACTGCGCAACACATCAGTTGTCGTTATAGCGCAACATCCGATTCATGTCCCCGAACATGTGCCAAGCCGTCTCCTCAAGCTTCGATGCGAGTGCCTCTGCTGGCGGCAGGTACTTGCGGTGTACAACGTCCGATAGCCTTGCAGACCCCTCGTCGCAGTATTCACAATCAACAAGCGTGTTGAGGACAGGAGTGCCCTCTATGACGGGATGCCCATGACCGCCGCAGTGCTTGCATGTTCTATCCAGCCACCAGCCCAAGACGGGCTTGATGATCTTCTCTGGGCAATCCTTGCCTGCCGTCTTCCATCCCTTGACTGAAGCTTCTGACTTGAGCCACAGGTGGAGAATGTCAACGATGAACCCCATCCCTGCCAGAGATCCAGACTGCTCTATGCGCCTGAGCCTCATTGCTGCGTCTCTGAGTGGAGACATCGATCCTGCCCAGCCTGCAGCTATCAGCACATCCACATCGCACGGCTTCTCGCTGACGGTAAGGTGAGACGAGTCCGTTGCGCTCATGTACTTCTCTTCAGTTGATCTGCCGCGCATTCAACCTCCCGTAGATCCACTCCTTCTGGTCGCCGACCTCTGTCAGTGCGGCCATTGCGAATCCAGACTCGACAAGGATGTCCAGCAGTTCAGTAACAGCATGAAGATGCTCATCGTTGTCCGAAAGCTCTTTGGCTGTCACCCACCCATCAACTGGGAGCATGTCATCTGCAACCTCGCGCATCCATTCATGCATGATGTACTTGGGGATCACGACTTCATTCATCACGCTTTGCTCTCCTGTATCGCTGAAGACCAGCCCATGCGCCAGCAACCCATCCGATGTATGACTCATCCCTGCGCTCTACATCTGGGATTTCTGTGTGGACTGGGCACTCGTCGCGGCCACTCTCGCATCCACCTGATCCAGCCAGATCCAAGAACTTTCTGTCGGAGTAGTGGACAAGGCCACCCTTGACGTAACGGATCACGCGAACCACTCCGGGTTGCTGTCGCAGATCTTGGTCATTGGGTCTTGCTCGGCCTTCATGGTTTGGCCGTTGATGACGAGGTCACCCCAGTGAACCATTAGCTCGGTATCGACTGGATCGTTGCGATCCTTGCGCCCACCTATGCCGATCCACCCATCAATCTCAAGTGGGCCGACCTTCTTGGCGTAGATGCCTTGGGGTGTGGCGTAGATCACCCGTGCTTGCAGGCCAGCAGCAGCGTACTGTCGGAGAGCCTGCACCTTGTGCAGCGACAGAAACATCTGTGGGTAATGCTGTCTACGTGCTTTGATCTCCACCACACCCCAGACCACATCACCCTTCATGAGGGCGAAGTCGATGTCTTGAAATTGAGGCAGCTTCACTGCTCTCATCCCGAACTTGCCAGCTACCACATCGATGATTTGTCTTTCCTTCGAGCGATCTGCTGGTGTTTCGTATGTTGGGCGCATGACCCTATTGTAAACCGCTCCGGTCTGTTTGCGCCTTATTGGTTGACATTCGTAATGCAGCGTGGCACACTTGCAACTGTTGCTGTCGAACGCAATAGATTGAAGCCAGTTACTCATGCATTTGGCCTTTGGGGGTTCCCGGAGGGTTCGACCCAAGTGCAGTAGTAACTGGCTTTTTTGTTTTCGACTTTGATGCTCTCAGCCAGTGAGAGTCACGCAGTTCTCCGAGCACTGCGCGTCACGACAGGCGACTGGCAAGATGTCCGGGGGGGCTTAACAGCATCGACAGCGGCTCTTGTGAGAAGTGGTACTGGTCGGATAGGGTCTGCAATCACCACGCAGATGGATGGCGAAGATAGCGTCCATGACCCGAAAGGCTGTCGGGTGTCTATACGTCCGCACTGGGTGTTAGCTGAAGGCTTTTCTTGTTTGCTCAGGAAAGGCTGGGCATCGCAGAACCGCTTGGGTTGTAAGGAGTAAGAGATGACAGAAGAAGAGCTAGTAGTACTAGAGAGAGAAGCACACAACGCACACCCGATGGAGATCACACAAGAGTGGCTGGACTTCGTCACTGGCGACCGTGGACTCACCAAGGGTCAGGTCAAGCTTCTGAACCTGCACACAGGTGGCGAGCCATACGTTGGCAAAGAAATCACAAATCAGGTCGCCAACTTCATCTTTCACTGCAGGGGCTACCGTGGCCTACCTGACAACGTGAAGGCGTATTTAGGCTGGTGACATAAGCGTCACACGGCGATAAACTGGAAACTTGATGGCGCAAAAGGTTGCAGTGAGATTCTGCATTCAGGCTCGAAAGCAGTGGGTTCGACCCCCTCCGCCATCAACCTTTGCTGTGCAGGAAGTATCCGAAGCCCAGAGCCTGCACCTCGCAGGGCTTCAGCCTTTGCGCACCTTATCCACAATGATGCCAACAGGTATCAGCACCACCAGCACCATGATGACAAGCGCAGTCACAGTCGTGTTGATCCAAGCAGCTCCTGCTATTCCCACCATGAGCGCAACGCCATTCCAGTCGCGATCCTTCAGCGCAATACACGCGCAGTAGACGAAGAACGCAGACACCAGCAGCGCCAGACCTTCGGTAGATGGTGACGAGCCATCACCCAGAGCGTCTTCGGCAATGACGTTTGCGCGAGCAATCAATGGGCACAACAAGATAAGGAATCGCATAGGGCGAACCTAGTCCGCTTATCTTACATGCGCAAGCACCCAATGCGTCGTGATGTACATCCGCGAGGTGCACATGTACACCCGTCACCTATGCGCCTTGCGGTTTACACGCGACCATTTCCGACAAAAACAGTCGGGATTAATTTCCCTCTGCGTTGTAAATTTGCAACAAACTTTACCTACGGTAGTCAACTTTCTGGGGTTACTTGGAAACATTTCGCTTGACGGCTCAAGTGGGTTCAGGCAAAGTTGAGTCCGGTTCATCGAAACCACGACGAAAAGTTCTTTGTAGCCAAGTGCAGCCAGCGATGCACTCCCAGTCACAGGGCATGTGAACCCCGATGCACCGTCAGGTGTCGGCACTTCCGAAAAGGGAGGCGTAGGGCGAAAGCGAACTACCCGCTATATGGCAGGATCGGCTGACAAGGCATGCGAGACATGTCGGAACGCCCTAAGCACTGAGAAGCCCCGGCCACCGGGTTGTAAGCAGTGCCGAACACAATTTGGCTTTGATTTTTGAGCCTCAATACAAGCCTGCACTGTGGGCTTGTGTGGATGTTCAACAGGAGCAAATCATGAAATTCACCATCAACGGACAGCCTGCAACAGGCGTCCAAGCGGAACTGCACTACATGAGCTGGTGCCTCGCTCTGGAAAACGAGCACAACCCTGTGCCCCGTACCGCACTGGCGGCATGCAACGACTTCCAACACGGCGCATTCAACGCTGAACACGGCGCTGGTCAGCGTATCCGTCAGGCAGGCATCACCGTCACACACAAGGAGCAATCATGAAAGACTTCAACCAGATGACCGACGAGCAGCTCTGCGCTCTCGAAGACGAGTTGATTGCACTGCTGCGCAAGACGAAAGACCCAGTCAGATACAACCTGACGAAGCAGAAGCTTTGGGCGCTGCGTGACTATCTGCATGAAGACGAGCCTGAAGGCCACCACGAACGAGTGGACAGGATGATGGACGCCTAACCCTACCAAGGGCAATCAACAAAGCCTCGCGAGTCGGGGCTTTTTTGTTTGTGTCAACTAGGAGCCGCTATGAAATTTCACCTCACAGCCAAATCGTCCAACGTGAAGACAGGCCCAATGCCTGTGTCCATCACCACTGCCGACACATGCCCCAATGCATGCAGCCTGAAGGACGGCGGGTGCTACGCCAAGTCCGGGCCACTCGCTATCCACTGGAAGCGCACTGAGACACAGGGCGTAGACCTGTCTGAGTTTTGTGCCAAAGTAAACCAATTGGTTGACGGGTCGCTCTGGCGGCACAACCAAGCTGGTGACCTCCCCGGCAACGGTGACTACATCAACACGAAAGCACTCTCAATGCTGGTGGATGCGAACAGGGGAAAGCGTGGGTTCACCTACACCCACTACGACCCACGGATTGCAGACAACGCTACTGCGATTGAAGACGCCAACGACAACGGCTTCACCATCAACCTGTCAGCCGAAACGCTTGAGCAGGCAGATGAGTACGCTGCACTGAGCATCGGCCCGGTAGTAACCCTGCTGCCGATTGACCAGACCGAGAACACTGTGACTCCACAGGGTCGCAAGGTTGTTGTGTGCCCTGCCACACAGCGTGACGATGTGTCCTGCATGACATGCCAACTGTGCCAGCGTCAGCGCAACACGATTGTGGGCTTCCCTGCCCACGGAACGAGCAAGAAGAAAGCGCAAGCCATCTTCTTTGTAAAACGGTAAACCATTTTGTTTCAGGAGCAACCAAATGAACAACCTCTACTACGTCGCAGCCTATGTCCACCGCAGCAACGAATGGTGGCGCTTTGCCATCTCTGCCAGTGACGCCGACGCCGCTGCCAAAAAGCTCAAGGACGAAGACGGCGACACCCGATTCAGTCAGGTACGTGTCCAGTACATCTGCCCCGTGGCCGACGATGTTTTTCAGGAGCTTTGAAATGACCGACGCATACCTCACCCGAATCGGCCAAGCCATCTACGCAATCCTCGACGAGACGCGAAACGGTGGCGAGTGCCCAGACGCTGAACACCGTGCATGCCTCAAGTTCAAGGTCAAGCAGAAAGACTTGATGGAGGCTTACGACGAGTTCACCAGCATCACACACAACCCAGAGGAGTACCTATGAGACTGCTAACAAAACACCAAGACCTTGGACGCGAAGTCTGGGTGAACTTTGATGAAGGTGCAGAGGTGTACGAGTTGTTCGCATCAAGCGAGGGCGATGACTACATCGGCTGCGCTGACACCTTGGCAGAAGCCCGACTCATTGCAAGCGAGTGGTTTCAAGAACTGATGGGAGAGTGAGCATGACAGACATTGAGCGCATCAACGAGATGGAACGACAGGTCATTCGTCTCACATCAAACCCAGACAACGTATGCGGTGGGCTGAAGGCGTGGGAGTCAGGGCGTACAACCTACCTCAAGCCGCGCATTCAACAGCGTGTTGACAAGCTTGAGAAAGAGATCAGAACACTAACGGACAAGATTGCCGACCGTCTTGGCATTGAATAACAGGAGCGAACATGAGCATCACCGTCCGCATCACCAGCAACTACGGCACTCGCACTATTTACCCTGTGTGTGAAACCGCCAAGCTGCTTGCCGAGTTGGCAGGCACGAAGACCATCACGACCCAAGCACTCGACATCATCAAGCGCATGGGCTATGCCATCAACGTACAGCAGGAGCAGCTATGACACTCAACCAGTACGCCAAGTCAATCGGCCTTCTTCGTGGTCGTGGCCTGTACAACGGATCTGCCTACTG
>ERZ1034365.1411-NODE-1411-length-12269-cov-5.412894_pt1 | contig 12269 bp, 9 predicted proteins | sample MGYA00520615_ERZ1034365 | MGnify/ENA primary metagenome ERZ1034365 (study PRJEB33736, sample SAMEA104284505) | Azolla filiculoides | biome: Urban; feature: Water surface; material: Ditch water | place: Netherlands | collected 2015-10-28 | depth 0-0.1 m ... | reverse complement strand
GTTCATCCACATGCCCAGCGGCTTTGCCTATCCGATGGCGAATCCGCGCTACACGTGGATGTATGAATCCGAGCCCGATCCCGGCATGGACAACCGGCGCGTGCACTGCCCGCGTGGCAAGACCATTGGCGGCTCCAGCAGCATCAACGGCATGGTCTATATCCGCGGCAATGCGCAGGACTACAACGGCTGGGCCGAGAAGCACAATCTGCCAGAGTGGTCCTATGCCCACTGCCTGCCCTACTTCAAGAAATCGGAAACGCGCGAAATCGGTGGCGATGACTACCGCGGTGCCGACGGCCCGCTGCATGTGCACACCGGCGAATGCAAGAACCCGCTCTACAACGCGTTTATCGAGGCCGGTCAACAGGCTGGCTACTCCTACACGGCGGACATGAACGGCCACCAGCAAGAGGGCTTCGGCCCCATGGACATGACGACCTACAAGGGCCGGCGCTGGAGCACGGCCATGGGCTATCTGCGCCCGGCCCTCAAGCGCGGCAACGTCATGCTGCAACCCCACACGCTGGCCACGCGCCTGCTGTTTGAAGACAAGGCTGGCACCCCGCGCGCCATCGGCGTCGAGGTAGAACAGAACGGCAAGCCCGTCACCTTCCGCGCACGCCGCGAAGTGATCCTCAGCGGCGGCGCCATCAACTCGCCGCAACTGCTGCAACTCTCCGGCATCGGCAACCCGGAGCACCTCAAACCGCTGGGCATAGCGATGGTCGCCACCCTCAAGGGCGTGGGTGAGAACCTGCAGGACCATCTGGAAACCTATGTGCAGTACGAGTGCAAGCAGCCCATCACCCTGTACTCCGCCACCAAGCCGCTGAAGATGGCGGCCATCGGGGCCGAGTGGGTGCTGTTCGGCACCGGCCTGGGGGCTACGAATCACTTTGAATCCGGCGGCTTTATCCGTAGCGCCGCGGGCGTCAAGCACCCGGATCTGCAATACCACTTCCTGCCCATGGCGGTGCGCTACGACGGCAACTCGCCCGTGGAAGGCCACGGCTTTCAGGCGCATGTGGGGCCCATGCGTTCGCCCAGCCGCGGCCATGTGCGCATCAAAACAAAAAGCGCGCTGGACGCGCCCACTATTCAGTTCAACTACATGAGCACCGAGCAGGACAAAAAGGAATTCCGCGCCGCAATTCGCCTGACGCGCGAGGTGTTTGCGCAAAAGGCTTTTGACGCTTTCCGGGGTGAGGAAATTTCACCCGGCAAGGACGTGCAGACCGACGAGCAGATCGACGCGCATATCCGCGCCAGCGCCGAGACCGCCTACCACCCCAGTTGCACCTGTGCCATGGGCACGGGCGAGATGGCGGTGGTGGACGGCCAGGGCCGGGTGCATGGCGTGCAGAGCCTGCGCGTGGTGGATGCCTCCATCATGCCGCTTATCGTCAGCGGCAATCTGAACGTGCCCACCATCATGATGGCCGAGAAGATTGCCGATGCCATCAAGGGCCAGGCGCTGCCGCCTTCCCAAGCCCCGGCCTGGGTGCATCCGCAGTGGGAAACGCGGCAGCGCTGAGTGCGCGGGTGGGTGTGGGCGCTCTACCCACAACCGAAAGGCCGAGTTGCGCTGAAGACTTACCGTCACATTAATGACTTGCCGCCAACGGACTTGGTGCTCACTAAACACTGATGTAAATCAAATTGAGTCCCGTGTTGGGGCATACAGTGCACGGACGGTCCTGACGAAGGTTCTTCCTCAGGATTTTTTTTATCCGCATGCGGTGCGCCGCATCCAGTAAGGCTCCATCGCTATGAAAAAAAATTCGCTCACCCAGGTCTTCGCAACCCTGCTTGCCATTGCTGCCAGCAGCATTGCACTCAGTGCACAGGCGCAAGCTGTGGATGTGGCGGCAGCAGAAAAGTTGATCGAAGACAGCAAGTGCGGTAAATGCCACTCCGTTGACAAGATCAAAGACGGCCCGGCCTTCAACAAGACTGCGGCAAAGTACAAAGGCAAGGCTGATGCCGAAGCCAAGGTCTTTAAGCACATCACCACCGGCCCCATGGTGGAAATTGACGGCGTAAAGGAAGAGCACTTCAAGATCAAGAGCAAGGATGAAGCGGGCATCAAGAACGTCGTGCGCTACATCCTGTCGCGCTAAGCATAAGCAAGCAGCCAAGTTTTCCGATGAAAAACTTTTTAAGCATGTTGCTGCGTCGCTGGAAACTGGTCACGGCAGCTCTTGCCGGGCTGTTTCTTTTCTCGGTCTCGGTGGGCATTTCCGGCGCCTATGTGCTGGCCCACACCAGCACCGAAAAATTCTGCGTCGGCTGCCACGAAATGTCCTACAACTTTGCCGAGTACAAGGGCACCATCCACGACACCAACCGCACGGGCGTGCGTGCCATCTGCACCGACTGCCATGTGCCGCATGAGCCGGGGCCGCTGGTGCTGGCCAAGCTCAAGGCCACCAAGGACTTGTTTTACACCTATGTTTCGCCGTCCATCGACACCCGTGAAAAGTTCGATGCCAAGCGTGCTGCCATGGCGCAAAAAATATGGCGTGAAATGAAGGCCACTGACTCCCACCAGTGCCGCAGCTGCCACCAGGAAGACAAGATGAACCTGGAACTGCAAACAGCCAAGGCGCGCGCGCGCCATGCCAAGGGCAAGGTCGAAGGAAAGACCTGCATTGAATGCCACTTCGCCATTGCCCATAAAGAGCCCAGCGGCCCTGGGCCGGCTGAGTTGTTTGAAGCAGATGCAGCCAAGCTGTAAACGTATTTTTAACCGAGGGGAATTTCATGAAACACAATCTACTCGCATCGATCGCCTGTGCCGCTTTCGCCTTACCGGCCATGGCCTCCGATGTCACCTATCGCAATGATATCCAGCCCTTCATCAAGGCCAGGTGCGCTGAATGCCACGCCGGTGATGCCCCTTCTTTGCAGGAATTCAAACTCGATGAAGAGCGGTACAAAAAGGAAAAACTGGGCCCGCGCACCGACACCTACGAACACCTGCTGTCCATCGTGGTCTATCCCGACCCAGGCGCCTTTATGCGCCGCCTGGACGATGGAACCAACACCGCTGACAAAAAGCCCGGCAATATGTACAAGCACCTGGGTGAAACCGATGCCGAACGCGCAAAGGCTTTGGTCATGATGAAGGCGTGGGTGGGCGATGGTGGCTGGAATCTGAACCGCTGGGCTGCGCGGGGTGACGTTCCTGCGCTCAGCAAAGAGCAAATGAACGCACTCAAGATAAAGTATTAACGGTCAAGTCCCCAAAAGCTTGGCGCATGGCGCCTGCGAACCTGAGCGATAGGCGCTTGCAGCCGGCTTTCAGCGGGTCTGATTCTTCGCGTCGGCCTTGGTCACTGCGCTCGGTTTGCTTGGCGTCCTGCGCCTGAAAAACTTGATGGCTTCAAACCAGACCACGCTGGACAGGCCGATGGCGGCGGCGCTCAGCACATCGAGGATCGGCAGCGGTGCGAAAAGGAACAGACCGGAAACCCAGGGCTGGTACAGCGTCAACGCCAGCAGACCGGTGGTCAGGCCTGCCACCATCCACAGCGCGCGGTTGGGCACCTGCAACGAGGCCCAGAGCGAGACCGTGCTGCTGCGGTTGGAGAAGATCAGCGCCAGATTGCCCATCACCAGCGTGGTGAAAGCAAAGGCGCGTGCCGCCGGTTCAGCCAGCCAGCTCGCGGCCCAGGCATAGGCGCCCATCACCGCCACCAGCACCACCAGCCCCTGCAACAAAGACCAGACCAGGGTGGCACCGGCAAACAGCGGCGCCAGCGGATCGCGCGGCGGGCGCTGCATCACGTCCTGCTCGGAAGGTTCGTTCTCAAACACCATGGAGCAGGCCGGATCAATCACCAATTCCAGAAAGGCAATGTGCAGCGGGTACATCAGCGTGGGCCAGCCCAACAGCACGGGCAGCAACGCGGCACCGGCAATCGGCACATGCACCGCCAGGATGTAGGACATGGACTTGCGCAGGTTGTCAAAAATGCGCCGCCCCAGCCGCACCGCGCCGACGATGGAAGCAAAGTTATCGTCCAGCAGCACCAGTGAGGCCGCCTCGCGCGCCACGTCGGTGCCGCGCCCGCCCATGGCCACGCCCACATGCGCGGCCTTGAGGGCCGGGGCGTCGTTCACGCCGTCGCCGGTCATGGCCACGATCTCGCCATTGGCCTTGAGGGCCTGCACGATGCGCAGCTTTTGTTGTGGCGAGATGCGGGCACACACGCGCACGGTCTGCATGCGCTGCTGCAATTGCGCGTCGCCCAAGGCCTCCAGGTCCGTGCCAGTCAGCACCTGGTCTGGCGCAGTCACATCGATGTGGGCTGCGCGGGCAATCGCCTGCGCCGTGGCGGGGTAATCGCCGGTGATCATCACCACGCGGATGCCGGCACCCTGGCACTGCTGCACCGCCTCGGGGATACCGGCGCGCAGCGGGTCGGCCAGGCCCAGCAGGCCGACAAATTCAAAGGCAAAGTCGTGCGCGATTTCGGGCCAGTCGTCGCCGGTGAAGCGGGCTTCTGCCACACCCAGCACGCGCAGGCCCTGCGCTGCCATGGCGTCCACCGCCGCGTTAAGTTGTGCCTGCGTGGCGGCATCCAGATGGCACAGATCGAAGATGGCTTCGGGCGCGCCCTTGGCGGCCACACTGTGCACGCCGTCCCCGCCATTCACCAGCGCGGCGCGCCAGACGTGGGACATGGCGCGCAACTGGGTGGTGAGCGCGTATTCCTGCACCAGGTTCCAGTCGCGGTGCAGGTGCTCGGTGCCCTGCAAAAAATGCTGGCCCAGGCGGTGAAAGGCCTTCTCCATCGGGTCATAGGGGTCGCTCACGCTGGCCAGAATCGAGTACTCCACCAGCCGGTGAAAAGCCTCCGGCAATTCGACGCTGGCGCCATAGTCCACCACCAGGTTGCTGCCTTCGGACGTGGCGGCGGGCACGTACAACTGCGCCACGGTCATGCGGTTTTCGGTCAGGGTGCCGGTCTTGTCGGCGCACAGCACCGAGGTGGCGCCCAGTGTCTCGATGGCAGCGATGCTGCGCGTCAACACCTGCTGTTTGGACAGGCGCCAGGCCCCCAGCGCCGGTATCACCGTCAGCACCACGGTGAACTCCTGCGGCAGCAGCGCCATGGCCAGGGCAATACCGGCCAGCAGCGCGGCCAGCCAGTCGCCGCGTATCAGGCCAAAGGCCGCAATCAAAAACAGGCTGGCACCCAGCGCAATAAAAGCCAGCACCTTGACCAGCGCGCCCATTTGCAACTTGAGCGGGGACTGCTCGTGGCCCAGCGACTCCAATGCGCTGCCAATGCGGCCAATCTCGGTCTGTGCGCCGGTGGCCGTCACCCGCGCCAGGCCATGGCCGCGTACCAGCAGGGTGCCGGAGTACAACGCGGAAGAACCCTCACCGCCAGCGCGCTGTGGTGATGCCATGGTCGCACCAACGGGCTCAGGTAACTTGCCCACCGCCACGGCCTCACCCGTCAGCAACGATTCGTCTACCTGCACATCACTGCCTTCGAGCAGCACGGCATCAGCGGCAATGCGGTCGCCCTCGCTGAGCACCAGCACATCACCCACCACCACGTCGCTTCCGGCAATGCGCAGGCGCGCACCATCGCGCACCACCAGGGCCCGCTGGCTGCTCAGGTTACGCAAGGCAGCCAGGGCGTTTTCGGTGCGCCCCTCCTGGTACAGCGTGAGCGCCAGCACCACCAGCACCAGACCGAACAACACCACGCCTTCTTGCAGATCGCCCAGCACCAGGTACAGCGTGCCGGCCGCCAGCAGCAGCACAAACATGGGGTCCTGCAGGGTCTCCCAGGCGATGTCGCGCAGGCTGCGGCGCTGGTCGCCGGGCAGGCTGTTGGGGCCGTCCTGTTGCAGGCGCTCGGTGGCCTGCGCCGAAGTCAAACCGCTTGAGGCCTGCGGGTCGTCCCGCTTAGCGGGGGATGTGCCAATGGGGGGGTCGAAGGACATGCATTGCTTTCTGGAGCGAAGCTGAGAAGCAGCCCCGCTTGGACAGTCACAGGATATTGTGCGCCCGAGCTGCAGCTCTTGAGAGGAAAGTCCGGAAGTCGAACGGCTTTACCGCCCGGTGCCAAAGTCGCAACCGCGTTTGACGCTGATGGCAGTTGCCGGCCTATTCGGTAACACCCGCTTCGTCGTCGAATTCGGCAGTTTCATCCAAATCCCCGGGGCTGGTCAAACCACCAAACTGGCTGATAACTTCCGCGATTTCATCCAGGGAGGCGTCAGGATTGGCCCGCAGGAAAGTCGATGCAAGCTGCATGGCAGCATCTTCCGCTTTAGTCATTCGTGGGGCTCCTTACCAGGAAAATGGTAAAAATGATTTTGTAATTCTGAATCAGCCGTAACGTCTTGCATAGGCCCTTGGCGCGATTTACACCAAAAATACTTGCCCAATGGGCCACGGGGGCACGCGGGCACAGCTCAACAGCACAGGGTTTTGCGGCCTCAGGCAAAATCAGGGCCTGCCCTTTCCTTATCTGCACGCGCTGTGCGCGCCCCCCTGCCATGACCACCACCAACCGCTTTACCCACCTTCTTGCAACCCGCCCCTGGCTGCTGGCCGACGGCGCCACCGGCAGCAATCTGTTTGACATGGGCTTGATGTCGGGTGACGCGCCCGAGCTGTGGAACACCGAGCACCCCGAGCGCATCGCCCGGCTGCACCAGAGTTTTGTCGACGCCGGCGCCGACATCATCCTGACCAACAGCTTTGGTGGCACCCAGTACCGCCTCAAACTCCACAAGGCGCAGGACCGCGTGGCCGAGTTGAATACCGCCGCCGCACGCATCGCCCGCGAAGTGGCTGACGCGAGTGGCCGCACCGTGGTGGTGGCCGGCAGCATTGGCCCGACCGGCGAAATCATGGAACCCATCGGCCCGCTGACCAAGGCCCAGGCGCAGGAAGCCTTTGCCGAGCAGGCCCGTGCGCTGGCTGCCGGCGGTGCCGATGTGATGTGGATCGAAACCATGTCCTCGCGCGAGGAAGTGGAAGCCGCCGTGGCGGGTGCCGGCTCGGTCGGCCTGCCGGTGGTCTGCACGCTGAGCTTTGACACCAATGGCCGTTCGATGATGGGCATTTCGCCCAGCGATTTCTCCGCTATCGAGAAGACCCTGTCGCCCCGCCTGGCCGCCTGCGGCAGCAACTGCGGCGTGGGCGCTTCCGAAATGGTCGCCTGCATCCACAACCTGCACACCGCCATGGGCCCGGACGCCGTGCTGGTGGCCAAGGGCAACTGCGGCATTCCGCAATACGTGGACGGCAAGATTGTTTACAACGGCACGCCAGAACTCATGGCCGTGTACGCCCGCATGGCGCTGGACAGCGGTGCCCGCATCATTGGCGGCTGCTGCGGCACCAGCCCGAAGCACCTGAAAGCCATGAAGGACGCACTCGACGCCCACACCAAGGGCCCCGCGCCCGAGCTGGAGCAAGTGGTGTCTGCGCTGGGTGAGGTGTCCACCGGTGCCCGCGCCCAATGGGGCGGCGAACAAAGCCGCGCCGGCGGTGCGGCCGCTGGTGCCACCCTGAACCGCGGACGCGGTCGCCGTGGCAGCGCCCCGGGCGCAGGCTCCAGCGAATCGTGATGCAGGACCCGGTGGGAGCGCAGACTGCCAGTTATCTGATCGGGGTCGACACCGGCGGCACCTACACCGATGCCGCCGTCATCGAGGCGCGCGGCCACCGCATTCTTGCCACCGCCAAGGCAATCACCACCAAGGGTGACCTGGCGGTAGGCGTGGCCGAGGCCATCACGCGGGCGCTGGCCAAACTGCCGCACGAGGTGCCGCCGCAAAGCATCGGCATGGTGTCGGTGTCGACCACGCTGGCCACCAACGCTGTGGTCGAGGGCCACGGCAGCGCCACCGGCGTGGTGCTGATCGGCTTTGACGCGACCATGGTCGAGCGCACCGGCATTGCCAAGGCGTTCCCCGACATTCCCATGGCGCAGGTGGCCGGCGGCCACAACCATGCCGGCGATGCCGTATCACCACTCGACCTGACCGCACTCGACGCCGCCATTCTGGCCATGAACGCACGAGTCGACGCGTTCTCGGTAGCCTCGACCTTTGCCGTGCGCAATGCCGAGCATGAGCACACCGCGCGCGAACGCATCGTCGCCCTCACCGGCAAACCGGTAACGCTGTCCACCGAGTTGTCGTCCGCACTCGACGCACCCCGGCGCGCACTCACCGCCGTGCTCAATGCGCGCCTGATTCCGCGCATCTCCGGCCTGATCGATGCGGTGCAGCGCGCCATGGCGCAGTTGGGCATTCAGTGCCCGCTGATGATCGTCAAGGGCGACGGCTCACTGGCGCTGGCCGAATCGGTGGCCATGCGGCCGATTGAAACCGTGCTCTCCGGCCCCGCCGCCAGCCTGGTCGGCGCACAGTGGCTCAGTGGTTTGAACAGCTTCATCCTGTCCGACATGGGCGGCACCACCACCGACCTCGGGCTCCTGATTGACGGGCGCCCCCAGGTGCGGGAAGAAGGCGCCGAAGTGGGCGGCTGGCGCACCATGGTGCGCGCCATGGATGTGCGCACCATCGGTCTGGGCGGCGACAGCGAAATCGCGGTGCAGGCCAACGGAAAGATCGCGGTCGGCCCGCAGCGGGTGACGCCGGTGTCGCTGACTGCGGCGCGTTACCCGCAGGTGCTCACCCTGCTGCGCGCCGACCTGGACGACGTGGAAGGTGGCGGCTCGCTGCATGGCAAGTTTGTGCTGCTGCCGTTTGCCGCAGCGACCGACAAGGCAGCCAATGGTTTGAGCATGCGCGAGGCCGAGATGCTGCAAGCCGTGACGCACGAACCCAAGCCGATGCGCAAATTGGCAACCTCGCTCAGCGCCCAGCGCGCCATCAGCAACCTGCAGCGCAAGGGCCTGATTCAGGTCAGCAGCCTGACGCCTTCCGACGTGTCGCATGTCCTCGGCCTGCAGGCCAACTGGTCGCTGGAAGCGGCCACCATGGCCACCCAACTGGCAACCCGCCTGCGCGACATGAAGCTGCCCACGCCCGAGCGCACCCGCGCTTTCGCCGAGCAGGTGTGGTCCGAAACCGTGCGCCTCACCGGCCTGGCCATTCTGCAAACCGCCTTTGGCACGGACATGGCCGACAACCCGCTGATTCGCGCCGTGTGCACCGGCAGCGGCGCGGTCGGGCGGGCCTCGGTGCAGATCAAGCCGTCGATCCCGGTGGTGGCCGTGGGCGGCCCGGTGAAGGTGTATTACGAAGAAGTACAACGCCGGCTCGGTTGCGAGGTGGTGTTCCCGGAGTTTTGCGAGGTGGCGAATGCCGTGGGCGCAGCCACCGGTGTGGTCGCGCACCGTGCCACGGTGGAAATCGCGGGCGACGGCACCGGAATCTTCCGCCTGCTTTCCGTCGCCAGCACGCAGCAGTTCACCGATGTGCACGAAGCCTTGCGCACGGCGCAGGCGCTGGCTGAAAAGCTGGCGCTGGATGCGGTGCTGGCCATGGGCGCTCCAAGGCCGCAGGTCAAAACCAGCATCACCAAACAGTACATGCCCAACGCGCGCGATGAGCAGGGGCTGTTGCAAGCGGTGCTGGTGGCTGAGGCGATTGGACGGCCCGACGCCACGGCCTAAGGCCCTTAAGCCAAGGGGGAAACCGTGATCGAAGGACTGCTGGAAATCCTGTTTGAGATCTTCGGCGAGCTGATTCTGCAGGTGCTGTTTGAGGCGCTGGCCGCGGTGGGCGTCCACCTCCGCCAGAAAGAGCCGGCGAAGCCCCGCAGCCCGGTACTGCTGGTGGTGGGCTATGCCGTGCTCGGAGTTCTGGCGGGGTTATTGAGTCTGCTGGTTGTTTCGCATTCGCTGGCGCACAGCCCCTCCGCACGCCTGGCCACCCTGCTGCTGGTGCCGCTGCTGGCGGCCTTGGTTACCGTGTTGATCGGGCGTCTGCGGCTACGCAAGGGCCAGGCTCCAGCCGACATGGACCGGTTCATGTTCGCCTATCTGTTTGCGCTGGGCATGGCCTGCGTGCGCTACCTCGGCGCAAGCTGAACCCGCTAAGCCCGTTCAGTGGCCGGGGTCGACCAGCGGCGGCATCGGCCGGCTGTGCTCAAAGTCGGGGCGGCGCGGGTCCATTTGCAGCACCGCCTGCGACGAACCGCCGCCACCCATGGCCACGTAATCGGTCTTGTGGCTGCTTTGCGAGGCATGGATGAACCGGGTTGAGGAAAAGGCCCAGACGCTGAAGCCGATAACGCCCAGCACCACCGCGAAGTAGAGCATCAGGGCCTCGGGGCCCAGCAGATCCATCACCGCACCGGCCAGCGTCGGGCCCACCGTAGAGCCAATGCCATACATGAGCAACAAACCACTGGTCACTTCCAGCACCCGGTTGGAGTCAATCAGGTCGTTCACGTGCGCCACGCTGAGGCTGTAAATCGACATGGACAGTCCGCCGTAAAAAATGCCCAGGGCAATCAGCGAGCCTTCGTACTCCCGCGCCAGATAAAAACCCAGCCCCGCGACCACGGCGCTGGCTAAGCAGACCCACAACAGCACCTGGCGCCGGTCGTGCTTGTCCGACAGGTGGCCAATCGGCCACTGGAACGCGGCCCCACCCAGAATGGTGGCAGCCATGAAGGTGGCGATGCCCGCTTCGCTGAAGCCCACGCCCTGCCCGAACAGGTGGCCCAGGCTGTAAAAGGCGCCGTTCAACAGGCCGGAGGCGATGGTGCCGATGACCCCGATCGGCGAGATGTAGATCAAATCCTTGAAGACAAAGCGCGGCGCCTCCATGGTTTCAGGCTCGGTCACCGGCGTCAGCGTGATCGGGATCAGCGCAAACGAAAACAAAATCGAGACCATCGCGAACGGCACAAATCCAAAGCGGTCGCCCACCAGAATCAGCCATTGGCCGAGCGCCATCGAAATACCGCTGACGGCCATATAGGCCGCAAAAACCTTGCCGCGCTGCGCCGTGGTGGACACCACGTTGAGCCAGCTTTCCACCACGATGTAGAGACCCACCAGGCAAACGCCAGTCACAAAGCGCAGGATGCCCCAGGCCCAGGCATTGGTCCACAAGGCGTGAAACATCGGCACGGCCGAGGCAATGGAGGCCATCGCCGCAAAGGCGCGGATGTGGCCCACGCTGCGGATCATGGCCGGGCAGGCATAGGTGCCATAGACAAAGCCGGCAAAGTAGGCCGACATCACCAGGCCCGTAACAAAGCTGGAGAACTTGGCCGAACCCGCCTGCACACCGATGGCGGCAAACAGCAAGCCGGTTCCCACCACCAGCATGGACAACCCGCTTAGCAAAGATGCCAGCGGAATCAGCAGCTTGTTCAAGCCCATAGAACCCTGAATAAAAAAGGCGCGCTGCGGGGGCAACGCGCCTGGCTATCGTAAACCGGCGACTCAGGTGTTGGAGTCGGGGAAAGAACCCTTGCGGCGGTTCACGTAATCGAGGATGGCCTCGTCGGTTGCCACATCCAGCGCCGGACCTTCGTACTCGGCCAACTGCTTTTTCCACAGGGCATTGGCGCGCTGGGTGAGGTCGCGGGAGCCTTCGGCCTCCCACTGCTCAAAGCTGTTGTTGTCGGTGATGGGCGAGCGGTAGAAGGCGCTCTCAAAGTTGGCCTGGGTGTGCGCGCAGCCCAAAAAGTGCTTGCCCGGGCCGACTTCGCGGATGGCGTCCATGGCCTGGCCGTTTTCCGACACATCCACACCCGCCAGGAGCGTGTGCATCATGCCGGCCTGGTCCACGTCCATGATGAACTTCTCATAGCCCATGGACAGGCCGCCTTCGAGCCAGCCTGCGGTGTGCAACACAAAGTTGACGCCGCCCAGGCAGGTCGGAATCAGGGTATTGGCCGACTCGGAAGCCGCTTGCGCGTCCGAAATCTTGGAACCGCACAGGCCGCCGCCAGAGCGGAACGGCACACCCAGACGGCGCGCCAACGCGGCCATCACATACAGCACCAAAGCCGGTTCGGGCGTGCCAAAGGTGGGAGCGCCGGACTGCATGGAAATGCTGGAGGCAAAGCTGCCCAGCACCACCGGTGCGCCGGGGCTGTAAAGCTGGATAAAGGCCATGCCCGCCAGCGCCTCGGCCAGTGTTTGCGCGGCCGTGCCCGCCACCGTTACCGGTGACATGGCGCCCGCCAGAATGAAGGGTGTGACGATGCAGGCCTGGTTGTTGCGCGCATACACCTTGGCCGCACCCAGCATGGTCTCGTCGAAGGTCATGGGCGAGTTGGCGTTGATCAGGTTGAT
>ERZ1034365.1409-NODE-1409-length-12276-cov-10.935323_pt1 | contig 12276 bp, 8 predicted proteins | sample MGYA00520615_ERZ1034365 | MGnify/ENA primary metagenome ERZ1034365 (study PRJEB33736, sample SAMEA104284505) | Azolla filiculoides | biome: Urban; feature: Water surface; material: Ditch water | place: Netherlands | collected 2015-10-28 | depth 0-0.1 m ... | reverse complement strand
AGTGCTTTGCAGCCCGGTTTGCCGGCGGATGTGAAGGGTGACCCGGTGCGCCTGCGCCAGATCCTGACCAATCTGTGTGACAACGCCATCAAGTTCACCAGCGAAGGGGGCGTCTACGTCACCGTGCGCTCGGAGGCGCAGCCCGAAGGATTCAGCCTGCACTTTGCGGTGCGCGATACGGGCATCGGCATCCCCGCTGAAAAACAAGGTGGTGTGTTCGAAGCTTTTAGCCAGGCGGACACCTCCACCACGCGTCGCTTTGGCGGCACCGGGCTGGGGCTCACCATTTGCGCAAGACTGGTTGAGTTGATGGGTGGCAAGATCTGGCTTGAAAGTGCCGAAGGGCAGGGCAGCACCTTCCATTTCACCGTGCGGGTGCAAGGCGTGGCGCCAGTGGTTATGGCGCCGGTATTGCCGGTGCAGGACGCTGCACCGGAATCACGCGCCTTGCTGGTGCTGCTGGTGGAAGACCATCCCATTAACCAGATGCTGGCCACCACCTTGCTGAAAAAGTGGGGCCATACCGTGGTGCTCGCAAAGAATGGCCAGGAGGCGGTCGATCTCTTCCCAACACAAGTCTGGGATGTCGTACTGATGGATATGCAGATGCCGGTGATGGGCGGCCTGGAAGCCACACGGCTGATCCGTTCGATGGAGGCGGCGGGTCACCGCACACCGATCATCGCCATGACGGCGAATGCCATGGAATCCGACCGCCAGGCCTGCCTTGATGCGGGCATGGACGACCACCTGGCCAAACCCTTCAATGCGGGCGCGCTGCAAACCAAGCTCGCGCACTTCACGGGCGATTCCGCCGCATAGAACCGCCAGAAAGCAAAAAGCCCGTCACTGGGACGGGCTCGTGCGTCAATACAGTTCGTGGTCAGGCAGCTGCCAGCCAGTACCCTGCATTGAACGGACTGCTCATGCGCAGTGCCAGCGGGGACACATCCAACAGTTTATCTGTTGGCATTTTTTCTCCGCTTTCGGTCAGCAACTCAACTTCTTCAACCGCTACGGTTGCTGCGCCGCTGTTAGCCTCATTCGCCCGTTCTGCTTGGCTGGTGTGTGCAGAACGGGCTACAGAAAAGAATAGAAGCATCGGAACGGTATCTTCCGGTCTCCCCAGTAGTCGGCCGTGTCGCGGAAGATGTCGAGCAACTGCTCGCGCGCTTCCTTGTCAAACTTGGCATTGGCAGGAATGTGCTCCAGCACGGCGATAAAGCCGGGCTGTGGTCCCGATTTGTGAACCGGGTCGGTCATGCTGTCGTACAAGGCGTCAAAATTCTTGCTGACTTGTGTCGACAAAATGAATTGCTGGCCAATCATGTCCAACACGTCCTGTTTGGACTGCGCGTTGGCCAAATTGGCATACAGGAAGTGGTGACCCAAACCTTGGGCCGCTTCCTGCAGGTCCTGCACCCTAAAGGCGCGTATCGATTGAACGATATTGGTTCTTACGTTTCGAAGTGGCGTATCCATCCCCGATTCACTTTCTCAAAGTACAAAAAACTAGCTTCAGGGCACGATCTTGCGAAAGCTCGCATAGTGATCGGCCGTATAAAAACAGGCATCTGGCGTGGTGGCCGGGCCACCGCAAACAATTCTTCTGGCTCCGCGGTTCTTGGCGCCTGGCGTCTTCACCGTGTATTCCCGGTAGTAACCCCGTGGATTCAACGGCAACAAACGCTCCCGGTTTCCGAACACCACACCGTCCTTTTCAAACGGAAAGGGGCCACCTTGGTGAATGAGCCTGTGGGTTTCCTGACCTTGTACGGGCAACTCACGGAGTGCCACAACGCCCCCATCGGATAAAGCCGAATAGGTCTTTGCACCAAGGCTTCCGACGCTTAGTGAACCAAGCAACAAAAAGCCAGTGAGTACTAACTTAAATCTGTTGAATCGCACCAAACTATCCCGTAACAGGCTTCGGGTAAACCCGACATCACAAGGCCTGTAGTGTCGCCCATCCGGCCCAAAAAAGCAAGGCCTTGCCCGGTAAAGTGGCAAGGCCTTTAGGCTTGAAATGAAGTGGAGTGTGTGCTAACTAAACTTCAAAGCCTTAGCGCACGGCATTGGCATCCGCGACGGTCAGGGCCGTCATATTGACGATTCGGCGGACGGTCGTGCTAGCGGTCAGGATGTGCACGGGCTTGGCCGCGCCCAGCAAAACCGGGCCGATGGCGATGTTGCCGCCGGCCGCCGTCTTGAGCAGGTTGTACGCAATGTTGGCTGCATCGATGTTCGGCAACACCAGCAGGTTGGCGTCGCCCACCAGCGTGCTGTGGGGCATCAGGGCCTTGCGGGCGTCACCGTCAAGGGCCACATCGCCGTGCATCTCGCCGTCAACTTCCAGCCAGGGCGCCTGTTCACGCAGCAACGCCAGGGTTTCACGCATCTTGATGGCGCTCGGTTCGTTGCTGCTGCCAAAGTTGGAGTGGCTCAGCAGCGCGGCCTTGGGCTTGAAGCCAAAGCGTCGCATTTCTTCGGCCGCCATGACCGTGATGCGGGCCAGTTGCTGCGCGGTGGGGTCGTAGTTGACGTGGGTGTCCACCAGGAAGACCTGGCGTCCGGGCAGCATCAGGCCGTTCATGCACGCAAAAATGGCACAGTCGGAACCAGGGCCGCCCTTGGCCTCGACCCGCTTGCCAATCACCTGGTCGATGTATTCGAGGTGCAGTGCGGTACGGCCCCAGGTGCCGCAAATCAGACCGTCCACATCGCCCTTGTGCAGCAGCATGGCGCCGATCAGGCTCAGGCGGCGGCGCATTTCGATCTTGGCGACCGGCGCCGTAATGCCCTTGCGTTCCGTCATGCGGTGGTAGGTTTGCCAGAAGTCGCGGTAGCGGTGGTCCTGCTCGACATTCACCACGCTGTAATCCACGCCTTCTTTCAGACGCAGTCCGAATTTTTCAATGCGTTCGGCAATCACGGAGGGGCGGCCAATCAGGGTCGGCAAGGCCAGGCGCTCATCGACCACGATTTGTGCGGCGCGCAGGACGCGCTCGTCCTCGCCCTCGGCATAGGCCACGCGCTTTTTGAGCGCCTTGCGGGCCGCCGTGAAGATTGGCTTCATGGTGGTGCCCGAGGCGTAGACGAAGGTCTGCAGTTTTTCGCGGTAGGCGTCCAGGTCCGCAATCGGGCGCAGGGCCACGCCGCTGTCGGCAGCCGCTTGGGCCACTGCCGGGGCGATCTTCATCATCAAGCGCGGATCGAAGGGCTTGGGAATCAGGTACTCGGGGCCGAACGCGAGCTGTTCGCCGGCATAGGCCGCTGCCACCACTTCGCTTTGCTCGGCCTGCGCCAGTTCGGCAATGGCGTGCACCGCAGCAATTTCCATTTCCAGCGTAATGGTGGAGGCACCGGCATCCAGCGCGCCCCGGAAGATGTACGGAAAGCACAGAACGTTGTTGACCTGGTTGGGGTAGTCGCTGCGGCCCGTGGCCATGACGGCATCGTCACGTACGGCCTTGACTTCTTCGGGCAGGATTTCGGGCGTGGGGTTGGCCAGCGCGAAGATCAGCGGCTTGGCAGCCATGGTTTTCACCATGTCGGCCTTGAGCACGCCACCGGCGGACAGGCCCAGGAACACATCGGCGTCGGCAATGATTTCGCGCAGCGTGCGGGCCTCGGTTTTCTGGGCGAAGACGGCCTTGTCATCGTCCATCAGCTCCGTGCGACCTTCGTAAACCACGCCGGCCAGGTCGGTGACATAAATGTTTTCGCGGGGGATGCCCAACTTCACCAACAGGCCCAGGCAGGCGAGTGCCGCAGCACCCGCGCCGGAAGTCACCAGCTTGATCTTCTTGGGGTCTTTGCCGACCACTTTGAGGCCATTCAGAATGGCGGCGCCCACGACGATGGCGGTGCCGTGCTGGTCGTCGTGGAACACCGGAATCTTCATGCGCTCGCGCAGCTTGCGTTCCACATAGAAGCAGTCGGGTGCCTTGATGTCTTCGAGGTTGATGCCGCCGAAGGTGGGTTCCAGCGAAGCAATGATGTCGACCAGTTTGTCGAGGTCGTGCTTCTCGTTGATCTCGATGTCAAACACATCGATGCCGGCGAACTTCTTGAACAGCACGCCCTTGCCTTCCATGACCGGCTTGGCGGCCAAGGGGCCGATGTCGCCCAGACCCAGCACCGCAGTGCCGTTGGTGATCACGGCCACCAAATTGCCGCGGCTGGTGTACTTGAAGGCGTTGTTGGGGTCTTTGACAATCTCTTCGCAGGGGGCGGCCACGCCGGGCGAGTAGGCCAGCGCCAGGTCGTGCTGGTTGACCATCTGCTTGGTGGCTGCAATGGCCACTTTGCCGGGGGTGGGGAACTCGTGGTATTCGAGCGCAGCGCGGCGCAGTTCGGCGCGCTTATCCGGGGAGTTGGAAGAAATGGGGGGGGGAGAACCGGCGGAGGAATCCTGGGTCATTTTGTTTCCTTGTGCGTCGGGGCTGGCTCAGCGGATGGCGGCCCCTGTGTATGGCAAATGATTGTAGACGCCGGCTTGTCAACAGCCGATGTGGACTTCCCTATAGACGGGGCGTCTTGAAAACGAGTATGCCTGCGGGGACAAATGCCTGCAGGCGGCCCGGTATTGGGCCGGCAACGATTCCGGGCTTTAGACCTGCGGCAGCAGAAAGCGCCGTTCCCAGGCGCTGATTTCGTGCAGATAGCTTTGGAACTCCAGTTCCTTGACAGCGCAGTATCCGGTCACAAAGGCGTCGCCCAGCAGTCTGCGCGCCGAAGTGCTTCGGAACAGCCGCGCATGGGCCGGCAGGAAACTGCGCTCCAGCCCGTGCGACTGGGCATAGGCGTTGGCGCCTTCCTGCAGCGGTTGCGAAGCCTCCAGCTTTTCATCGATGCCAGCCAGGCCGGCCGCCAGCGAGGCAGCAATCGCCAGATACGGGTTGGCATCGGCACCGGCAATCCGGTTCTCTACGCGGCGCGCGGCGGGGCCGCTTTTGGGAATGCGCAGGCCCGCGGTGCGGTTGTCGTAACCCCACTCCAGGTTGATGGGCGCCTGCGTACCCGCAATGAAACGCCGGTAGGAGTTCACAAACGGCGCAAACACCAGCATGAGGTCGGGGCCATAGGTTTGCAAACCGCCAATGAAATGCCCAAACGCGGCAGTGGGTGCGCCTGTTTCGTCGCTGAATATATTGCGGCCGGCTGCATCCACCACACTCTGGTGCAGGTGCATGGAACTGCCCGAAGCGCCGGCAATCGGCTTGGCCATGAAGACCGCATTCAGGCCGTGGCGAATGGCAATTTCCTTGGCCACGTACTTGAACAAAAATGCCTGGTCGGCCACCGCCAACGGGTCGCCGTGCATCAGGTTGATCTCGTACTGCGAGGTGCCAACTTCGTGAATCCAGGTGTCCGCCTGAATGCCCAAACCGTCCAGCGCGGTGCGGAAGTCGTCCCAGAACGGCGCCAACTCATTGAGCATGTTCATGCTGAAGGCGGACTGCCCTGCCTCCGCGCGGCCGTTGCGGGCCAGCGGTGCCGACAGCGGAATGTCGGGGTCGACGCAGGGGGCGGTCAGGTAAAACTCAATCTCCGGTGCCACCACGGGCGTGAGCCCCTGCGCGGTGTAGCGCGCCACCACCGTCTCCAGCAGCGAACGGGCTGAAAACACGCAGGGCGTGCCGTCGAGCTCCATGCAGTCGTGAATGGCAAAGGCGCGCGGCACGCTGGACCAGGGCGCAAGCTTGAGCGTGGCGTAGTCGGGCACCAGACGCACATCCGGATCGGCATCCGGAAAAATCGGGTCATACGAGTAATCGCCGGTGACGCATTGCATGGGAATCGCCTGCGCGATGCGCAGTTCACTGCCCGCTGCAAAGCTACTTGCAGGCATCAGCTTGCCGCGCGGGTAGCCCGACACATCGGGAAATATGCATTCCACATCACGGATGCCATGCTGATCAAAAAAGGCTTGCAGTTCGGTGCGTGTGGGCTGTGTCATGATGAAGTCAAAGTGGCGCAGAGGCTGACCCTGCCGCCTCATTTTCACCCAAGAATGTCATGCAAAAGACGAAGTTCAAAGCGCAGCACGTACCCTCGCAGATGAAAGCCATGGTGACCATGGGCCAAGGCGGCTACGAGCAATTGGTCTACCGCGATGTGCCGACTCCCACCTTGCGCGATGGCGAGGTGCTGTTGCGGGTGCTGGCGGCGGGCATCAACAACACCGACATCAACAGCCGCGTGGGTTGGTATGGCGCTGGCTGGAGCGGGGTCACCCCGTTTCCGCTGATTCAAGGGGCCGATTGTTGTGGTCAGGTGGTTGCAAGTGCAGCAGATGCCACAGCCCTGGCCCTGGGCCAGCGCGTGCTGGTGCGATGTTGCATGCGCGTGGCCGGCTTCGCCAACCCGGACACCCGCTGGCTGGGTACCGACTTGGATGGCGCTTTTGCCGAGTACGTGCGCGTTCCCGCGTCCGAAGTCTTTGCGGTGGACTCCATCTGGAGCGATGTGGAGCTGGCCTCGCTGCCCTGTTCCTGGGGCACCGCTGAAAACATGCTGCACCGTGCTGGCGTTCAGCCCGGCGCGCAGGTCTGGGTGACCGGGGCATCCGGGGGCGTGGGCTCGGCGGCGGTGCAACTGGCTTTGCGGCGCGGTGCCCGCGTGACCGCCATCACCAGCCGCGACAAACAGGCACAAGTGCAAGCACTCGGCGCGCACACCGTGCTGTGCCGCGAAGACGGCAGCGCCGCCTGGAGCGCATTGCCACCGGCCGATGTGGTGGTGGACAACGTGGGCGGCGCGGGCTTTGGTGCGATGCTGCGGGCCCTGCGCCGGGGTGGGCGCTATGTGTCGTCCGGTGCCATTGCCGGTGCCGATGTGGCGCTGGACATGCGCGACTTTTACCTGCGCGATATCACGCTGATTGGTTGCACCGCTTGGGACGAACCGGTGTTTCCGAACCTGATCGGCTACGTGGAACGCAATGAAGTCAAACCCGTGGTGGCCGCGACCTATGCGCTGAAAGACATGGCGCTGGCGCAGCAGGCATTTCTGGAAAAACGCCACACCGGCAACCTGGTGCTGGTGCCTTAATTCAGCGTCTCGCCGCGTTAGTCGCGCATTAACGCTTCAATCGCGTCGGGGTCCACCGGCACGCCCCGGCTGATGAGTTCGCAGCCGGTGTCGGTGACGATGGCATCGTCTTCAATGCGGATGCCGATGTGGTGGAACGCTTCGGGCACGCCTTCGGCCGGGCGCACATAAATGCCGGGCTCAATCGTCAGCACCATGCCGCTCTGCAGAATGCGGGCCGGGCGGTCGATCAGGGTTTCGCCGGTCAGGGCGTCGCGGCGCTCGGTCTTCTGCCCGATCTCGCTGGGTTCGGTGTAGCTGCCGCAATCGTGCACATCCATGCCCAGCCAGTGGCCGGTACGGTGCATGTAGAAGGCGAAGTACGCCCGCTTTTCAATCACGTCATCGAGCGTGCCGACCTTGTCCTTGTTGAGCAGTCCCAGGTCCAGCATGCCCTGCGCCAGCACGCGCACGGTGGCGTCGTGCGGGTCGGTAAAGCGGGCTCCGGCGCGGGTGGCCGCTACAGCGGCGTGTTGGGAGGCCAGCACCAGATCGTAGAGCGCGCGTTGCGGGCCGCTGAAGCGCCCGTTGGCGGGGAAGGTGCGGGTGATGTCGCTGGCGTAGCCATCGAGTTCGCAGCCTGCGTCGATCAACACCAGTTCACCATCGCGCACCCGTCCCGCATCGGCGCGGTAGTGCAGCACGCAGGCATTGGCACCTGCCGCCACGATGGATCCGTAAGCCGGGTACTGCGAACCCTGCCGGCGGAACTCGTGCAACAACTCGGCTTCCAGGTGGTACTCGCGCACCTCTTTGCCTTCGCGCAGCATCTGGCTGCACAGGCGCATGGCGCGCACATGGGCCTCGGCGCTGATGCCGGCGGCGCGACGCATGGTGTCCTGTTCATGCGCGTCCTTGATCAGGCGCATTTCATCCAGCGGGCCGCACAGGTCGCGTTGCGTCTCGGGCGGCAGCGTGCCGTAGCGAATGCGGCTGCGCAATTTGCCCAGCCAGCCGTCCACCCGCGACTCCAGCCCGGCATGCGTGGCAAATGGAAACCACACGGCATCGCAACCGTCCAATAGGGCCGGCAAGCGGGTGTCCAATTCGGTCACTGAAAAGGCGGCGTCTACGCCAAGCGCTTCGGGCGCAGCGTCTGGACCCAAGCGAAAGCCATCCCAGATCTCACGCTCCAGGTCCTTGGGCTGGCAAAACAGCGTGGTCCGTCCATCGCCGCGAATCACCAGCCAGGCCTTGGGCTCTGTAAAGCCGCTCAGGTAATAAAAGTAGCTGTCGGCCCGGAACGGAAAGTCGGCATCGCGGTTGCGCTGCTGCTCGGGGGCGGTGGGCAACACGGCCACGCCGTGCGGGCCGATGAGGCGGGCCAGCGCCGCGCGGCGGGCCAGGTAGAGAGCGTGGGTCATGGGTGTCTTTTGCGTTAGGGTGGGCTGTGTCAGGCGTTGAGCAATTGCAGCCGTTCAGGGGTGCCGACATCAACCCAGGAGCCAGTGTAAAGCTCGGCACTAACCCTTTGCTGGTCCATGGCTGCTCGCAGCAAGGGCGCCAGGGCGGCGCGTCGGCCCAAGGGGTTACCGAGGGGGACATCGCACCAGGGTTGCAGAAAAAGTTCCTTGCGGTACAGGCCAATGGTGGAAAAGGTAAAGCGTGGCTGCCCGGAATCCTTCGGCGTATTCAGGGCCAGTCCGGTGGTTGCATCCAGACCGAAGTCGCCTGCCGGTACATGCTCCGGGTTTGGCACCAGCCAGAGGTGCGCCAGCTTATTCCCCGCCAAAAAACGCTGCACGGCCGCCTGCTCAAACACGAAGTCCGGCGCAAACACATCGCCCGCCATGACCCAGAACGCATCGCCCAGCAGCGGCAGCGCGCGGCAAATGCCGCCCGCGGTTTCCAGGGCCTCGCCAAAGTCTGCGCCTTCGCGGGAATAGGCCAGTTCCAGCGCCCGAGTGGCGCCCGCAGCGCCTGCAAAGTACGAACCAAAGCGGGCTTCGATCTGTTCCCCGAGCCATGCGGTGTTCAGCACCACCCGATGAAATCCACCATCCAGCAGGGCTTCCATGCGCCATTGCAACAGCGATTTGCCGCGCACCGCCAGCAGGGGTTTCGGCGTGTGGTCGGTCAAAGGACGCATGCGCTCGCCGCGACCGGCAGCCAACAGCATTACAGGAATGTCCAGGGTGGTTTCGTACGTCATCGGAGTCGGGCCACAGGGAAAAAAGTAAACAAAGGTAAATGGGGCGCTCGTTTGTATCGCATAAGCCGCAGTTTTAGCCTTGCGCCGTTGTGTCGGTTCGGGTTTGGCCGCTACAGTTGGAAAAAACAGAATGCACTCGGGGAACCTGCTTTGAAAATTGACCCAAAGCTCAAGAATCGTATCCGCTTCAACCAGCTTGATGTGGAAGCCAAAGACCGCTTGCGCCATTTTCACCACCTCACCTCGGCCGAGGCGGCGCTGCAGATCGTCTCGTCCGGTGCCATCTGGAGTGATGACCCCGACCTGTGTCCCCACTTCGCTCCCAACCGTCACAGCAGCCAGCCGATTCCGGCATCGCCCGACATCTGGTTGAGTTTCCGGTTTTCCGGCGCGGCCCATCTGGTGCCCGAGGCGGTCGACGCAGGCAGCTATGAGCCGAATGGCTTGTACGTCCATTTGTACGAATGGCCTGACATGTTCGGGCTGCAGGGCATGCGGGTTGCCAGACTGCGGGTGTCGGCGCCTACCGCGTCCGGGCTGGAGTGCACCGGCTTCAAGGCTACTGACGCGTTCCTGAATCGCTGCAAGACCGACATAGACGCCACCCTGATGCTCACCCGCATCAAGCGCTTGGTTGCCATCACCCGCAGTGTGCGGGTGCCGGGCACCGCAGCCGAAAAGGCTGCCTTGCAGGCTGAGTTTCCGGTGCCCCGTTTTGGCATGCTGGACCGCATGCAAATGCGCTTGCACCTGTGGCGCAGGCGCATGGCAAAAGACGCGGCCTAAATGCCTTTACACCGGGGGCGCTGTTGCAGTCCAATCGCCTGATCTAACCATTTAGACAAGATGGAATCCATACCCTCGGACGCCAACCTGCCCACTCTTTTGCTGGCCGTGGCAACGCCCGGCACGCAGGAGTCGTTGCAGGCGCTATTGCGGGAAAGGTACCGGGTTCGCTCCCTGGTGTCGGGTGCGTCCGTGCTGGAGCAGTGCTTCCAGACGCCGCTGCCCGATCTGTTTCTGATTGACGCGGAATTGACCGACCCCAACGGATTCGCGCTATGTGAGCACCTGACGCAAGACCGGCGAACCCGTGGCATCCCGGTGTTGGTGCTGATTCCCCGTTCGGCCGTGGACGACGAAGCAAAGGCCTTTGCGCTGGGGGCGGTGGACTGCATCGCCAAGCCCTTCAACCCGGTCACGTTGCTGGCGCGCCTGCGCACGCACCTGACACTCAAAGCCTCGGCCGACTTTCTGCGTGACAAAAACGCGTTTCTCGAAGGGGAGGTGGCGCGCCAGACGCGCGACCTCAACGCGGTGCAAGACGTGACGATTCTGGCCATGGCGTCGCTGGCGGAGTTTCGGGTGGCCGGCACCGGCAACCACATCCGTCGCATCCAGCACTATGTGCGCGCGCTGGCCTGGAAGCTCTCCAGCCACCCGCGCTTTCGCGAAACGCTCACGGTGCCCGCCATTGGCCTGCTGTTTCGGGCGGCGCCGCTGCATGACATTGGCAAGGCCGGTATTCCCGACCACATCCTGTTGAAAAAAGGTCGGCTGACGCCCGAAGAGTTTGAGGTCATGAAGACCCACACCACCATCGGGTGCGACGCCCTGTCCAACGCCCAGGCCGCGCTCGGGCTGGAGGCGCCGTTTCTGGCCATGGCCCGGCAAATTGCCTGTTCCCACCAGGAAAAGTGGGACGGCACTGGCTACCCCGAGGGGCTGGCGGGTGAGCAAATTCCGGTGGCGGCCCGCATCATGGCCCTGGCCGATGTGTACGACGCGCTGATCACCCGGCGTGATTACAAGGAAGCCATGCCCCATGCCGAGGCCGTGCGCATCATCGAGTCGGCCAGCGGCCAGCATTTTGATCCGGATATCGTGACCGCCTTTTTGCAGATTCACGAGCAACTTTATGCAGTTGCCTTGACCTATATCGATTCGCCGACGCCTTAAGGTCGATGCACAATAGTCCGTTCCCCCGTACGGAGAAAACCCATGCATAACGACAGCAATCTTTCCTCGGCCGAACTCGCCCTGCGCGAGGCCGCACGTGAATACCATCGCAGCCCCACACGCGGCAAAATTTCGGTCAACGCGACCAAACCGCTGTCCAACCAGCGCGATCTGTCGCTAGCCTATTCGCCCGGCGTAGCCTATCCCTGCCTCGACATTCAGGCCGACCCCAGCCTGGCCTACGACTTCACCAGCCGTGGCAATCTGGTGGCGGTGATCACCAATGGCACCGCGGTGCTGGGCCTGGGCGACATCGGTCCGCTGGCCGGCAAGCCGGTGATGGAAGGCAAGGGTTGTCTGTTCAAGAAGTTTGCCGGCGTCGATGTGTTTGATATCGAACTCAACGAGCGCGACCCCGACAAGCTCGTGGAAATCATTGCCGCCATGGAGCCCACGCTGGGTGGCGTCAACCTGGAAGACATCAAGGCACCCGAGTGTTTCTATATTGAGCAAAAGCTGCGCGAGCGCATGAACATTCCGGTGTTCCACGACGACCAGCACGGCACTGCGATCATCTCCAGCGCCGCGCTGCTGAACGGCTTGGAACTGGTGGGCAAAGACATCGGTCAGGTGAAGGTGGCCGTGTCGGGTGCGGGTGCCGCAGCGCTGGCCTGCCTGGACGTGATGGTGGGCCTGGGCGTGAAGCGCGAGAACGTCTATGTGTGTGATTCCAAGGGCGTGATCTACGAGGGCCGCCCCGGCGGCTACGACGCGTCCAAGCAGCGCGTGGCGCAAAAAACCGATGCCCGCACGCTGGCCGATGTGGTGGATGGTGCCGACGTGTTTCTGGGCTGCTCCACCGCCGGTGTGCTGACGCAAGCCATGGTCAAGACCATGGCCCCCAAGCCCATCATCCTGGCGCTGGCCAACCCCGAACCCGAAATCCGCCCCGAGTTGGCCAAAGAGGTGCGCCCGGACTGCATCATCGCTACCGGCCGCTCCGACTACCCGAACCAGGTCAACAACGTCCTGTGCTTCCCGTACATCTTCCGCGGTGCGCTCGACTGCGG